>SXGQ01255828.1_pt1 | contig 20172 bp, 24 predicted proteins | sample 3178371 | NCBI WGS metagenome assembly SXGQ01 (sample SAMN11356859, study PRJNA531348) | freshwater metagenome | isolation source: freshwater sample F1-20 | place: China: Fuxian Lake, Yuxi | collected 2017-12-25 | reverse complement strand
CTTGTAGAGGCTCTTGCCGAGCGTGATTCCCTCGACAAGCTTGCGGAAGGTGTAAGCCATTCCACCGCCGATGATGATCGTATCCGCCTTCTCGAGCAGGCGGTTGATGACGGCGATTTTGTCGTTCACTTTCGCGCCGCCTAGGATGACCACGAAAGGCCGCTCCGGCGCTTCCAGTTCGTCGTGCAAATACGCGAGTTCCTTCTCCATGAGCAGTCCGCTCACCGCCGGCAGAAATGCCGCGATGCCCGCCGTGGACGAATGCCCGCGATGCGCCGAGCCGAATGCGTCGTTCACGAAAACCTCCGCCAGCTCCGCCATCTGCTTAGCCAGCTCCGGGCTGTTCTCCTCCTCGCCCGCATGAAAGCGCACATTCTCCAGCAGCAGCACGCCGCCATCCTGCAAAGCGAGCGCCTTCGCCTTCGCATCAGCGCCGATGCAGTCGTCCGCGAAATCCACCGGACGCCCCAGCATTTCCGAGAGCTTCGCGGCGACGGGACGGAGCGATTGCTTTGCATCGCGCTTGCCCTTCGGACGGCCGAGGTGCGAAGCGAGAATGAGCCGCGCACCTGCTGCGATGAGCGCATTCAGCGTGGGCAGGGTTTCCTTGATGCGGGTGTCGTCGGTAATGACCATCGCGCCGTCCTTCTCCTCGAGAGGAACATTGAAATCCACACGGATGAAGCAGCGTTTGCCGGAAAGGTTGATGTCGCGAATCGATTGTTTTGCCATAAAATTTAGGGCGGCGAAAATCGCGGGCGCTGGAGAAAACTCAAGCACTTTGACGAAACCGACCACATTTGCCCTCCCCGCCCCGGCGTCGTGCCGGACTCAGCGCTGCGGGCCGGCCATGTTCAGGCGGCCGTAGCCGAAATCCAGAATCCCCGGCGCTATGAAAAACGGTGCCACGATTTGATACATCCGCCCCCGCCCGATTTCCACCGCCCGAATCTTGCGCAACACCGCGAGGTGTTTGGAGACCACCACATCCTTACGCCCGATGGCGCGGGCGATTTCGATGACCATCAGCGGCTGCCCCTTGCTCAATTCCGCCAGCACCCGCCAGCGCGTCGGCGTGCCGATAGCTTTCGTAAACTGCTCAAGGGAAAGCGCGAAGCTCGCTGGAATGGTCGGGTCTGATTCAGGCATGGCAAAAGGTGAATACCGCTCCCCCTACGGAGGAATGGCGGCAAAAATAACCCGTCTTCCCTGAAATGACAATACCCAACCGTACGCCTGCATTACCCAATCATCTGCTCATCTTGCCGGATGAGTAACCTGCGTTACCCAAGCAGCTTCCTGCATGAATAAAATGGCTATCCAACTTGCTATTTCTTCGGTTCAGGATGCTGGAATTGTAACTTACATTGCCCAAATGGCTGTCACGCCTACCCGGATGGTAATTCACCTTTCCATTTTGGTAGCATATCGGACCCTTTCCTCCGGTCCGACTACCTGATTGGTAAACTGGAATACCATACGAGTCAGTAATATTACCTTTTCGGCAATCCACCCTACCGGAACAGTGGTTTTCTTTACCCGTGCAACCCGCCCTGCGGACCGGATGCGCGCCATGCGCCGCGCGCCCGTTGCCTCCGCCGATACATCGAGGCCCAAATCCAAGTTATCACGATGTAGAGGACCGCATTGTCGTATCTGGCGTTCACGATGCATAAGACCAGCACATAGCCAAACCATATCACGAGCGCACAATGGATCACGCGCGGATGACGCGAGTGAAAGGCGAGCACTTTGCCGATGATGATCAAAATGGCAGCGACGACACCGCAAGCAACGGCTCCAATCGCCATCCACTTCAGCATTTCGATCACGTTGTTCATCGACGTAGCGGTCAGACAGATTCAGGCGGATACGTCTTATACTGGTCGGCTGAAAGTCTCCCGAGTTTGGTGAGCCGGGCCTGAATTCCGCCGACACCCCGGTTAAGGGCTTTGGCGATGTCCAGAATCGAGACTTGGGCGTCGAATGATTCCAAAAGCTGCCTCTCTTCGTCTGGCGTCCACGGCTTTCCTTGGTTTGCGGGCGCTTTCTTTTCAGCGGCACTTTTCACAACCGAAGTGGCGGGCTTTTCATTCGATTGCGGCTGGATTTGCCGACTCGGACAAACAAACCGGTCATTCTGGTTTAGGATGGCACGTATCTTCTCCTTCACAGTCATGCTGCCGAAGAGCCCATTGAGCGCCTTGCAGCAGGCAACAAGATTATCGGTATGATCCGCACCACCTGATGACGAAGGGACAAGATGCTCGACACTCGCCTCGGATTTCGGAATCGCGTGGTCACAGAAGAAGCAACGCTGCCCCTGGAGGAACATCAGTCGTTCGAGTTTTGTCATGGTCATGCGATATGTGGGTTGCCTTTTGGAAATCGATGCTCCGCGACTCGCTCGCCTCAGCACAAGACGAGTAACAAACTCTGTTTGCCCCGCTTAACGAGCGGCAGGTGTGTATGCGGTTCTCCTATACAGGGCGGCCTGGAACGGTGCATTGCTTCGCACATGAGGGAATTTCCTAACACGGCAGGTTTTGGTGGCGAGGAGTTTCTCCGCATTAACGCCAGACTCCGCCGGCGATTCCGAAAGTTTTCTCGATTTCATGAGACACTTCGGGCGATGGTCTCCGCTCTTCCAGTCGCATCTTATTATGAAATCCATCCTGCTCGCTCTCGCTGCATTTTCACTTCCTGTTTTCTCCGCCGAACCGCTGAAGGTGGGCTCGCCTGCGCCGAAGTTGCAGACGGGTGAGTGGATTCAGGGGGAGCCGGTGAAGGAGTTCGCGAAGGACAAGGTGTATGTAGTGGAGTTTTGGGCGACGTGGTGCGGGCCTTGTGTGGCGACGATTCCGCATCTGGATGAGTTGCACGAGGAGTTCAAGGACAAGGGCGTGGTGTTTATCGGGCAGAATGTGTGGGAGCAGGATACGGCGAAGGTGAAGCCGTTTGTGGCGAAGATGGGCGAGAAGATGTCTTACCGCGTGGCGCTGGATGATGTGTCGGCGGAGAAGAAGGGCTTCATGGCGGTGAACTGGATGCAGGCGGCGAAGCAGAATGGCATCCCGGCGGCGTTTGTGGTGGCGAAGGACGGGAACATCGCGTGGATCGGGCATCCGGCGACTTTGAAGAAGGAGATGATTCAGCTCGCGCTGGATGGAAAGCCGCTGACGGCGGCGGTGAAGGGCGAGGCGAAGCCGGAGATGGATGAGGATGCGATCGTGAAGGTGCTGGAGGAAAAGGGACCGAAGCTGGAGGAGGCAATCGAGGGGAAGGATTGGGACGCTGCGACGAAGCTGCTCGGGGAAATCGAGAAGCTGCCGGGAATCGGCGACCAGCTCGCGCCGGCGGCGGTGTTGATTTCGATCGGGAAGAACGAGAATGAGGCGATTGCGAAGCAGATGGACAAGGTGCTCGCCGGACCGGCGGCGCAGGTGCCGCAGATGCTGAATCAGCTCGCATGGGGCATCGCGACGGAGATGAAGGAGCCTTCGAAGGATTCGCTGGCGGCGGCATTGAAGGCGGCAAACAAGGCGGTGGAGGTGACGAAGAGCAGCGAGCCGGCGATTTTGGATACGCTCGCGCGGATTCTTTTCATGCAGGGCGACAAGGAGGGGGCAATCAAGACGCAGATCAAGGCTGTGGATGAGGCGGGCGACGGGCTGAAGGAATCGCTGCAGGAGACGCTGAAATCCTACAAGGACGGCAAGCTGCCGCCTGCAAACTGAGCGGGAGCAAATCCGGCTTGCCGCGCTGATTTCGCGCTCTAACGTCGTGGCATGACAAAGAACCTGATTCTCGCCGTTACCGCCGCCACTGCATTTGCCTTCACCGCCTGCGCAAAGGAGGGCGACGACAAGCGCGTGGTCATTACGAAGGAAAACTTCGCAGCCGAAGTCGAGAAGAGCGCGAAGCCCGTGCTGGTGGACTTTTGGGCGCCGTGGTGCGGACCGTGCCGCGCGATTGATCCGCATTTGAAGGCGATCTCCGAGGAGAACAAGGAAGTGACCATCGCGAAGCTGAATGTGGACGACAACCAGGAGCTCGCGAAGAAGTTCAACGTCACGGGAATCCCGTGCATGATTTTGTTCAAGGACGGCAAGGAAGTGTCGCGTCTGGTCGGCGGCGTGCCGAAGGCGAAGATCGAAGAGTTCATCGCGAAGAACAAATAGTTCCGCCCGGAGGATGAACGGACGGACGGCGCGCCCACTCTGCCGGCAGCGCCGCAAGCCCGCCGCCAAATGCCTGAAACCAGTCCTCGCAAAGATTTCCTGACCAGTCCGCATCACGCGACGCTCGGCCTCGTCGCGCTCGCCTGCGTGGCGTCGGCGGTCCCGCTCGCAGCAATCGCGGGCGGCGTGGCTTATGTGCTGGGTTGGGTTTATCTCCCGGACATGCCGCTCTTCACCCGCTGGCGGGAGAAGAAAGCCGCGGCGGCCCTGGAGGCAGCGCGGCAGGCGGAACTCGGGGATTTCGCGATGCAGCGCGATGCGATGCTGCTGCAATTGCTCGGCGGACGACCAATGCGGCACGCGAACTTTGTGAAAACATGCCAGCAGGTCGCGATGGGCCAGGACCCGCGGGCGCGCAAGGTGGAGGAGATGCAATGGACGTATCTCCGGTTGCTGACGATCGAGCAATCGCTGGAGATTTTCCTCGAAGGCGAGCGGCGCGATGGCGTGCCTCTGCTGCTGCGCGAGGCGACGGAGGAGGTCGAGGCTCTCGAACACGAAGTCGCTGCGCTGAAATCGGAGAACTCCCCCACCCTCACCGCCAAGGAACGCCTGCTGGAGAGCCGCCGGAGCCGGCTCGATGTGCTCCGTCAGCGCGCAGAGCGAATCACCGAGGCGCAATCGAACCACGAACTCGCAAGCGCGGAACTCGATCGACTGGACGAGCAGATCAAACTCATCCGAGCCGACGCCATCGCATCGAAGAACGCTGGGAACATCAGCTCGCGTATCGACTCCACGTTTGAACATCTCGCGCAGACAAACCGCTGGCTTTCCGACATGGACCGCTTCCGCGATCAACTCGGCGATGTGCCGGAAGGCGGAATGGGCGTGCGCTCCCCGCTCGCCGCGCAGCCCGAGATGCCGAAGCAGCGGACCGCCGCGAAGCAGCAGGGCACGTAAAAAACAGCGGCTTTCCACTGGCCCGGCGTCGTAGTGTGAGACAAACTCCGCCGTCTTCTCCGCTTATGCATTCGATGAAACGAATCCTGAACGAACTCGCTGCTGCCGTGCTCATTCTCTCACTCGCGCCCGTCGCACCAGCGATGACGGTGTCCGAGTTGAAGGAGATCGAATCCAAGGTAAAGCAGCTCGTTGCAAAAAATACACCCGCAGTGGTTTCGCTGATGGGCGACAACAAACCCGCGGCCGGCTCCGGAGTGATCGTGTCGGAAGACGGCCTCATTCTCACCGCCGCGCACGTCACGCAGGGCAACAAGACCATGACGGTCATTTACCCGGACGGAAAACAACGGAAGTGCGATGTGCTCGGCGCGAACTACACGCGGGACGTCGGTCTGGCGAAGATTCAGGGCGAAGGAAAACATCCATTCGTGGAAGTGGGCGATTCCGACAAACTCGAACCGACGACCATCGTCGTGGCGCTCGGCCATCCCGGAGGCTACGACGCTCGCCGCACGCCGCCGGTGCGGATTGGGCGCATCAGCTACAAGGATCTCGGCGGATTTCTCGTGAGCGACTGCACGCTGATCGGCGGTGACTCGGGCGGCCCGCTGTTTGCGCTCGATGGCAGGGTCGTCGGCATCCATTCGTCCATTTCCGAAAGCCTCAGCTTCAATCGCTGCGCCCCGGTGAATGCCGCGAAAGCCGATTGGGAAAGAATGCTCGCCGGTGAAAAATGGGGAAAACTCGGCGGTCGCATGGGCGAGATGTTCGGCGGTCGCGAAAAGGCGGTCATGGGCGCAACGCTCGATGAAACCAGCGAAGCGGGCGTGAAGCTTTCCGAAGTACACCCGAAGTCGCCCGCCGAGAGCGCAGGCCTCCGCGCGGGCGATGTGATTATCAAGGTCGGCGGCGACGCCGTGCTGACCGCCGACGCTCTCACCGGCAAACTCGGCAAACGCAAGCCGGGTGAAACGGTGGAATTGACCTACCGCCGCGGCTACGCGGAGCAGAAGGCGGAACTCACACTCATCTCACAAACCGAAATGTTGAAGCGCCTCGGCGTGGAACAGAGCAAATAAGGCCCATGAAAAAACTGCTGACTTTCATCGCATGCCTCGGCGCGTTTGCGCTGCAGGCGGGAATCAAGAAGGCCCCCTCGGATGCCGCAGCTCCCGAGCCTCGTGCCGAGCAGCCAAAAAAATCCGAGCCGCGTTCCGAACCGGAAAGCGGAAGGATGCTCGAAGACCTGCTCAACCGACTTCTCGGCGGCGGCGACCGGAAACTCGACGCCAAACTCAACGAGCATTACCGAAGCCTCGCCGAGGGCCACAAGCCGGGCACGCTGAAGTCCGCACCCGCGACTTTCGTCGTCCGCGATGGAAAGAAAGCCGGCAAACCGATCGCTTTCGCCACCGGCGTAAACGCGAAAGGCTGGCTGCTCACAAAGGCCAGCGAAGTGAAAGGTGCCGCGCAACTTGAAGTGGAAATCAAAGGCAAGTGGACGCCGGCTTCCGTTTCCCGCACTTGGGACGAGCATGACCTCGCGCTGTTGAAGGTCGATGCGACCGACCTCGCCGCAGTCGAATGGTCCCCCGCTCCGTCGCCCGCCGTCGGATCCTTCATTACTGCCGTCGCTCCCGAAGGCCGCGAGCCTGTGGCCATCGGAGTCGTGAGTGTGGCGATGCGCAACATCCGCATCGCAGGTCGCGGCTTTCTCGGCGTGCAGGTGGAAAGCGACGACAAGGGCCTCAAAATCGGAAGGGTCGTGGAGAAAGGCGCGGCATTCCAGGCCGGCGTGAAAAAGGATGACCGCATCGTGGAACTCGACGGCAGCAAACCCGACACCGTTTTCAAATTCACTACATCGATTTCCAACAAGAAGGCCGGCGACAAGGTCCGCCTGAAACTTCAGCGCGGGCAGGAGCTCATCGAAAAGGAAATCGCACTCGGCGATCTTTCAAACGGCCTGCGCGACCGCTCGTCGCCCCGCGTGGATCGGATGAATTCGATGGGCAGCACAGTCAGCACGCGCAAGGGCGATTTCCCAAGCGTGATTCAGACGGACTTCCCGCTCGACGCCTCGGAATGCGGCGGCCCGGTCACCGACCTCGACGGAAATGTCATCGGTCTCGTAATCGCCCGGAGCGGCCGCATCGAGACTCTGGTCCTTCCAGCAGAAACAATCGTCGCTGCATTGAAGGACGTCGATTTCTCGAAATAACCGTCAGCGCGGCACGCCCGCGAGATCACAAACATCCGCTCGCAGCACTCGCGCGAGCTCTTTTCGGTCGCGTCCGCTTCGCGCCGCTCCGAAGTGAATCTCCATCACCAACCCGGTCTTCGTAAGCAGCCGTGGAAGGTGCGTCGGAAGCTCCATATCGCCCCAATACGCGACTTCATCCGGCACGTTCCCGCCGGGCAGCGTATAGCGAATCCCGCATGGAACGACCGGACATCCCAGCAACGCAGCGGGCTCAAACAGCGATGTTCGGAACGGCAATACCGACTCGCCGCCGCTGCTCGTTCCCTCGGGAAACAAAACAACCGGCACGTGTTGATCGAGATGGCTCTGCATCGCCTTCCCTACATCGTCGACTGCAGCACGACGCTCGCGATCCACAAAAATCGTCCCGCCGAGCTTCGCGTAAGCTCCGAAAACGGGCCACTGACCGACTTCCTTCTTCGAGACAAATGCACATCCAACGACAGCGCTGAGTCCCACGATGTCGAGGTAGCTCACGTGATTCGCAACAATGAGCCCCGACTTCGGAATCTCGCCGCGCACGTGAATGCGAAAGCCGATCCACTTTTGATGCAAAATCGCGCAGCGCTTCAGCCACGAAGCGCGCTCAGCGAGAGTCGCGGAAGCACCGCTGACGAAGAAGTCACCAAAAGCCGCGCCGGCAACCGCTGGATAAATTCCGATGCGCGCAGCGGCCCGCATCACGCCCGTCGCATCCGCCATGATTACGCGATGAAGCGGTTCTTCACCGTCGCAGGCATGTCGCGCAGGTCGATCAGCGTCAGAAAATCAATCGTACCGAACTCACGATCCAGCGCCGCCGGACCGCAAATACGCGCGCCAATGGTGAGGTAGGAGCGGAGCAACCGCGGTGGCTCGGGGCACTCCGTAAGAGGCTCGGCATCCGGCAGACGATACTGCGGGAGCGGAAGTGTTCGAAATTCCTCGGCCACAAGAAACTCGCCCGCCAGTTCCCGATACATGGCGTGCCCGAGCGCAGGATCCTGCGACGTCAGTGAACTGCACCCGATCAAGTATCGCGCCTTCCGTTGCAGCGCATAGTCGGCGATGCCGCGCCACAGGAGATTCAGCACATTCATTTTGCGATGCGACAAATGCACGCACGCACGGCCAAGCTCTACAATTTCGCTCCGCACGGATTCGTAAGGCGAGAAGTCGAATTCCTGTGCGCTGTAATAGCCGTGCTTCGCCGCAGCCATGGTGCCGGTCTGCAAACGATACGTTCCCACAATGGCCCCGGTGCCGACGTGTTCCACCAGCAAGTGATCGCAGGCTTCATCGTAACGATCGACGTCGAGATATGTCTGCCAGCTTTCCTTCAGCCCTTCGTTCAACTCCAGATTGAATACTTCAAACCGCAGTCGTTGCGCGGCGCGGATATCTTCGGCGCACGCCGCAATACGGGTTCTGTAGGTCGGCGAGGGAGCCGGGTTCGCTGCTGTGGATGTCATACTCAAATCGCCGCCGATGCTACCGATTCACGCCCATGTGGGAAGTGAAGAGTGTGCGACACCTTCGCGACGGAAGATGACGGTCTATTTAGGTAAAACCGCGAATGACTAAATCACCTCGCGGTAAACATCCGGATGCGGGCGAGGGATAACCACGGCGTTCACGAGCACGCCGGCTTCGGAAATGACGTTCCGTGCGGCCTGCACCGCGGCTTGCACGCTGGAAACATCGCCTGTGCAGGTGAAAAATGCTTTTCCTCCGAGCGCCATGGCGAGACGGACTTCGAGGAGCTGCACATCGGCGGCTTTCGCGGCTGCATCAGCCGCGCGGACGAGCGTGGCGACGTTGAAGCTCTCGACAATTCCGAGCGCCCCATTCGGCTCGGCGGGCGAGTTGCGTCCGATGGCCTGAAAGACATCAGGATGCAGGTTCGCGATGGTGATTTTGTCGATGAGGCAGCCGTTCGCGACCTCGGTGGCTGTCTCGATTGCGGCTTCGACTGCTGCGGTTTCGCCGGCGACGAGGACCATGTATTTGCCGGAGCAGATGGAGCGAGAGAGGAGAAGCTTTACGTTGCCCGCTTTGAGTGCGGTATCCGCGACGCTGAAGCCCGCTGCGACGCTGGAAAGTTCGATGAGGCCGATGGATTTGTCGTTCATTTTCTGGAAATAGTGATGCTTGCGGGACCGACGGCGGTGACCTTGCCGGCGTATGGTGAGTGGATGATTGCGCCGAGTGCATTGGGCGCGGGTTCGGAAACTGGCTGTCCGGCTTTGACGGAATCGCCCGCTTTTACAATGGCGACTGTCGGCGCTCCTGCGCTTTGTTTGAGAGGGAGGACGACCCTGTCGGTCTCGACGACGCCCGCGCGAAGCGGTGCCTGACTGTCGTACATTTCGACGTGGAGCTTCTTCATGAGCGACTTGATCGGAACATGCCGCCCTTCACGCATCGGATGAACTTTGATGTCCATCTTGCCGGTCCACTTGAAATTCTGCTTCCGCAAATAGGCCTTTGAGTCGTCGCAGGCTTCCTTCGGATAAAGCTCCTCCGGGCATGCGTAGAGCGTGCAAAGTCCGCACGAGCAGCAGAGCGCCGCCCATTCATTCCAGCGGTCCGCGCCGGTGCCGGTGAATGCGAGCGAGCGCATGACTTGATGCGGCTCGACCTGGTATCCTAGCAAAAATCGCGGGCACATTTCGGTGCAGTAGCGGCACTGGTCGCACGCGCTTTTTCCAATGGCGGCCTGCGCTTTCGCAGGCTTCAGCTTCCGCTCGATCATGTGGTGATTTCGCGGGAGAATGATCGCGCCCGTGCTCGTCTTCACTACCGGCCGGTCCAAATCGTCACTCGTCTCGCCCATCATGAGCCCGCCGATCGCGAGCACTGGGTCATCGCACGTCGCGCCACCCGCTGCCGCGATGCATTCGCGGTAGCTGATTCCAATAGGAACCGTGAGCGAAACCGGCTCAGCCACCGCCCCGGCGATGGTGATAGTCTTATGCGTCACGGGTTTCCCGCTTGTCGCGTGCGAGATATTCGCGAGCGTCTCGACATTGTTCACCACCGCGCCGACATGAATAGGCAGACCACCGGGCGGGATGAGCTTTCCGGTGACGTTATAAACCAAATCGTATTCATCGCCCGCTGGGTAAAAATCACCAAGCAACTCGACGCGCACATTCGTGCCCTTGCATGCTTCCTGGCACGCCGCGACCGCTCCCTTTTTCTTGGCCTTGATGCCAATGACGCCTTCCTTCGCCCCCGTCGCCTCCATGCTGAGTTGAACACCACGCACAACATCCTTCGCATAGTGCTCCATCACGGCAGCATCCTTGTGCAAAAGCGGTTCGCATTCCGCACCATTCGCGATGATGATTTCGGCCTTCGAACCGAGCTTCACATGTGCCGGAAATCCACCGCCGCCCGCGCCGACGACGCCCGCTTGTCTTACTTGGTCAATGAGTTGCATGAGAGTTTATTCAGTTCGAGCTTGATGTGGAGTTCCCTCCGGTTTGCCTTTGCATGTCCGCAGCTCGAGTTCGATGAACTCAGAAAGTGCCCGCTCAAGTGCCCGGACGATCCTTCCGCGCTTCGAACCGGAACGCAATATCCCCGGGAGGCGTTCAAATTTACTCTGACCATCGCCGACGGAGGCCGCAGGGCCATTCGAGAAAGCTGACATTCCGCAAAAACGAGAAGTCGGAAGAGTCTTCCGCGAGTAGAAATCCAAATATTCTTTGAGCATTTCAATTGAGAAAAACGTGAAAGTAAACCCGCATTCACGAACGTAGAAAATCCACTGGGCATCCTTGCGCCCAACAACCTCAGTGCCCTCATGATCATGAATTCCTGCGGCTGAAGCAGCGGCCTGAGAGTATCTCTGTTTCCAGTGTCGGCTCATAGCTCGCGGACTATCATTTCCCGCGACTTTCTATCGCAAGTACTTGAATCTCGAAAACTGGGACGTCCACCCACCACACCACGCGCCAATCTCCAAATGACCTCGCATAAATCGGCTCTTTTCTCCCCTTGCCTGACAATTCCTCTCCCTCGAATGGAAACAATGCCAATGCATCGAGACGAGCAATGAGCTTCGTCCGCTGCGACTTGGGCATGGCGGCAAGCGCCGCGATGCTTTCGCGGGAAAAATAGTATTCGTGCCGCATTATCGGGCGCTCGCAACATCATTATCCGAGATGCCGAGAAGCCGCATCGCCTCAGACCGGCTGATTTTCTTTCCCTGCTTCATTTCAGTTTTTCGCCGCTCAATTTCAGCCTGCCACTCGGGACTTTCTTCGCGCTCAAGATTTGTCAGAAAGGAAAGCAACTGTCGCCGCTTTGAACGCGGCATCGTGCGGATTTGTTCCTGAACTTCGGCGAAACTCATGGCGGGAAAATAGCAAACTTCCTGGCGCGCAGCAAGGAGACTACTTTTTCGCCAGACCGGCCATGATCTCGTTCGTGAGCTTCTGAACGAGCGCTTCGATTTCCGGATTGTTCGCGTCTTGCGTCATCGGATTGCAGGGCGTGACTGGCGAGGAGCAGCCGTGCGAACCGCACATTTGCACCCACGGGTCCACGTCGCAGAGACCGGCTGGCTTGAGGTCGTAGCGGTCGTCGGGGAGTCCGAGCGATTTCTTGATGGTGAGAAGCTCGGGCAGTTTGTCGCACGGAATCGACGCTGCGCCGGGGATACTCTGCGCGAGGATGACGGTGCGGCAGTAGGCGTCCGTGATTTCCATCTTGAAGTAGGCGTCCTCCACGGACTTGCCCCAGCAGATGACGCCGTGGTTGCCCATGAGGATGGACTGATGCTTCGGCGCGAGCGGGAAAATTTCAGCGGCGATTTCCGGCGAACCGGGTGTTTTGTAAGGCGTGTAGGCCACGGTGCCGACGAACACTTCGAGCTCGGGGATGAGGCGTGGTGGCGGCTGCATGCCTTTGATCGCGAATGCTCCGGCGTGGCACGGATGCGCGTGGCAGACGCTGACGGCTTCCGGCGTGCTGTGGAAAATCGCCATGTGCGTGGTGATTTCGCTGGAGCGCTTCCAGGTGCCACCGCACTGCTTTCCTTTGCCATCGACCATGCACATCATGTCGGGCGTCATGAAGCCTTTGCTGACGCCGGTCGGCGTGCAGATAAAGCGATCGGGCGCGAGGCGGCAGGAGATGTTTCCGCCGTTGCCGTCGCAGTATTCACGAGCCCAAATGCGGCGACCGATGTCGCAGATTTGCTCTTTGATCGAGTTGGCCTCGGGAGAGTTCCAGAGCGCGATATCAGCGGCGCTGTAATCCTGTGCGACCGCGGGTGCTCCGGTCGCCGGAGCGGCAGCTGGTGCTGCTGCGGCGGGCGCGGCGGCTTTCGCGTCAAAAACGAGCTTCACATTGGCTTCGTTGAATACGTCTTTCGCGCCGGGCGTGAGGCGAATGTCGGCGTTGTAGCGGAATTCACGCGCGCCGGTTTTGACGAAATCGGAGGCTTCTTTTTGCGAGATCAGTTTCATGGGTTATTTCTTGTAAAAGTGTTCATCGACCAGCGCGGCGCAGTATGCGTCCACCGGACAGGGCTTCTCAAAGGGACAGGCGGCCTCGCGGCCTTCGCTGATGGCGATTTTGTCGCCCACTCCAGCGCCGAGTTCATCGTAAACGACAATCGCCGGATCGTGTATTTGCTCGCCGTTGAGCGTGTCACGATTCCACGGAAGCGTGAGCATGAGCCGTTCGCCAACGTAGCGCGGATGGCGGACGGAAAGTGTGACTCGGCCTATGACGGTGCCCATTCTCATCCGACGTTCAGGTCCCTTTCCGGATCGATAATGCCCATGACGCTCCAGCGCGCCGGGCTGCGTTCATCTTTGACGATTTTACGCGCCTCGCTTCCATCGCTGGAAATGAGAACACGCTGGCCGATTGCCGCGCCGAGAGAGTCGAGCACGATTTGCGGTGCGAGATCCGGGCTTTCGGGAACAGCGAGCAGCAAGCGCCAGCCTTCGAGGCTGCGGTGCTTGACCGTCGATGTCGCGTAGCCGTGGATCGTCGCGATGCGCATTTAGAAAAGGTTCAGGTTTTCCACCATCACGCAGCGGCGTGAGCGGGTGAACGACATTGGCGTGGTGACGCCTTCGCCGGTCGGCGTGGCGACCGAGAAGCTGAGAAAGCCTTCGCCGCCGAGTCCCAGACCGGTCATGCACGGACCGTTCTTGATGAACAGCGTGGTGTCAACGACCTGCGCCATCTTGGTGAGGTTGCGGATGTTTTGCGAATGCATGATGGCCGTGTGCTTGTAGTTGTGCTCGGCCTTGATTGCCTCCTCGATTGCCACGTCCACATTCTGAACGCGGACGATCGGGATGAACGGCATCATCTGCTCTTCATCGACGAAAATGTGATTCGCTTTCGTCTCGCCGAAAAGAAGCTGCGTGGATGGCGGAACGCTGAGTCCGATTGCGGCCGCGAGCACCGAGGCATCGCGTCCGACGAGGTCGCGATTGACCACCGGATGCGGGCAACCGGCACCCTTCCCAGCAGGAAAAACGAACGCCTTATCGGCGAGCGCCTCGATTTGTTTCGCGTCGAGCTGAACGGCTCCCGCGTTGCGAAGCGCGGCCATGAGTTTGTCGGCGACGGAATCAACTACGAACACTTCCTTCTCACCGATGCACAGGAGATTGTTGTCGTAGCTTGCGCCTTGAATGATCGAGCGCGCTGCGTGGTCGAGGTCGGCCGTTTCATCAACGACAACGGGCGGATTTCCGGGACCGGCGCAGATGGCGCGTTTGCCGGTTTTCATCGCAGCGGCGACGACGGCTGGACCGCCAGTGACGCAGAGCAGACGCACGTTCGGGTGCTTGCACATTGCGTCAAAAGTTTCGAGCGTCGGCTTGATGACCGTCGTGAGCAGGTCGGAAATTCCCGTCTCCTGATAGATCGCTTCGTTGTATGCGCGAATCGCGAGCGCTGCCACTTTGCAGGCTGCCGGATGCGTATTGTAAACCACGGAGTTGCCGGCAGCGATCATGTTGATCGCATTTCCGGTGAGCGTCGGCACGCTGTGCGTCGATGGAGTCACTGCGCCAATCACGCCCCAAGGCGCGTAATCAATCACCGTCAGACCGAAGTCACCGCTGAACGCCATACGTTCCAAAAACTCAACACCCGGAACCAAATCGCCGCAGATTTTCAGCTTCTCGATTTTGTGGTCGAGGCGACCGATTTTCGTCTCGTTGAACTCAATCGTCCCCCACTCTTCCGCCTTCGCGACGCACATTTTGCGGATGACTTGGATCGCCTTGCGACGCGCTGATACGCCCATGTCGCGCAGCTTTTCAAACGAGCGATGCGCAGCGGCGCACGCGTCTTCCATCCGTTCGTAAACGCCGAAGCTGGTCTGCGCAGCGGGTGCCGCCGATTTGCTCTGAGCGGCGAGCCTCGCGAGGACTTCGCTCACGACGCGCGATACGATTGTTTCATCAAGTTGAGCCATAGAAAATCAGGAGAGTGTGTTCCGGCGCCTACTGCGCCTTGTAGATGATTGATTTGCCGATATCGACCGTGTCCACGATGCCGATAATGACTGCATCGACCGGCGAATCCTTGTCGGTCGCAGCCAGCCGGGCCGAACTGCCTTGCACGACCAGCACGATCTCGCCCTCGCCTGCACCGAGGCTGTCGGTTGCGACAAGCGTGCTGTTACCCAGCTTGAAGCCCGTGGCATTCGCCGCATCGATCACGAGCGGACGGACGAGCAGGAATTTGTGCCCGGTCATCTTCGTGTTCTTTTTGGTGGCGACGACTGCGCCTTCGACTTTAGCGAGGATCATGATGTACGATTAAGCCGCGTGGGCCAATAAGCCTTGTGCAGCCTATGTTACTTCGCCTTCGGCAGAACGGCTGTGAGGTCACCGTGCGGACGCGCAATGACGCTCACACTGACGATTTCGCCAAGTCCCTGTGCGGCTGTTTTGCCTGCTTCCGTGGCGGCTTTGACTGCGGCGACGTCGCCGGTGACGCAGACGGTCACCATGGCGTTGCCTACCTGGGTCATTGGGCCAACGAGTTCGACGTTGGCGGATTTGAGCATTGCGTCCGTCGCCTCTACGAGAGCGATGAGGCCGCGGGTTTCGATCATTCCGATTGCTTGGTTTGCCATATTATTTGTGGGTTTGTTATTTCGTTGAAAGTTTTGCCCATGCGTTGCGGGCGATGATGAGTTCTTCGTTCGTAGGGATGACGCGCACTTCGATCTTCGAATCGGGCGCGGAAATCACGGCTTCGTCGGCGCGGACTTTGGCATTTGCCTCCGCATCGAGCTTCAGTCCGCAGAAGTCCATGTTTGCGCAAATCTGCGCACGGAGCTCCGGATTGTTTTCGGCGATTCCAGCGGTGAAAATGAGAACGTCTAATCCGTTCAATTCGACCAAAAACTGGCCGATGTATTTGCGGATGGATGCCACGAAAACATCCAGCGCGACTTTCGCGTCTTCATTTCCGGACTGCGATGCCGAGATGAGATCGCGAATGTCGCCAGTCGCCAGACCGGACATTCCTTTGAGGCCCGACTGCGACGTAAGCGCTTTCTCCACCGCGTCAATCCCGAGGCCCAAATCGCGGGCGAGATAAATGAGCGCGAATACATCGAAATCGCCCACACGATTGTTCTGAGGAAGTCCGCTCTGCGGCGTCATTCCCCAACTCGAGTTCACAGCCTTGCCGTTGCGCACGGCCGCGATGGAGCTGCTGCCGCCGAGGTGACACGAGACGATGCGAAGTCGATCCGTCCCGCGAATCTCCGCACAGCGCTGCGTCACGAAACGGTGGCTCGCTCCGTGGAAACCGAAGCGGCGGATGCCATACTTCGTCTCCCACTCGCGCGGCACCGGATAGCGGACATTTTCCACCGGGACCTCGTCGTAAAACGCCGTCTCGAAAGTCCCGATGCACGGCAAATGCGGATGCGATTTATGGAAGCTGCGAACCGCCGCCACGTAGGGCGGATTGTGCGCGGGAAGGAGGGTGTTGATTTCCTCCATCGCCCGCAGCACCGGTTCGTCGAGCACCTGCGTGCCCGAGATTCCACGCGCCATCACCGGCTTGAAACCGACCGCCGCGAGTCCGTCGAATCCTCCGAGAGCCTTCTCCACCCACGCAATTGCCGCCGAATAATCCAGCATCGGAGAAACCCCGGAAGTCGCCGGCGCATCGCCGACCTGAACCTTCCATGGAGCCTCCGCGCTGCCGATGCGCTCCACGCCACCCTTGGCGAGGACGCGCTCGGAAGGCATTTCGATCAAGCGGAACTTGAACGACGTGCTCCCGATGTTTGCGACGAGGATTTTGTTGGGTGAACTCATAGGCCCCGGTGGGCTGTAGGATTTACTTCGAAGCCTTTGCGCCGCCGAGGAATTTGCCCAGCGATGCGAGGTCGTCGTGCGGGCGTGGGATGACGTGCACCGCCACCACTTCGCCGATTGCGTTTGCTGCGGTTGCGCCAGCTTCGACTGCGGCCTTCACCGCGGCGACGTCGCCTTTAACAAACACGCTCACGTAACCCGAACCGACTTTCTCCCAGCCGATAAGTTCCACGTTTGCGGCCTTCGTCATTGCGTCAGTTGCTTCGAACTGTGCGACGAGACCCTTGGTTTCGATCATTCCGATTGCTTGTCCAGCCATAGTAGTAAGTAGGTTAGTGGTTTAGGCGGTGAAGAACTTCAGGAGGTCAGGACCCGGACGGGCGATGACGTGCGATGCAACGAGGTTGCCCACACGCTTTGCCGCCTCACGTCCCGCTTCCACGGCTGCCTTGACGCTGCCGACATCGCCTTTGACGATGGTCGTGATCAGCGCGCCGCCGATTGGGATGGATTTGACCAGTTGCACGTTCGCGGCCTTGACCATGGCATCACTGGCTTCCACCAGGCCCACGTAGCCGCGAGTTTCGATTAGTCCGATTGCTTCGCTCATTGTGTTTTAGTTATTTGGGTTTGAATTGAAATTAGCTCTTGGTCAGTTCGACCTTCGTCGCACGATCGAGGTCGCATGCGTTCGCCTCGTCGGTATCGATGTGGACCTCCAGTTTGAACGACGGGTCAACACGGACAATCAGGTCGTCAAATCGCGTTGTGCAGCCCTTTGAGGTCACTTTCAGCGTGATGATGTCGAGGTGCTTCACATCGTAAAACTTCGCATCGCTCGGCGACATGTGGACGTGCCGCGCCGCGCGAATGATGCCGTCCTTCATCTCCAGCATCCCCTTTGGTCCCATTACGTATCCACCGGGAGTTCCCTTGATGTCGCCGGACATCCGCACCGGAATATCCATTCCGAGCTGAACCGCGTCCGTGAGCGCGAGCTCGATCTGGGTCAAATTGCGGCAAGGTCCGAGAATGCGGAGATTCGGAATCACGCGCCGACGCGGTCCGATCAAAGTGACCGTCTGCTCCGCAGCGAACTGCCCTTCCTGATAGAGCCACTTGTGGACCGTGAGCTTTGCGCCGGGACCGAAAAGCGTCTCCAGATTCTCAGGCGAAATGTGCATGTGCCGCGCGGAACTACTCACCTTGAGCTCCGGAGCCGAGGATTTCGACGTCGCCTGACCCAATTGGCGGAAAAGCGCGGAGCGGACGAGTTCCTCGACCGTGGAGCGATTTGTGTTTGTAAGAAGAGACATTCGGAGGTGAAATCTAAATGACGGAACACAGTCATATAAAAACCAGCGGTGCCGTCAATAGGAAAATCAGAATTTAAACGATTAACCTCCATCATATCAAATCCAGCAGCATGGCGCCAAACCGAACACCCTTGTTCCGAGTCCGTTGCGATTGCCCGAATCACATTCCCCGCAACCTAGCCTAACGGAAAAAACGATACGAAACGAGCCTTCAGCGAAAAACGCGCGGCGGTTCCAAGGCCGGAGTTGATTTCGATACTTGACCTGAAGGCCTGTCGAAGAGGTATCCCCCCCCCAAAAAAAAAACAGTGTTCCCAGCCATGCTGGAGGTCAACGCTCGGCACTCCTGCTACATGAGCGCTGGCAGGAATAGCATTGCGCGCCATCGGTGAATAACCACGGTCGCAGCTACGGTGCAGCCCAGTTTGTAATCGCAATATCGGACTTCCCGAGCGCGGTATGACAACTTACGCACTGAAGCCGGGCTTCCGTGAAGGCATCCTGCGCCCGGTCGGCTGACTTGCTTTTCAGAGAAATGACGAGATTGCGGGAGCCGATCCTCCTCCATTCCTCCAAACGGGAACGCAAGTCCAACTCCGAACCGCCAAGTCCAGCGCGGACGGGCCGTACTTCGACTGCGGCTGTGACCTGTTCCTGAACTTTCTCGACCAGTGATATCGCGGTGCTCCAGTCGCCTTGCGAAGCACTCGCCTCGGATTCTGCAAGAAACCGGTCGGCACGTTTCATATGGGTATTCGTGCTGCTGGCGCATGCTGCGAGTAGCATCGCCATGGATAATGATGTGAATGCGGAGATGTTCATGGGATGATTTGGGATTGATTGAATGCTCCACAAACCAGCAGAAAATACCAATCAATTGTTTGTTACGAACCGTATAATCCCCACACGCAGGCGGAGGGCAAATTACAGCCTCAAATAGTCCCGCGCATTCGCATGGCAGATGTTTCGAATCATCGGGCCAACAAGGTCGTCGTCTGCGGGAATTTCGCCATTCTCAATATCACGCCCGACCAGATTGCAGAGAACCCGGCGGAAGTATTCGTGACGCGGGTAGGACATGAACGAGCGCGAATCGGTAATCATCCCGATGAATCGCGAAAGCAGCCCGAGATTCGAAAGCGCGTTGATTTGCCACTCCATGCCTTCCTTTTGATCGAGGAACCACCAACCGCTCCCGAACTGCACCTTGCCGGGGATTGTTCCGTCCTGGAAGTTTCCGGCCATGGTGGCGAACACGTAGTTATCCGCCGGGTTGAGATTGTAGAGAATTGTGCGAGGCAGGGCGTTCTCGTCATCGAGTCGATCAAGAAAGCCGGACAGTCCATCCGCGAGCTTTAAATCACCAATCGAATCGAAGCCCGTGTCGGGGCCGATGGTCCGGAGAAGGCGCGCGTTGTTGTTCCGCAGTGCGCCGATGTGGAGTTGCATGGTCCACTCGCGCTCCGCGTAAAGCCTGCCGAGGAAATTCATCATGAACGCGGACCACCCCGCCCGCTCCTGCGGCGAAGCAGCACGGCCAAATTGCACCGCGGAGAAAATCGAGTCCGCCTCGCGATCCGAGCACGGCTGCGAGAAGATTTTCTCCGGCCCGTGGTCCGAAAGACGGCACCCTAGATCGTGGAAATAATCGCGCCGGCGGCGTATTGCCGCAAGCAGCATGTCCACGTTCCGAATCTCGCCGCCATCGATCTGCGCGAGCTTTGCCACCCATGTGTTGAAATTTCCGGGCTGGTGAACGGCAAGGACTTTGTCCGGACGGAACGTCGGCAGCACTTTCGTGGATATCCCGGACTTCGCGAGCGCGACGTGGTGCGCGAGATCATCGACCGGATCGTCAGTCGTGCACACATTCGTCACGCGGAACTTTTCGAGAATCCGGTGAGCCGAAAGGCCGGGAAGCTGCTCGTTTGCTTCATCCCAAATCCGTTGTGCGGATTCACCATTGAGCAATTCCGTGATCCCGAAATAGCGGCGAAGTTCGAGATGCGTCCAATGATAGAGCGGATTGCGCACGGTATGCGGAACGGTTTCCGCCCATGCTTGAAACTTCTCTCGCGGCGTCGCATCGCCCGTGATCAAACGCTCGGGCACTCCGTTCCATCGCATCGCGCGCCATTTGT
>SXGQ01815008.1_pt1 | contig 20173 bp, 15 predicted proteins | sample 3178371 | NCBI WGS metagenome assembly SXGQ01 (sample SAMN11356859, study PRJNA531348) | freshwater metagenome | isolation source: freshwater sample F1-20 | place: China: Fuxian Lake, Yuxi | collected 2017-12-25 | reverse complement strand
GCGCTTGCAGTGTTGGCGCGTTTGCACGCGCAAGATAATCGGCTCTGAAGCCATCGATGCCAATTAAGATGACCAGTGGTTTGGACAGTGCCGAGGATTTCGCCTGGTGTGGGGCTTGTGCAAGCCTTTGCAGGGAAAGTTCTGATCCCTGCGCAGATTGTCTCGAAAGGACCTCCTGAGACGCTGTGACTGCTGGCAGGCTAGTGCCTACCAGCAAACAAAGTAAGGTGATAAACCACGTTGAAGCCGCATCCCGCTTCATGAAGATCGCCTTATCAAGCCTTTGAAACTTAAGCAGACCCGAAACTTGCCGTCTTTCCAAGACTCACACTGTAATTCTTCTCACTTACCGTGCTCACAAAATACCATTCGCCGCGAGCTTCATTCGCGGTAAAGATCATTTTTAAATAACCTCGGCGCGAGGGGTCCATCCAACGCAGATCATCAACAACGCCCTCAAAAATCACTTTAATCTGCGCTGGGGGCAAGCTCAGATAAGCTTCGATGCCAGGTGAGCTGACACTTGATGTTGCAAATTCCTCACCAACCTTCATGCCTGCCATCGCTGGATTGGATAAACCCATAAGGCTCAACTTGCTGTGCCAGGCATTGTGGGTGTCACCAGCCAGTGAGATAAGCTTTTTACCCAACTGAGCAGCCGCCCCGAGCAGACTCTCGCGAGCAACAATATAGCCATCCCAGGCGTCGAGGTTATAGCCTAGCTTTGGATTCGTTTTTGTATCCATGAGTGCAAGCTGCATGGGGGTTCGAAGCGCCGCTGGCGTTGCCTTAGCGCTAAGGTAGTCATTGACTGCTTTGGCACCAGCAGCCTGAGCTTCTGCGGACGTATTACTTGGATTGAGTGCCGCAAGCACCGAGGAGGGAAACTCCATGCGCGCCATCAGTACTTGCTGGCCTAAAACCTGCCAACTTGCTTTGCTTGCAGCCATTTGGCTATTGAGCCAGTTTGCCTGTGTGCTGCCAAGCAGTTGCCTGGTTGGAGCGCTAAAGCTTGCTGTTGCGCTCGCTTGTTTGGCAGGCCCGCTCAATCCCGCCAGGTCTTCGATTGGAATCTGCTGATCGCGACCAACGAGTCTGGTGTCGAGCATATGTAGGCTCAACAAATTTCCAAAGTCAAAACTACGATAAATAATCGACCGATCAGCAGCACTGCGTATCGGCATCCATTCATGATACGCGGCAAGCGCTGCAGTCTTTCGAGCTGCCCAGGTCCCTTCCTTACTAGGATCGTGGTTTTCCGCGCCATCTTTCCAGGCGTCGTTTGCAATTTCATGATCATCCCATACCGCGATCATCGGCATTTTCGCGTGAAGCGCCTGCAAATCTGGATCGGACCGATACTGAGCATAGCGCTTGCGGTAATCCGCAAGGCTTAATATTTCATTGCTGGGATCAGAAACGCGACCGAGCTTCGCTGCCTGGTCCGACGCATAGCCTGTACTAGCGTACTCATAAATATAATCGCCAAGATGGATGGCGTACTGTGCATCGCTTTTGGCCGCTTCCGCGTACACGTTAAAGTAACCCGCTGGGTAGTTTGAGCAGGAAAACACGGCAAAACGTACTTCGCTCGCGCTGGCATCGGGTAGTGTGCGGGTTGTGCCTACTGGCGAACGATCTTCACCTCGACGGAATCGATAGAAGTAAGTCTTTCCAGGGTTCAATCCCATCGCATCAACCTTGACGGTGAAACCCGTATCAGGGGTTGACATGACTTCACCACGACTCACTATCGATGTAAACATCATATCGCTTGCAACTTCATATTGAAGACTTATCGAGCCTTCGCCCGCGATAGGCTTCGCATGTGTCCATAGGATCACACGGTCGCTGAGTGGATCGCCGCTTGCAACACCGTAGCGAAACTCAATAGGCTCATCTGAGCTCGAGCACGAAGCTAACGTACCTGCAAGCGCCGCCACGGCCGAAACCGACGCGACACCACCTATGAAACCGCGACGAGATGAGAACTGAAGTGGGTGCTGAATGTTCGCCATGATGATCTCCTTAACTAGAACGCTAGTTTCGCCGCTGCCAATGACCGATTCATGACGGCCGCAATCATGGTCATCAAGGCGCAATGTTTACAGCCTATATTCAATCGACCGCACTGCATCGCGGTTGTCTCCTCCTCACGAAAACGGTGAGGAATTTCGCCCGGGAATGCCCGGGCTTTTTTTTATAATTGATTGAATGCTTTAGGCAGGGTAAGAGCTATCTCAGGCATTAATGCAATAAGAGCACTCCCCACAAAAATCGCAAGTAGTGCAGGCAAAATGGAGGTCATGACAATGCGCAATGGTTTTCTAAAAACCGCACTTGCAAAGTAAAGATTCATCCCTGCAGGTGGGCACAAGAAACACATCTCTAAGGTGGCAAGAAACACAATGCCAAAGTGGACAGGATGGATGCCATAGCTCGTTGCATGGGGAAGCATCAAAGGTACAAGCACCACGAGCGCAGCGTAAATTTCCATAAGCGCGCCCGCTAATGCGATAAAACAAACCGCGGCCAACAAAAAAGCCTGCGGACTTTGGATATAGGACTGTACCCAGTCAATGGCTAGATCAGGAATGCCCGCATCGACAAGAAAATTGGTAAGTCCCAGTGCCATACCTAGAATCAGCATCACCCCACCGATCAACTGCGCGGTTAGCAAAAAGCACGACCACAAGGCAGTCCAGCTGAGTTCCCGACGAATCACGCTGACGACGATAAGCGCATAAAACGCGGTAAGCGCTGCTGATTCTGTGGGTGTTGCCCATCCACTGATTAAGGGCACCAAAGCAACAGGTGCTGCCATGAGCTCCCATAGCGCCTGCCTCCATACTGGGGCGGCCTGGGCCACAGGCGCAGACGCAGCAGTACTTTCATCGGCGCGGGCCCCTGCGATTTCGGGTAAAGAATCAACCGCGCTTTCCCGAAGGGGATCTACCCTCGCGACTTCAACGACCGAATGCCGCATAAATCCGCCGATCCACAACAAACAAAGAACCATCAACAAAGCGGGCAGCAAACCCGCGAGTAACATGGTTTGAATCGGCACGCGCGCAAGAATGGCGTACATGATCAATGGCACTGAGGGCGCAAGCAAGACCCCAAGTGCACTAGCACTTGTAATGAGTCCAATCCCTCTTTGTTCAGGGTATCCGCGCGATCGCAGCATCGGAAGCAAAATGCCACCGAGGGCAAGAAGGGTCACGCCACTGCCGCCTGTCAGCGCCGTAAACGCCGAGCAAAGCACAGCGGAAGCCGCCACACTCGCTCTCCAGCCGCCACCAAAGATAAAACTGATCAATTCGCTTAAGCGTCTTGCGGCCGTACTCTTTGCAAAAAGCAGTCCTGCAAGCGTGTACAGGGGTAGCGCTGGTAGGGAAGGATTGACCGTCATCGCATACTGCGATAGCGGTATCGAGGCTAGCGGCTGACTTACCGATATAAATAAACCTATTGTTATCATACCGATAACTGCAAAGATGGGCGCTCCACCCGTTGCAATAATGATTGCAGCAACCAGAAAAACGCTAAGGTCAATACTTTGAATGCTGCCAAATAGCCCGCTTGCTGCTGCAAACACGATAAATCCGACCCATACCAAGAAGCCAAACCTTAAAGCAGCGCCACGAACTTTGTAAATCGCAGCCTTAACTAGAGCAAGCGCAATCAATGCGTAGCCAAGTGGCATAACGACTTGAACCATCCACACATCAATGCCGTAAGCAAGCGCCTGGCTTGCCTCCCGTTCGCTCATCACAAGATCAAGGGACGCGGTACACAGCAATAAAGCGCAAAACCCAGCAAACAGCAAGGCCAGGACATGATGACCGGCAGCAAGCTTCGGAGCAACAGTCCCATCGAACATCGACCTTGAACCCGTGAGCGTAGATAAATGACCGGCGGGGAAGGCGGCAATAGCGCCCATGAGGCTAAGCACCAGACCAAGGTGCTGCGTTAATAGGGCAGCGTTGCTGATAAATCCACCGAGAAATGGTCTTGCCGTGAGTTCGATGGCAGGTATCAAAAGCATGAAGCACAACGCCACGACCGCAATAGTCGCCGCAAATTTCTCTATGAGACCCAGGGCCTTTGTCCCTTCAAGATCCACGATTCGCCTTGCTAGCAGCTTGCACTTATCGTTGAATCAGCGTCGCATGCTTCTAAACGTTTTAACATGGGCCAACACTTCATCGAAAAGCTCACTGGGCACCAATTTCCCACGGATTCGCGGGTAAAGCTGCTCGGCGAGGCTTTCCCATTGTTTGAGATCTTGATTACTTGGTTTTGTAACGATCAACCCACGCTTAACCATTGCTGCAACCGCCTCATCCACTTCGGCTCGGGCGCGCGCACGTACGATCGGTCCGATTTGCTCGCCGGATTGCTTTAAAGCGAGCTGAACCTCTGGGGGCATAGATTCAAAGGCCTTCCTACTTAACACAATAGCGCCAACGATCGGCGCCCAGTTCAACTCCAACATATGGGGAGCGCTTGAGAAAACCTGCGTAGCCATCGCGAAGTAAGGTGTTGAAGGTACCACGCTCACCATGCCAGTCTGGATCGCGGGCAGGATATCGGCTGTTTCCAAGGGCACTGGGAAGTACCCCAAATCCTTCATGATGGTCTGTTGCTCTGGTTCATTGCCCCAAGTAAAAAACTTGAGGCCTCGAAAGTCTTCTGGCTTACTCGCCGCTGACTTTGAGAAGAACCGCACCCAACCAGCGTCTCCCCAAGCGAGCACCACAAAGCCTTTTGCTAGAAAGCGTCGCTCCATGGAGTCGCGTAACTTGTCACGGACATAGTCGACTTCAGCCCAGTCTCTAAATAAGAGCGGTATCGACTGCATGGCTGTGACCGATTCATCAATCTCGCGCAGACCAACCACTGACAGTAAGCCGCCTTGTAACTGCCCGATTCGAATGCGCTTGACCATCTCGGCTTCACCGCCCTGACTGCCATCGGTAAAGACATTAAATCGACCCTTACCATCGAGTGCCTTGCGCCAGGCCTGACCAAGTTGCAGGAGTTGCTGGTGGTAGACAGAATTTCGCGGCACAAGACTAGCGATACGCAAGACTGGTTCGCGAGCACTGTCGCTTGCCAAGAGCGCTGAAGCGTAGGCGCTTGTTAGTGCTCCGAAGCAGATCTGACGTCTCGTTAAAATCATCGTTTGTACCGATCAAAATAAACTATCGATGCGATCTAATAACCATAGCGCCTTGCTGGCTGCCACACGATTTTCAAAACTCGGATAAACCTCTGCGACCTTGATTGCAAGCCGCAGGCGGTCTTCGAAAGCCTGCCGATCACCGGCGTCTAAATCAAGCTGCTCAGCGAGAAAAACGTGCGGCATGGCCTGCTTAGCGCCGTATTGATTAAGCACCGCTGTGAACCAAAGCTTTGCTTGCGCCTTATCGCCTCCTGGGCTTGACCATTCAAAGCTGGCTGCAAGCATTAATGCGGCCCCCTCCCCGAAATCGGCTTGCTGCTGTCTCACCCAATCGGCAAGCGCTTTTGCCTTGGGCCAATCGGCCAGTGCATCAAAGTCATCGCGATCAAGCGCAATCAAAGCGCCCCAGGCAGCAGACGTCCAGTAGGCTAATGCGAGCTCATCGCTTGCAGCTGCCCTTGGGTTCAGCGCAATACTTTTCAGATGGTCCCAACCAGCCTCTTTGGCAATTTTGAGCAATCGAATCGCCTCTGCACGTTTGCTTTTTGCAGCCTCAGGATCGGTAAGCTCAAGTTGCTCAGCCTCAAAGGCACGAATACCGTATGCATCTTTAACAAGACTTGAGATGGCCCACGCACGCAAGCGCGGCCTCGGATCAGACCAAAGAACAAGCTCCCCGAGCTTGCCTGCAACACAACTCAAGGTCTTGATATCGCCCGGCAGCGCCGTTGCCTGGGCAAGGGTTGGCGTAAACACCAAGACCGCTACAAGGCTTCTCGCCATGAGCCTTGTACAGCCATCGGCAATCCGGTTGGCGACGGGTTGAATCAGCCTCGCCTGCATCAACAACATGGATCAATACTGCAAGTTGATTTGCAAAATGGCTGTGCTGCCGCTCGTCTCATTACCGAGTACAAGCAGTGGCTTGCCATTGGGCGAGGCGTAGGCGGGTATGAGGAGGATGCCCTCTGGGCCTCGATCGCCAATGGCACCGCTCCGCGTATTGTAGTAAGTTACAACTCTTACAGCTTTTGGATCAGTAATGTCGTAGACCATAACCCCACCGACGCGCTCAAGGCCGATGAATGCGAATTGCTTACTCCCAAAGCGACCGATCACTACGCCCTCTGGCTCTGGACCCTTGTTGGGGCTTCTTGCATCAAGCGTGTTATTGTCATTGCTCGCATTAAATAGAACATTCGGCAGTGCGATTGTCCTTTGTTCAAACTGATCACCTGAGTCATAAACACGATTCAGATTGCTGTCCCAGATTGAAAATGATCGAGCTCCGAAGGCATAAAGTTCGGTGCAAAGACCTGCTGCGTTCTTTCCTGTGGTTCCACCGTTGGGCGTTGAGGTGATTCGTAGGCGCCCAAGATTGGAGTCAAAAATCAGGTTTGCTGCATCACTAAAAACACTTGGGTCAAGGCCCTTGTCGCAATGCGTTCTAACACGGGTCTCCTCATTAAAGCCTGGCCAATCAGCGCGCGCATCGCCTTCGTTAGCAGTGACAAGGTATGTTTGACCATTCACCGAAAAGCTTGCAATGCCATCGGGCAAATACAGTCCGCGAACAGGTCGTTGCAAGATCTTGATGGCTGCTGTGCCGCTGTTTGTATTGGTACCTCCGTCTTCATCGGAAGCGTCGAGTCCCATGCCCGCTAAGCTATGATCCTTGTAACCGAGCGCCTTGATTGCGGTCACTTTGGCACTGACGATATCAACAATCGCTATCGCATTGTTTTCCTGCAAAGTAACGAAGGCGGTCTTTCCATCTTCACTAATCGCAATATACTCAGGCTCGATATCCTGGGCGGCGTTCGCCCCCGGTCCATAAAGCCGCACACCAGCCTTGCGAAGCTCATCTTCCTTGCCGATGTAGGCCTTGAAGTCCGCAGTGGCAACCGTTGGCGTTGCTCCTCGATTGACCTTGATAATGCTTACCGAGCCTTCCGGGTCGACCGAATCGGCAAGACCATAACTGTTGGGCTCGCCTTCGTTGGCGACCACCACATACTGCCCATCGGGTGTGAAGGCGAGCATATCGGGCAACGCCCCCACGGTAACTGTATGCAAGAGTTTAAGGTCACTCGCTTGATAAAAGGCAACCTTCCCCGCACTCGTTTTGGGATTGGCTTCGATCGCCAAGGCAACAAGACCCTCATGGACTGCCACGCTGTTCACACCTGCACCCATGCTACTCACGTTGATGGTTGCTACAAGCTTTGGCGTCGTGGGTTGAGAAAGATCGAGCACATCGACTGTGCCATTGGCACCGTTTACAACAAACAGGCGCTTACTTGCCGCATCGAATGCCGTGATCTCAGCAGCACCGAGCACTGATCCCTCAAAGCCACCAATTTTTTCAAGACTGATACTGCTCGGCGTTGGTTCCTCACTGCTGGTACACGCAGCAAGTACTGCCCCTAGTCCGATAGCGAAACTTGCTGCAACTTTTAGCGAGAGGCGATTCAAACTAAAACTCAAGCGCATTAAAGCTCTCCAAGACGTTAGGCTAAAAATGACGAAAGTTTTACGAACTGACGTGACAAATTGATGTCAGGATCATCATTATGCTTTCTGTCACGGCATTGTCACGGTCAAGGTTCTATGATTCGGCGCCATGTGTGGATGTCTTCTTCTTTGTAGCACTGACCCAGGGCTTGAATGAGTGCGAACGCCGATTTACCGCCTGCTGACATGAAGCTTGCCTTCGAGGTCGATTCAATCAGCAAGCACTTCGCTGGCATGAAACGCCCCGCCGTTGATTCGGTGTCGCTTCGCTTGAATGAAGGCGAAGTTGTAGCCCTGCTTGGCGCCTCAGGTTCGGGCAAGTCAACCCTTTTACGATTGATATGTGGTCTTGAGCGTTGCGATCCCGATAGCGGTGAAGTTCGCACGCCGCTAGGTGTCCTGCAGGCAAAAGGTGCTTTGTCGCGACAGATTCGCAGGCTGCGCCAGCAATTTGCCGTCATTTTCCAACAGTTTAATCTTGTTGGCCGCCTTGACGTGATGACCAATGTGTTGATGGGGCTTGCGGGCAAAAGACCTGCATTGCCCTTGATGGTGGGCCGCTTTAGCCCATCAGATCAGGCGCTGGCTCTTGATGCGCTTTCGATGGTGGGTTTGGCCGATCAGGCATTTCAGCGAGCGTCAACCCTATCGGGCGGCCAACAACAGCGAGCAGCAGTTGCAAGAGCACTGCTTCAAGGCGCCAAAGTCCTACTTGCTGATGAGCCTGTGGCATCGCTCGATCCAGAGTCCTCCAGCCGTGTGATGGACTCCATGACGAGTCTTTGTCAGGCTCACGGCATGACGCTTCTGGTGAGTTTGCACCAGGTCCATATCGCGCAAAGCTATTGCCCACGAATCATCGCAATGCGGGAGGGTCAAATCCTTCTCGACGCTTCTAGCGACGCTTTTGATGAAGCGTTCTTATCGCAGTTGTACCGAGATCAACCCGAGGAAGCCTTGTGAATCCAACCCGGCGTCATTTCAAGCAACTCAAACGCTTCGGTCTTGCCATGTCGCTTGGCGTAGCCGCTGTTGCGAACAACGCCAGTCTTGCCCTTGCCCAAGAAACATGGGTGTTGTGAGCCGATGGTTTGAGAAGGATGGGTTGATCTGCGCCTTCGTGATGCATTAAACCAGGCGCGTGACAAGCATTTTCTTTAATCTTGCCTAAAGTTTTTGATCGCATTCAAAAGATTGAGGCCGGCGTGAAGCGCAAGCCAAACGAGACCCATCGCGCGGGTCCGTACGGAAGCGACACGGATTGGAGATCGGCTGCCGCAGCACCGAAGGGTCTCCCAAGCGAAGTATCCACTTGAACCAGGTCCGGTATGATGCTGTAGCGAAGGCCAAGTTGCCAGTAACGCCCACCGCTCGTGTCGCCGAAGAGCTCTGAAATGCCTAACCAGCGCTCATTAATCTTCCACTCAACACCGCTACCCCAAGTGAGGCGATTGTTTTTGCTTGCCTGGTCACGCAAACCGCCGAGGTTGACATGTATGACCCAACGTTCATCTTCAGATGCATAGGACCAGGGCAAATAAAAATAACTATTGCCGAATTGATTGGGACCGGGATTAATTTCCGGGTGAAAAACTTTGCCTGCAGCAAGACCAAGAGCCCAGTTGCCGGGACTTAATGTGCGAAACAAGGTCTTTGCCTGCACGACATAGTCTTTACTTTGGGGGCCTTCGAGCGGCCGCCCTAAGGCAGCTCCGAGCGTGACTTCGAAATTGCCGCTTGGATTACAAGCAGGAAAGGCCCAAAACTCTTCACTTCTCGCGCTGGGTTTACTTGCGCGATTGAGGCGCGTCCAGCTTTCAAGCTGACAACTTCCGGCTGTGGTTAAGCGGGCATCGTCAGTAACAAATGGACGAGCGGCTTGAGCGCTACCACCCGACCAAATCAACAATAATAACGATCCAATATATATGTTTTTCATTGGCGTAAGTGAATACCCATCATAGAACGCAATGATCAGCCGCGTGAAACGAATCAAAAAAAGGATAACAAGCACTTGTGTCAGTTTATCGAGGGTTCTCTCATGAAAGGAGGCTTTTGGGTACTTAGCCCTCATGACGTAAGGCTGTCACGCCCGCTGTCATTGTTTCTTCATCCAAGCTTCAAATCACTGTCATCCGCAACACGCAAACTCCGGTTTCTCGCTTTTCGTAACAGCTCGTAACAAGGAGTTTTTCATGTCGCATCGCAGTGATGATTTGGACTGCAATTCATCCAATAACGAACATTTTCAGCAAGTGCTTGATCGCGGACTTGCTAGCCCATCACGTCGCAGCCTCTTGCGAGGCGGTATCGGCCTCGGAGCAGTCGCAAGTCTACCGATGGTTGCAGGTTGCAGCGATGGCGATGTGCCCACGCTTAGCGCACCTTCAACACCGCTTGGTTTTTCAGCAGTAGCCAAGAGCATCGCCGACCAGGTAAGCGTACCCAGCGGCTACACAGTTCGCGTCCTTCACGCCACCGGCGATCGGCTTGACAGTGCGTTACCCGCCTATTCGAACGCAGGACTTGAAACCGATGACTGGTCGCGTCGAGTGGGCGACCATCATGATGGCATGGACATCTTTTACGTTGGATCAAATGGTAAATACAGTCGATCAGCCACAATGCGTGCTGTGCTTGCTGTCAATCACGAGAGCTCAGCCGACGCGCACTTTTTCCATCCCAAAGGACAGACCTCAAAGGGTGTCAACGGTAAAAAGTTTTCACAGTTCGGCGATTGGGACCTTGGTGCTCGCCCGGAACTCGAAGCACTGAAGGAAATCAATCATCACGGTGTGTCGATTGTTGAATTGAGTCTTGATACAGCGGGTCGCCCAACAGGTTATTTACTCGATTCACCCTTAAACCGCCGAGTTACAGCACAAACCGTCTGCCGAATTGCCGGTCCCGCTGCCCATTTAAACGACATCAAGCAATTCATGGCGACCAAGTACGATCCGACTGGAGGATCAGCGCGCGGTACGCTCAACAATTGCGGCCATGGCATTACGCCGTGGGGCACTTATTTGGGTTGCGAAGAGAACTGGGCGGTCTACTTTCAAATTCCCACGACGGGCAAGGCCGCCGATACCAAACTAACAGCTTCACGTGCACGCTACGGCGTTGCGAGAGCACCGCTTTCAGCGACAGCCACAGCCGGAACTGGTCAGGGATGGCATACAGTTTCAAGCAGCGATGATCGCTTTGCTCGCTGGAATGTTTCTGCAGATGGTGCTAATGCGGCGGCTGACTTCCGGAATGAGCCGAACACCTTCGGCTATAACGTAGAAATCGATCCACTAGATCCGACCTCTACGCCCGCCAAACGCGTAGCGATGGGTCGCTTCGCCCACGAAGGTGCATGGTTTAGTCTCCCGCAGGCTGGGAAGCCACTTGCGGTATACATGGGCTGCGATAGCCGAAACGAGTACATTTACAAATTCGTGACCGCTCAAAATTGGTCAGCAAGCGATATCGGTGGCGGCATGGCAGCTGGCGATAAATATTTGAACGAAGGCAAGCTCTACGTTGCCAAATTCAATAGCGATGGCAGCGGCGAGTGGATTGAACTCGACATTAACAACCCCATGATCAAGGGCTATAGTGCATATAGCTTTACCAACCAGGCCGATGTTTATGTCAATGCGCGCCATGCTGCCGATGCCGTGGGAGCCACTAAAATGGATCGCCCTGAGTGGGGCGCAGTCAATCCAGCCAATGGTGACGTTTATTTCACCTTGACTAACAACAGTTCAGCTAACCGTACACCAGCAACAGTTAATGCTGCAAACCCACGCTCTTATGCGGATCCCGATGGTAATAAGGGCTCTGGAAATCCTAATGGGCACATCATCCGTTTTGCCGAAGAAGGTGCAGCCGCCAACGCCATAAAGTTCCGTTGGGACATTTTCCTTTTCGGAGCGGAAGAGGACTCCGTTGGTAATGTGAATCTTTCGGGACTCACGGCTGCCAATAGCTTTTCATCACCTGATGGCTTGTGGTTTTCGCCATCAACAGGCATTTGCTGGATTCAAACCGATGATGGCGCGTTTACCGACGAAACCAATTGCATGTTGCTTGCTGCAATTCCCGGTCAAGTGGGTGACGGTCGCAACATCGTCATCGACAATGAGCTCTCAGGAGCCCGTGGCCAGCAGGCTACCTTTATCGGTGCAGCGCTTGGTGAAGCCCGTTTGCGGCGCTTTTTAACAGGTCCAAAGGGATGCGAGGTCACTGGAATCACCGAGACTGCGGATGGGAAAACGATCTTCGTCAATATCCAGCATCCGGGCGAGAACACGCCAGCGATCGGGACAGCGGCTGACTTCGCCTATCAAAGCGTCTGGCCGACAAACGGCGGCGGTATCACTGCCGGCGCGTACGGTCCTGGTAAGCGCCCTCGTTCTGCCACACTGATTATTTCGCGCACTGATGGCGGAAAAATCGGTCTGTAATGCGTTTTAGATCGCAGCTATCCGGACTTATCGGATTGCTGCTTTTACTCGGTGCTTGCTCTTCAGGGGGCGATGCACCGAGTCAAGCAACTGGTAACACGAACCAGGGCACAAGCGGCCAAGGCTCAAACCCAGTTTCAGCGGCAGGATCAGCGCAAGGCCCAGATCCACAGCGCGCATTGCAATGGCACTTAAGCCTTGCTGAATTCTCCCCACAGGGCACAACACAATCCTCAAGCGAAACTCGTCCGCTATACGATTTAGCATTAGGCAATCTCAGCGAGCGTGGTCGTGGTATTAGGATCGCTCTTATCGATGGAACGGTTGACGCCACGCACCCTGACCTTTTGGGGCGACTTCTTGATTCATCGGCGATCTGCTGCGACTGGGTCCCGCTTACCCGGCAAAACAACTCATCCAGTGCGAGTCCTGATAGCGCTATGCGCTCAAGGGTCGCTGAAACGGGTCATGCCACAGGGCTTGCCGCACTGATTGCCGCAGCTGAAAACAACAGCATCGGAGGCCATGGTATTGCGCCAGCAGCAATGCTCGTTAGCCTTAATGCGATCGCTAGCGGCGACGACAGCCGGCTTGTACAGGCACTACAGGTTGCTTTGGGTAGTGGTGCATCGGTGATCAACAACAGTTGGTCCCCGCCAGATCCCAATGAGGGCGGCAGCCGAAGCTTTTATCCTGCGCCACAAGCTTGGTACAGCGCCCTTGATGAGGCGCAAAGCAAGGGGCGCTCGGGCTTAGGCGCCATCATCGTAAAAGCAGCCGGTAATGGTGGTGCAGCCTTCAGTCCGTCGCGGCTTCGCAGCGACTCGGCAGACTCTGCTAATTATGATGGCTATGCACAACACCCTGCTGTCATCGGCGTTGGCGCTGTGGATGCTTTTGCAAGACCACTTGCTTTATCGGAGCCCGGTGCCCAGGTACTCGTTTCAGCCTTTTCGTCCCAGACAAATAGCCCAAGCCTGTCGACGGGCACTGAAGTTCTACCTTCGGGAACCTCAAGCGCTGCTGCCATGGTGAGTGCCTTAAGCGCTTTAATGCTTGAAGCAAACCCCGGCTTAATATGGCGCGATCTGCGCTGGATTCTTGCGACTACCGCGCGTCCTGTACCAGGCTACGACCAACCAGGTATCAGCAGCGCACAATCGCTGCTTCGCAACCACGGCTACCACCAGCAAGTCGGGTTTGGGCTGGTCGATGCTGGCGCAGCGGTTCAATCCGCCAAAAGCTTTCAAGGTTTACCGCCCTTACTGAATTGTTCACTCAATGCAAAAAAAGATGCTCCGATCGTTACGCGAGTTAGTACCGGTGAGCAATTTGCTATGCCGTGGCATCAGGTAGCGATAGCCCGAGAAAACTCAAAAATTTCATTTTCCTTTGATTTGGCAAAGGCTCAGTGCTCCATTGATCGCATCGAAAGCGTGGTGCTTTCGCTTGCTAGCTCGCATCAAGACGCAACAGGCTTGCGCATCACACTGATTAGTCCGCTTGGTCACGGTGTTCAGTTCGCAGCGCCGCGTGATTGCGCTCACACGGCCTGCATGAATTTAAATGATGGCTTTCAGTTTCATAGCGTTCGCTTTATGGCCGAGCCAGCTGCGGGTCGCTGGATGCTGCAGATCAGTGAGGAAAGCGGCAAATCAATTGGGACCCTTAGCAAGCTTCAACTAAGCCTTTGGGGTCACTAAATCGCTTGCAAAAAAAAGCCTGCGATATGGCAGGCTGAATACCCCACGCGTCGAGGGGTTGGGAGACAACCCGGAGGACGGGCTGTAATGTCAATTTAACTGGACAGTTTTTTATTGTCAATCTATTTTGACTTTATTGTTCTGGACAATTAAAGTCTGCCCAGAAAACTTCACAAACGCATTTTTCGTTTTGTTCGACAAGGAAACTTAACGGCGATCACGTCCAATGACCGAAGGTTTTGATAGATCTTTTACGCCCGCACTCGATACAAGTCAGGCATCGATCGAAGCTGTTTTCCTCAAGCGAGTTGTCCCGCTCATGGCAGCCCATCGCAGCGCTGGGCTTCGCGCCGGCGTAAAAGCTAGGCTTTGTATCAGTACCGAGGAATTCGATCGCTTTTGTCGGTATTGTCTTTCGGGAGATGCTGATTCAGTTCATGCGCTTTGCGACTTATGGCTTGTGCGCGGCGTTTCGGCGGAATCAATTGTTGATGCAGCGATCACAAAGGCCGCACAAAGCTTTGGACAGCGATGGCTTGATGATCATGCTCACTTTGCCGAGGTGACGCAGGCCTGCTGGCAGTTACAAAAAGTCTTGCAGCAGCTAACGCCCGCGCTTGAGAAGCCGATCACGGCGCATGCTTCAAAGCCAAGAGCGCTCATGCTTGGCGCCGAGCAATGCAGCCACAGGCTTGGCCTCATGGTCGCATCGAGTCTATTGCGCCGTGAAGGCTTTGAGGTTGAATGCGGATACTTTTCAACGAGAGCCCCATTCCTAAGCAAAGCACAGGCACTCGATGACGCAGGTTTGCAGCTGCTTGCCTTCAGCCTTAGCTGTAGCGATCAACTCAAGGCCTGCAAAGCACTCGTGAAACACATTCGCCGAAAGCGACCCGACCTTCGCCTTGTGCTCGGTGGGTCCCTCATCAGCGAAGCTTCCACAGCACGATCTATTGGGGTGCCCGTGGATGCAGTGATTGTCGGAAAACCGGCTTGGTCTGAGATCCTTGAAGGGCTGGGAATTAGCCCGACCAAGCTTTGTCCATGGCAAGAAAATGCTTGCCACTTGTCCTAACTTGGATCGATACTCGTTGCGGGGGAAAAGACCTTTCGTTTTCCTCGACACGGCGCGCCGTGCCTCCTCAGATTCATGAAGATTTCAACTTGGGAGACGAGTGTGGGATCAAGGCGTTCACATGATAGAGATTCAACCCAGCATGCCATCGGCGACATGGTGGAACAACTTGTGCTGCCGAAAATGGTTCAAAGCCATCGCGAACTAGGACTAAGACCCAAACTTATTTGCGACCTCGATGGCTTTATTGAATTATTGCTTTCAAACGATCAGCCTAGCCTGATCGCATCGATTGAGACGATGCGCGAGGCGGGTCACCCGCTTGAACTGATCTATAGTGAGGTCTTAACACCAGCTGCGCGTAGGCTCGGCGAAAAGTGGCTTCGCGATGAATTCAATTTCAGTGAAGTAACGATTGCGACCTGGCAGATTGAACAGCTTCTGCACCACTTTCACCAGGCCTTTGAAAATAGCCAGCGTAGGCACACGAGTAAGGCATCGATACTTATCAGCATGATGCCTGGTGACCAGCATAGCCTTGGTGCGAAAATGCTGAGCACTTTTTTCAGGAAAGACCACTGGGAAGTCACCCTGCTACAGCCGCAAAGCCTGCAGGCCATTCACGACGAGGTCATCGCCTCGAATCCGAGTTTGATAGCCATAACCGTGTCACAAGTTGAATCGCTCGGGCAAGTAAAGCTTTTGCTTAAACTCGCCAGGCAGCAGCCAGCGCTAAGATCGATGCCCTGGATGATTGGCGGTCGCGTGATCAATGAGCACCCTATGCAAGCCGTTGCGGTGCTATCTGACCGCAATATTCATCTTTGCCAGGGCGATGCAAATCAAGCATTGGTGCTAGCCAGAAGGCTTCTCGGTCTTGAAGCTAGAGGACAAGCGCAAAGCGAGCATAGCAAGGCCGCAACCCAGCATTAGGTCTCTGCTCAGAGCAGGGTGAAGTTTTTCACTGCCCAGTACAAGCCCATGCTTTGCTATGCTTAGGGCATGAATGCACCTGCCCCATCGCAAAGCCTCGCCCACTTCTCGGAAGCCTCACCCAGACGCCTGATGCACACCCGTCGCATCGAATCGCAGGGTTTTCGGCGCGAAGACGGTTTGTGGGATATCGAAGCAAGAATCGTCGACACCAAGCCTTTTGCCTATGAGGAACCCTACCGTGGCCATCGCGAAGCAGAAAGTGATGTACACAATATTGCGATTCGTCTAACGCTTGATGATGACTTCGTTGTGCACGATATCGAAGTACTCATGCCGGCCGTGCCTTATCCAAGTTGTGCCGGCGCCATTCCGAATTTCAAGCTTTTGATCGGTGCGAAGGTCGGTGCTGGCTGGCGTAAAGCTGTTCAGGCGGTGGTGGGATCGACAAAGGGCTGTACCCACGCCCGCGAACTGCTTTTTCCGATGGCACCGGTTGCATTTCAAACGCTTTTTGGCTGGGAAGATGAGGCCGAAAGCCAGCAAGAGAAAGAGCGCCGCGCGCAACGCGAAGCGATGCGTGGCCAACAAGCAGGACGCCCCCATTTCCTGGATGGCTGCCATAGCTGGGCAAGTGATGGCGAAGTGGTGGCAACGCTCTACCCTCAGTTCTTCACCCCTAAAAAGCTCTGATCCCTAGGGTGCGGATAAGGCCTCAAACCCGTGTTTTCTTGTTAGTCCTTGGCTTACCCCTGCGAGGTGGGTGCGGACTCGACCTGTCTTCGCAGGTCATCGGGTTGGAGGGTTTGGGTACAAAGTTGCGCGAAACGATAAGCATAACGTTTTAATATTTGACCTCTTCTAAAAGCCATCACGGTTGTGTTAGGACCGAAAAGGTGCCCTGCTTCAATCTTTCTTAAGCCCAGATCACGCATCGGATCAAAGGCCATCGACGCGATAATCCCAACGCCAAGTCCACAAGCGACATAGGTCTTAATCACGTCTGCATCAAGCGCCGACATCACGATATTTGGCCTTTTTGCGTGACGCATAAAACCTTGCTCAATGCGCTGTCTGCCGGTAAACCCACTGTGATAAGTAATCAGCGGCCATTTTGCCAGGGACTCGATGTCGAGCGGATGGCGCAGCAGTGGATGGTCTGCGGGCACGACCACCGCGTGAGCCCATTGATAATAGGGAAAACTCACAAGTTCATCGTGCTGTGAAAGCGACTCCGTCGCAATGCCAATCTGCGCCTGACCTTTTAACAACCACTCTACAATTTGTTGCGGACTGCCTTGCTGCAAGCTCAATTGAACCTTTGGAAACTCGCGACGAAATGTCACAACCACATCGGGCAAGACGTAGCGTGCTTGAGTATGCGTCGTTGCAATGCTCAACTGACCGCTATCGCCTTCGCGAAACTGTTCAGCCACAAGACTTATGTTGCTTGCCTCAAGCAGCAAACGATCGAGCATGGGCAAGACCTGCTCACCAGCCTCGGTAAGTCCCGTAAAGCGTTTACCCTTGCGTACAAAAATGCCAAGACCCAACTCGATTTCTAAGTCACGAATTTGCTTGCTCAGCGCAGACTGCGAACTATGCAAGACTTGAGCCGCATCGGTGAGCTTGAAGTCCTGACGGACGACTTCGCGGACCACACGCAATTGCATTAGATTCATGGCAGGATCAATCCTTGATGGATGTTTGAAGACCTATGATGTTTAACCTTATCATTCGATTAGAACAGCTTCGCGGCCTGATCGCTGGCTGGATTGCACTCTTGTTGCTTTCGCTTGGCGTTGCGCTCTACAGCCAACACGGCCTTGGCATGATGCCTTGTCCTTGGTGCGTGATTCAGCGCCTTTTCATGCTGCTATGCCTAGGCTTAAGTTTCCTAATGCTCAGTAGCGTTAGAATTCCGATAGCGATGCTTGCACCCGCCTTTGCCCAGTTCTTGCTGCAATGCGCCGGGATGGCTGCCGCCATATACCAAGCGCTTGTTGCCAGCGAAGATAGCCAGTGTGTTATGGGCCTTGCCGATAGGCTCTTGATGGCAAGCGGCCTTGAGCAAGCTTGGCCCTGGATGTTTGCTGCCTCGACTTCTTGTGCCGAGGCAGCCCAAGCCAAGCTTTTTGGCCTGAGCTTTCCATGGCTTGGCTTTGGGCTCTTTTTCGTCGGCGCTCTATGCTCTATGGTTTGTATAGGATTATCGCTAAGAGCAAGCTTTAGCCCGCGCATGAAGGATAGACCTATCCCATGACTGATTCAAACCAAGGGCATCTTGCTGAGAATATTGTTCATTTCGCGCGGGTACTACGGACCGCGGGATTGGCGATTTCAAGCGACCGGATAGTCATGGCCACCGAAGCCGTCCTCGCAGTTGGCCTAGCGTCGCTAGACGATTTGCGCTATACCTTGTGTTGCACGTTAACCAGCAGTGCAGATCAGCAAAGTCTCTTCGATCAAGCTTTTACAGCATTTTGGCGCGATCCCGATTTACTTGGTAAGGCCATGCAAATGCTCTTGCCAAAGGTCGATGGCGGTATGGCATCACCACAAGAAGCAAGCCGAAGGCTATCCGAGGCCTTGGCTCCACCTGCAAAAGCGCGCAGCGCCTCGGATCAAGACGATGCTGAGCCACAGACGCTTGAAGCGACCATGAGTTTTTCAAATCGAGAATTGCTACAAAAGGCTGACTTTGAAACACTTAGCGCTGCAGAGTGGATCGCGGTAAGCAGGTTGATTTCACAAATGCTGCCTCAGATGCCGCTTGTACTATCAAGACGAAAGCAGCCTGCATGGCACCGAGGTCCGATCGATATGCGTCGCGTCGCACGCTATGCACTTCGAAGCGGCGGTGAGATCATGCAGCTGCCTCGGCGCTTGCCTCGAAAGCAAGCGATGCGGGTCGTCGCCTTGCTTGATATCTCAGGTTCGATGACGAGTTATTCGCGCATGTTCTTATATTTTTTGCATGCGCTCACGCGTGCCGACCCTCGCACACAAACACTGGTCTTTGGTACTCGACTGAGCGATTTGTCATCTGCGATGCGCGAGCATGACCCTGATGAGGCGGTGGCAGCAGCGGTAAGTCTTGTTCATGACTGGAATGGCGGGACTCGTATCGCATCAAATCTAGCACGATTTAATAAAGATATCGGTCATCGGATGGCTGGATCACGAAGTATGGTTTTACTTGTGACCGACGGCTTAGAGCGCGATGATCCAACTGCGCTTGGCAGGGAAGCGGCGCGATTAGCAAGACGCTGCCGTCGGTTGATTTGGCTAAACCCTTTACTTCGGTATCACGGTTTCGAACCTAAAGCGAGCGGTGTGCGCGCGCTCTTACCCCATGTCAACGAGCACCTACCGGTTCACAATCTCCAAAGCCTGATGGCCATTGCAAAACTCAGCTAAAGGCGCATTGTTGTTGGTTTTATAGGGCAACAGAATTTATGGGTTTAATAAACCTCGGGAATGTACATTTCCAGAGGCACCGGAGTACGAAAATACTCTGGATTTCTAACCCTCTCCGGAAGTACCACTTCTTCATGCTGCACTTCCTGATACGGAACCTGATGCAGCAAATGATGAATGCAATTCAATCTTGCTCGTTTTTTATCGACGGCCGCCACAACATGCCAGGGTGCTTCATCGATATGAGTCCGCTCCAGCATATTCTCTTTAGCCCGTGTGTAGTCTTCCCAACGCTTGCGGCTTTCGAGATCCATAGGGCTGAGTTTCCACTGCTTTAAGGGATCATGAATACGCGCAAGGAATCTTGCGTGCTGCTCCTCATCGGTGATCGAAAACCAATACTTCACGAGTTTGATACCGCTTCTAACCAGCATGCGTTCAAACTCGGGCGTTGAACGAAAGAATTCTTCGAGATCGTTATCGTTACAAAAACCCATCACTTTCTCGACGCCTGCCCTGTTATACCAACTACGATCAAAGAGCACGATCTCGCCAGCAGCGGGAAGATGAGAAACATAACGTTGGAAATACCATTGCGTTTTCTCGCGATCGTTTGGTGCAGGCAAGGCTGCGACCCGACAGACACGCGGATTTAGTCGCTGGGCAATACGTTTTATCACGCCGCCTTTACCTGCCGCATCGCGTCCTTCAAAGACAACCACAAGGCGGAATTTATGCGCGACAACCCAGTCTTGTAACTTGACCAGTTCACGCTGCAGTCGAATCAACTCGGTGAAGTAAATCCTGCGCGGCAAGGCACTCGCTGATTCAACAATACCGGGATGCTCGCCACCGGCCGGAAACACAAGGGTTTCATCTTCGAGCT
>SXGQ01398973.1_pt1 | contig 20173 bp, 17 predicted proteins | sample 3178371 | NCBI WGS metagenome assembly SXGQ01 (sample SAMN11356859, study PRJNA531348) | freshwater metagenome | isolation source: freshwater sample F1-20 | place: China: Fuxian Lake, Yuxi | collected 2017-12-25 | reverse complement strand
GTCTGGGCAATCGGCACCGGCAAGACAGCCACCACGGCCCAGGCCCAGGAAGTCCATGCGTTCCTCCGCAAGGTGGTCGGAACGCTGCATGGCGACACGGTCGCCCGGCGCGTCCGGATCCAGTACGGCGGAAGTGTGAAGCCGAACAATGCCCGCGAGCTCATGAGCCAGCCCGATGTCGATGGGGCCCTCGTGGGTGGCGCGAGTCTCGAGGTCCGAAGCTTTGTCGACATCATCAAGAATTCGATCTGAACGGCCCATCTCCCTGATCGCATGCAACTCGCCATCACCCTGCTCTCCCTGGTCCTGGTCCTCTGCTGCCTTTTCCTTGGGCTTCTGATCCTCATCCAGCTTCCCAAGAAGGAAGCCGGTCTGGGTCAGGCCTTCGGTGGGGCTGCGACCGAGGCGCTGTTCGGCGCTGGATCGGGCAACACGCTGACCCAGCTGACCAAGTATTCCGCTGGGGTCTTCGTGGTTCTATGCGTTCTTCTGGCATGGATGACGTCCCATCTGGCCCGGAGCCAGAACCAAGGCGTCCTGAAGGCGCTGAGCGCCCAGCCGGCTGCAACGACGTCCCCGGCAGCGGGAATCATCAGCAGCAATCCGGCGGCCGTTCCTGCGCCGGCTCCCGCGAAATGATGCGGATCGGTTGAAGACCCCACGCCCAGAGGCGTGGGGTTTTTTTTGGTGCGCCTGGAAGGGCGCTCTGGCTGGGATCCAAGACCCGCTCCGTCCACCGGGGTCTTCCCGGGATGTTCCTCCGGGGGCAAGGGATCAGTTCCACTCCAGCCACGCCATCACTGGACAATGGTCACTGGGCCATTGGTCGTCCTTCTGGAACTTCACGACCTCTGCGGCCCTCACCGACACGGGGCCTCGCGCGAGGATCCAGTCGATGCGCTGGCCCTCCTCCCTCAGCGGGTTGAACCCATTGAAGGAATTCGCCGCCTCGTTCCGGCGTTCCTTCGCGAGATACCAGGTGTCCTGAAGGGCTGCCGGGTTTACGAGCCTGTCGTAGACCGGATTCGCTCGGGCCTCGGCGTTGAAATCCCCGACCAGCAGCAGCGGAAGCCTCGGGTCCGCCTGCTTGGCGATGCGCTGCAGGATGAGATCCGCCGCCTTTTCCCGGGCGTCCTGGAGCGCGTGGTCGAGGTGCGTGTTCCAGAAGTGGAACTGGCGCTTCGTCATGCGGTCGAGGAAGCGGACCCAGGTGACCATCCGGCGGTTGGTGTTCCCCCAGGTGGAGGAGCCCATGACCTCCGGGGTGTCGCTGAGCCAGAAGTGGTCGTACTCGAGCGGTTCCAGACGGTCACTCCGATAGAACACCTGCATGAACTCCCCACGGCTGCCGCCGTCGCGACCGAGGCCGATGGAGTCATATCCCGACAGGTCGGCCGACAGCGACCGGAGCTGGCTGTAAACTCCTTCCTGAGTTCCGATGATGTCGGGTCGGTATTTGCGGATCAGCTCGACCATCACGGGGCGTCGGGATGGCCAGTCATTCGGAGGTTTCTCGCTCGCGAAGCGGAGGTTATACGTCATGACCGCCAGCTCGCCTTCCCGGCCTTTGGCATCGGCGGCCCGGGCGATGGACCCGGCAATCAGGGACGAGGCGATGGCGGTTCCGAGGAATCTGCGGCGCGAGGGCATGCGCCGACGCTGCGCGCCGTCGAGGGGAGCATCAAGCCTCGGATGGATCCAGGCGTCCGCGCCGTCCCGTGTCGGCGCAGATCCCCCGCTTGGATCCTCGGACGAACTCCAGGAGTTCGTGTGCCGGTGAACCGGTTTCGAACCGTCCCGACAGCGCTTCCAGTGTGGCGGCACGGGTCAGTTCCGATCGGAAGAGTCCGAGGTAGGCCCGCTTCAATTCGAGGCGCTGTTGCGCAGTGAACCCGGCCCGGCGCAGGCCGACGACATTGAGCCCGGCGATGCCGTTGTCGCCACGGGCCATGCAGAATGGGGGCAGGTCCTGCGAGATCGCGGCCCCGCCCTGCATCATCGCCAGCCGACCCACCCTGCAGAACTGGTGGACGAGGCAGTTCCCGGAGAGGAACACGCGATCGGCAAGGGTGACATGTCCCGCAAGCAGCGCTCCGTTGGCGAGGGTGTTGCCGTTACCCAGGGTGGAGTTGTGCCCCACATGGCTGGAGGCCATCAGCAGGTTCTGATTGCCGATCTCGGTGGCCTCATCGAGTCGGTTCGAACGGTGGACGGTCACGTGTTCCCGGAACGTGTTGTCGTCGCCGATCCGCAACCGGGTGGGTGTCCCGGCATATTTCATGTCCTGCGGGGCATCCCCGATGACACAGCCGGAGTGGAAGCGGTTCCGGGCGCCGATCGAGGTATGCCCGGTGAGGTGCACGTGGGGGCCGATGATGCAGTCGGCACCGAGCATGACATGCTCATCGATGATGGCGTAGGCGCCGACCGAACAGCCGGGGCCGAGTTGGGCCCTGGGATGGATGATGGCGGTGGGATGGATCATGGAACGGGCGGAGTCGATCGGCGTCGGAGGGCCTGCCACAGGACCAGTGGGCCTGCCAAGGTGGCGGCGCACAGGGCGCAATTGGCCATCAGCAGGAAGGCCATGACCGGACGGGGATGTACGAAGTCGACCCATTGTCCGCCCTCGTTCTTGAAGACAACCAGCGGGAGCGGGGCCCCGGCGAATCGGAGCTGTGGTCCCGCCTGATATTCCAGTCTCAGCGAAAGCCAGACGCCGAGGAGGGAGCCAAGGATCACGACCAGGCTGAACGCGGCCTGGATCCGCGGCGGGGCCTGCTGGCCTCGCAACCACTGGCGCATGAGGAACAGGAGCACGAAGCAGCCGATGAGGAAGAAGAGGGCCAAGCCGAGCGCCATGACCGGCTAGGAATAGAAGTACCCCTGTTCCCGAAGCGAGCAGTAATCCTTGGGACGCCCCTCCATCGCCCGACCCAGGATCACGTGGTCGAGGACCTCGATCCGCAGGAGCTGTCCGGCCCGGACCAGGTCCCGGGTGGCCCGGATGTCGGCCTCGCTCGGGTTGGGATCCCCTCCGGGGTGGTTGTGCGCGAGGATGATGGCGTGGGCGCTCCAGGCGATCGCCGGACGGAACACCTCGCGGGCGTGGACCAGGACGCTGTCGAGCAAGCCCTGGCTCACCTGCTCGATCCGGATGAGCCGTCGACGGGTGGTGAGGATTAGGACGACGAAGCGTTCGGCCTCGAGCGTGGCCCAGTCTCCGCGGAGCAACCGGGCCACGGCTTCGGGGGAATCGAGAATTGGCGAGGCTGCCCGGGCCTCGAGGGTGAGGCGTCGGGCCACCTCGAAGGCCGCCTTGAGGGCCGCGGCCTTGTTCCGGCCCATCCCTGGAACCCGGAGGAGCTGGTCATGGGGGCACCGGGCGATCGCCTCGAGGGAGCCGAAATTCCTGATGAGTTCGTGTCCGAGATCGGACACCGCCGCTCCACGGCATCCGGCTCCCAACAGTGCGGAAAGGACCTCGGCGGTGCCGAGGGATTCGGCTCCGAGATTCCAGAGACGCTCGCGGGGTGCCTCCGACGGTGCGGGGTCCTGGGGGGCTGTCAGGTCGGTCATCCCCCATGGTGTAGCCGATGGGCTCGGCTGCCCGACAGAGCCTAAAAATGGGGATCCCAACAGGATGGACCCTTTCGGATCCGGTCCCTCCTTTCAGCGGACCGCCGGACCGGTCGCCACGGCGACTCTCGAGTCCGCGGTGCCGTAATACAGGAACCAGCGGCCCTTGAACGCCACCAGACCCTCGATGAAACAGACGTGGCCGACCTGGCCCGTGATTTCATAGGGGCGGTCCGGCGTCAGGAAATGCCCCTCGCTCCGCTTGAGGATCCGGGTTGGATCCTTCCGGTCCATCAACAGCTGACCCGCAGCAAAATTGCCCGGCGGGAGTTTCGGGTCGCCATGGGTCTTGGCGTTGACGCCGTTGTAAAGGAGAAGGATTCCATCATCGCGCAACCAGGCCTGGGGACCCGGTTCGACCAGGTCGCTGTCGAACAGGCCGCGTCGGGACGAGACGATCTCCCGGGGTTTACCCGAGGCATCCCGGACGACCTCCCAATTCCTCAGATCCTTGGAGGTCGCGAGGAGGAACTTCGAGTCGCGGAGGTACATCCAGTAGCGACCCTCGATCGGCTCGGCGATGAAGCGGTCGCCCTGTCGCCGGCAGACGATCGAACCGCTCTTGGTCCATTCCTCACGCATGTCGCCCTGGAAGGCGGGGCCGTGTTTCTGCCAAGTGAACAGGTCCTTCGACGTCGCCACCATGAGACGCGCGGTCTTGCCGTCGTAGGCGGTGTAGGTGAGCACGTAGTTCCCGCTGGAGTCCTCGATGACCCTCGGATCCTCACAGCCGCCACCAGCCTCGAAGGTCCGCTGGGTGTCGTTGTCGGGGTAGACCACCGGCTTTGGATGCCTCACGAAGTGAAGGCCATCGGTACTCGATGCGAGACCGAGTCTGGAGACCCCTGATTTTCCCTGGGCACGGTAGAGGATCCAGACTTTGCCGTCCCGGACCACGGCCGCCGGGTTGAAGACATGGGATTCCTCCCAGCGGACGCGTCCCTCGATCGGGCAGTCGAACTCGGAGGCGGAGTCGGGCTGCAGGATGGGGTTGGCCGTGTCTGCCTTGGTGAAGGGGAGCAGTTGCCAGGCGGTGGATTCGCGAGGGGGCTCCGCGCCGGTGGCGAGAAGGTGGGTGGCGAGGCCGGACAGGGTCAGTACGCCAGCCAGGATTCGGGTCAACATGAAGGGATTGTTAGCATCCCAAGGGGTTCGACGTGAAGGGTGGATCTGGTCAGGAGCGTGAGATGGCCAGTGCCGCGGGTGCGGCCCCCCAGGCGCGGTCCCTTGGGCGGCGGGTGTCGGGAGAGTGGGGCTGTCTGTGTCGTTGGTTCTCGGTCACGCTCTTGCCTCTATCCCCCCGGGCCGTTTGACTATCGAGGTCTTCGGACCTTTGAAACGAACCGGTTCACTCCATTCCATGAACGCCCTAAAACACGCCGCCCTGAGTCTCCTCGTTGTCACGACCCTTCTTGCCGCCGACTCGGGCGGACCCAGCGAGAAGGATCTGAAGAAGCTCAAGGAGGAGGTGCCGAACACGATCGAGAACTTCAAGAAGGCCGATTCGACCCTTGGGGATTTCATCAAGAAAAGCGTGGGCTATGCCGTGCTCCCGCGGGTTGGAAAGGGGGGCTTCATCATCGGTGGCGCCCGGGGCACAGGGCTGGTCTACGAGCAGGGCAAGCTCATTGGTCACGTCGTGATGACCCAGGCGACCGTTGGGGCCCAGATCGGAGGCCAGTCGTTCTCCGAACTGGTCTTCTTCGAGAACGCCGAGGCCTTGAAGGATTTCCAGAAGTCCGAGACGACCATGAGCGCCCAGGTGGGTGCCGTCGCCGCCGGGGAAGGGGCCGGGAAGAACGCGAAGTACAACCAGGGTGTTGCGGTCTTCACCCTGCCCCGGTCAGGACTCATGGCCGAGGCCTCGGTTGGTGGACAGAAGTTCCGCTTCACCGCGATCAAGGAATAGCCGCGGGAGGCATGGTCTCCTGCTGGTTCTCTGTTTCCTGTAAGAGATCCCGCCCCCACTCCGATCCCCGAGGTGACGCTGTTCAGATCGAGCCAATCCTCGACCGGGCACGGCAGGTGGTTCCCAATCCCGCTCCGCCTGCCGTGCCCACCATCGCAGGTTGATGGAGATGCGCCGCCCACCGGTTCCCCGGCTTGCCGTCGGGTTCGATCCCAGTCCAGCCTTCCAGGTGCTCCGCATCACCCAGCTCCGCATCGAGGACATCCGTTTCCCAACCTCCCGGGAGAAGGATGGATCCGATGCCATGAACCCGGATCCCGACTACTCCTCGGCCTATGTCATTCTCGAGGCTGAATCGGATGGAGGGGTGTCGGGACGTTTTCGCCTCCCAGTGGGCAGTCGTTTCGAGGGCCATGGGTCGTCCTTCACGATCGGCCGCGGCAATGAAGTCGTCTGTGCCGCCATTCGGGCCCATGAGCATCTGGTGGTGGGACGGACCCTCGATGAGTTCGCCGACAATCCCGGAGCCTTCTGGCGTCACCTGACACAGGATTCCCAGCTGCGATGGATCGGACCCGACAAGGGAGCCATCCACCTCGGCCTTGCCGCCATCGTCAACGCCCTGTGGGACCTGTATGCCAAGGTGGAGGAAAAGCCGCTGTGGCGACTGGTGTCGGACTTCTCACCGGAGGAGTTCGTCCGCTGCGTGGACTTCCGGTACCTGACGGATGCCCTGACACCGGAGGAGGCCCTGCAGTTGCTCCGGCGTGTGGACGCCGGCAAGGCGGAGCGGATCGCCCGGCTCGAGGCGGAAGGCTATCCGGCCTACACGACCAGTGCCGGATGGCTCGGGTATCCGGACGACAAGATCCGTCGGCTGTGTCGGGAGGCGGTGTCGGAAGGGTGGAGCCACCTGAAGGTCAAGGTGGGTCGGGACCTTGAGGACGACATCCGGCGTCTGGGAATCATCCGCGAGGAACTGGGCTGGGATCGGAAGCTGATGGTGGATGCCAACCAGGTGTGGGATGTGCCCCAGGCGATCGTCTGGATGCGCGAACTGGCGCGGTTCAAGCCATGGTGGATCGAGGAGCCGACCTCGCCGGACGACGTCCTGGGCCATGCGGCGATCGCGGAGGCCATGAGGCCTCTGGGGATCGGGGTTGCGACCGGGGAACACGGGATGAACCGGATCCTCTTCAAGCAGCTGCTCCAGGCCCGGGCGATCTCGTTCTGCCAGATCGATTCCTGTCGGCTTGGAGGGGTGAACGAGAACCTCGCCGTGCTGCTGTTGGCCGCGAAGTTCGGTGTCCCGGTCTGCCCGCATGCGGGTGGTGTTGGTCTCTGCGAGTTCGTCCAGCACCTCTCCATGGTCGATTTCACCTGTGTGAGCGGCACCTGGGACGGGCGGGTCTGCGAATTCGTCGACCATCTGCACGAGCACTTCGTCGATCCCTGCAGGATCCGGAATGGCCGGTACCTCGCCCCGGTACTTCCCGGATACAGCACCGAGATGCTCGCCCAGAGTCGTCGTCGACACCGCTGGCCCGATGGGGATGTCTGGGTTGAGAAGGGCTAGCCTGCAGTGTTCCGGACTTGGTTCGGTGGTTTCGGATCGCGGGTTCGTGGAGGGAGCCAGCCAGAAATCAATCTTGCGGGAAGTCCGCGAAACGTCATTTTCCCCGGGTCTGTTGCAATGATCAAAGTCTCTTGGCGTGGTGGATCTTCAGTTGAACGTGGTTCAGTGACGATTTGAAACCCGATGGTCGGGAACAGCCGGACAGAGTCAGGAACCAGACTAGTTAGTTACGTTCAATGAATACCAAACTGTACGTGGGGAACCTCTCGTTCAACACCACTGAAATGCAGCTCCAGGATGCCTTCGCCGCCCACGGCCCGGTGTCCGAAGTGAACCTGATGGTCGACCGCGCGACGGGTCGCAGCCGCGGCTTCGCGTTCGTCACCATGGGCACCGCCGAGGCCGCCCAGGCTGCTATCGGCTCGATGCACGGCGCCCGGCTCGATGGTCGTGAGTTGACCGTCAATGAGGCCCGTCCGAAGGAAGACCGTCCGCGTGGCGGTGGTTTCGGCGGCGGTGGCGGTTACGGCGGTGGCGGCGGCGGTGGCGGCCGCGGTGGCTACGGTGGCGGTCGTGGCGATCGCTACTGAGGCGATTCAGTCTACTCTCTTCAGGCCGGCCCGGTCATCCGGGCCGGCTTTTTTTATGCCCCGGTGTCTTCTCGGATCCCTGAAGGACCGCCCCATTCCGTCGAGGAAGGAAAGACCGAGGCTCAGAAAGACCGAGGGTCAGGTCATTTATCCCCAGTTCGCCGGACCGTTCTAACGTCTGGGAACAATGTCAGGTCTGGGGACAGGTCATTTGGACTGGAAGCAGAAGGGGGGAATTGGGGGGCAGGGCATCGGGGGGGGCAGGTCATTCTTCCCGTTCCCCCGACCATCCCCAGGTCTGGGAATAGAGGTTCGGGGTCAGGTCATCTGTCAGGTCCCGCCCGTTGTGTCAGGTCCACGGGGACAGGTCACCCGTCAGGCCGCAGGTCTGGGAACCTAGGTCTGGGGACAGGCCCTCTGTCAGGCCGATGTTTCTGTGCACCTTAATCGGGTCCTAATCCTGGGGCTGCTACGTCTTGGGGAACAGCGATCCAATTCGTCGAAACCATTCATCCCTCCCACTCCTGTGAAAGCACAACAACCTCCTCGACCGGGCCTCATCCCGGTGTTCCTCGTCCTGATCCAACTCCAGACGGCATCCCTGCTGGGACAGCAACATCAGCAACCCGCGCAGAGGCCTCATCCCAGGCCGCCGTCGACCGTTCCAGTGTCCACGGCTGGACGGATTCAATTTGGTGATCCGCTGCCCAACCTGTCCTTGGAACACGCTTCCGCGTTCGCGGTTGGGCTCGAGGAGTTCAACAATGTCGAGACCCCGGCCGGGGGGCTTGGCCCGATCTTCAACAACGTCTCCTGTGTCTCGTGTCACGGATCGCCGAGCCCCGGGGGGGCAAGCACCATCAATGTCCGACGTTTCGGTCGCATGGTCCGTGGGACCTTTGATCCGCTGGAGGCTCTGGGTGGGTCCCTATTGCAGGATTTCGCGATCAATCCGGCGGTGCAGGAGGAGATTCCTCGTGAGGCCACCGTGGTGGCGTTGCGACAGTCCACGCCGCTCTTCGGGGCGGGGCTCATCGAGGCCATACCGGATTCCGTCCTTGTTCAGAATGCCCAACGCCCGAAGCCGGATGGTGTCCGCGGTCGTGCTTCCCGGGTGGTGGACGTGGTTTCTGGACAGTCGCGGATCGGTCGCTTCGGTTGGAAGAGTCAGCAGGCTACCTTGCTCGCATTCTCTGGCGACGCCTACCTGAACGAGATGGGCATCACCAGCCGGTTCTTCCCGACCGAAAACGCCCCGAACGGCAAAGTGTCCCTGCTCCAGTCCTTCGATGTTACGGCAGACCCCGAGGATGCCGTCGACCCGGTGACCGGGAAGGGTGACATCGACCACGCGGCGGACTTCATGCGGTTCCTGGCACCGCCACCCCGGGGAAAGATCACGACCTCTGTGCGACAGGGGGAAACCCTCTTCCAGCAGGTGGGCTGTGCGGTCTGTCACATCCCGACGCTCACGACCGGCCCAAGTCTGGTTCGGGCCTTGGACCGTCAACCCGTGAATCTCTACTCGGATCTGCTCCTGCATGACATGGGACCGCTTGGCGATGGTATCGCCCAGGGAGATGCCGGTGTCCGGGACATGCGAACGGCACCGCTGTGGGGATTGAAGGCGAGTGCCCCCTACCTGCATGACGGACGCGCGAGAACGGTGGATGAGGCGATCCGGGTCCACGCTGGCGAGGCCTCGACCTCCCGGGATCGGTACCAACGCCTGTCTCCGTCCCAACGCAGCCAACTGATCGAGTTCCTCAACTCGCTCTAGGACCAGAGGGGGGCCTGTTTGCAGCCCCCATCCCGTTAAGCCTAAGAATCCCCTCCCTGCGGCACGCGTCGATGCTGCAGGGAGGGAGGGGCTGAAGCGGATTGAGCCGCCACGGGCGGTGAGCGAACCGCGAAGAGTCGCGGCCAAGACTCAGCGGTGTCGAACGACCCCGGACTCTTCCTGCTCCCTGAAAGTTCTCTGGGAACCGATCTGGGCTTGCGATCGCACCTGAGGAGCCTGTACGTCAGCGGCGTCACTCTGTGCTTGAGGCATGTGGATCCTTTCCGGAGCAGTTTCGGAAAAGCTCCCCCAGATTGCCAACGGCCCTTCCGGTGCCATCGTTGATGGATTCTTACCAAGGCTTTCTTTTCAATCGCGACTCAGATGTTGCCCGGCTTATCCTGAATACTGGGATTTTTGTGGGTTTCCGCTACTTCCTGGTTGCGGGGTTTGCTTGGCTTCTTGGCTATGTGGTGTTCCGAAGTCGTTGGGTCCACCGCAAGATCCTCCGGCGATTTCCGGAGTCTTCCGATATCCGACGTGAGTTTGGGTATTCGATTCTTACCGTCCTCATCGCCAGCGTGATCGGGGCGGCCACGATTTCGGCGGCCTTCCAAGGCTGGACCCGGATGTATTTCAGGGTTTCCGATCACGGTAGGGGGTGGTTTGTGGCCAGCATCTTTCTGTCGATCCTCATCCACGACACCTACTTCTACTGGACCCACCGTCTGATGCACCTCCCGCGGTTCTTCCCGCTGTTCCATCGGATCCACCATCTCTCGAACAATCCGTCGCCTTGGGCGGCCTATGCCTTTGGACCGGCCGAGGCGGTCGTCCAAGGCGCGATCTTCCCCCTGATGGTGATGATCCTGCCCTTGCACCCCGTCGCTTTTGGTCTCTTCACATTCTGGCAGATCTTCATCAACGTCGTGGGTCACACTGGGTTTGAGTTCCATCCAAAGTGGTTGATGAGGACGCCACTGCGGTTCGTCCTGAACACCCCGACGCACCACGTCCTGCATCACGAGAAGATGCGCGGGAACTACGGCCTGAATTTCAACCTCTGGGATCGCCTGATGGGAACAAACCATCCCGACTACGAATCCCGTTTCCGCGAGGTGACCTCGCGGAGCCGTTCCGGAGTGACATGAAGAGGGATCGAGAGGTTTCGCGCTCGGTTTTTGCCGTGGGCGTCAGGATTCCCGGTCGATGTGGAAGTGGTGGAGGACGCGTCGGAAGAGAGGGGAGACCATGATCCCGGCCGCGGTGACGAACACGACACCGGAGAACAGGGCGTAGGCGGAGGCGAAGAGCTTGGCGGTGTCCGTCTGCAAGAGCGCCACCGGACCCATTCCAGTCAGGATCATCGAGGCATTGTACAGGGCATCGATCCAGCTCAGATCCGCGAGGTAGTGGTAGCCCACGGTTCCGATGCCGAGTGAGATCAGGATGAGGACCATGGAGGCGCCCAGAGCCCTCAGCAGCCAAAGTCCCAGGATGTGATGCGGAATCCTTTTTCCGGGATGAGGACGGTGGTTCATGGCGATGAACATGAACGGAAACCGCTCCCAGACCAAGAGGCTGACAATGGGTCGCCGACCGTTCTGTTCCGAGGCTGGTCCCGGTGCCGAAGGTCTGGTTTTCTCAGCTCATGCATCCCCTCGTCCTAGCCCTCGTCGCCCTGTTCCTGGGATTGATCCTCACGCGTGCCGATGGTCCTGCGGACAACCAAATCGATCAGGTTCGCCGCATCCCGCCACCGGGCATCCCCATTCCGGAGGAGAGCCGAAGGGAGCTGGCGGCTGAAGTAGGGCGCTTGGGCAGCGAGATCGAGTTGCTGCGCCTCGCCTCCACCAATCGCCCCAACCGCTTGGCCCTGCTGCCGGATATCCAGATCTTCCACAAGGCGGTCGACTGGGCGCTCCGGTTCGATGAGTTCTACAAGACCAACGAGGTGGAGACGGCCCGCGTGGCATTGCAGGAGGGATTCCGTCGTCTCGGAGCGCTCAGAGAGGACAAGCCCTATTGGACCGAGGCCCGTGGCCCTGTAGTCCGAGGGTATGTCTCCAAGGTGGATGGCTCGATCCAGCCCTATGGACTGGTGGTGCCGGATTCGTTCCGTCCGTCAGGAGGAGGCAGGCACCGTCTGGACGTCTGGTTCCATGGTCGTGGTGAACAGTTGAGCGAACTGGCCTTCGTGGGGGATCGGATGCGGAACCTTGGGGAATTCACCCCGCCTGATGCCTTCGTGCTCCATCCGTATGGTCGGTACTGCAACGGATCGCGGTTCGCCGGTGAGACCGATTTCTGGGAGGGGCTGGGCCAGGTGCGAGCGAACTATCCCGTCGACCCGAACCGGATCGTGGTCCGCGGCTTCTCCCTCGGCGGTGCCTCCTGCTGGCATGTCGCCACCCATTTCGCCGGAGACTGGGTGGCCGCGGCTCCTGGGGCGGGCTTCAGCGAGACAGAGGAGTTCCTCCGGGTGTTCCAGAACGAGTCCCTCAATCCTGCTCCCTGGGAGCGGAAGCTCTGGGGCTTGTATGACGCCACGGCGGTCCCACTGAATGTGTCCATGGTGCCCCTCGTGGCCTACAGCGGCGCGGACGACCGGCAGATCCAGGCTGCCCAAGCCATGGAGAAGGCCATGGCCGCCGAAGGGCTGGTCCTGACCCACCTGATCGGTCCGGGGACAGGTCATAGGTACGAGCCGAAGACCAAGGCCGAGCTGAACCGCCGGATCGACGCCATCGCGGCTGGGGGTAGGAATCCGGTCCCGCAGGTGGTCCGATTCGAGACCGTGACCCTCCGGTACAATCGCATGGCCTGGGTGACCGTGGATGCCCTTGGCCAGCATTGGGACCAGGCCCGGGTGGACGCACGTCTGGATGCCGCCAGCGGTTCCATCCGACTGGAGACCCGGAATGTGACCGCCCTCACCCTGACCCTCGACGCCGGCCAATCGCCGTTCGATCCGCTCCGCACCGTCAAAATCGAGATTGGAGGCGAGACGCTCGAGGCGGGGCGACCGCAGTCCGACCGTTCCTGGACAGCCTCGATCCGTCGGGAGGGCGGGCACTGGGTTCTCGTAGCGTCTCCGTCCACGGCTCTCCGGAAGCGTCATGGACTCCAGGGCCCAGTCGATGACGCCTTCATGGATTCGTTCCTGTTCGTGCGACCCACGGGTCAGGCCCTCAATCCGGTCGTGGGAGGCTGGGTGGACCGTGAGCTCAACCGGGCCATCGAGCAGTGGCGTCGTCAGTACCGCGGGGAGGTCCGGATCAAGGACGACACGGCGGTGACGGAAGCCGACATGGCCCAACATCATCTGGTGCTTTGGGGAGATCCGCAGAGCAACAAGGTCCTCGGCCAGGTGGCCACGAAGCTGGGCGGCATCCGCTGGGATTCCACGGGAGTCCACACACCGGCCGCGGGGTATCCCGTGGATCGGTTCGCACCGATCCTCATCCAGCCGAATCCGCTTCGTCCCGACCGGTATGTTGTGGTGAACAGCGGGTTCACCTTCCGTGAGTATGACCTGCTCAACAATGCGCGTCAGACCCCGAAACTCCCGGACTGGGCGATCATCGACCTGGGGCAGGCTCCCAATGCCCGGACCCCGGGCGGCATCGCCGCCGCAGGATTCTTTGACGAGTCGTGGGCGTGGAAGCCGTAAGGGCTGCGGTCCTTCGGATGCCGTTCTTCTGCCTGTCTCGGATCAGTGTTTCCGGGAGTAGGTTCTTGGTCCGACCCAGCGGGTGTTGAACCGCGAGTGCAGGGCGTCGCTGGGGAATTCGGGCCGAGCCTCGGACCCATGGCGTTGGTCGTCCATGCCACGCCAGGGAAGGGGCTCGATCGTGGTTCCGGCGGCGACGTGGTAGTCGGCGTCCTTGTCCCAGCCGAGGGTGAACAGGAAGTAGTCGCGCTGAATTCCTATTGCGGGGGCCTTCAGTGAATTTGTGAAGTCCAGGGTGAGGGCATCACCTCCGGCGATGATCGCCACTCCTTGGTCGGCGGTGCCCACCAGTTCACCCACCGGTCCATAGCGGGTGGCCCATCCCGATGGGGTGATATGCCAGGGCGGTGTTGACCTCACCTCATTGAAGATCGGGGTGAGGGGTTCGGTCCACGGCAGGTTGGCGAACTCGCTGTAGCCCCGCCACGCGAGGTCGGCCGAGGCGAGGGGCAGCTCCTGGGGTGTCACCGGACTGGACTCGGTGAAAAGGGCGATTCGATCCCAGTGGATCTCGAAGGCCTGGGTGAGCCGGAGTCGTCGAACGCCCTCAGGAAGCTGCCCGGTGAGGTCCACCACGATCGTCTTGGTCTTGCCTGCGGGGGCTCCGACGGTGACCCGGACGGGGGACCAGCCGGAGGCGGTCTCCGCCTCGAGGGTCGGGAACGGGAAGGGAAACTCCGGATTATGGGAGCCGGCGATGTTGGCCATACCGCCGCCGAATCGGAGCCAGCCATTAAGGGCCAGAACGAGGGGGCCCTTCGACGGCAGAGGTCCGAAATCGAGCGTCACGGAGTAGGGTTCGGCGAGACCGCGGTAGTGGGTGCCGCGGAGGCGCACCGGGGAAACCTTGGTGCCATCGATGGCCTGCAGCGCGCCGGTGACCTCCTGTCGTTCTCCAGAACCTTCCAGTTCGGCTTTCACCAGAGGCAGCGGTTTGCCCAGTTGGAGGAGTTCGTGACGCGGGAATGAGCGACCGGGTACCAGCTTGCTCGTGGAGTGCACCTCGGTGCCGGCGGGGTGATCGACGGCCACGAGCCGGGCCTGGTCGAGATAGAGGATCTCCCGGAGTTCCTCAGTGACCTGGAGCCGGAAGCGTCCGTCGATGGGCTGGAGGCGGGTGCCGTCCCCAACCCACACCCACTCCTCGGGATCCGCTTCGATGTAGCGTCGGAACGCCACCGGCAGTCCCACCGGAGACGCACCGAGGAGGTCGGTGACGAACCGGAATCCAGTGCCATCCCAGGCGTAGAGGTAGGGGCAGGATCCGGTAGGCAGGACCAGCTCGAAGATGGTGAGCGGTTCCTGTCGATTCGGGGTGACTTCGGTGGTGTCGAGCTTGGTGTCGAACCACCGGGTGCTGACGAGGTCGAGCTGCTTGCGCCTGCCGACCCCGATCTCGACGGGGAGCTGCTGGACGGTCCGGATCGTGTGCCAACCGCCGGAGGCGAGTTCGATCTTCACCCCGAGAGCGCTGGCGTTCGACCGGTTGCCGAGCAGGCGGAGCTTCAGGAGTTCGTTGGCGTTGCCACCGTCGTTGCGCAGGAAGCGCAGGCCGCCAGCCTCGAGTGCTGCGATCAGGTCAATGTCCCCGTCCTGATCGAAGTCGGCCGCGGCGAGATCGGAGACCGGCCCAAGCTGGAGTCGCTCGAATCCGACATCAGCGTTGGCCTGATGAAAGCCGGCGCTTCCGCGGTTGCGCCAGAGGGTGAGTCCTTCGCTACCCCAGCCGATAAGGTCCAGCCAGCCGTCATTGTCGTAGTCAATCGCCCGGAGGTGGTTGAGGCGGTTGCCGCGCGCTGGGAGACGTCGGGGTTCCCGGAGCGTGCTGAACTGGATGTCCACCGTGGAGGCCGTGGCAAGGGCGACGTCGACCCGGAGGTCGTTGTTGAAGTCGCCGGTGGTCACGGCCTTGGCGATCCCCCATCCGGCCGGCTGGTTGGTGGCGCTGAGACCTCCGCCGCGCTGGTTCAAGAGCACCCAGGGCGGCTGGTTGCTGCGGGTCAGGATGACGTCGGGCAGATCGTCGTGGTTGAGATCATCGACGGTGATCTGAACGACGCCGCTGACGGCGAGGGGATCCGTGGCGCCGGCGGGCGTCTTGGACGGGCGGAAGAGGCCGGATCCGAGATTGGTGTAGCTCAGGAGGTTTCCGGTCGGGGAGGCGATCAGGAGGCCGAGCTTGCCGGTGAAATCGAGGTCGGCCAGGGCACCGGCAATGCCCTCGGCCCTAGGCTGGGCGAGTCCGGAGAATGGGGTCGCATCGGTGAAGCTCCCGTTCGTGGCGAAGCGGAGGACGGTCAGTCCGGCCTGCGAGACCAGCAACGCGTCCTCGAACCGGTCGTTCTGGAGGTCGCCGACAAGGATCTGGTTGATGCGATTCGACTCGCCCACAGGCAGGGCCATCCCGGAGGCCGTGAAGACCCCGTTGGAGTTCCAATACAACTGCGCGCCTTCGGCCCCGACCAGCAGGAGGTCGTTCCAGCCGCGACGATCGATATCGAAGACCCCGATCGGTCCTTTCAACTGTGGGGATGCAGTGCCGAAGGCCGCAGCGGTGGCGTCGGCGAAGGTGACTGGGATGCCCTTGGTATCCGGCTGCTCCAGGGAGAAGGGCACCCGCATGGCGGTGTACTTGCTTCTCTCGAAGAGCGAGGCGTCGTCGGCGCCCCCGACCTTGCCGGCATTGATGCGCTGATGTTCCTGGAGGGCCTGCTGGGCGGCGTCGCGTTGGCCCATCCGCAGGAGGGCTTGGCTGAGGAGATAGTTGGCGGAGGGATGGTTCGTCTCGAACTGGAGGACCTCCTGGAACTGACCGACGGCGTCCTCGAATTTGCCCCAACCGAGGAAGGCGCGTCCGAGCTGGAAGCTGACGGGGTTCTCGGTCGGGTCGGCACCCTTGGCCTCGGTGAGGGACTGGACCGCGTTGGAGTACTGGCTCTGGCGGAGCTGGGCGCAGCCGAGCACATAGGCGGCCGCGCCATTGCCGGGTTCGTATCGCAGGACTTCGCGGGCGTGGCCTTCGGCCTGGATGGGTTGGCTGGCCCGGAGGTAGGCGTTGGCGAGGTTGAGATGGACGTCCGGGTTGGCGGGGTTGAGGACGAGGGCGCGTTGGAAGGCATCGATGGATTTTGACGCATCGCCGCTGTTGAAGAGCGTTCCGCCGGTGGCCATGGCGTCGGCGAACGCCGCGTTGGCGTCGTCACCCCGACCCTGGGATCCGGACCACCACCAAGCGGCGGCGGCCATGAGGGCGACCAGCAGGACGACCGCAAGGACGGCGAGGATTCCCGTGGAACCGCGACGCGACGGGGACTGGCTCATAGTATGGCTGCAGCATAGTCCCGGACCCGGGTTCAGGCGCGGGAAATCTGGGCTTTGGACTGGAAGCCATGGAATGCGGTTCCGACACTGATGCCTCCCGGGTGCCAGCCGCATCGGGGAACGCGATGGAACCCCTCCCACTGATCCTGCTTACGGGATTCCTCGGTGCCGGCAAGACCACCCTGCTGCTCCGATGGCTCTCGGAGGCCCCCTCCACGGGGCGACGCCTCGGCGTCGTCATGAACGAGTTCGGTGCCGAGAGTGTCGACTCACAGCTGATCCTCCGTCCAGGGCTCCCCCTCCAGCAGGTCTCCGGCGGGTGTCTCTGTTGTGCTTCGGACAACGAGTTGGCCCACGCGGTCCAGCGCCTCGTTCAAGACGGGAGCTGCGACTACCTCGTCGTCGAGACCAGTGGGCTGGCGGATCCCGACAACGTCATCGACCAACTCACGGATGAGGATCTGCTGCCGAAGGTCCGCCTGCAGTCGGTGGTGACGGTGCTGGATGCCGACTGGTACGCCCATGCGACCGGAGGGCAGGCGGAGCGCGTGTTGTGCCGGAAGCAGCTCCAGTATGCCGACGTGGTCTGCCTCTCGAAGTGCGACCGTTTGGATGAGGCGACCCGGGAGTTCGTGTCGGGCGAGGTCTCGAAGGTCAATGCCCGGGCGCGTCAGCTCCGACTGCCCTTTGGGTTGCCGGAGCCGGGAGAGATCCTATCGGCCGCCCCCGCCCAACTGTCCCTCGACCCCACCCGATCCACCGGGGAGTCCCATCTGCATTCGACCTACCACAGTCTCACCTGGCGGTTTCCCGTGCCGGTGGATCGGAGCCGGTTCGAGGCGTTCCTGAGTGGTCTCGAACCGAGGGAGGTGGTTCGGGCGAAGGGGTTTGTGCGGTTCACGTCCTCGCCCGGGACGCTGCATCTGTTCCAGACCCTCTGGGGGCATCACCTCATTGAGCCGTTCCCGAATGAGCCTGCGCCAGAACCTGTTGCGGTGTTGATTGGCCCCCATCTGGATGCGGAGGCGTACCGGGAACGGTTCCGTCGGCTGGCCTTCGGGAATTCCGCGGTGATCAGGCCGCAGGCGGGGTTGTGAGCGGGGCAGAACGCGGGATCAGATCCCAATGGCAGCCCGGACTGCCTCGAAGGTGGCGGGGCTGTTGATGGGGTGGAACCCGGACTCGCGGATGGCGGTGTCGGGATCCTTGAGCCCATGGCCAGTCATGGTGGCGGTGACCAGGGAACCTTCGGGGATCTCGTTGGCGGCGACGGCCTTGATCAGGCCGGCCAAAGGCGCGGCGCAGGCGGGTTCGACCATGATGCCCTCGGTGCGGGCAAGGAGCTTGTAGGCGTGGAGGATCTCCTCGTCGGTCACGCTCCGGATCGATCCTTCCGATTCCTTGGCGGCATTGACAGCGCCCTGCCAGCTGGCGGGGTTGCCGATCCGGATGGCGGTGGCGACGGTCTCCGGGTGATCAACCGGATGGCCGAGCACAAGTGGGGCGGCACCGGCGGCCTGCCATCCCATCATCCGGGGCAGGGTGTCGGAGAGTCCGGCCTCCTGGTATTCGCGGAATCCCTTCCAGTAGGCCGTGATGTTGCCGGCGTTGCCAACGGGCAGGAAATGGAAGTCGGGGGCGTCACCGAGCGCGTCGCAGATCTCGAACGCGGCGGTCTTTTGACCCTCGATGCGGACGGGGTTCACGGAATTGACGACCTCGACGAGACCGGTCTGCCCGAGTTCGCGGACGATCCGCAGGGCATCGTCGAAGTTGCCTTCGATACTGACGGTCATGGCGCCGTAGAGGAGGGCCTGGGAGAGCTTGCCGAGGGAGATCTTGCCTTCGGGGATGAGGACGACGCACTTGAGCCCGGCCCGGGCGGCATAGGCGGCGGCGCTCGCGCTGGTGTTTCCGGTGCTGGCGCAGACGACGACCTGGGCGCCGCGTTCCTTGGCCTTGGTGATGGCGAGGGTCATTCCCCTGTCCTTGAACGAGCAGGTGGGGTTCATCGCCTCGTACTTCAGGCGCAGGTCGAAGTGGCCGCCGATGGCGGCGACGAAATTGGGGACCGGGATGAGGGGAGTATTGCCTTCGTGGAGGGTCACCACAGGGGTTTCGGCGGTGACGGGCAGGAACGAGGCGTATCGGCGGATGATTCCAGGCCAGACGGCGGGAGAGGCACTCATGGGCGAATGGAGCGCTGGTTGTAGCCGGACTGGCTTCGAAAGCACGCCGGAAAATGGAGATCAGCGGGAGTGCGAGGCAGCGGGGGACTGCCGGGGAGCAGGCACGAGGTACCGAACCGGGGCCGACGGTTCGAGGTCAGGTGGAGCGACGGGTTCGCGAGACCGCCTCGGCAATCGTGGCGACGCTTCGGAGGGTCGCCCGGGCCACCGGCCCAAGCGTCGTCCGGGTTCCGTGGATGCGGCGGCGCGGGCACTGGCAGGGGATCCGCGGGAACCATGGCCTGCTTCTGGCCACACAGGCCGTACTGTGAAGGCCCTGTCAATCGTGGTAGAGCAGTTGCTACAGGAGAAGCGGAGGGGAGCCCCTGCTCCCGGGAGTTTCATGGGTATGGGTCGGGTGCCAGCGCGGAACGGCAACATGATCTACTGCAGGGTGATCTTCGCCGTGGGACTGCTGTTCCTCGCCTTCCCGGTTTTGGCCGCGGTCGAGACGATCCAATTGCGCCTGCAGTCACCCATCGGGTTCCGGGTGGTCCGATCCGGGACTCGATCCGCACGCGGGACCGGGTCCCGACCCTTGCGACGATCGAACTGTCGCGTTCCAGTGTTTCCCGGTCGTCGAAGGGCGGCCGCAGCTATCACCCTGAAGTCCTCTATCGCTCATCACGGATCGGGAGCTCGGAGATGCGATTCGAGTCGGGAACCCGGAGGTTCGTTGCCCAGCATCCGGTGGGTGCAACGACAACCTGCCTGATAAATCCCAAGGATCCGACCGAGGCCATTCTGGAGCGTTCCCTGTCATGGTGGATGCTACTCGCCCTGCCCTTTGGCGCATTCCCGGTGTTTTGGCTGATGCTCTTCAGCGCGGGTTGGCGCGCCCGACGGGAGGCGCGTGTCAGGTTGTGATCGTAGCGGTTGCACGGTTGCACGGTTGGACAAGGGCCGTTATGGGTTAGACTGGGCTCGCCGTATGACATCGACTGCTCCTGATGCCCATGCCTCCCTCCTGCTCCGCGCGGTCGGCGTGGGAAGATCCTATGCAGGACGAGTCGTGCTTCAGAATGTCTCCTTCGAGCTTCGTGCCGGTGAGCGACTGGCACTCACGGGGCCGTCCGGCAGTGGCAAGACCACGTTGTTGAACTGCCTGGGTGGGGTCGCCCGCCCCGACACCGGACGCATCGAGTTGGGTGGGGTGGCCCTCAACACGCTCGATGGGGATGCCCTGGCGGCGGTGCGTCGTCGTCGACTGGGCACCATCTTCCAGTTCTTCCATCTGCTCCCGACCCTCACCGCCGCCGAGAACGTGGAGCTGCCACTCCAGCTGAACGGTGTTTCCACGGTGGAGCGCATGGAGCGGGTGCGGTATCTGCTCGAACGGGTCCAGGTCAGCCATCGCGCGGAGGCCCGTCCCTCGGAGCTGTCCGGCGGCGAGATGC
>SXGQ01755673.1_pt1 | contig 20185 bp, 17 predicted proteins | sample 3178371 | NCBI WGS metagenome assembly SXGQ01 (sample SAMN11356859, study PRJNA531348) | freshwater metagenome | isolation source: freshwater sample F1-20 | place: China: Fuxian Lake, Yuxi | collected 2017-12-25 | reverse complement strand
GTCGGCTTCCCCGGCGAAACCGACGAGGATTTCCAACACTCCATCGACACTGTCGAGCGCCTCCAGTTCGACACCGCCTTCGTCTTCCGCTACTCGAAACGAAAGGACACCCCGGCGGCCGAGATGGACGGACAACTCCCGGAAGCCGTCAAGGAAGAGCGCAACCAGCGGCTGTTAGAGGTTGTCAACCGCATCGCCATCGCCAAAAACGCTGCCCTCGTCGGCACCCGCCAACAAATCCTCTGCGAAGGACCTTCCAAAACCAACGCCGCGCGCCTAACCGGACGCACCACCCACAACAAGGTCGTCATTTTCGATGGCGATGCCGACCCACTCATCGGCCAAATGCTCGATATCCAGATCGAGGAATCCGGTGGATTCTCCTTATTCGGAACACCTTGCGTGAATCTTTGATCCAACAGAAAATGTTGGCACGCTCAATGCTTATTTATTTTTGTTGCGACACAACAGGCGGTCCGACTGAGATGCTCCAAGGTTAATGGGTTTTCCGAGGGGATGATCAGTCGGGCCGCTTTTTCTATCAGCCCATCGCTGTGATCCAACACCGTCGCAGGGATTACAAATTCGTCACGGGTTTCCGTTCGACAGGTTGGCCTGGATGTGCCAATTTCCCCACGTCGCGACACACTAGGCGGTCCGACTGAGATGCTCCAAGGTTAATGGGTTTTCCAAGGGGATGATCAGTCGGGCCGCTTTTTTATTTCAGCCGATCTCTTCACGCGATCCGCATCACCGCGACATCACCACCCGCCACGTCGCGATCAAGGTGATCATCGCGCCAATCAGTTCGACCGGCTCGAATGTCTCGCCAAAGCAAAGGAACCCACCCAGCGAAGTCGCCAAGGGAAGCAGCATCTGCAATGAGGAACCCCGCGACACCGACATCGACTGATAGGCTTTCGTCATCACCAGTTGCGCGAAGGTGACGATCACCGCACCACCCGCCAGGCCGGCCCATGCGATCATTGGCAAATCACCAAGATTCAACGCGGCAGGGGATGCGAGGACCATGCTGTAAAGCGCTTGTGATGCGTAAATCGTCGCCGGGTGTTCCTCATTCCTGAGCCGCCGGATGATCACCACCACCCAACCGGCCCCGAGCGCCCCCGCCAGCGCAAGCCAGTCGTAGGCCGAAACGCCGGCAAGATTTCCATCCATCCCGAGAAACAGAACGAGCCCGAGAAATCCCACGACCGTCCACAAAACCGCCGCGCGTCTCAGCGTTTCCTTCAACCACAGCGCGGCGATGATCGTCGCGAACATCGGATAGGTCAGATTGAGCACCACCGCCCGGCCCGCTCCCAACTTCACCACCGTTACGTAAAACGCGACGATGCTCAGCGCGCCAACCACGCCGCGAATGATCACCCATTTCCCCATCACCAGGCGGGACGCACGCAGACCGCGACCCGCTCCATACATCAGGAACACCACCGCCAGCCCGACCACTCCGCGGAAAAAACTCGCCATCCATCCGTCGGCCGCAGGGACATGCAGCGCAACCGCTCGAACCAACAGCGTGTTCACGGCAAAAAAGATCACCGACGCCAGCATGAGCATCACGCTGCGGCGATCGAAGGGGTCATCAGATTTCAGGTGCATTCCGGTGGCGGGTTGATTCCGGAACCTCCGCAAGACGGGCGGGATTTGATGGAATCCCCGGAACCCGACCTGGCGGGCGTTCCGGAGAGATGGCGAAAATCGTTTCCATCAGACATCTCCAAACGCCGGCACCGGACGCCAAATCATGGCGGCGGCTAGGACTCGGAGTCGTTTGACGGAAAACATCGCGCCGCCGATGTGCCAGCGATCCCGCGGTCGGTCAATCACCCAATCTCCTCATCCCTGAAACCTATATTTTGCCAGGCTTTTTATCAAAACTTGCTTGTGTCCCGCACCTATATTTTGCCAGGCTTTTTATAAGAATTTACTTGTGCCGGAGGCTGGGGAATCAACCCGGCATCTTCCTTTGCTTGTTCAGTCGGCTGCCCTCATCCCTCATTTTCCACCGCCGCCGCCCGTGCATTGCCTTCCACCACCCGCAGCGCGATGCCGGTGCCGGCCATCATCAGGATTCCCAGCACCACGTAAGCAAAGCGGATGTTAGACCGATCCAAGGTCCCCACCATGTGATCGATGATCGAAACACACACCGCCCCGGCGATGAATCCGACATGACATCACAGCCACGCCTTCATCACCCGGCCGGACACCACCATGCCATCCGCACCTTCAGGCGGCGTGAATCCACCGATCAGCCAAAGCACGATGAGACCGATGGCAAGCAGGATGAAGCGTTTGGGAGCGAGGTTCATTTCCATCGTTTGAGAGTGATTTGATTCTTGGAACCGCAGTGTGTGCGCTGAAATCGATCAGCCCCATCCGTGCCAGATAGAGAATTTCCTCACGCCGCCGGGGATGGTCGGTCATCGGTTGCCAACGCTTCGCCTCGCCCAGCACCGAGAGCGTTTCCTTGAGCCGCGATTCGAGGTCGATGCTGTTAGGGATCAGGCTCGATAGCAAGGTGCAGGCCTTGAGCAGCAGCAAGGGTCCGCCAAGGAAAAGCTGGCTCAGCACATGCGCCGGTCCCGTCACCCGTTGGGCGTATCGCTCGACCTGATAGGCACCCGCCGTATCGTGCTCGAGTTCGAAGTAAAATGCGGACTCGTGGAATCCCTTCAATCCGCCACCGGATTTCCACGTGCGGAACCCGCTCCACGCCAACACCATCATCCCGCCCAAGCCCACCAGCGCGTGGTGCCGACCGACCAATCACTGCCGAACATCCCGGCGGCGAATGCCGGAACATACCGAAAAGACCACCACGCCAACGTCCAACAGATCGCGCTTCCCACAACGCAAACCAACGCCTTCGAAAACTGCCGACGGTGGTATCGACCGATCATGCCACCCAGTGAACTCCGTGAGAGAGCGACAGACTCGGCATATCGGCCTTGCAATCAGGCGCGGGGCGAGGTGCTGATGCGGCCCTGTTTTTGCGCCCACGCGTGCCCGGCCTTTGTCTGATGGAGCGGGCCACGCACGACATACACGTCCGCGCCGTATCCGATGCGGTTGTAGAGATCGACCACGTCCTTGGTTCCCATGCGGATGCACCCATAAGACGCCGGGCGGCCGAGATTGCGCTCCTCCGGTGTGCCGTGGATGTAGATGAACCGGCGGTAGGCATTCCGGTTGTGGCCTTCTTTTCCTTCCAGCCACATGATGCGGCTGACAATGGGATCGCGGCCAGGGGCGTTTGGTTTGATGACCTCACCCGTGGGACGGCGGCTCTTGAAGACCGCACCCGCCGGCTGGCCACAGCCGATCTTCTTCGCCACCTGCATGCGGCCAAGCGGCGTGTAGTTGCTGCCGGGTCGGTCGCCGATGCCGAATTTCGAGGTCGAAATCTTATACTCCTTCACCGGTTTTCCATCACGCACCAACAGCATCTTCTGCTCCCTCACACTGACGATCATGTCGTTGCGTTTGTCCCGCCCGACCTGCGTACCGCAACTGGTGAATGCCAGTGCGGAAACCAATGCGAGGGCTGCGAGGAGGAGGGTGCGCGGATGGGTGCGTCCGGTCATGATTTCAGGGGTCTTTGTGGGTGGCAGGGGCAGGGGTGGGAGCCGACGAGCCGGAGGGAAGCATGCGGGCAATGGAGGAGAAGGAAGTGTAGAAGAAACCGATCGGGAACGGCAGCAGAAGGATCGCCGAGTTCCAACGACCTTGCATGGCGGCCTCGACTACGATGAAGGTGAAAAACAGGCCGAACAGCAGCTCGACGAACGGCGTGAGCGTTTTCATCGCCTTGTAGCTGCTCTTTTTCCAATCGGTGCGGGCCTTTTGGTCGATGCCGTATTTCGGCGTGCGGACGAAGCCGGACTGGTGGTTGCAAAGCGCCTCGATCACGGCTTTCGCATTGCTGATCGACATCCCAATCCCAAGCGCGAGAAGCAGCGGCAGGTAGGGGATTTCCTTCCACCATGTGTGCGGACGGAGCGCCTTCTGCGAGGTGAGGTAGAACAGAATCACGGAAACCGATGAGAAGAAGAAAATCGGAACGTTGATGATGTAATAGGTGAGCGGGCCGAAATCTGGCTGCCACTGCTGGTTCGGATAGATGAGGAAGCAGAGGCAGATCAGCAACAGATAGGCGAAGTTTGAGGTGAGGTGCGCGGTGGCCTCAAGCTTGATGAAAAGCGGCACCTTGGATTTCCAGATGGCGGGCAGGACTTTCTTGCAAACCTGGATCGAACCCTTCGTCCAGCGGTGCTGCTGGCTTTTGAAACCATCCATGTCGACCGGCAGCTCGGCGGGTGTCTCGACATCGTTGAGGAAAATGAAACGCCAGCCCTTGAGCTGCGCGCGATAGCTGAGGTCCATATCCTCGGTGAGGGTGTCGTGCTCCCAACCGCCGGCGTCGGCGATGCAGGATTTCCGCCAGATGCCACCCGTGCCGTTGAAGGTGAAGAAGCGGCCGGAGCGGTTGCGGGCGGTCTGCTCAAGCTCAAGGTGACCGTCGAGGAACATCGCCTGAATGCGGGTCAGCACGTTGAAGGTGCGGTTGAGGTGACCCCAACGCGTCTGGATCATGCCGATCTTGTCGTCAGTGAAGTAGTGGATCGTCTTTTGCAGCAGATCCGGATTCGGCACAAAGTCGGCGTCGAGAATCAGCAGATACTCTCCCTTGGCAAAACGCGTTCCGTTTTCCAAAGCACCCGCCTTGAAGCCAGTGCGGTCGGTGCGGTGGATGTGCTCGGCATCGAAGCCGCGCGCTTTTAACCGCTCGATGCCTTGGCGGCAGATTTCCACGGTTTCATCCGTCGAGTCGTCGAGCAGTTGGATCTGCAACTTGTCCTGCGGATAATCCAACGCCGCCACCGAGTCGAGCAAGCGGTCAACCACGTGCATCTCGTTGAAAACCGGAAGCTGCACGGTGACGAGCGGCACGTCTTCAAACTCACGGAGCGGCTTGGGCTTGTTGCGTGCGTGCTTGAGATAAAGCGCGATGATGGTCAAACGATGCGAGCCATACCCGGCGAGGCCGAGCAGCACGGTGATGTAGCAAAAATACCAAAGCGGAGATGTCCAGTCCATGAGAGTGAGGGGGTTATGAGAGAGGGAAGTGAGGTAGGCGAGGCGATGAATGACGCGAAGACGACGAAAAGCCCGGCATCCCGGGCAGGAGATTTTCGTGCGAATTTCCGTCGTTCGGGTTCGACAAATGATTGAAAATCAATCGCCGGACGCCGCAGGCAAGCAGGATCCGGGCCGATCGTCAAGATTCGAATCCGGCACGCAAAAATCCGGCATCAGTTCAAAAACCGAACCAGCAGCGCCAGATTCTTCCGCTCCGTCGGGTTGAACGACGCCGAAATCGCCGCCTGATCGGTCGTGCGCCCGACGTAGGCATCTCCCAACGAAGCCGTGTAGGCCTTGCCGCGCGGGGTGCTGAAAATGTAGCCCTTGCGCGCATACATTTCGTTTTTCGCCCGCCAGAGCGTTTCCTGATCCAGGTTCCGCACCTCCGCCTCGGTCAGCAAGCGCGTGGACGAATCGGGAAAAATCCACACCGAAACCGGTGGCGGGCCGAAGACCTCTGAACCCAGATCGGAAAATCCATCGCGGATCGTGATGAACTGGGACTCCGGAATCAGGTATTCGAAGCCGATCATCCCGACATGGTAGGGAAGGTCGTTGAAACGCTTCCAGCCATCCGCGCCGATCAGGAAACGGAACGTCGGGTGATTTTCCACCGGGATGCCGGCGCGCTGGCTTGAGCCGATCATGCTCTCTGTTAGGTCGTCTCCCGCTTCCTCATCGAGCGCGGCGACGACGATGCCTCCCTCGGCATCCCAGAGCACATTCGTGTATCGCACCGCCCGGCCGCAGAGTTGGAGGTTGGTGAAGTCCGGCTTGATGTGGATGATTTTCCGCGACGGTTCCTGACCGAAATACATGTCCTCCGGCGGCTTCACCGGATCGCCCAGCTCAAGCTGCAGAATCACTTCAACATGACCGGTCGCGCCGAGACGCACAGCGGTGATGTCGTAAACGGTGAGCACCGAGCAAACGACCTTGCCCGCCGAATCCACGCCGATGACCACCGGCGCTCCAGCGGCGAAAGGCGGAGGGGTTTCCGGCTTGTCCCACTCCAGGGTGAAGACGATGCCCTTTGGCGTGATGGTTGGGATGTGGCTTAGGTTTTCATTCTCCCTCATGCGGGGACCCACGCTGAAGGTTTCCGACTGCATGGAGGATCCTGAGGTCAAATACCATGCACGGAAGGTGATGAGGCATTTTCCGGTGGCGTCGAATTCCACTTTCTCGACCATCGCGATATAGCCTTTGGAAGCCTTTTTGAAGCGGGCTTCGAGGGCTTTCCAACGCGTTTTGCCTAGCGCCCAATAGCCTTTGTAGCTTTCGCCGAGGCGGAGGTATTTGGCGTGGTCTTCGTAGTCCCCATCGGAGAGGAACTGGAGGTCTTTGTTAGGGATGGGGAACGGCTTTTGTGCCAACGCTGACGTGGCGAAGAGGAGCGCGGGGGCCAACAGGAGGAAAAACTTCATTGCGGTAGGTTTAACAGGAAGGTGCGTACGGTTTCAAGGTCGCGGATCGTTTGCGGGGATGGGCTTGCCGCATGGAGGCTTTCAACAATGCCGAGCGCCGCCGTTGCCGATGCGCGGGCTTCCGCAGTCATCGCGCTCTCCGCTTCGAGCATGGCGACTTTCAAGTGCGCAACCGCAAGCGGGCGACTTGGCTTTTCTGGCTTTTCGATCCCGGAAAGGAAGTCGCGCCCTTTTCTCGCGGCGTCGATGGCGGCGGGGAGTTGGCTGGTTGCGGCGAGGATTTCCGATTGGGTGAAACAGGCATCGGAACCGAGCACCGCATCCGCCGCGCCGAGCGCTTCCGCAAGCGCAACGGCTTCGGCGATGGTTGATGCGGCGGCATCGAGTTCGCCGAGGTCGGTTTGAAGGTTCGCCTTGGAAGTGAGGACCATCATCAGCTCTCGTGCCGCATCCGACCCGTTAGGCTTTCCGAGATCCTGATAGACCGAGCGCAACAGATTGACGGCGGTGGTCGAGGAGGCAAGCGCGGCATCCGGATCGGTTTCCAGAAGGGCGGAGCGCAGACCATCATGTGTCCATGCCAGGCTGGACCGCCATCCGAGATTGCGCGGGGAAAACTCGGTCAGTTTCCTGAAACGGGCGAGCCCTTGCTCGAAATCGGCCTTCGCTTCGGGAGCCTTTCCGCTTTCTAACAAAACAAACGCCCGGTGGTTGTGTGCGGTGGCGGCAATGCGGCCCCATTCGAGATTGCTCGGATCGCGGGACTCAAGGACCGACGCCTCGCGCAAGGAATTCTCAGCGAGGAAAAGTGCACGCTCGTTGTTGGACTGCCTGAGTTGGAATTTCGATTCCTCGATGGCGTTGAGGATTTTCTCCCGATCCCAAAGCCAATGATCGGGATCCTGCGCGGCGAAGGTCGCGATGCGCGAGGAGCGCTCCGACAGAATGTTGATCGCCTGCGGGAGGTTTTCTGCCTCGGCTTCGAAGCGCGCCTGCCGCAGGAGAATGCGAAGCAGAGTTTCCCGTGGCTCGGGTGAAGCGCTTTCCCTGGCCGCACGATCCGCATTCTGGATGGCCTCTTCCGCAAGGGTGCGGGCGGTGGCGAAGTCCTGCCGCTGGAGATGATAGTCCATCAGATTCAACAGCGCGAGGGCGAGCGGCGCGGAACGCTTGTGTTTGCGGAACGTTTCCACCGCCTGCGATGCGAGCGACTCGCCATCCGGCGCACCGATGCGGATGGCCATGTCGCTGGCGAAGCTTTGCAGGCCGGCGATGGCTAAGGCGACGTCGCTTTTCTCTGTTAGTCCGGCGGGGATGCCGCGCGCGGTTCTCTCGGAAATCTGATAGGCCTCGTTGATCCGGCCCTGGGCGAGGCGGATTTTGGCGACCTGGTTTTTTAGGCGGAGGTAACGCACACAGTCGATCTGATCCGTGGGCACCGGACCGCTGCCAAGGAGCCTGTCGAGGCGCCCCGCCGTTTCATCCAACAGATCGGTGCGGCCGATGCGTATCAGGCGCTGATAGAGATCGACGATCATGAACTCGCTGAGGTCGTCCGATGTGGCTTTGGATCGACGCGCGTCCTTTTCCCGCTTCAGGGCGAAGGCCCCGGCAAGCAGCGCGAGCGCCGCACGGAGGATCATGACCAGCGATACGCGCCAGAGAGCACGGGCGCGGCGGCGGGCTTTTTCCAACTGATAGACCTTGTCGCGCTGGGTGAGATAACCGAGGGGAACGCCGAGAATGCCGGCAATGATCTTGAGCTTGGCGAGTTCGGAGCGCTTGCGGTATTCGGCAACGCGAAGATCAATCTCGCGGTCTGATAGATTCTCGGCTTCTCGCAGCGATTGCCGGTAGGCTTCCGGCGTGGTCCAACCTTGCGTGCCATCCGGCAGCCGGAAATCGGCGGCGATGGGCTCCGCGCGTTCGGTTTCGATGAGCTTGCCTGTGGGATCGACAGGATGTTGGAGCGGTTTGGGAAAGCACTCCCGGGCGGGATCGATGCCGGTGCGGTGTTTTCCTGAATCCCACGAGGCGTTTGGCTCACCTTCGATGAGGACCGCGAGGACGCGCACGGCTTTTCCGAGCTGTTTGAAGTAGCGCACCTCATCCGCGACATAAGCCGATGCGGCGGCTTGCGGTGAGCAGAGGACGACGAGGAACTTCGACCGCTCAAGCGCCCGATAGATCGGCGAGGCGAGGTCCGCATCCGCGGGCAGCTCGTCCTCATCGCGGAAGACCGGGAAGATGCGCTCGGGAAAAACATCGCCGCGGTCGTTGGTTTTTCCCACGAGGTCGGCGGGCACCTCGTAGGTCTCGATCTGCTGATGCAGCCAGGTCGCCCACTGCCGGCCAGAGTCGCGGTTGTCTGCGTGGCGATAGCTGATGAAACACCAGTATTCGCTTTTCGGCATGGACTTAGCTGCAGGAGCTGGAGCGGGCGCGGGGGGCATCGGCAAGATCGGACCTCGATCGGAACCCACCCTGCCTGATCCAGATTTTACCGCAACATCAGATCCAGCTCGGAGCCTAGGGCAAAAGGTGATCCGGCACATCCGATTCCAGATTCTTACCCAGGTCTTTCAGATTTCTACCCAGGCCTTTTATCAAAAATTACTTGTTATGTTAAACGTCCAGGTCTTTTGTAGGATTCTGCTTGTCGGGAGGCTGGGGGTTTGGTTGGGTTTGGGCATGGGACGCCGTCGATGGATCATAGGTCGTGGAGTTGAGGGGCGTGGGGAACCGGGTCAGGTGGTGGGAGTGGGCGAGGCATTGGGTAAGGGTGCTGGTGCTGATCGCGAGGGGGGTAGAGCGGGGGATCAGGGACTTGGTGGATTGGAGATGGATGGGAGGCCGGCGCTGTATCATTGCATTTCACGGGTGGTGGAGCGACGGTTCGCTTTTGGGCCGGATGAAAAGGAAAAGCTGCGGACGTTCATGCGGATGTATGAGAATTTCTCGGGGAACCGGATTTTGTCTTACTGTTTCATGTGCAATCACATCCACTTGCTAGTGGAGATCACTCCGGCTCCGGCGGGTGGGTTGACGGATGAGGAGCTGCTGGGGCGTTTGAGGTGGATCCACTCGGAAGGACAAGTAGCATTGGTGGCGAAGGAACTGGCTGAGGCGCGTCGTGCGATTGCCGCCGGGCAGGTGAAGGATCCGGAGGGATTGGTCCGGGGGATTCACGAGCGGTTCACGTGGCGGATGCATGATCTCTCGCAGTTCATGAAGGATTTTTTGCAACGCTACACGCAGTGGCACAACGGGAAGCACGAGCGGACGGGACATTTGTGGGAAAGCCGTTTCAAGAGCGTGATCGTGGAAGACGGCGTGGCTGCTCGCACGATGGCGGCTTACATCGATCTGAATCCTGTTAGGGCAGGGATGGTTTCCGATCCGGCGGAGTATCGGTGGAGCAGTTATGGGGAGGCGATTGGCGGCGGGGCGAAGGGGAATGGCAAGAAGGCGCGGGCGGGATTGGTCCGGGCGATGCGTGCGCATCGTGGGACGGCGGCGGATGATGCGTTTTGGAAAGACGATGTGGCGGTGGAGTATCGGAAACTGCTGCTTTCTGGCGCGGGTGAATCGGTGGAGGAGCGGGTGAATCGAAGCGGGAAGCTGGAGAAAGTCCGCGTGCGGAAGGGGATGTCGGCGGAGGAATTGGAAGTGGCACGGGCGAAGTTGAGGGAGGCGGCGGAGAAGCAGATGGGCGAGGTTCCCTTTGGGATGATGTTGCGGTGCCGGGTGCGGTATTTCACGGATGGGGCGGTGATCGGGAGCCGTGAGTTTGTGAATGCCGCGTTTGTGGCGGCGCGGGATCGGTTCGGGCCAAAGCGGAGGGATGGGGCGCGGCGGATGAAAGGTCGGGGGGCGGCGGCAGCGGGGGCTTTGTGGAGTGTTAGGGATTTGAGGAAGGATGTTTGACGGGTGCGTGGGGATCGGTGGAACGCGGAGATGGCACGACGGGGTGGGCGGCGAAATCGGATCGGTGATTTCACGAAAGAACCCGCAGGGGAAGGTTCCGCTGCGGGTTCGGGTTGGGTGTGAGCTGCTTTGGCAGGGTATACTGATCAGCCTTCTTTTTCGGCCTCGGTTTTGTATTTGAGGAGGCCGGTGTATTCCTTGGGAAGGGGAACGCCCGCGCCGAATGAGATCTGATAGAGGTGGGCGACTGCGGATGCTTCCAACAAGCGGGCCCTGCCCATGGCGTTGGGGTTTTCATCGGGAGTGCCCCAGAGTTTGATGGCGAGCTGGACTTCCGGATCGGCGTTGTGGATGCGGAGGATGTTAGTGGCGGCATTGCGGGCGATGTCTTCGGAGCCTGCGGCATCGGCGGTGAGGGCGATGTTGTAGGCGTTGAGGGCTTCGGTTTTTTTGCCGAGTCCTTCGAGTGCCAGGCCGTGGCAATAGGCGACTTGTGCGCGCTGGTAGCCTGGGAGTTTTTCCTTGAGGCGCTCTTGGGCGAGGGTGTCGAGGCGAGCCCAGCTTTTGGTGCGGACGGCATCCCAGAAGACGTAGATTTCGATCTGGCGGAGCTGGTTTGGCCGGGTGAGGGGGTCCTTGATGAATTTTTCGAGGCCTGCTGCGAGGCCTTCGAGGTCGCCAAGGCGGCGCATGCATTCGAGTTCGTAGAATGCGGAAAGGGTGGCGAAGTTGTTAGGGAGGGTTTGGAGGGATTTGTGACGCTCCTTGACCTCGGCGAATTTGGCTTTGGCCTCTTCGTATTTGCGGGACTGATAGAGGTCGACGGCTTGGGAGTATTCGCGGGGTTCGATGATGTAGATAGCTTCGGTATCAGAGATCTTAAGGTCGACGGTATCGACGCCTTGTTCGGTTTCACGGAAGCGGATGCCGGTTGCAGAGGCGGCGACGAGCCAGACTTCCTGTGACTCGCCCTCCTCGAAGATAAGGAAGGCGCGGGTCTGGAAGCCTTGTTGCTGGGCGGCGGCCGGTGCCACGGATGCGGCGAGGAGGACGGGGGCCAGGAGGATGCGAGGGTTCATGTCGGTGATGAAGGTTGGGGTTGGGTTGCGGGCTGGGGATTAGCGGCGGCCCGCGGCTTTTTCCTTTTCGATCTCGGCCATGGATTTGATGGAGGGATCGGCCTCGTATTGTTTGGTGAGTTTTTCCACATCGGACCAGAGGGCGAGTTCGTCTTCGGTCATTTTGCTTTTGAATTCGGGACGGCTGGTGAGGTTGATGAAGTTCCAACCACCTTGGTAGGCACCTTGGCGGTCGCCTGGTGTTTCAGCATTTGCGCCCGGGAGGTTGCGTTGCCAGGAGAGTTCCATCCAGCGTTTGACGGCGGGGGCGGAGATGGGGACGTTGCCCATGTGGGCTGACCAGACTTTGACATACATGGCGATGGCGTCGTTGACTTCACCGCGTTTGTCGTAGGTCTGTGCAAGGATCATGCCGACCTGTGGCGCATATTTGCTGAAGTTGTTCTCTTTCTTGTCGAGGTAGCGTTTGGCGTCTTCAGCGGCCTTGGCATAATCTTCCATTGCCATCCGGGATTCAATGGTGCGGAAAAGGGCCGTCTCACGCTCTCCGTTGTCCTGAGAGTCGGCGAAAACGCGTTGGAAGTCCTCGATGCCTTTGGCGATGTTGGCTTTGTCTGTGGAGCGTGCGAGAACATCGCCGCGACCAAAGAGGGCGGGGAAGCGGTAGGAGAGGTCGGTGCGCGAGATGGCCTCGTCGTAGTAGGGCAGGGCTTCGATGGGCGCTGCGGTGTTGGTGCGGAGGTAGTCGCCGAGTTTGACGAGGATGTAGTTGGTGAGTTCCTTGGGGCTGAAGTCGACTTTGAGTTCCTGGAAGAGAACTTTGATCATGGCATCCGCGGAGCGTTTTTTGGCTTCGTCTTCGGCGGATTTTTTGGAGACGTCCTCGAAGACGCCGATGACGGCGATGCGGAGGAGGGCGCGGGCGGCCTTGTTGCTGGCCTGAATGCGGGGGAAATTATAATAGTGCTCCTTCAGTTCCTCTGGGGTGTGTGATTCGAGGTAGACGTCGGTGTAGGAGTTGATGGCTTCTTCGAGGCCGAAGGCGGTCTCGGTATTTGCCGCCATTTCCGCGATGACGTCGCGGAGGCGGTTGAGGGCTTCCTCACCGCGGCCGACGGCACCGAGGGCGTAGACCTGTGAGACGGCGACCTGGATTTTGTATGGGGAGTCCTGGCCGTGTTCTTTCCAGAATTTGTCGGCGTAGGGGACGGCATCCTTGAGGCGTGGGTTTTCGTCCTTTTCCTTCCCTTTGTCGCCAAGCATGGCAACGAGGTAGTAGAGGGCTTCACCGGCGACGACTTCGTTTTCGCGGCGTTCGGCGAGTTCGAGGGCCTTGAGGTAGGATTGTTCGGCGTCTTCCTTGGAGCCGAGGGTTTGCTGGACGTTGCCGCGGAGGTTGAGGGCCATGTCCATGATCTCGGCGTTGGGAAATTCCTGGTCGAGACGGTTAAGTTTTTCGAGGGCTTGTTCGTTTTCGTCCTCGGCGTAGTGGCAGTTGGCGCGATCGTAGAGGGCGAAGGCGTAGAAGGTGTTTTTCTGTGGATCGGGGTATTTCTCGAAGAAGGCGTCGAGGAGTTTGGCGGCTTTGGCCCAGAATTGGAGGCGGGAGAGGTTTGAGGCTTGGAAGTAAAGGGCGGCTTCGGCGAACTGGCTTTCGGGGTATTTCTCGACGTGTTGGTCGAGGAGGGGTTGAGCCTTGTCGTATTTGCCGGTGTAGTAGTAGGAACCGCCGAGGACGTGGACGCAGATGTCGTGTTCTTTGGTTCCGACTTCGAGCTGGTCGATCATGGCGGAGGCGACTTCGATGCAGGTGTCGTATTCGCCTTCATAGAAGAGCGAGGAGAGCATCATGCGGCGGACGGCGGGGACGTGGGTGGAGTTGGGGAAGTCCTTGAGGAATTTCTGGCCGTATCCTTCGGTGGCGAAGACTTCGCCGATGATGGAGCTGGTGCGGACAAGGTTGTAGAGGTTGTCCTCGCGTTTTTCGGCTTTGGGGTAATAAAGTTCGAGCTGTTCGTAGGCGGCGTAGGCACCGCGGGTATTGCCGTTTTTCTCGTGGATGAAGGCGGTGGCACCGAGTTTGATGACTTCGGTAGGTTTGTTGCCGCGGCGCTCGTCCTCGAGCATTTTGGCTTGGGCGGCGAGTTCCTTGTTGACGATGTTGCGGCCGCCATCCCGGACGCCGGCACGCGCGGCTAGGGATTTGAGGCGTGCTTCGGTATCGTCGAGAGCGACTTCGGTAGCTGGAACGAGGTGGTAGAGGGCCATTGCGCCGCGCTGCATGTCAGCGCCGATGGCGTCGCCGGCGAGCTTCATGAAGATTTTGGCATATTTGACCATCTCGAACGGCTCTGCGGTGATGTCACCGCGGTTTTTTTCGACGAAATCGAGGAGGGCCTGTTCGTTGCGTTTTTCGATGACGGCACCGACGAGGGCTTGGAATCCGGCGACGATGCCAGCGTCCGGTGTGGGGAAGCGCTCTTTGTTTTTAATGGCAATTTCGAGGTTCTCGTTGCCTTCGGGGATCTTGGCGAGCTTGTAATGGCAGATAGCCATGTTGATGTAGAAGGCTCCTTGTGGAAAGTCATCGCGTGTTTTGTCGCGCTCTTCGAGGAACTTTTTGAACTGGCGGATGGCGAGGTTCCAGTCTTCCGCTCCTTGGGCGGCCTCGCCCCATTTGAGTAGGGCTTTTTTCTGGAAGATGTTTCCACCACCGGCGACGGCTCCGTCGTTGGGGAAGTCGCGGTAACAGCGCTCGAAGGATTTCATGGCGTCCTCCCACTTCTTGGTTTTCATCTCGCAAATCCCTTTGCGGTAGAGGACCACGCCGAATTGGGGTCCGAAAAGCTGAAGGGCGTTTTTGCCAAAGCGTTCGTCCGCACGCGTGAGGAGGGCAAGGGCTTCGTCCCATTTCTGGGCGTTCATGAGGGTGAGCGAGTTGGTGACCAGGGTGCCGACATCGTCGCCTTGTTGGGCGTTTGCCGGGACAGTGGAGACGATTGGCACCATGAGGCCGCCGAGAATTGGCAAAACGGAGAAGCGTGGGTTCATGACAGGAGGGTAGTTGAGGTTTTGTGGTTTTTAAAAAAAGGCCGCCGGGTCGGTGCCCGCAAGAGGGAACGGCCGGCGGCGGAATTTTTTAGGCCGGAACGGGCGTTCCTGCTGGAGTTGAGATCAGGGGTCGACGAGGTCGGTGAAGGTGACGGAGTTGATGCCGACGCCAGCGAGGGCGTTGAGAATGTCAATGACGCGTTGCTGGCTGGCTCCACCATCGGCCCAAATCTGGACGAGGGGTTTGGAACCAGCCGCTTTGGCGGCACTGGCATACATGTCCAGCTGCCCTTTGAGAAGCGGCAGGGTCCGTTCTCCAGTGTCCGTGTCTAGGATTTGCTGGCTGTTTCCAGTGCCGGTGTAGATGGCACCAGCGGCGTCCAGTTTGATGAAAAGCGGCTCGATATCCGGCTGCTGGTCACTGGGCTGGGCGGATGGCAGGGCCATGCCGAGGTCGGTCTCGCGAGGTTTGATGGTGGAGGAGACCAAGAAATAAATGAGCAGAAGGAAGCACACGTCGATGAGGGACGAGATGTCCAAAGCTGGGTCGCTCTCTTCCTGAGCTTCGAATTTTTTGTGGCGTGCCATGATTAATGATTGGGTCGGAATGGATCAGGGCTGTTTGACAAAAACAGCGAAAACAACTTCGCTGACCTTTGCTTTTGCAGCGGCACGGATAGCGGTACGACTGTATTTGAAGACAGTGTCCTTGTCGCCACGAAGGTGGAGTTTGGGCTTTTGACCCAGTTGCTCGATTTTCTGTCGCTCCTTGTCCACCAAGTCGAAGATCGCGACCTCATCCGGAAGAATCACATTGAAATCCTCCGCGGTGTAGGTGCCATCCTCGCGGATGTTGATCACGATCCGGCCGTCCTTCGTTTTCTGCTTCATTGCGTTCGCAGCAATTGGAGGCTTAACGTTCGGATCGGTCTTAACGATGATCGCAGATGCGTTGACAATGAAGAAAATCAACAGAAGGAAAACGCAATCGATCATTGGGGACATATCCAAAGCGCAATTCTCGTCTTCGGCACTGCTTGCTTGTCTGAGTTTGGATGAGGCCATGGCTCTTAGGGAGTTTTCTAAATTTCACCGGCTGCCAGCAGTCAAAAAAATTCGACCGCCAGCGATCTAGCGAACTTCCTCAATCAAACGGCAATACCCTCAGGAATCTTGGCATACAGCGTGTCAGCATTGACCGTTGCAATTGCGGCATTGAGCATTTCTTCCGTTGAGTGCACGCACTCAGCTACCAGCCCGTTGAACTTGTTCTTGAGGATGTAGAAGGCGATGATGCAAGGGATAGCGTTGATGAGTCCCCACAAGGTGGTAAGAAGCGCGACGGAAATGGAGCCGGCGAGTTGAGCAGGGTCAGCGGAGCCTGTCTCAGCGAGAATACCGAAAGCGTCGACCATACCAAGAACCGTGCCGAATAGCCCAAGCATTGGGGAAGCCTGTGCGATGACCGAAATGTAGGTGATCCAAGTCATGATCTTTCTGTTCTCATTTACTGTGAAGTCTGCCATCGCATCCTCGATCTGATCTCGACCAAGATCCTCGGGACGAGTGGCGTCAATATTGGGAAGCGAGTATGCCACCATGCGTCCGAGGTAAGAAGGATGTGATGCGGCCAACTCGATAGCCGAGCGGACGCGGCAATTGGCCATGTGGTCCATCAGGGCGGCCTTCAAGTCTGCAGGGCAGAACTTCGCTTTGGTAAGGAGCATCGAATTGTAGATGGCCAATGCGATGAATGCCACGATTGCAGCACCAATGAAGAACATCGTCCACCCCCCATCAATGACCCATTTATCGAGTAGGGTCTTCTTACTGGGAGCGGCAGCACCTTGAGCGAACAAGGCCGGTGCAGTGATGAGGGCGGTAGTGACGATGGTAGCCGTGAGTTTGGTTGAGCGGCTTGCGAATTGTTGGATCATTGGATGGAATGGTTGCGCGTTGATCGGTGGGGATTCTGGAAATGGAGGCGGCGGCGGCAAGGAAGATTTTCAAAAAGAACGCATGGCAGGCGGATTATCTTTGATGGATGGTTTGGAAGTCTGAGTTTTTCTCGATAAGAAGACGGTTTCCGCCGGTTTCCCAAATCACAAAACCATCCTCTTCCTGGTTCTGGGACTGCGAACCCGAGTGGTTGCGACAGCTTTGGGGGCGCCAAACCCATGGATTTTCAGCATTTGAAGCGAGGGTGGAGCGGGTTTTTCGCGTTCTAAAAGGCTTGCACCATCGCTGGAGCGAGCCTATCCCGCCGACAACATGTCGCACGAGACCACCCTGATTTTGTTCAAACCGGACGCCGTCGAAAAGAAACTGGTGGGCCCGGTGCTCGCCCGTTTCCAGGCCGCTGGCTTCCAAATCCGCGGAATCAAAATGATGCGGCTCGGTGAAGGGGTGCTGCGAGAGCACTACTCGCACATCGCGGACAAACCGTTTTTCCCTGACATCGTCGCTTTCATGAGCAAGTCGCCGGTCGTGGCATTGGCTTTGGAAGGCGAAAACGTGATCGCCCAAGTACGCGACTTGCTCGGGCCGACAAACTCAAAAGCGGCTCCAGCCGGCACCATCCGCGGGGATTTTGGCGAAGACATGATGGTCAACGTCTGCCATGCATCGGATTCCCCTGAAGCGGCGGCTGCTGAGCTGAAGCGCTTCTTCAACGACGGTGAGGTTTTCTCCTTCTGATGCAAAGCTTCACTCGCCGAGCATGTCGTGATAAATACGAATGCGGTGCCCCTCGAAGCGCCTCAGGGCGTCGCGGAAATCGTTCACGGCCTGGTGTCGTTTGACATCCTCAATGGCTGCTCGGATTTCCAACCTGGAATCCTGTAGACTCCTTGTTTCCCCGGGTTTGTGGCCGATCACTTCAACCAAGTGATGGCCTGCTTTAGTTCGGAGGATTGTTGGTTGGTTGAGCGGCAGGTCAAAAAGTGCCACGGTTAAATCTGCGGGCAAGCGGTCGCGAGTCAACCAACCGAGCCCACCTCCATGATCCTTCGTTGCTGGGTCCCGGCTGGTTTCCCGAGCCAACGTGGCAAAGTCCTTTGTCTTCGCGGTAAGTGCGGCCAATGCGGCTTCCAATTTGGCCCGTGCGTCTTCCACGGTTTGGCCAATAGCCGGAAGAAAAATGTGCCGTACCTCAATTCGCTCCGGGCTTGCGAGAGCATCCTTGTTTTGCTCATACCAACCGGAGATCTCCTCGTCGCTCACCTTGATCAGCTCCGCGATTCTTGCTTCAACATATTTCTCCTGCTGGATACGAGCGGCGATTCGCTCACGAAGTTCCATCTCGCTGGCAATTCCCTGCGAGAGCATCGACAAATTCATCGATTGGACATCTGGAAACCTTTCAACCATCCGCTGGTAACGCGCGCTGATTTCCTCTTTGGAAACAGGAAACTCAAGGGTATTGACTGACACCTTCAGACGCATCAACTGATGGTCGATCAGTTCACCCAACACCGCGTAGCGAACAAGTTTTAGATTCCCCATCGTTAGATCATCGAGCTCCTTACCCTCCAGCCATAGACGCTCACGCACAGCACGATCCAGCTGACCTCGAGTGATTCCGTGATTGAAAACCTGAGCCACGATGCCATTCGCCTTGGCCTTGGCGATGGACTCAGGGCTGTCTGGACGAGATGCTTGAACTCGTCGATTGAGAGGCCCATTGAAGATAAAAAGGTCGCATAATAGGTAGGCGACAATGCCTACGTAGATCGAAAGTCGTATTGCAAATTTACCTGTTGTAGTCATCAAAATGCTGCGTGGTGATCTTCATACGCGAATCACCCACAATTCCTAGCCGCCAATTCTCATCCCCCGAAAAGATCCAGCTGCATCATCGGTTGCGGGTCGTCAAATCGCACGCCCACTCCCAACAACCGCACCGGCCTCCCCCCTCCCCGCGACCACGCCTCCGTCAAAATTTGCTCGTAAACCAAAGCATCCAGCACCTGACCAGCCCGCTCAGCAGTGGTCTGCTGGAAGTCAGCAAACTTTAGCTTAACCACCAAGGAACGGATTCGCCGCATTGAATGCTTTGCCTCCAACTCCTCGACCAATCCGGCCAACATCACCTCCATAGGCCGCCGAAGATCCTCCATCGCATGCAGATTCTCCGAGAACGTCGTCTCAGAACTCACCGACTTCCTGATCCGGTGCGGCTGAACCGCACGGTCATCCATCCCCCGGCAAAGATGCCACAATTCGTGCCCCCATTTTCCGTAGCGCTTCACCAACTCCACCACATCAAACCGTTGCAAATCACCACAAGTCTGGATCCCCTGCGCCGCAAGCCTCTGCCGCATTTTGCGCCCCACCCCCCATAGCCTACCCACAGGCAAATTTCTGACAAAATCCGGAATCTCCTCCGCATCCACCTCAAACTGACCGTCCGGCTTGTTCCAATTCGACGCAATCTTCGCCAGCAACTTGTTAGGCGCAATTCCCGCCGATGCTGTTAGTCGGATCTCCTCCTTGATCTGCGCCCGGATCTCCCGCGCCACCGCCGCACCGCCACTACGAAGGTGCGAAACATCAAGGTAAGCTTCATCCAGCGACAGCGGCTCCACTAGATCGGTGAAACGATGAAAAATCGCACGGATCCCCGAACTAACAGAACTGTAAAGATCGAATCGCACCGGAAGCAGGATCAACTGCGGACACAACTCCAGCGCCTTGTAAACCGGCATCGCCGACCGGCACCCATACTTCCGCGCCTCATAATTCGCCGTCGTCAAAACACCCCGCCGGCTGCTGCCACCCACCGCCACCGGCTTCCCGCACAACGAAGGATTCTCCCGCTCCTCGATCGCGGCGTAAAAGCAGTCCATGTCAATGTGGATGATCTTGCGCATCTGAAAGCGACGCCCCCACTCTCGCATAGCCCGGCACCATCATGCAAATCCCGACTCATCACCCGATGACAACGCACCCTTCCACCCTGCGTAGCCTCCACATGCCGTCACTTTCGCTCCGGATCCTTCTAACAATCATCTGCCTCCTCCTCCCCTGCCCCGCCGCGGACTACCACGTCGACGCCAATCAAGGCGACGACTCCCGCACCGGCCTCACCCCGGCCGAAGCCTGGAAATCCCTCGAAAAAATCAACTCCACCACCTTTCTCCCCGGCGACCGCATCCTCTTCAAATCCGGCGCGCGCTGGACCGGCTCCCTCAGACCAAAAGGCTCTGGAACTCCCGGGGCCGACGGAAAACCCATCACCATCTCCCGCTACGGCGACGGCCCCCTCCCACGCATCGATGCCAACGGCAACGCCCGAGAAGCACTCCTGTTAGAAAACATCCACGCCTGGCAAATCAGCGACCTCCACCTCACCAACCGCGGAAAATCCACTGCCCCATGGCGCTGCGGCGTCGGTAGTGTCCCCTGAGTCGTTAAAATTGGTTGGTGGCTGGTTGGCCTCATGCACCAGCATGAGGGCGCTAAAACCAAAACCAACCAACCACCGTGATCCACGAAAAATTGAAAGAGGCCTTCTTGCAAGGCGAAGAAAAG
>SXGQ01049867.1_pt1 | contig 20191 bp, 20 predicted proteins | sample 3178371 | NCBI WGS metagenome assembly SXGQ01 (sample SAMN11356859, study PRJNA531348) | freshwater metagenome | isolation source: freshwater sample F1-20 | place: China: Fuxian Lake, Yuxi | collected 2017-12-25 | reverse complement strand
GCCATCACTGACCATCACTCGGCAGAAGGGGCAGGCCACTGCCACCTGGTCTGCACCAGTTTCGATGGCCTCATCGACTCGGTTGAGATTGATTCGAGATCCGAGTTTCTCTTCCATCCACATTCGCCCACCACCAGCGCCACAGCAGAAGGAACGGTCCTTATTTCTAGGCATCTCGATTAATTGCGCGCCCGTTGCCTCAAGTAGCTCTCGTGGCGGTTGATAGATCTCATTATGGCGACCCAAGTAACAAGGATCGTGATACGTCACGCTCTCTTGAGCCTGCGTGACCGGCGTTAACTTACCTTCGCGTACTAATTGATTAAGTAGTTGCGTGTGATGAACCATCTCCAACTCAAATCCACTTTGTGCATAGTCACGCCCGATAGTTGTAAAACAATGTGGGCAGGTCACAACGACTTTCTTTACACCGCGCGTACCAAAAGTCTCTTGAAGAGTTTCAATATTTTCTCGCGAAAGGATTTGGTAAAGGAACTCATTTCCTGCTCGGCGAGCAGGATCTCCGGTACACGTCTCTCGTTTTCCTAACACTGCAAAGGTGACTCCAGCGCGATAGAGAAGCTCCGCAACTGCCTTTGTGGTTTTCTTCGCGCGCTCTTCGTACGCGCCCGCACACCCAACCCAGAATAGATACTCAACATTATCAGGAATCTCTCCCTCTAATACTTGAATGGGAAAATCACACTCTGAAATCCATGCATTCCGATCATTTCGATTAGCGCCCCAAGGGTTACCAGCTTTCTCAAGATTCTTAAAGGTGTTGCCTAACTCGGTTGGGAATTCAGATTCGATAAGGACTTGAAAGCGGCGCATATTGATAATGTGGTCGGTATGTTCGATATCCACTGGGCACTCATTGACACACGCGCCACATGTGGTGCATGACCAGAGGACATCTGGAGTAATCGGCCCATCAAACGCAACAATCGGTGCGTCGCTCGCGACTTTGGTGAGGGCATGATCGCGCATTGCCATTATCAATAACTTCGGTGAAAGTGGCTTTTCCGTATGCCAGGCAGGACACTGAGATTGGCATCTGCCGCACTCCGTGCAGTTGGCCATATCAAGTAATCCTTTCCAGGTGATATCTGCAGCCTTCCCAATTCCGAAAACATCATCATCTTTAGGGTCTTCAAAATCGATTGGCTTGCCATGGGAGAGCATCTCAGGAACTGGACCTAATGAATTACGTCCATCTGCATACCGCTTGAAATAGATATTGAAGAAAGCTAAGAAGCGATGCCATGCCACACCCATAGTGAGATTGAGAGCGATAACAACAAACCAGGTCATCGAAACCAGAATCTTTATCAGTGCCACGATAGCAATCTGATTTTCAATTGCGCTCATCGATTGTCCGTTAAGTATCTCTACAACAAAACTGGTAAGTGGATATTGTGCGCTCCAACCGGTGATGCCCTCGAGAGCACCTTCTAAGCCACGAAGGGCAATTACACAGAAGACAATTGCAAGAATCGTTCCCTCGACGTAGTACGCCTTCCAGCTGCCAGAGCCGTAGAAGCGTGATGTACGTCCGCGATTCTTGAGGCGAGTGACTTGTCTAATTCCAATCAGCGCCACAATGCCGATTCCAGTCAGCCAGGCAATTGCCTCGACAATCCAAAGGTAAGGCGTGAAGTGGCCAATTCCGGGTATGAAGAAATGTGGGTCGATGACTTGACCAAACGCAGTAATCAGGGTGCCAAGCAACCCCCCGAAGCCAACCATCACGAACCAGTGAGCGATTCCCGTTCCAGTAAACCTAGTCATCTTGGTATGACCAAGAACTTCTTTCAGAAGATTTCCCCAACGTGCACCGGCATTATCCGAGCGGGTCGGATCGGGTTGGCCTTTCTTGAATATCGCAATCAATTCTCTTACTTTCCATGAAAGAATGATGATTGCAAGCGCTGAGTAAAGATAAGCAATCACTCCAAGGGCGTTCATGATGGAAAGGGTACTAGAGAGCCAAATTATTGGTTCTCTGGCGCAAACCAAGTCTTCCAAATAGATAGCCCGACAATATATAGCGGGGCTAATACCAGTATTGGTTCCAACCATTCTGGACCATCAGGATATTGGGCTGAAAGCCAAGTGAGCGATACGAAGTAGAGAACTGCAATCACGAGCGTTAGCGGGCGCAACTTACTCACCCGAATGATATGTGGGAATTGGACTTTGGAAAGTGAGAGTCCGCAGAGAGCGAGAATCACCAATTGTTTTACTGAAGTGCTTGCATCAAGGATTAAGAGCGTTGGCACAACAATATTCCATGCTGCAGGAAAACCATTAAACCAGTGATCTTCTGTCTCTTGATCAGTTCGTGCAAACCATAATGCACCAGTGAAAATGATCAGGGCAGCAAACCAAAACTCTTGTCCTTTAGGCAACATATTTAATTCGATAAGTAGCGCAACAGGTACAACTACGCATGTCACATAATCAACAACCAGATCGAGAATGTGGCCGTTGATTTGAGGAGCATGGGTCGTGATATCTAGTCGTCGGGCGAGTGGACCATCAAATCCATCAATAAGTTGGCAGACAATCAACCAAATCAAGCCAGCTCGGATATGCCCATTCATTACCGCACTTAATGAAAGTAACCCCGCAATAGCGCCGCTTGCGGTGAATGCATGGAGGAGGAAACCCTTTTGCGACTGCGTAAAGGGCGATCTGCGTGCCACAGCGACTCCTTACGTACTTCTCCTTGAAGCGCAACTGTGAACGATACGCTCTCCTGGTGTCGCTATCTACCACCGAGAAAGAGCGGCTTTGGGTTGCGCTCGTCGTCCTGTATGGGGTGGGTAAGTCAGTCGTGGTTTGGCACACGTTAAGTAAGTACGGCGTCAATGCACTGCTCTATTTCATCTTCGATGTCGGCGCCGCCATTCCCTACGGAATTGCCACCGCTCGTGTCGTGATCTACGGCTTAGCGCGGGATTGGCCCCGAGTGCGAATGTGGGGAGCCATTGCCCTTGTCACTCATTTCATCCCTGACATCTATATATTCGCTGTACTCGACGAAACACCCCCGCTACTTATGGACGGGCTACTCCTGATTGTCGTTCTCTTCACGATTGTGGCGATTATCGGCGTACTTCGGCAGTTCCAGAGGCAAAAGAGCCCCAATCTTAAGGTCGAATAAGGCTGACTCTCAGTTTATTCTCAGGCTAACCTCGCACCATTAGAGGACCGAAAAGGTGTAACCAACGTGAACCAGGTGTGAGGTGAGGTCGTGTGGCTACCACTAAAGACATCAAAGAAGAATCGAAGCGAATCCTCGTTGTGGATGATGAACCGAATATCAATGATCTTATTTCTACGAGTCTTAGATTCTCTGGATTCGAGGTTCGTGCTGCGATGAATGGCGCGCAAGCGCTCGCCATTACCGAAGAGTTCAAACCGCATGCCTTAGTACTTGATGTGATGATGCCAGGGATGAATGGCTTCGAAGTATGCGAAAAGCTCCGTAAGGATGGTTTGAAAGTTGGCATTTTATTCCTCACGGCAAAAGACTCTACTGATGACAAAGTCAACGGGCTGACAATTGGTGGCGATGACTACATGGTGAAGCCATTTAGTCTTGAGGAGCTAATTGCTCGAGTGCGTGCCCTCCTCCGACGTACTGGAGATATCGAGATTGATATAGATGACGAGTTGATTCGATTTGCTGATTTGGAATTGAATGAAGCTACTCACGAAGTTCGTCGTGGGGGCGTGCTCATCGAACTTTCACCAACAGAGTTCACACTACTCCGTTATTTGTTGATTAATGCCGATCGAGTTGTTTCTAAAGCGCAGATTCTCGATCATGTTTGGCAATATGATTTCCGCGGAGATGCGGGCATTGTCGAAACTTACATTTCATACTTGCGCAAGAAGATAGATATCTTCGAACCACAATTGATTCACACAGTTCGTGGAGTCGGTTATCGTTTGCGCTTGCCTAGTAAGGTGGCTTAAGTATTAAGTATTCGTTTGGTACCGCGAGCCTTAAAAATCGCTTGACAGTAAGCGTTCTCGTTTTAAGCGCTTTGGGAATTGGTATTGCTGATTTTGCCGCACATACCGCTCTCAAGAGTTATCTGATAGGGCGATTAGATGATCAACTCAAAGATGTCGCAGGTGGTTCTTTTCTTCGCCTAGACCGTGCAGGGATAGAGCCAAACGATGATGACGACGATAGCGATGAACGTGGCGGGCCGTTACGTAAGGTGCCTTCAGCAATTAGTGTGACACTTCTTGATCCTGCGGGGACGATAATCGGTCGGCTCGGTGGTGAGCTAAACACTGAACGAGTTGAACGGGTCGTCGCTGGAATTACTCCTGCACTTGTCACCAAGAAAAAAGGAGAGCCATTCACCATCATCAAAGATAAAGCGCACTTCCGAGTGCTTGCGCGCTTATTGCCCTCAGGTGCAGGAAGTGCAGTGGCAGCGCTCTCTCTGGAAGATGTTGAAAGAACGCTCGGCAGATTGCAAATACTCTTCCTCTTCATTGGACTTCTGGTGCTGCTCTTAGTCGGCGTTGTCTCCCGAGTAGCGATTCGAGTGAGTATGAAGCCGCTCACTGCTGTCGAAGGGACTGCTGAAGCAATCGCAGGTGGAGACTTATCTGCTCGATTACCTGATGCTAAACCTAGTTCTGAAGTTGGGCGCCTGACTGTTTCCCTAAACCGGATGCTCAGTCGAATCGAAGAATCCTTTGCAGTTCAACGACGCAGTGAAGAGAAATTACGCCGGTTTGTCGCCGACGCAAGCCATGAGCTGCGCACTCCCCTCACTGCTATCCGTGGCTTCGCCGAACTTCATCGCCAAGGCGCGATAACTGGTGAAGAGAAAACTCGGGAACTCGTCGGACGAATAGAGAGTGAATCCAAACGAATGAGCGCACTCGTCGAAGATTTGCTCACGCTGGCACGTTTAGATCAAGCGCGCGCAATCGCGCACGATGCAGTTGACGTCAAGCAACTAATCGAAGAAGCGGTGCAAGCGGTAAAAGCAAGCGCGCCAAACGCGAATATCAGCATGAATGTTCCAACTGAAGAAGCCTTTATTATTGGTGATTCTGTCAAGGTTTATCAAGCAATTCTTAATCTCGCAGTAAACGCCGCAATACACACTCCAGAAGGAACGCTAATCACCATCTCACTCTTGGCGCGAGATGAAGATACCCAGATAAAGGTGCAAGACCTTGGACCTGGCCTCACGCCTGAACAACAAACTAGAGTCTTTGAGCGCTTCTATCGAGTAGATCAATCACGTACACGTGCGGGCACAGAAGGAAGTGGTCTTGGGTTATCGATTGTGCAAGCGATTATGGATGCTCATTACGGCAGCGTTGATATCGACAGTGAACTTGGCCGCGGCACGACTTTTACGTTAACTTTTCCTGTCAGAGAGATTTAATTGATTGTACTCTTATGAAAATTAAGCCACGATTTGCTTTGGGTTGGTCCGCGTTGTCCTTGGTAACGTGACCCATAAATCGCGCTGCCATATGGATGCTCTGCTGGGCTTGAAAGTCTGATCAAACATAGTTGACCGATTTTCATTCCTGGAAATAACTTCACTGGCAAGTTCGCAACATTTGAAAGTTCTAACGTGATGTGACCAGAGAAACCTGGATCAATAAATCCTGCAGTGGAGTGGGTAAGTAAACCAAGGCGACCCAGTGAAGACTTTCCCTCAAGGCGTCCTGCAATATCGTCCGGCAGTGTGATTACTTCATAGGTGCTGGCAAGAACAAACTCTCCTGGGTGGAGGATGAAGTGCTCATCTCCGGCAACTGCCACCTCACGAGTGAGCTCAGGCTGTTCCTTCGATGGATCGATGACCTCGTACTTATGATTTTCGAAGACGCGGAAGAATCGGTCGAGTCGGACATCGACGCTCGAGGGTTGGACCATCGCCTTCTCAAATGGGTCGACTTTGACCCGGCCAGCCTCGATTTCGGCCCGGATATCGCGATCAGAGAGCAACATGGTTGGCGACCCTACCCCAAATTATCTAGGCTTACGAAGCGCTACACGCGGGCGTAGTGAAATGGCATCACAAGAGCTTCCCAAGCTTTTAGCGCGGGTTCGATTCCCGTCGCCCGCTCTCGCATATGGAATTAAAGATTCCCTTCAAGTTGGCGCAAGGTAGCGATCCGTTCCTCAATAGGTGGATGCGTTGCAAAAAGTTTGGACACAGCCTTTCCGTCTAGCGGTGACTCTATCCAGATGTGCGCTACCGCATTAGATCGCTGCGCAACCACAGTGGAATCGCGGGCCAAGATTTCCAGCGCTTTTCGCAGCCCAGTGGGATTTCTGGTGAAATCAACGGCAGTGGCATCGGCAAGTGACTCCCGTTTACGAGAGATAGCCGCTTTGAGCAAGATCGCGGCAATCGGCGCCATCAACATAATCACGAGCGAAATCACCAAGGTGATTGGGTTGCCACCTCCTTCACGATCACGACGACCACCAAACCACATCATTCGGATCAACATATCGCTCACAATCGCGATTGCACCCGCAGTCGTTGCCGCAACAGCTGATACCAACGTATCTCTGTTGGCAACGTGCGCCATCTCGTGTGCGACTACACCTTGAAGTTCATCGCGATCCATAACATCAAGGATTCCAGTGGTGAAAGCAATCAGCGCATGCTCAGGATTACGCCCAGTCGCAAAAGCATTAGGCGCCTCATCAGTGACTACTGCAACTTTTGGCATTGGTAATCCACTAGCTAAACAAACTTCTTGAACTAGACCAAAAAGTTTTGGGTTATCGCTCTCTTGTAAAACTTGCGCACCAGTCATACGAATTACCAATTTGTCTGATGAGTAATAGGACCACCAAGTTGTAAGCAGTGAAAAACCAACGGCTATTGGCACAATAGCTGCGCCACTACCGCCAAAATATGAGACCGCAGCAAAAGCCACTAACCACATGAGGAATGCAAAGGAGAGGAGAAGAAAGATTGTTTTTCTTTTATTTGATCTTTGCAGCGAGCGGAAATTACTCATAGATTTCTAGAATTGCACCTTTGGCACGTTGCGCGCTTGTGGATCATCAACTTCATAGAACTCGCGTTCACTCACTTTAGCAAAACCTACGAAGAAACTTGAAGGGACAGTTTTGATAGCGATATTAAGCGAACGAACATTGTCGTTATAGAACTGACGTGCAAAGCCAACTTTATTTTCCGTTGTTGCCAACTCTTCTTGAAGTGAGAGGAAATTGGCCGAGGCTTTGAGATCGGGATAGTTCTCAGCAACTGCTAACAACCCACGCAGGGCCTGCGTCAACATGCCATCAGCGGCGGCCACATCAGGCACCGCGGTAGCAGAGGTTGCTGCGGCGCGTGCTTGAACCACTTTTTCAAAAGTTGCGCTCTCATGGCTTGCATAACCTTTAACGGTCTCGACCAGATTCGGAATCAAGTCAGAGCGGCGCTGCAACTGGACCTCTATTTGGGCCCAGGCCTCATCAACGGCCACGTTAAGGCGGATGAGTTTGTTGTATTGGCTGATGAGAAAGAAGATGAGTAGTGCCGCAGCACCCAGAGCGATCCAAAGTTCCATTCCCCCAATGTAGAGCACCCTCCTTAACAGTTCCTGAGTAGGGGCTTTCGGCTGGCGGGCTATGTTACTGACGGGTAATATCAGGGTATGACCCACTACATAGCCAACCTTCGCGATATCGAGTTCACTCTCTTTGACCTGCTCAAGCGGGATGAAATTTTGGAGAAGGGTCCCTTTGCCGAGGTCGACCGCGCTACCGCGATGGGCATGCTCGAAGAGGTCAAGCGTTTATCCGAAGTGGACCTTGCTGCATCGTTTGTTGAAAGCGATCGCCTTGGAGTGGATTTCAACCCTGCAACTGGCGATGCAAAACTTCCTGAGTCATTTAAAAAGTCATACCGCGCATATATGGATGGCGAGTGGTGGCGTATCGATGCTCCTGCAGATTTAGGTGGCACAGTAATTCCACCATCACTGCGTTGGGCCATTGCCGAGATGATCCTCGGTTCTAACCCATCGATACATATCTATGCATCCGGAACCGCATTCGCTCATGTTGCTCATTTGCTCGGCACTGAGCGCGACAAGAACATCGCCCGTCTCATGATTGAACGTGAGTGGGGCGCAACGATGATGCTTACTGAACCAGATGCTGGTAGCGATGTCGGAACTGGCCGTACCAAAGCAGTCGATCAGGGTGATGGTACCTGGCAGATCACTGGCACCAAGCGCTTCATTACTTCAGGTGATAGCGACTTAACCGAGAACATCATTCACTATGTTCTCGCTCGTCGAGAAGGTGGCGGACCAGGAACCAAAGGTCTCTCACTCTTCTTGATTCCAAAATTCATGTTCGACCATAAAACAGGCGAAGTCGGCAAACGCAATGGTGTCTATGTCACAAAAATCGAACATAAGATGGGGCTCAATGTCTCATCTACATGCGAGATGAACCTAGGTGAGAAGGAACCTGCCGTAGGTTACTTGCTCGGTGATGTTCATGAAGGCATTGCACAGATGTTCAAAGTAATTGAATATGCGCGGATGATGGTTGGCACCAAAGCAATCGCCACCTTGAGCGCCGGCTACTTGCAAGCCCTCGCCTACGCAAAAACCCGCGTCCAGGGCCCTGATTTAACAAAAGCGGCCGATAAGTCAAGCCCGCGCGTCACCATCATCAATCACCCCGATGTCCGTCGTTCGCTCATGGTTCAAAAGGCCTATGCCGAGGCGATGCGTGCGCTCGTGCTCTATACCGCATCAATTCAAGATGAAATAGTCATCAAGCAAACTTCGGGCGAAGATCCAACAAAACTTGCAGAATTAGAGGCGCTCAACGATCTTCTACTCCCGATTGTAAAAGGTTATGGCAGCGAAAGATCGTGGACCCTACTTGGAACTGAATCACTACAAACTTTCGGTGGTTCCGGCTTCACTCAAGACTGGCCGCTCGAGCAGTATGTTCGTGATGCCAAGATCGACACTTTGTATGAAGGCACCACCGCAATCCAAGGTCTCGATTTCTTCTTCCGCAAAATCGTCAAAGATGGTGGTAAGGCAATTCGTAAGATTGGAAAAGAGATTGGTGCGGTCGCTGCCTCGGGTGGCACCCATGCAGAGCTCAAAGTTCAGCTTGGCGCTGCACTCAATGAGGTAAACACTTCTATAGGCGCCATGGTTGGTGTCGCAATGGCCTCACAAGAAGATGCAAAAGAAATCTACAAAGTAGGTCTGAACACCAGTCGTTTGTTGATGAACGTGGGTGACATCATTTGTGCGTGGCTACTGATCCGCCAAGCAGATGTCGCGGTTGAGAAGTTAGCATCAGCGAGCGAGAAGGATAAGCCGTTCTATCAAGGAAAGATTGCAGCGGCAAAGTTCTATGTCGAGACAGTTTTGCCGCATATTGCAGTAGATCGTGCGATTATCGAAAAGACCGATAATTCAGTGATGGAACTTCCAGAAAACGCTTTCTAGTACACTCACCCGGTGCGCAGATTCACTGGTGAGATACTCGTCGTTTCAAGCTCTTTCTTCTTCGCCACTACCGGGGTAATCGCCAAACTAATTATTGCCGGGGGAATCAGCCCAGTTCGCCTCACCCAGATTCGCATAATCGGAGTCTTTTTTGCTCTCTTGATCTTCTTGCTCATCACCAATCGGCAAGCGCTCCGAGTCACTCGAAAGGAGCTACCCAACCTCTTCATGATGGGGCTTTTCGGGATTGCTGGCGTTCAAGCCTTCTACTTCTTTGCAGTTACTCGAATGCCCGTGAGTATCACGCTGGTTATCGAGTTCACCGCCCCTATCTGGATCGCATTATTCATCCGCTTCTTTCGCCATCAGATCGTCAAACCGATGATGTGGTGGGGTATCGGCACGGCTCTCGCTGGGCTCCTGCTAGTAACTGAGATTTGGAGTGGACTCAAACTCGACGGGCTCGGTGTTATTGCTGCATTTATCGATGCGCTCTTTCTCGCCTATTACTTCTTGCGATTAGAGGCAACGGTCAAGATCCGAGATGGCCTCAGCCTGCTGGTTTATGTCTTCGGATTTGCCGCGCTATCGCTGGCAATTGTGCAGCCTCTATGGAGTTTTCCCACCGAAATCTTCAGCGCTCAACTTTCATTAGAAGAATTAAGTCCTGGCAATTACATCATCGGCTGGCAGTTAATTGCCATTCTAGTTATCTTCGGCTCCATCTTGCCTTACCTTTTCATTACATATGGCATGAAAAAAATCCCTGCTTCACAGGCTAGCGTCATTGCGATGTTGGAGCCTGTGATTGCTGGCGGAATTGCCTGGCTCGTTCTCAGTGAAGCGCTCACACCACTTCAAATTCTCGGCGGAGCAACCGTTTTGGTTGGAATCTATTTGACCGAACGCGCACGTCAAGGAGCGCACGAATAGAAATCTAGAAGCACTTACTTACAGTTGTTGCGCCATATCAACAAAGCGCGAGAAATGGCCCTGGAAGGCGATTGTCACTGTTTTCGTTGGACCATTACGGTGTTTTGCGACAATGAGATCTGCCTCGCCTTGACGAGGAGAATCACGCTCATAGACATCTTCGCGATGGAGCAAGATGACCATATCGGCATCCTGTTCGATAGAACCAGACTCACGAAGATCAGAGAGCATTGGTCGTTTATCAGAGCGTTGCTCTGGAGAACGGTTGAGTTGCGAGATAGCTACGACAGGGCAATCGAGCTCCTTCGCAAGAAGTTTTAATTGACGAGAAAATTCGGAAACCTCTTGCTGGCGATTCTCTACACGTTTTCCACTTGTCATCAACTGTAGGTAGTCGATGATGACTAATTTGAGGTTATGGCGCTGCTTGAGGCGACGGGCCTTTGCGCGAATCTCCATGATGTTGAGGTTGGGTGAATCATCGATAAAAAGTGGCGCATTGGAGATATCGCCTACGCGACGGGCAAGGCGAGTCCACTCATCGTCGCTGACATTTCCTGAGCGCATATTTTGGAGAGGGACTCGAGCCTCAGCAGAGAGCATGCGCATAGTGATCTCGCTCTTACCCATTTCTAGCGAGAAGATCACCGAGGTGAGATTGTGTTTAATCGATGCATTACGAGCAAGATCAAGGCCAAGGGTGGATTTACCGAGCGCTGGACGAGCGGCAAGAACGACCATATTCCCCGGGTGTAAACCATTCGTTAACTCATCAAGATCCTTAAAACCCGTTGGCACTCCGGTGAGCTGCCCATCGCGCGCACCAATTGCCTCAATCTCATCGAGTGTTCCCGGAAGGAGCGTATTAAGTTGCTGATAATCCTCGCTTACCCGCCGTTCGGTGACCGCGTATACCTCGGCCTGAGCAACATCGACTGCATCGTCGACATCACCTTCGCTCGCATAACCAATTTGAACAATCTTCGTTCCCGCTTCGACAAGACGGCGAAGGATTGCACGTTCACGAACAATTTTTCCATAGTAACCAGCATTTGCAGCGGTAGGAACTGAGGCGATGAGCGTATGTAAGTAAGGTGCGCCACCAACTCTGGTGAGATCACCATTACGGGTCAATTCAGCGGAGACCGTGACTGCATCGACAGGTTCGCCTCGGCCATAGAGATCAAGAATCGTCTCAAAGATTGTTTGATGAGCGGGGCGATAGAAATCATTTCCTCGAAGTGTTTCGACAACATCAGCAATTGCATCTTTGCTAAGCAACATGCCGCCAAGAACGCCTTGTTCTGCAACAGTGTCATTAGGTGGAACGCGTTCAAAACCATCACCACGTTGCGGAAGTTCAGCAACTGACATCGTGCACCTCCGAGAACATGGTCGATCTTCTTCTTTACTAGACGCGACTATAGAAGTACCCGGTGACATCGCCAGTGAGGGTGTGGGGTTAGGTGTTGGAGGGGATGTGGGAAAGGGCGCCTTTGCTGTTGATGACCTGTGGATGGGATGGGGAGAACCCGAACCAAACACGGAACTACCGGCAGAAATAGCCACCGTCGCATGTGGAGAGAGAAAAAAATCGCCATCTCACCTAGTGAACAGAAAACGGCCCCCGAGAAAACTCGAGGGCCGCAATCGAATTGTTAACCCTTAGGCAGGAACTACCTCTACTGCAACATTTGCCGAGACATTTGATGCAAGCGAGATCTTCACGACATGGCGACCAAGGCTCTTGATGTGGCCATTGGTCTTGATGCGGTGGCGATCAAGTTCAACACCAGTCGCTGCCTTCACGGCGAGCGCAATATCTTTCTCCGTCACTGAACCAAAGAGGCGACCTGCGCTACCTACCTTTGCGCCCAATGTGATGCCAGCGCCTTCCAACGATGCCTTGATCTCACGAGCATGTTCGACATCGCGGATTTCACGTGCCTTACGAGCCCGGCGGATTGAGGTGATCTGCTTCTCGCCGCCAAGTGACCAAGCAATTGCCTTGCCACGTGGGATGAGGAAATTACGGCCAAAGCCATCTTTGACCGTGACGACATCTCCAGGATGTCCAAGGCCAGCTACCTCTTGAGTAAGGATGAGTTTCATACTGTCACTCTCCCTTAGCGAGCCGTCGAAGTGTAGGGAAGAAGCGCCATCTCACGTGCATTCTTAATGGCACGTGCCAATTCGCGCTGCTGTTGGACACTTACTCCCGTGATGCGGCGGGAACGAATCTTGCCGCGATCTGAGATAAAGCGACGGAGCAGATTTGTATCTTTGTAATCGATGTAATCAAGTTTGTCGAGGGGATTTGGCTTCTTCTTAAATGGCTTGAGCTGCGCCGCAGCTTTGCCTCGAGGGGCCTTTCCCTTTTTCTCTTTGGATCCCATTGTTATCTCTCCTTATAAATATCTGATATTTGGTTTTAGAACGGAGGTTCGTCGTTAGCGCCGACTGGTGAACCCCAGGAGCCGGATGCGGCCCAAGGGTCATCGTTGCCGCCGGCACTTGCGCCACCAGCTGGACTAGATGAACCAGCGCCAGTTCGGTTGGTCTTTGAAACCTTGGCAGTTGCATTTCTTAGCGATGGACCGACTTCGTCGACCTCAATCTCATAGACAGTGCGCTTCTCGCCCTCTTTTGTCTCATAAGAGCGTTGCTTCAAACGTCCTTGGACGATAACTCGCATTCCACGGGTAAGTGTTTCGGCAACATTTTCAGCTGCTTGACGCCAAACATTGCAGGAGAGATAGAGCGAATCTCCATCTTTCCATTCATTCGTTGCCTTATCGAGGTAACGCGGTGTTGAAGCGATGCGAAACTTGGCAACCGCTGCACCATTTGGTGTAAAGCGCAATTCTGGATCGTCAACTAAATTGCCGATGATGGTAATTACTGTATCTCCAGCAGCCATCTGTATACCTTCTTCTCTATCTACTCGTAGTGGATTTACTTACTAGCTATTTTCCGGGACGGATTACTTTTGTGCGAAGCACTGCTTCGTTGAGATTGAGTTGGCGATCCAACTCTTTGATTGCTGCCGGTTCGCATTTCATATCGACGACTGCATAGATGCCCTCGGGCTTCTTTGCAATCTCGAATGCCATTCGGCGGCGACCCCAAATATCGAGACGATCTACTGAACCACCAGAATCCTTGATGATTTTGAGATATGTCTCTAGTGAAGGAGCAACGGTCCGTTCCTCAAGATCTGGGTCGAGGATGACCATCATTTCGTAACGTCGCATAATCCCCACCTCCTCTGGACTAAACGGCTACGGTCGTTCCGTAGCAGGAGGGTTATTGCGTTGGGCATAATCTATCGCCCCCCAGCGACACGGGCGAAATCCCGGGGCAGGGCCGTAGGCTCCCCCTGTGGAGATTCGCCAAATTTCAAGCGCGGAGCACCAGGCATTCCTTATATATAGGAGCGATCTCGACCCCTCCTTCCTCCAATCCCCAGCATGGGGTGAGGTGAAGAAGGGGGCCTGGCGTTATCACTCCATCGGATTCTTTGAAGGTTCTGCGAAAGAGGAGCTCATCGGCGCCGCCCTGATTCTTGCTCGGAAGGCGCCGAAAATAAATAAGTACTTCTTCTACATACCTGAGGGTCCGACACTTGCCGCTGATAAGTACGAGAGCGCACTCCCACTTCTCACTGAATATGCCAGAGAGCAAGGGGCCTTTGCACTTCGCATTGGACCCATGATCATCAAATCGCGCTGGGAATCAGATCTCGTTAAGAGTGCGCTCGCCGACGAGAGCGCCACATCGCTCAATCAGATCACGCCCTCTTTTATCAATCCGGTTGCGAGAAATTTGCAGGATGTTCTACTTAAAGTTGGCTTTCAATTGAGTAGCGATGATCCAGAAGGTTTTGGGGCTGGGCAACCACGGTTCCTGTATCAACTCCCAATAAAAGATAAATCACGAGATGAATTACTTGCTGGGTTCAATCAACTGTGGCGAAGGAATATCAAAAAGAGCGAGAATGAAGGAGTTCGTGTTCGAATAGGTACTCGAGATGACCTTGGTGAATTTCATCATATTTATATTGAGACAGCCGCTCGAGATACATTCACTCCTCGTCCACTCTCCTATTTCCAGCAAATGTGGGATGCATTTAATCAAGATAGTAGTGAGCCAGAACTCGTATTATTCCTCGCAGAATGGAATGGCAGCGTAATAGCTGCATCTATTTATATCGAATTTGGGTTTCATTCTTGGTATCTCTATGGTGCATCTAGCGCCGAAGGTCGCGAGGTTCGGCCAAGTAACGCGATTCAGTGGGCAATGATGGAAAGATCACTTCAAAAAAGCGCACATACATATGACTTACGCGGAATCACTGCGACACTTGACAAAGAGAATCCCCATGTTGGGCTACTCCAATTCAAGGTCGGTGTTGGTGGGCATGCGGTTGAAGTGATGGGGGAGTGGGATTACTCCATTAATCCCCTGCTCTATAGGGCCTTTCGTGCATATCTGAATAGACGGTGAGAAGATAACTCCATGAGCGGTCTGACTCTTCATGTAGATGGCGAACGTTGGCGTCACCACATCTCTCACTATGTTGCGCGCCATCAAGGTGATCTCATCCCAGTAATAAAGGGAAATGGTTACGGATTTGGGATTCCTACACTTGCCCGTGAAGCCTCATCTTTTCAAGCAGAATGTGTTGCATGCTATAGCGTCGATGAAGCGGCGGTGATTCGCTCCCAATTTCAAGGAGATGTCTTACTGCTTGCGCCACACCAAAGTCTTGAGGAAGCATGGGTAATTCATACGATTGCCCCTAACTCAGAACAGTTCTTAGAGCAAAATCCCAAGCGTTTCGTTATCGAAATGCTCTCCCCCATGAAACGGCATGGTTACCTACCAACTGATATCGCTCATGCAATCACGAAATTCACCTCAACTGGAACATGTGAAGGGCTTGCGATTCATCTCCCAATTGATCAGAAGAGTTCAGTAACCACATGGATAAATAAAGAACTAAATGAGCTCAGCCGCCTTGGAATCTCGCCGAATCAATACCAAAACTCTATTTGGATATCCCACGTAAGTTCAGAGGATTTAATTGCACTGAAGAAGCAGAGGCCGGAAATTCGTTGGCGAGTCAGAGTAGGTACGGATCTATGGCTAGGGGCGCGAACTAGTCTCACTGCGAATGCGACGGTGGTAGATCGACACCGAATTGCCGCTGGCGAGCGGGTTGGATACCGCCAGAGCGCACCAGGTGCCGGTTGGCTCATTGTTGCCTCAGGAGGCACCAGCCTAGGAGTTGGTTTAGAAGCACCGGCACGAGATGTGAAGTCATTGGTTAAATCAATACTTCGATTCTTTGGATGGAACCCCAGCCCTTACATCTGGAACGGTAAATCACTAGCCCTAGTAGAGGCTCCTCACATGCACAATTCGCTCCTCTTCCTCAAAGGCGATAGCGCTCCAGAGATTGGTGAGGAGATCGGTTTAAACGTTCGATTCACTATTACGACTTTTGATGAGATTGTTTTCGAGTAGATAGATCGCATATCCAGCAAGTACCAATAATGTCGTGATTCGAAAGATTGTTATAGATATGTAAGTGCTATTGGCGATTCCACCACCCTCGCCTAGGACAGTGAGAATGTGGCGCCAAATACCAAATTGATAGATGAGTTCCCCGCCCTGCCAAAGTGCGAACAATCCGAGAAAGATTCTAGTTTTTGGAAAGTACAGTATCGCCACTACCGTCAACCAAATCACATACTGTGGTGAGTAAACCTTATTTAAGGTGAAGCAAATGACTGATACTAAGAAGATATTCCCCAATAGATTCTCTCGATATCGGTAAGAGCATCCTATTAATAGCGCAGCAATGATAGGAACAGCGAACCAATTGAGATGATACAACCATGATCCCTGCATGGATATCAAATACCAAATCGAGCCGAAATCTACCCCTCGCTCATAATTGAAGCGATAGAACTTGAGCCAGCCATCGAATTGCACAACCATGAGAGGAATATTGATTCCTATCGCAGAGATCAATAGCCCTTTGAGAAATTGCCTTTGTGCAAATCGATTGTGAGCAAGAAAAAGTACTGCGGGAAGAATGTAAATAACTGGGAAGAACTTAAAAAAGATGCTGATTGAGAGCAGAAAACCGGCTGCCGCATAACGACCTTGCCCTACAAATATCAGTGAAAGGACTAACGGCGCGAGAGCCCATAAATCCCAATTGATGAATAGCGCTGAAATTACAGCTGGCGCAAGCGTTAAAAGAAATCCGTTTTTACGATCCAATTTCGATAATTGGAAAACGACTATCACGTAAGCGCAAGAGAGTGCGAACACATTCCATCGAAAGAATTCCAGTAAGCCTCCGGATCCATCCTTAGTCAAAAGTGAGATGAGCCAAATCCCAAGTCCTGAGAGAATTGGATACTCCAATGAACCTGCTCCAGAGGCATATGGCCATATATCAGTGGAGAATCCACGCGCTTCATAGAGCGGAGTCAAATCGGTATAGCAACCTCGCAGATAGACATCGGGTGTAAGCCATCCCCCGGAAATGCATCGAGAGAATTTTAGGTAGCTGGCTGCAAGTGCAAGTGTGGCAATGAAAAGTACGCTCCAGGAAAATGAGCGCGTTCGCATTAATTGCCAGATTTAGTTGGAGCGGGTGAGGCAGAGGTGCTCGCGGTTGGTAGTGGCGCAGGGACCTCGACATCTTCGAAACCAGGAGGCGTGGGAATGATGTTATAAACAGAGCCATCGGCGAGCGCATCTTCACCAATAAAGACTGGCTCCGGGAAATCTAATTCAGATTCCCCTTTCAACGCACCTTTCATAAACTCAGTCCAGATCCGAGCAGGGAAAGAACCACCAGTAAGGGTGCGCATTCCTCCAATACCACGTAAGGATTCAGTCGCATCATCGCGATAAAAGGCAACTGATGCAGCAATCTGTGGGGTGTATCCATTCCACCATGCCGAGCTATTCTCTTGACTCGTTCCAGTCTTTCCCGCCGCTGGACGTCCTAACTTCTTTGCGGCAAATCCCGATCCAAATTTTACAACGCTTGCAAGTGAGTAGGTGAGATCTGCCATTACCTCTTTCGAGAATACCTCTTGGCCTTGTGGCTTTGCTTTGTAAAGCACGCCACCGTTTCGATTGATTACCTCAACAACCAAGAAAGGTTTTGCATACACTCCTTCAGCAGCAAATGTGGCATAGGCATTTGCGACATCTATGACACGCGGACTCGCAACACCCAAGACCACAGAAGGGGTTGGCACCATCTCTACCTCTGCTGGAATTCCAGCACGTCGTGCAACGTCGATTACTTTTTCAGGACCAACTGCAATACCTAGCGGGACATAAATAGTATTTACTGATTTTTCTGTTGCTTCTAATAAGGTGAGGTTCTTAAATGTTTTCTTCCCATAATTAGCAACTTCATACGGCTTGCCGTTGTCATCAAAAATCTGAGGGGAACTTCCATCCCAGACGGTATCGATAGATATTCCCGCCTCCAATGCAGCAATTAAGGCAAATGGTTTGAAACTAGATCCTGCTTGAGTAATTCCCTGAGTGGCATTATTCAATTGCCGTTCCACATAATCTTTTCCACCATACATCGCAAGAATTGCTCCAGTGCCGGGACGCACTGCAGCAAGACCAATATGCAGATCATCTGGTGCCTGTTTTGGACCTTCTTTTTCAACAGCGAGCACCGCTGATTCTTGAGCTTTTCTATTGAGCGTCGTCATTACCCGGAGGCCACCGACCATTAACTTCTCATCAGAGAATCCAAGTTTATTAAGCTCCTTTTGCACTGAAGAAACTAAATAACCCTTCGGGCCAGCCAGAATTCCAGTCTTTGATCGAGAGAGAACTTTTGGCATCTCGAGGTTCTCCAATAACTTCTTGTCGCCCCAACCAGCAGAGACCATTCCACGAATGGTGTAGCGGTAACGGGCTGCCAAGCGCTCAGCGTTTCCTTCGCGCAAGCCTGGATCGTAATAACCAGGTGACCGTAATACTGATGCAAGCACTGCAGATTGACGGAGACTTAAATCTCGAACGCTCTTACCAAAATATACTTGTGATGCAGTTTCGACACCGTAAGCGCCACGACCAAAATAAATGGTGTTGAGATAGTTTTCAAGAATCTCATCTTTAGTCATTATGTTCTCAAGCTTGATTGCTATGATCAATTCACGAATTTTTCTCTTGATTGTTTGATCTGGAGTAAGGAAAGCTGTTTTCGCATATTGCTGCGTGATAGTAGAACCACCTTGTACGCTTCCGCCTCGCGCCATATTAAACAGTGCTCTGATGATTCCTGTCGGACTAATTGCATGTTCTCTATAAAAGTTACGATTCTCGGCCGCAAGAACAGCATGGCGCAGATCAAGAGGAATCTTGCCTAGAGGAACGCTCGTTCGATTTTGCGCTCCTATTCGCGCAAATTCGCTCCCATCGTCATAAGTCAGAATCGTCGCTTGACTTGTCACATAAGCATTTGGGTCAGGTATTTGTACCGTGAAATATGAGAAGACCAACAAGACAGATCCAGCAAAGAAACCAAGGCCGCCCATGAAGAGGGCCCAACGGAGCGCCAAGCGCTTTCGCGAGACTTTTCGCCCTGATCGTTGATTTGCCATGAGAGTAGGTTACTAATTAACGAGCAAAATCCTCATCCTCAAGGGTTCGCACTCGTCGAGGCGGCTTTCGCGTACGCCCGTCACCCAATAAATATGAGGTATGGAGATGATTCCAGCGACACCGTTGGCAAATTTCGACGACATAGACACGGAATTCGCCATGCTCATTCTCAAGTTCCTCTAATTCTTTACTTGATTTCAAGCGACCTGAGTATTGGCCGAGTTCATCGCCAAAAATGTAATTGAGCTCCACTAATTTCTCTCTCCTGCAGAGCGGACAATCTCGCTCTGTCTCTTCACCATGGAACTTCGCGGCTTTGAAAAGATATGGGTCGGCATCTGTCGGATCACTTGTGGTGCCGTGAAAGGCGTATTTCAAGAAATTAAATATCGTGGCCCGCTTCTGCAAGGAATAATCGATTATCGAACGTTTCGACCACATGGGATAAGGGTAATCGGAAAAAAGGCCCTAGGCTTTCGGACATGTCCTTGCCACATTTTGGTCGTTTCTGGCGATTGATCGCCGTGCGCTGGATGGGCCAAGGTACAGACGGTCTTTATCAGAGCGCGCTCGCCGCTTTCTTGCTCTTCTCTCCGGAACGTGCTGCAAGTGCACAAGGAGCCGCCATCGCATTTGCCGTAGTTTTACTTCCGTATTCGCTCATCGGACCAATTGTTGGCACCGTATTAGATAAGTTTTCGAGAAGGCAGATTCTCTTTTTTGCTAACAATTTGCGCGCTCTGGTCTTAATATTTGTTGCTTGCGTCTTACTCCTTGGCAATACGGGAATTCTTCTCACATTTACCGTTCTGATTTCCTTTGGAATCAATCGACTTATTCTTGCCGGACTATCTGCGGCTACTCCTCGTTTAGTTAGCCCCGAGAGTTTGATTAGTGCCAATGCATTGAGCGTCACTGGCGGCACCATTGCAATCGTCCTTGGAGGAGGGGTCGGAGTTGGTCTCCGCCAAATCTTCAATTCAGTGGCAGATTCCGATCAGGCTGATTCCCTATTGGTAATGGTCGCGGCTCTTGGTTATTTGATTGCAGCGCTCCTCACTCTACGCGCTAAGAAAGATGAATTTGG
>SXGQ01549823.1_pt1 | contig 20200 bp, 14 predicted proteins | sample 3178371 | NCBI WGS metagenome assembly SXGQ01 (sample SAMN11356859, study PRJNA531348) | freshwater metagenome | isolation source: freshwater sample F1-20 | place: China: Fuxian Lake, Yuxi | collected 2017-12-25 | reverse complement strand
ATGACGCAAACTTGGGCAACGGCACTCCTGATTATTACGCTATCGCCAACGCCTTCAATGCCCACGGATTAACGGCGCCTGTTCTGAATTTGTTGGACATCTCCCTGCCAAACGGCGCTCCAACCAATGTAAGTCCAGACGGATCGACAGTTGTGAATGTCAACATCGCCCCGCTTAGCGGAACAATGGTGGCTGGTAGTGGAAAGTTGTTCTATAAGGACATTTCGGCTTCCACTTACAGCAGTGTGTCTTTGGCCTCAACAGGCACCAACACATTTACTGCCACGTTTCCAACATTACAGTGCAACGCCAACATTCAGTATTACTTCCAAGCCACTGCAACAGGTGGAACAGCGGTGACCAACCCTCAAAGTGGCACTGCTGCACCATTTACCGCCAAGGCCGCCTTGTCCTCAGCTGTATTGATTTCTGACGCCTTTGATGTTGGAGTATCTACCTTCACAGCGGGCGCGCCTGGCGACAACGCAACAACCGGAACTTGGATTCAAAGCCTAGGTTACGGCGCTGCGTGCTACGGAAGCACCACTGGCTACAGCGGAACCAAGGCGTGGATTACCGCGGCCAACGGTTGCGTGGATGTTGACGGCGGCAAGGTTTCATTGCTCAGCCCAATCGTTGATGCTTCGAGTGGCGACACGGTGGAAATTTCATTCGCGTACTACCTGAGCTACGGAACCGCAACACCAACAGATGATCCATTAGAAGTGTTCGTGAGCAATAACGGCGGTGCAAGCTGGGTGTTGATGGCTTCATACAACGTCGCCACAAACTCCGCCACTACAACTTCCACATGGAGCACCTTGAAAACATTGAATGTGCGCGATTTTGTGTCCGCCACTAGCCAAATGCGATTTAAGTGGGTGGCTTCGGACAACGGCACCGACAATGTCATGGAAGCTGGCGTGGATAGCGTGACAGTATCCACCGTGACGTGCTTGGGAGCAGTTGAAGGCGATCTCAATGGCGATCGCCTCGTCAACAGCGCTGATCTTGGAATTCAACTGAGCAACTTTGGTGATTGCACCTCATCACCATGCCTTGGTGATTTAAACTTTGACAATGTAGTCAACAGCGAAGACACTGGAAGAATGCTCTTGTTTTTCAACTAATTATCAAGCGGCTTATGCTTGAAAATATTGACCATGACAACGGGCGGATCATTTAGATCCGCCCGTTTTTTATGTTCCAAACCATACAAATCAACGAATTTCACGCTAAATCTCCGCAATATTTGCTATCTTTCCTTGATAATCGTTTGACCAATTACATATATGTGTCATAACTACGTATGAAGCAATAATCGGACCACACTTGCTCAACCACACAACTGTAGAAAGTTTGAAATACCAATGACTCATCTGCCCGCTCAATCTCGTCTCTCCCTCGTTAGTTGCGTGGCTCTCTTTGTCGCTAGCGCGGTGTTCGCAGGTACAGGAACAAGTTCGGGATTGAAATCAAATTCCACAGGCGTAAAAGTTGGAGCCATTGCCGCGGCCAACACGTCCACCACCAATGTGGATCAGAACTCAGAAACACTGCGCGCTAAATTTGCCCGGCTCTTTCCAGGCGGCGGCTTGCTCGACAGCAATGGCTCACTTCGCCGCGTGTGGGGCACAACATTCTCGCATGGAAATTCTCCCAGCGACAGCGCCGACAAATTCATGCGCGAGTGGTCGATGTTGTGGAAGGTCCCCTACACCCAGATAGAAAAATTCGGTCCATTTGAAGATGGCGCGCACACCATGCCTTTGGTCACCGCGGACGATGGAGAATCAAGCGTGTTCACGGCCGCGTATTGGCGTCAACATGCCAGCGGCGTTCCAGTGTTTCGTTCATATGTTTGGGGACTCGTCCGCAATGAGGATCAATTTCCAATGGTGCTCGCCGGCGGCACGTTGCGCAATATTGGCGACATTGAAACCCAACTTGAAGGGCAAGACCTTGACGCCTCTTCAATCAATATTGGCTTGATGGGCAGTCAAGCGCTGAATCAATTTCGTTCGCCACCAGAAATGACCTCGCCGCGCTACGTGATTTGGTCCGGTCTTGATGAGGATGTTCAAACCGCGCAACTTGCTGTTGAGTTCACGGCAACGGGCGGCGGCGCGTTTGATTCGGCGAATCACCAGAAGATTTTATTCGTGGTGGATTCCACCAATGGCAATATTCTGTATCAAGAGAGTCAAATACTTCACGGCACGGTCACGGGCCAGGTGAATGAATATGTCACCACTGATTACCGCGCCGACGCATGCAGCGCCGAGGTGATTCGCGGCTTGCCGTACGCCAAGGTTCTGGTTGGAACCACAACCGTGTACACCGATACAAATGGCGCGTTCACTTCCACATACACCGGCACTGGATCGGTTGTGGTGGCGCCAAGTTTGGTTGGAAAGTATTTCAGGGTGCTTGATCAAAGCATCGCGCTGGGAACGGTTGCCAGCCAAACTTTAAACAATGGCGGCAGTGGAACATTCTTGTTCAATCCCTCGCCGTCCATCGCAACCACGGCACAAACCAACGCCTACGAAATCGCCAACCGAACCCGCGAAATGATTTTGGCCGCGAACGCGAGTTACCCAACCATTTCCACTCAATTGGCTTTCAGCATCTACACCAATATCGCCGACTCGTGCAACGCCTACTACGACGGCGCCAGCATTAATTTTTTCAGCGCCGGCGGTGGCTGTAATAACACCGCGTTTGGCGATGTGGTGGCCCATGAACTCGGACATCACCAAGTCAACTGCGCTGGAAGCGGTCAGGGCCAATATGGTGAAGGACAGTCCGATGTGATTGGCATCATGATCACAGATCTCTCCACGCTTGGATTGGGATTCTCTAGTTGCTCAAGCGGAATTCGCAATGCCAACAATAATTGTCAATTTGTAAGTGGCCCTGAACTCACGACGTGTGGAAATCAAATCCATGCGGCCGGCCAGTTGATCTCTGGTTGTGTTTGGAATTTGCGCAACAGCTTTAAAGCCACCTACCCAAGCGACTATCGCTCGCGCCTGGCCAAGTTGTGCGTGAATGCCACACTGCTTCATGTGGGTTCAAGCACGATTGAAAATGATATCACCGTGGATTACCTCACCATGAACGACACCAACGGCACCATTGGTGACGGCACGCCGGACTACAACGCCATCGCCAATGCTTTCAACGCGCATGGACTGACCGCGCCTCCACTGGCGCTTCTCAGCGTTCAATTTCCAGATGGATTGCCAAACTATTCATCTCCAACAGGAACAACTCCCGTAAAGATTTCCGTGTCGGCGCTTGGAACATTGCCAAGCAACACGGCAACCATGTACGTGAAGGCTCAGGGCGCATCTGAGTTCTCCTCGATGCGAATGACCGCGCTTGGCGGCAATGTGTATAGCGGCAACTTGCCCGCCGCTGAATGCGGAACGTCCCTTTCGTGGTACGTGGAAGTTCCAACTTCAGGCGGTTTGTTGGTGCGCATGCCTCCAGAAGCGCCTGCGAGCCCTTATCAAACTGCGGTTGCGGAAAGTTTAAATGTGGTGCTTCAAGACAATGTTGAAACAAATCAAGGTTGGGTAGTGGGAGTCACAAGCGACACCGCCACATTGGGCAAATGGGTGCGAGGCGATCCACTTGGAACGCAATTCCAACCGGAAAATGATCACACGGAGAATGGTGTGAATTGTTTCTTCACCGGCCAAGGCACGATTGGCGGCGCGATTGGGGAGGCGGATGTTGATAATGGACGCACCACTCTTATGACACCTATTTATGATCTCACTGGATTTGACGAAGCGACTCTGTCCTTCTGGTATTGGTATTCAAACAACGGCAGTGGCAATCCCAACGAGGACGCTTTATTGGTGCAGGTCAGTAGCACGGGCGGAGCGCCATGGATTCAGATGGAAGCCATCAATACCAATCTAAATGCGTGGTCTCTGAAACAATACCGATTGAGTGATTACATACCGCTCAGTGCCGATGTGCGCGTTCGATTTATCGCGCTGGATGAGGGCGCGGGCGGAAGTTTGGTGGAGGCCGCGGTGGATGATGTTTTCATCGGCACGGTCATTTGCCAGACTGTCTTGGTGGGTGATCTCAACAAGGACGGATTTGTGAACAGCGCTGATCTTGGAATTCAATTGGGCAACTTTGGTATCTGCACTGGCACACCATGCTTGGGTGATTTGAATTCAGATGGCGTGGTGGACAGCGCCGATACAGGCGCGCTGCTCACAAATTTCAACTAAGACAGTTGCAGTAGGTTGAAGGCTGGAGATATTGGTTTGTTGTTGGATACGTTGCGGTAAAATCCCCGCAATCATCGGTTGAAACAGGTGAATTCACGCGGGCGATGTCATGATTGGCGTCGCCCGCTTAATTTGAGAGGGCGGTTCTCTCAAATTTTTTTTTCGCTAAACTCTTTGTCCCGCGAAATCGGGAATTGGCCCTGGTGGCGAAATTGGCAGACGCGCCAGCTTGAGGTGCTGGTGGGAGCAATCCTTTGGAGGTTCGAGTCCTCTCCTGGGCATTTGGTTGGAGATTGGGTTGGAGATTGGGTTGGAGATATGGAGCGCGATATGAGCGACACGGTGAACGGAACCATTTCTTTGGACCAAGCTCGCGAGCAATCGCTGCGCATCAACGAAACTTTTTTTTCTATCCAAGGCGAAAGCACATTCGCTGGCCTGCCGTGTTTTTTTATTCGCTTGACTGGCTGTCCGCTTCGTTGCGCTTGGTGCGACACCAGTTACGCGTTTCGAGAGGGTGCGCCGCGCGAAGTGGCGTCGTTGATCGCCCAGGCCGTGGCTTCGCGCTGCGCATTGGTTGAAGTCACCGGAGGCGAACCGTTGGCGCAAGCGGCGTGCCTTGATCTGGTGCGCGGATTGTGCGACGCGGGATTGACAACGCTCATTGAAACTTCTGGCGCGCTTGATATTTCGCCGCTTGACGCGCGCTGCATTCGCATCATGGACTTGAAGTGCCCTGCCAGTGGCGAGTGCCACCGCAACTTGTGGAGCAACATTGAACACTTGCGGCCGCATGATGAAATTAAATTTGTCATCGCCGATCGCGGCGATTATGAGTGGGCCAAGGACATGTTGAGTAAGCACGCACTGGGCGCGAAAGTGAATTGCGTGTTGATGAGCGCGGCGTGGGCGCAGCCAAAAAACACTGATATTGCGGGATGCGCGGGGCTTGATCCAAAGTCCCTCGCCGAGTGGATTTTGGCGGATGCCCTGCCCGTGCGCATGCAAACGCAATTACATAAATTGATTTGGCACCCAACCACGCGCGGGGTTTGAAACCGACTTGATGTGCGCTTTCAATTCACCTGTGAAGGTGACATTGTTCAAGGCGCATCCGCCGCCCTGATTTAGTAAAGCCAACCTTCAATGGTGGCCGTGGCGGGTGGAACCCACTGCAGTGGTTCGGTCAGAAGAATCATGGCGTCAAGCAGATCGCCCTCCTCATCGTCGATGGCTTCTTGACCCATTCGATCTGGAATGCGCAGATGCTCTTGATCAAGGGTGCGCACCAAGCGTTCGCGCAATTGACGCGGCGGAATGCCGGCGCCTTTGTAGCCGTGATCGGGCATGCCGGAAAATTTCAGAATGCTCGCGGGGCAACCTTCGCACACGGCGACTTGGTTTTTGGCGTGACCGCTATGCACGGGCTCAATGCGAATGCCGGCATCGGCGAGTGGCTTGAGCACTTCGGCGATCAAGGTCCATGTCTGTTTGAAGATGCGCAAGTTCATGGGCGCCATGGGCGTGCGGAAAATTTGATCGCACACGCGCTTGGGTTCTTGGCGCGACACTTTGCGAATCGCGGTGCGCCACAGCCGCGGATCTTTGAATGATTCCATCCATGTGACCATGCCGCTCCATGTGGGCTCCACATCAAATTGGCGCAATGATTCCAAGGCAAGACCAAATGGCGCGTCGATGCGGAACATGTGTGGTTGACCGTCTTTGGCGCATTCAAGAATGTGGCGCAACAAACTGTTGCGATCCATGCGGCCTTTGGAGCGAATGGGTTCGTGGCGCTTGAGCAAGTCGCGTTCAACCACGCGAATTTTGGCGGCGCCGCCAGAGGAAGCGCCGGAGAAATCTATGCCGTGCAAAATCATGGGTTCACCAATTTCAATTTCTACCGCACTGGGATTGTGATTTTCCACATGGGCAGCAACCACCGTTTGTCGCGGATGTTGCGGTGGTGCTTGCGCCCGCCATGGCGAACACGCTGTGACAACGCGTGAACTTTCGGTTTTTACCGGAAGGATCTTTCACAGGCTTGTCGGCATCGGCCATGGGTCGCAACAACTCTAGTACTTCCGTGTCCGTGTCATTTTTGTATTCGTACATTGGCATACTCGAACATCCTATGGGCGTTGGCGCTTTGGTTTGGTGATTCGTTTGATAAATGGCTTTGCAACCGGCCGCATGGCTGGCTTAGTTGCAACTTGCGCCGCGGGCTTTACGAATGGTTTGGACGCGACTGGCGACGCGGGCTTTGCGAAGGGCTTGGCGCCAACTGGCGACGCGGGCTTTGAAATTGGTTTGGCGAATGGCCGCGCAAATTTTTTAGCGGCGGGACTTGAAAATGCTTTTGCAAAGGGCCGCGCAGTTGTTTTCGCAGCGGCACGAGCAACCGGCTCCGGGGAAATTTCTTCTTCGCCACGTTCGTCGGGTCGTGTACGCGCGGTTGTTGGTTTGTAAGCAGCTTTGCGCAAGCTTGAAAATTCGGCCTGAGACAATTCCCGCCAAGCCCCCACGGTGACGCCGCGAAGTTGCAGCGGTCCAATCGCGACCTGGCGCAAGCGCTTCAATGGGTATCCAATTCGCAACATTGTGAGCCGAATTTCCGTATTTTTACCGTCGCGAATTTCCATAAGCAATGTGGTTCGCGACATCTCTCGGCTCAACACCGTCACGCGCGAACGCTTCTCTGGATCCGTGTTCAAGTTGCGCTTGGAGGGGAAGAGCGCGGATTCAATTGTGCCCACCGCCGCGTCATCAAGTCGGCCACCCACGACCAACTCAAATGTCTTGGACACTTCGTAGCGCGGATGCGTCAAGCGATTGGCGAACTCTCCGTCGTTGGTCATCAACACCAAACCACTGGCGTCAATCTCCAAACGTCCCACCGGAAATAATCGTGTCTGCAATGGATGCTGCACCAAATCAATCACGCGACGTCGACCGTCGGGGTCAACATTGGTGCAGACAATTCCCTTGGGCTTGTACAACATGATGTACACATGCGGATCCGCGCCACGGATCACGCGGCCATCCACTTCAATCTTGTCCTTGTCAGCATTCACCCAAGCGGGCAACGCGTCAATAATGATGCCGTTCACGCGCACGCGCGCTTGCGCCACCAATTCTTCGCACTCGCGGCGACTGGCCACGCCAGCTTGCGCCAGAACTTTTTGTATGCGCTCACCACGACGGTCGTCGGTGAATGGATGCGCGCTGCTTGATCGTCGCTTCATGGGGCGCCCATAGTAGACGCTTGTTTGCCCGTACACTTTGCGAATGAATGATTTTCGCAACGCCCTGCCCGATTCCGTGACTTTGCGATTGACTCGATTTTGGCGTTTTTTGCGCTTTTGCATCTATTGGATCGCCAAGGATCGCGCCACGCAAATGGCCAGCGCCTTGGCCTATAGAACCTTGATCGGCCTCTTGCCAGTTGTGATTGTGGCCACGCTGATCTTCAAGTCGGTTGCTGGACAAAATTTTACGCAGTTGGTGAAACAAGGCCTCGATGGATTGGGCCTTGAAGAAATCAGGATCGTTCCGCCTGGCACTAACCAAGAACAAGTGAGTTTAAGTTCTTGGCTGCTTGAAATTATTTCAGGTGCGTCCAAACTTGATCTGTCGGGACTTGGAATTGTGGGCGCCAGCATTCTGCTGTTCAGTTCCATTTGGGTTGTCATAACGATCGAGGAAAGTTTCAACTTAATTTGCCGCGCCACACACGGACGCAGTTGGGTGCGTCGTTTCATCACCTACTGGTTCGCGCTCACCGCCGGACCACTGCTCTTGGGCGCGCTGCCGATTGTTGGCTCGTATGTCACCAAGTCGGCGGACCTATTGCCAAATTGGGGCTGGCTCCTTTGGGTGGTGCGCTCCATGTGGGGATTTTTTGTCTTGTGGGTGTTGTTGCTGTTGGTGTACACCGCGGTTCCAAGTTCTCCACCACGCTTTCGATTTGCCGCAATGGGCGCGCTATTTAGCTCAATTGGTCTATTGCTTGGGCAACATTTTCTTGGCGTATACGTGAACAAAACCCTCAGTTTAAGTTTGATTTATGGATCGCTTGGTTTAGTTCCCGTGTTCATGTTCTGGCTCTACGCCATGTGGCTAATTGTTCTAGGCGGCTTGCAAGCGGCCGTGCTGTGGGATGTGTTTGGCAAACGCGGGTGGGAACAACTTTCGCTTGACGAGGGCCCAACGTTGGCGGATCCCGCAGTCGCGGTGGCCATCATGCAACAAGTGGTGAATCATTACCAAGATGAAATTCCAGCGACATTGGTCAATGTTTCAAAATCAATTGGTCTTTCAAATTCGATCACACATGTGCTGCTGGAAAGGCTGATTGAACGCGGCTTGGTATTGTATGTCACCGACGGTGAAAAATATGTTCCCGCGAAACCGAGCTCGGAGATTTTGCTTGCCGACGCACTGCGTGTTGGATTTGAATCATGCAGCGCGGGATTGGGAAGCATTGATCCAGCGCTTGAAGAACTTCGCCAAGCTCAAGTTCAAGCGCTTGCAAATAGAACAATGATGCCTACCCAAACGCATTCAACCAGTCACGTAAGCCACTCGGCTTCGTGAAATATTTGTTGGAGTTCGTTCGATGCCAGAAATCAAGCTCTTTACAGCCTGAATCGCAGCACTTCAGTGTTCAGCGCGCCAACAGAATTTTTCATCTGATCGGCGGCCTTGGTGAATTCACCCAGCGATTGAATTGTGATTTTCACATTGTCGGACAAGTTGGCCATGGCTTCGCCAATTTGTTTAGCGCCCAAGTTCTGGCTGTTCATGCCTTGGCTGACACTTCCAAATTGATTCTTCATCACTTCAACGCTTTCAATAATGCTGCTCAGCGTGATGCCAATAGTTTCAACTTGAGAAACGCTGTTGGTCACTTGCGACGAGAACTTGTCCATTTCCATCACGCCTGTTGAAACAGCGCTTTGCATGTGCTTGACCGTGTGCTCGATATCCAAAGTGGCCGCCGCGGTCTGATCGGCAAGTCGGCGAATTTCGCGCGCCACCACCAAAAATCCACGTCCGTGCTCGCCAGCTTTCTCGGCTTCAAGCGCGGCGTTCACGCTGAGCAAATTGGTTTGATCCGCGACCTTGGTGATGGTGACCACCACTCCAGTGATGTCCTTTGTCTTGACATTGATCTGTTCTAGTTTCTCTGAAATGGACGCGCTTTGATCCGCCAGTTGTTGCATCACGGATTTCATTTCAGCAAGACCCGTTCTACTATTTGCCGCGAGATTGGCGGATGTCTTGGCTACATTTTCCACTTCACCCATGGTGCTCACCAACTCGTTGCCAGTCACCGTGATTTCGCGCACCGCCGCGGCAATTTGCGTGGTGGACGCGCCAAAGTGATGGATGGTGGTCTCTTGCTGCTTGCTTGTTGCGTACATTTGCACGGCGGTGCCGCCAAGGGAATCAGTGGCGTTCTTCACGCCACCCAAAACAGAGGCGATCTTCGCCACAAACGTATCAATGTATCCAGCCAAGATTCCAACTTCATCTGTGGATTGAATATTCAGGCGAGCGGTCAAGTCGGCGTCGGCCTCCGCCATGTCGCGCATGCGATTGGTCACGGCGGCCAGCTCCTGCAACACGCTTCGCAAAATGACTGATCCAATAATTGCCAACAAAGCAAGAATGACCACTGCCACAAGAATCCCCATCAGCCTGCCAAGGTCCACCTCTTCACGCGCTTCTTTTTCATGAATAGCCACTTGGGCTTGCGCGGCCGCCACGGCTTTCAGAATGGATGCACGGTGGGCCTCGTACAGTGGATTTAATTGATTCATCGTGATGGCGAATGCCGCCACCTGATCGCCACGATCAATCGCATCCTTCCAATCACCATGAACAATTCTGAAAAAACTTTCAGCGGAGCCGTATGAATCTTGCAGCAATTCGCGCGCGACAACTCCTTCAAGGCCAGGCGCGTTGGGCGAAAGTTTTTTCGCCCACTCCGCGTGGCTTTCACGATATTTCATTTCCAATGACTGAAGTTCTTTGGCAAGTGCTTGCATTGTTTCGGCGGTCTTTGCTCCGTTCATTTGGCAAACCACCAAGTAAGGCTCGACAATAAATTCGGTCGGAGGAAGAATTTCGCTGATGAGATCCTTATCGAGGGCGAGCAATTGATAAATGGGGCCATTCACCATGACCTTGGAAATATTCAAGTGCCCCACCCAAAAGAGCGCCACAAAACTAAGAGCAACTAGAACTCCAATCGCTGCAAATCTTCGGCGGAATGTCATTAGGTTTCCATAATAACCAACTAGCGGGAGTCTAGATTTTTGGACGGCAATGATTCCTCACTCTTGGGTGAAGGCGTAGTTGCAACGTTGGTGGCGACGGGGTGGTTCAACAACTTTGCCAAGACACGTTTCCCGTATGGAGATTGAAGGAAATCCTTTTCACGCCGACCCTCATATCGAACCCAATTGCGCTCTATGCGCGGCATTGGGCCAAAGATCAACTCAAATTCAGCCTTGCGTGATTTGGTGTCAGCAAATGATCCATCCAGAAGCGCCTCAAGATACAGGCGCAATTCCGTGGGGCGCTCACGCAACATCCAATTGGTCAATGCGTAGGCCTGCGCATAAAAATAGCCAACATCCTCGGCGGATTCCTTGCCGTCCGTGAATCGATCCTGGGTCAACAATACTTCCAAAGGAATAATCCGGTCCTTTTCCAATGCTTGCTTGAATGCGTCGCGCCGTTGCCAATTATCAACTTGATATCCAAACACAAGATTGATTCGCTCGGTTTCAAAATTTGTCGCAAGTCCTTCTGCGAGCCAAAGTGGATAGCTGGCCCTGGCACGCTGAATATCCGTGTGAAAAAAAAGTTGATGCGCGGCTTCGTGCACCGCGGTGCTCACAAATGTTCCCGCTGTGGCGTCATGAATTCGATCTTTCTCCGCGGCAACTTGGTCCTGAACGTGGGCAAGATCTGGATTCGGTCGCAGCGCTCTTCCCCCAGATTGTTGGGCGGCTTGAGCTTCTTGTAATTGGCGCTCTTGATCGCGCAATTCGGCCATCACTTTTTTAACATCCGCCCTGCTGTCTGATTTATAAAAAACCAGTCGATCCGCCAACGGGTTGTAATACCCCATCGCCCATGCTTTGGTGACCTTGTCAACCTGCGTTGCGAAGTCGTTGTAATTGCGCTGATCGCGAAACATCACCGCGACAAGTTTGTGGCGCAGTGGCTTGGGTTTCCACCCCAAAGAATCACAGACCTCGTGGTATTTCAGAAATGTGGTCTCAAGCAACGTTCCAACCATCGTGATGTCTTGCGGCGAAGAGTCTGACAAAATAATGTAGTGCTTAGTTTCACTTTTTTGAAATTTCGGGATCAGCTTTTGTGTTTCTTGCAACACAAACGAATTTGATGTTGGCAACAATTCCTGGGGCAGTTCCGTGGCCGACTTGTCATCCTGCGAAATTTGCGCCGAAGCTTGCCATGAATTGGCACACATCACACTCGCGCCAACCGCGGCCACCAAATAAAAAATCATGCTGATGCGTCGAGTGTGATTCATGGGGTATATCGAACGTTCAATCTGTATACTCATTTCACTATGTGGGTTCGTAATCAATTCAATTGCATCTCTATAAGGGTACGATAAATGAATTCGCCAACAGAACCGAATGGACCGGCGATTGACATTCAAAATATTGCCAATCATTTAGTCGTGAAATTCAACCCCGCCGCCCTTGGTGCTGGCGATATCAAATCTATCACTGTGCAACTTTCGGGCGCCATACAAAATTTGGCAAACGCCGGCGCAGGTCGATATGTGGTTCTTGATTTCACTGGTGTCCCGCTGCTGTCCAGTATTGGGCTGGGAATGTGCGTGGATATGTATCACTGCGCCCAAAAATACGGCAGAAAATGCGCCACATATGGCCTTCAAAGCCGGACGTTGGAACTATTTCACTTGATGCATTTGGACCGGATGTACGAGAATTTAAGCACCCAAACTCAATTGCAAGAGCGACTAGTCTGAAGTCGTCCCTCACCCTACGATACAAATCCAATGGGCATTGAAACAGCATTACCAAGTGACAGCATTCTGACCACGCAACTTCAACGCGTCGTGAATTGGTCGCGAAGATCCAGTGTGTGGCCGCTTCCATTCGCCACCGCATGTTGCGGCATTGAGCTCATGGCCACCGCTTGCAGCCGCTTTGATCTTTCACGCTTCGGAGCGGAGGTGATGCGCTTCAGTCCACGCCAAGCCGACTTGCTTATTGTTGCCGGTCGAGTCAGCGTGAAATGCCTGCCCGTGTTGCAACGCATCTACACGCAAATGACGGAGCCCAAGTGGGTCATCTCCATGGGCGCGTGCGCCAGCACTGGCGGCGTGTTTGACACCTACGCGGTTGTGCAAGGCGTTGATCAATTTATTCCTGTGGATGTCTATGTGCCTGGTTGTCCACCACGGCCCGAAATGTTGATCGAAGGCATCATGGCCATTCAACGCATCATTGATCAAGACAATATTCCGCGCGATCCAGATGGCAAGCGATTGCCGCTGAACATTGCGCTGGCACCCAACTATCAACCGCGCGGCATGCCTGTTCCGGTGACCGTAGGCTCCACGTGAATTTAAATTCGCGCGATCAGTCTCGCGCGCCGAATGTTTGTAACCACACTGAGCTTGGTTGGCCGCAACGAAAATTTGTATTTGTATTTGCCATAGTTATTGTGGCGGCGATTTCATTTGTGTCGTGGCATGGATTGCAACCCACGCCGCCAATAGCTTCAAATTCCGCTGATTTCCCTAGTTTTTCCGCCATTCGAGCGTTGGATGCGGCGCGCTTGGTGTTGGGTGAAGAACCTCGGCCCGTGGGTAGCGCGGCCAACAGTGCGGCGGTGGCGCGCCTGAAGGATTATTTCGCCTCGCTTGGCTACTCGCCGCAGGAACAAATTGCCACAGTGAAAATTCCCGGGCTTGGCGAAGTTACTCTGCGGAATATTTTTATTCGCAAAGAAGGCCGCACAAACTTGCCCGCCATTCTTTTGGTGTCCCACCATGATTCTGTGGCCGTGTCGCCAGGCGGTTCCGACAATGGCATGGGAGTGGCGGTGTGCTTGGATGCGGCGCGCATGTTGACATTGCAGGATGCGCCGGAGCGTTCGGTGATTATTTTGGTGACCGATGGCGAAGAAGTAGGGTTACTGGGCGCGAAACTATTTGCGCAAAACCATCCTTGGGCCAACGACATTGGCGCGGTCATTAATATCGACAATCGTGGCGGCGATGGACCGGCGCAACTCTTTGAGACGGGCCCCAATGACTGGGCGCTCATCAACGCTATCGCGCCGCGCATCACGCATTCGGTGATGGGCTCGTTCTTTGTCGAGATTTATCGGCGCATGCCCAATGGCACCGACCTCACCGCTTTCTTGGCGCGCGGACAAACTGGCATCAATATTGCATGCACGGGCTTGATTGAGCGCTATCACACTCCCGCCGACACATTTGACGCGGTGAACTTGTCCTCGTTGCAACACGAGGGCGACATGGCCACGCAAGCTCTCAGTGGTTTGTGCGCCATGCCTGCTGATGCATTTCCTTCAGATAGCGCTGTATTTATAGATGTTTTTGGCCGCATGATCGTGGCATGGTCAGCCAGAAGCGGAATTGTTCTTTCGATTGCGGCATTGCTAGGCGTGGTTGGATTTGGCGCGCATGTTGCGCGCTCAAACAGTCAAGTGAATGGAGTGAGTGACAGTTCTTTTACGCGCGACTATTTCAAAGGCGTGCTTGCGACTGTGGCGGCGTTGCTTGCCACCATTGCGTTGGTGGCCGTCGCGTCTTGGATTATGGAGCGAGCTGGCATGTATGGAAGACAATACGCGGACGGATTGCTTGCGCAACAGGACGTGGTGAAAAATGCAAAACCAAATTGGTCCGCGCAGTTTGCAGCCGCCTACTGGCCGCCCCATGGAATTCTTGTGTACGTTTTTCTGTCCGTGATTTGTGTTCCAGTTTCGTGGCTCACCGCGAATATGTTGTTGCGCGGCAACTCACCTTGGAAAAGCTGGACTGGCATTTGGAGCGCGATCGCAATGTTGAATCTTGTCATATCGCTGATCGCGCCTGGTGTCAGCGCAATCCTTCTACCTTTAATCGTCAGCGCGGTGTGCGCAGCGTGGATAGGCGCGACCATTTTTGGCGTTGACAGTATTGCCACTGCCCTACTTGCAACTTTAATTCCCATTGCAATCGCGGCGACCCTCTATGCCCCGCTTGAAATACTCAGCTGGGCGGATGTTGGTCTTTCCATGCCTATCTTTAGAGGGATTTTAAGCGGTTTATACGCGGTTTTTTTGCTGATGCTCTTCGCAACGCCGGGCGCCAAGAACATAACTCCCGTCACCCGGGCACAAGAAACACTGGCGCTTACGACAACGAATTGACGAACTTTTCCAACCGCTCCAACCCTTCGCGAATGTTCGCCTCTGAGCAAGCGAAACTAATGCGAATATTTTCGCGCGCGCACTCGCCAAAATCTTCGCCAGGCACCACGGCCACAAATGTTTCCTCAAGCAAAGCCTCCGCGAACGCTTGCGCAGAATGAATCACGCGGCCTGCGGAAGTTTTCAAACCCAAGCACGCGTGAATGTCGGGGAATGAATAAAAAGCGCCGGTTGATTTGCAAACATTCAATCTCTTGATACCGCAGAGCAACTGATGCACCAACACCGCTCGCGCCGCAAACGATTGGCGCATGGTCTCAACGCTCGCGGCGCAATTGGTCAAAGCCTCCACTACCGCGGGCATAATAAAACTTGGAATTGAGTTGGTCATCTGGCCTTGCAACTTGATGATTTCCTTGGCGAGCAATCCATTCTGTCCTGGCGCCGCGAGATATCCAACGCGCCACCCTGTCATGGCGAACGCCTTGCTCATACCGTTGATGGTGATTGTTCGATCGGCCAGCCGCGCATCCGCCCCTGGACTGACATGCTTCAAACCCTCTTCAATTTCGGGGTAAATCAACTTTTCATAAATCTCGTCGCTGACCACGGTGATATTTGGATGCGTCGCAAGAACATCAATCAACGCGGCGAATTCCTTCACTGTGTACACGGTGCCGCAAGGATTGCTGGGACTGTTCAACATAATCGCGCGCGTGCGCGGAGTGATTGCCGCCTCCAATTGCGCGGCGGTCATTTTAAAATTCGTGGCAACGCTTGAAGGAACTTCAATGCACGCGGCGCCCGCGAGTTCGATCAACGGTTTGTAACTCACCCACGCGGGAGTTGGCAAAATCACTTCGTCGCCAGCGCCGGGCTCAACGATGGCCATAAGCGACATGTAAATAGCGTGCTTGGCGCCAACAGTCAAAGTGATGTCCTGCGCATTGCAAGCGATTCCGTTTTCATCGCGCAATTTTTTGGCGATAGCCTCGCGCGACGCTTTATCACCAGGCGTTGGGGCGTAGCGAGTCATACCTTTGTCAATCGCTTGCTTGGCGGCCTCGCGAATATTGGCGGGCGTGTCAAAGTCTGGCTCACCCACGCCAAAACCAATCACGGGTTTCCCCGCGGCCTTCAATGCGGCGGCCTTTGCGGCAACAGCCAACGTGGCGCTTTCCTTCATGCGGCTGATATGGGATGAAACCTGCATCAAATGAAAGATACACGCAGTAATTCAACGGCGTTCGCTACACTTACACGATGAACTTTGACGCACATCAACCAGTGATCGATGAACTTGAGGCGCGGATTTCAGCCATCCGCGACTCTCTTTGACTACCCCCGAAAAATAAACGAACGCGCGGAATTGAATCGCCAAATGGGCGAAGGTGATTTTTGGAACGACCAGAAAGCCGCGCAAGTTGTCATCAACGAACTAAAACTTGTGCGCTCGCAAATTGAACCGCTTGAGCAAGTCATTGCGGATTTTGAGGATGCGAAAGTGGGTTACGAACTTTCCAGAGAATCTGGCGATAAGGATTTATTAAAAGAGGCCGACGCCGCGCTCTTTCGATTGCAACACCGCATGGGAGTGGTGGAGACCCAAAGTCTGCTTGGCCGCAAGCATGATCATCGCGCGTGCTTTGTGGATATCAATGCGGGAGCCGGCGGCACCGAGGCGGAAGATTGGGCCGGAATGTTGGAGCGAATGTATTTGTATTACTGGAGCGAGATGGGTTGGAAGGCGGAGGAAATGCATCGCATAGCCGGGAATGAGGCCGGCGTGAGCGAAGTTGGTTACCGCATCACGGGCTCATTCGCGTATGGCTACATGAGTTGCGAGCGCGGCACGCATCGATTGGCACGCGTGAGTCCCTTCAACGCGGAAGGCAAACGGCAGACGAGTTTCGCCACCGTGGATGTCACTCCGGAGTTCGAGGAAACAGATTTGGAAATTCCCGCAAAAGACCTGGAAATCATTGCGTTTGTGCGCGCTTCTGGTCCCGGCGGTCAGAACGTGAACAAGGTGGCCAGCGCGGTTCGCATCAACCACATTCCAACCGGCCTGCAAGTGGTGGCCAGCACGTTCCGCGATCAATCACAAAATAAAAAGCAAGCCATGAATGTCATGCGCGGAAAGTTGGAGCAACTCGAGGAAGAGCGCCGCGCGAGTGAATTGGCCACGGCGACTGGCGGCAAAGTTACGCGTGATTGGGGTAATCAAATTCGCAGCTATGTGTTCTATGACAATCGCGTCAAGGATCATCGCACTGGATTTGAAGTTGGAAATCCGCAGAAAGTTCTGGACGGATATATGTCTGGATTTGTGGTCGCTGAATTGCAGCGACGCCGTGGCGAGTCTGAAAAGAAAAAGTGATCGATACTGTTGCTCATGTGATTGACATGCAACGACGAGCTTGTGACGTTCATGAAAGTCTTATCGGAGATCAACCCCATGGTGGCGAACGCAAAACCGTTGATTGACTTAAATCCAAGCGCGTGGCCCACCGCGCACCGCGCCGCGCAACTGGAATGGCTCAGCACCAACGCGCTTGGCGGCTACGCTTTTGGAACCGTCAGCGGCGCGCTGCAGCGGCGCTGGCATGGTTTTCTTATCGCAGCCACCGACCCGCCCGCCGGGCGCACCATGTTGGTATCCAAAGTTGAAATCACCGCGATAGCCAATGGCGAACGCGTGCAAATGTCCGCCAATCAATGGACCAACGGCATGCAGGCGCCGGGGCTCGCATGCCTTTGGCGCGTGTGGCTTGATGGATCAATCATTGTGCGCGAATGGAAAATTGGCGCATCAATTGTAGAGGAACGCATGTCCATGGCGCGCGGACGCAACGCCACGGCCATCAGGCTCACGCTTCAAGGTGGTACTCATGCGGTTGACCTTGAATTGAAATGCATGGTGAATCATCGCCCACACGATCAATTGGTGAAACCCAATGCATTCACGCCGCGCATTCAAACCTGTGAGCGCGGCCTTCATGTTTGCATTGATCACGCAAGCGGCGAAGGTAAAGATATTTTTCTTCAAGCCGATGGCGCAACCGCGCAACCTGATGGCAAGTGGTACGCGGATTATTTTTTACCCGTCGAGCAAGCCTGCGGATACGACTGCGTCGACGCGCATTGCTGCGCCGGCATATTAAAAATCACGCTTCAACCAGGCGAATCACGCGGTTTCACAGCAAGCACTAGTTCTGAACAAGCGGGCGAAGGCGCGCGCGTCATTGCGGCAACCGCCGCGCGCGATCAATCATTGATCACATTGGCCAAAGCGCAAGACAATGCGTTCCGCGCTCGATTGGTTCTTGCCGCGGATCAATTCATCGTGGAACGTCCGCTTCCAAATGGCGCGCGTGGCACAAGCATTATCGCGGGGTATCCATGGTTCGCGGATTGGGGACGCGACGCGTTGATTTCTTTGCCGGGGCTTTGCCTAGAAACTGGTCGCTTTGAAGAGGCCGCGTCAATTTTGCGTTCGCTGGCTCACTTTGAAAAGGATGGATTGCTTCCGAATCGTTTTCCATCTCCTGGTGAACCGTGGTTGGACAACAGCGTGGACGCGCCCCTGCTTTTAGCGCATGCCGCTCGACGCACAGTGAACGCGTCGGGCGACTTCACATTGGCGCGCGATCTATTTCCCACGCTTGTAAAAATATTCAACGCCTTCACCAAAGGCACGCGACACGGAATTCGCGTTGACCCCGCCGATGGCTTGCTCATAGCCACGGATCCAGGCACGCAACTCACATGGATGGACGCCAAAGTTGGCGCGGCTGTAATCACTCCGCGCATGGGAAAACCCGTGGAAATAAACGCGCTTTGGTGCGGCTTGCTGACCACCTTGATTGAATGGGCGCCTCAACTCAAGCAAGACGCAAGCCCGTTCGTCGCGGCGCTCGCCAAGGCTCAAAAAAGTTTCGCGCGCTACATCAATGCCAATCAAGAGCAACTCGCCGACACACTCGATAGTCCGCAAGGCGTTGACCACTCGCAACGACCCAATCAAATTTTTGCCGTGCAACCTTGGGTGCGACTCATTCCCAACGAAGTCGCGCAAAAAATAGTGGCGCGCGTGGAAAAAGATTTGCTCACTCCTTACGGGCTGCGCACGCTTGAAAAAAATTCGCCCGGATACATTGGCCGTTACGGCGGCAATGTTCAAACGCGCGACCAGGCGTACCACAACGGAACCGCTTGGCCCTGGCTGATCGGGCCGCTTGGTTGTGCGTTCAGAACTTTGGGCAACTCCAGGCGCGTTGCGGAAATAAAACAACCATTTCAAGAACATCTTCGCCGCGGATGCTTGGGACAAATCTGCGAGGTCGCCGATGGCGATTTACCGCAAAATATAGGCGGTTGCGTGGCTCAAGCCTGGAGCGTGGCGGCGTTGCTGGATCAAGGAATAGGCGAAAACTCTCCATCAACTTAGCGGTTACGATGTACGTGTGCAGAAGAGTTTGGTGAAATCCAGAATTTCTCTGAAGCGGGTCGTTGCAGAACCGCTGTCGTTGTTACAACGAATTGGTTCGGGCGACACCGGCGCCATGATTGCTTGCATGGAACGATTCCGCGGACTTATTTGGTCGCTTGTTCGACGGAGTTGCTCCAACGCCGCGGACGCCGAGGATGTTGTCCAAGAAATTTTTATCAGCTTGTGGCGCTCGGCCCATCGCTTTGATCCAACCATCGCCAGCGAAAGCACATTCGTGTCCGTCATCGCGCGACGCCGCCTGATTGATCGAACTCGTCAACGCATGCGCCGTCCAGCGCCAGGACCAATCCTTCAAGATGTCGAGTTCGACCACGAAGAGCAACCACGATGTCAAACCACCGAAGCCAGCGCGCTTACTCAGGCCGCGATGAAAAGACTTCGCCCCGAGCAACAGCAAGTGCTGCAACTTTCAATTGAATGCGGTTGTAGCCACGAGCAAATTGCAACATCAACTGGCTTGCCGTTGGGCACAGTAAAGACCCACGCCCGCCGCGGGCTTCTGCGATTACGCGAAGCCCTGATTGAATCTGGCATTGACATTGACCCGATTGAATCTGTCTAAATAACTTTACGTGGGGCGCTCTCGCCCCGTCAAACTTCACAACTCATTTCATTGGCGGCAAAATTCTGAGTTGAATTTGTGTTTTTACTTTCACTCGAAGCGCATTTTTCAATGATTCGGGCTACAAATATCATATGTTCTCTTTCACCATTCTCGCCGTGTGCGCGCTCGCCGCCACTCCTACACAAAGCACAAATTCAACCAACGCGACAGACGCAGCAACGCAATCGCCGCCCGCGGCCATGTTGCGATACCCAGACCTTGGTCCAAGCGATCTTGTTTTTACATTCGCCAACGACTTGTGGCTTGTCGACAAAAACGGTGGAGTGGCTCGGCCGCTCACAACTGTTCCCGGTTCGGAGAGCATGCCAAAATTTTCATGGGATGGAAAGACCATCGCCT
>SXGQ01128184.1_pt1 | contig 20206 bp, 23 predicted proteins | sample 3178371 | NCBI WGS metagenome assembly SXGQ01 (sample SAMN11356859, study PRJNA531348) | freshwater metagenome | isolation source: freshwater sample F1-20 | place: China: Fuxian Lake, Yuxi | collected 2017-12-25 | reverse complement strand
TAGAGCAACGCGAGCCCCAGGACGGCGCCCCCGGCCAGGATTTCCGGGCGCTGGTAGAACGGCTTGGCCGCCGGAGGCGCGGGCTCCGCATCGTCGGCATCATCGGCTTCGTCGGCGCCCTCGGCGGTGCCGCCGTCCTCCGGTTCGTCAGCTAATTCCGCGTCAAGCTCCGCCGCTAAGTCTGCATCTTCCTTTTCGGCATCGTCCGCGTCCTTCTCAGCCTCGGCCTCCAGAGCGCGAAGGCGCTGCCGCAGGGCATCTTGCTTCGTGCGGGGCAGCTTGCGCCGAAGGGCCGCGCGTAGCCGCTTCTGGCGGGCGGTTAGCTCCTTTCCGCGAGCCTTGCGCTTCTCGATTCGACGGCGTACCACCCGCTCAATCCGCTCCAAACGGCGCTGTGCGCGGGCGAGGCGCTTGCGAAGGCGAAACTTGCGCCCGCGGGATGCTGTTTTGATCTCTCGCTTTAGGCGCCGGATCTTCGCTTTCAGGCGCGCGATATTCCGGGTCGTCGCCCTGTACGTTATCCCAGGCACGCCCAGGTCTGCCGTTTCGGCCGCCGCGAGCGGTCGAATGGCAATTCCCAACGAGGGTACGAGTACGGGCATGGTGCCCATGCGGATAACGGGAGCGTTCATCGGGTGATCCCTGCCACTTCGCAGGTGTACGTCCCCCCTGCGATGTAGAGATTGCCGTCCTTATCCACCGCCAGCACGGGCTCAACCCCATGCTCTTCGCCCATGCGGTGAATATACTTGGCCGGGGACGGCTCCCCGTTCTCTTCTTCTTTCAGGGTGTAGTAAGTGACGTAATAGAGCAGGCCGAGGGGCTGCACCTGCACATCGGGGTAGTCATTCTTATCCGCGTGATGGCCCCCGACATCGCCCGCAAGGTCGAAGAGGGTACAGGTCGGCGCCCCGGGCTTCCACAAGTGCTCCCGAGCATCGCGCCGGGAGGAGGGGGAGAGCACCAGATACAAGCGGTGGTGCGGGTGCCGCGGATCGAACACCAAATGATTATTGTTGTAGTCGTCCGGGGAGACGGCGATCTCGCCCAGGTACTCCATATCGGGCTTTTCCGCGGCTTCGTCCGTCATTCCACTGACCCGCACGCGGGGAACCTTGATCCCCGGAAGCGGGTCAATGTGAAGCTCCGTAAGCAGGCCCATCTCGATGACGGGATGATCTTTCGACAAACCGGGCACCTTGACAGGTACGGCTTGATTCGCCTTATAGCCCCAATGCACCTTTCGGTAGACCTCGGCACCGTTCTCGGAATACTTAGCCATTGGATTTTCCGCCCTTGACGATAAGCAAGAGTAGCACAAGCGCAGCCCCGCCGGCAACCGCAAGGTTGCGGGTAAGCCGGGCCCTTTGCCGCTCTACCCGAGCCTCGTGCTGAATTCGTGCCCGCTCCCGCTGGTATTCATCCTGACGACCCGCAGCGGTAGCGGTTAGCGACATCGCCCCCTCAGCCGCGGTGTCCGCGACTGCGCCAGTCAAGCGCCTGTAGGTGGAGATCAGAAACGGGGACATTACTTCACCTTTCGGGCGTTCGCGGCGATCAGAGCCAGCAAGGCTACCGCACTCCCGGCCAGGGCGAGATTTCTAACGAGTTTGGCCCGCTCTCGCCGTAGTCGTTGCCTGTGCCGCCTTGCGGCTTGATCCTTTTTCAGCTTGTCGTACTGTTCCCCCGCTGCGGTCCTCAGCGGATCCAGTAGCCTGTCGATTCCGCCCTCAACGGTATCCTTTGCTCCCTCCTGAATTCGCCCTCTCGCCTGTTCGTACTCACGGTCAACGTCTACGTCATATCGGTGTTGCTGGGACTGGGCCGCAATGTCTCGCGCAGGCTTGCCCCGCACGGTCGCGCCCAGGTAGTAGAGCGCACGAACAAGCTCCGGGTCATTTATGTTCTTGCCCTCTTCCCCGGCGATCTGCGCTACCGCATCAGCCGCGGCCTTGTAGATTTGGGCAATGACACTCGGCTTGGATCCGCTGATCTTCGGGGCGTTGAGCAAGAGGGCCCCCGAATACCCCGCCAGCCGTTCACTTTGCAAATAACGCGCCACACGCGCCGAGATGTAAGCCGCCCGAACGGTCGCAGCCGCCTCAGACGTAGCGGCAAGCGTGATCGAAGTGCGCCAGGGGAGCATCGTGGAGATCCACTTCTTAGCCCGCGCCGCATTGATCTCGGCGTGCGCCTCCTCGGGCGAAGTAGAATTCCAGTTATACCTTTTGTTCAGATACGCAGCCCATACGCGCAACAAGGGCCCCGTCACCGGACGAATAAACGGACTCCATGCCGCAAGGGTCAGAATATCGGTGGTCTGTACGCTCATTTCTTCGCTTTCCTTCGCTTGACGGCGACTGCGACCACCACGCCCGTTACGGCGAGCGCGCCCACGGCAAGCCACATTTTCTTTTGTTCTTCTGCGGCTGCCGCAGCTTCCGCAGCGATTCGGGCCTCCGCGTCCTCTTGGCTCTTCATCGCGGCGATCCGGGCCTGCTCTTCCCGCGTCTGCCGGCGCCGACGGGCCCGCTCAACGTAGGATGCCTCCAGGGCCTCGATCAATGCGATACGGGCCTCCAGTTTGGTGCGGTATCGCTTCAAGCGCGCAGGGCCCCGCATGATGCCGAAGGTTAGCACCTGGGCTGTTCTGCGGGCCCCGGGGCGCTGGCGCCACGCGCGAAGGCGGGCGCGAACCTTTTTTAGCCGCCCGCGGTACAGCGCGAGCTTCCGGGTGCGCCAATCTTTCGGTTTGCGGGAGAGCTTGATAACGAAGCCGGGCACCTCTTCGGGATCGGGCAACCCGAGCTTCTTAGCCCATGCGATTGCCTTCTGCTTATTCAGCTTCCGCTTCCGTATTCCTTTCACAAGGGCGATCGTGCCGGCGGTGGCCGCAAGCCCCGCGCCGACAACCCAGCCCACAACGGGGACCGCGGCAGATGCGCCGGCCGCTGCCAGTAGTCCTCCCGCCGCCCCTGCGCCGCCCGCAGCAGCCCACCCAGCCGCAGCCGCGGCCCCGCCGCCGACCAGAGCGGTCCCGATCTTGATCCCCGCCGCCCCCGCGGAGGCCGCCGTAGTCACGCCCGCTGCGATGTCAGCCGCACGGTCATCCGGCACCCCCCAGGAATGGGGGATAACCGAGGGCACGAAAGGCGGAACAGCTTGCATTTCATCAGCCGCGCGTTTTCTTGACAATCAATGCAGTTAGCGCGAGCGCAATAACGACACCGCCCGCAATGACGCTCTGTGTCAGTGCGCGGTAGGTGCGCTGGGCCGTCTCCGTCTCGCGCTGGATGCCCTGCCGGCGCTCGGCGGCGCGCAGCTTGGCTTCCATCACTCGGATCCGCCGGGCGATGGTAGGGCGCAGAATGGGGGGCGAGCGCCGCATAAGCTGGCGCGCGTTCTTAATTCGGGCCCGCAGCACTTCGGTTTGCTGCGTAGGGTCGGTGATCTGCTCCAAACCCACGCGCAGAATCGGCGCGTACTCTTTGAGCATCGCCTCGTAATCGGTAGACGAAGACCCGCCTTCGCCGCCCTCGTCTTCGGCGCCCAGGTCGCTGTAGCGGCTTGGAATAAACATGCTCACCTGCTTTTCTTCTGCGTTGCGAAGTAGACGGCGGCGCCTACGGCCAGGACGCCCGCGGCAGCGGCGGGATACACCCAAAGCCGTTTCGGGGGCTCGGCCGCGGGAGCGGCCACCGGAGTAGGCGCCGGGGCTGCACGACGCCGACGACGACGACGACGCCCCCCACGGCGGCTTCTGGCGAGGGCCGCCGCTGTCGCGGCAGACGAGGTGAGCGCCGTAGTGAGGTCCGCGGCAGCGGAAATCTGCCCCTCAGTTACGGCGCCCAGGCTGTACGCGCTCGGCTGAAACACGCATCACCCCTTCCCCTTGCCCTCTTTCTTGTCCCCGGAAGAGGCCACGAAGAAAATCAAACCGCCTACAAGGGCAAGCCCCACGGGAATAGCCCAGGGCGGCAGCCCCTCCTCCGCGGGCTCCTCGGTAATCCCCTCCTCCGAGGGCCCTTCCGGCGGGGGGGCTGCCTCCGCCTGACGACGCCGACGACCGCGCCGACGCCGTTTCTTTTTCCCTAAGAGGCTGGAAGCGGCACCACCAGCCGCAGCCGTGAGCGACAAGGCCGCGGTGCCCGCGGCCCGCAATCGCTCCTGACGGTATTGATCCCAGGTGCCAATCTCCGCGGTGATCGCGTTCCACGCCTTCGGGTGGGACTGCGCCGTCAGCTTTGTACCAACCGGCAGGGAACGATGCTGGGAGACGGTGATTTCGATTGTCCCGTCTTTATACTGACGGTAGCCCCAGCCCCCCTTTCCGGTGACCGTGCGGCTCTTGTCTGCCTTGTCTGCCTTGCGTTCTGACCTGCGCTCTTGCCGCTCCTCCTTTCCCGAAAGATCGCCCAAGTATTCGTCGAGGGCACCAAAGTCAATTCCGGCGTAAGCGCCCGGCGGGGGCTGGCCGTTCACCGGGACGTAAGTACCACGAGGGGAAAGAGGATACCCCGCGCCGGTGTAGTCCTGGGGCGGCTGGGGCGCAGTCGCGTAAGAAGGCAGGTTCGGGTCACCGCGCCGCATCGGCATAGTGCCGTCCGGCCCGGTGTACGGACGGTGGGCGCCTGCCTCCGGGTGCCCTTGCCACGGGTAATGCTGGGGGAGATGCCCCCGGGGCGGCAACGGCTGGGGCGTCTGCACGGCAACCCCCGCGAAGGCCGCCGGATACGGCTGCATCAGGGCCCCGCCCGCACCTGAACCCGATTGACCCTCAAACTTATAGAGGGGCACGGTATTCGGAGGCGCGTAGAGCGGCTGCGCGGGCGTCTGTGCCGTAATCTGCGCCTGCTGCCCGGTCGGAGGCTGCTGATACAGGGGCACGGTGTTAGGGGCCGCATAGAGCGGCTGCGCGGGCACCTGCGCCGTCATCGGCGCCGGCGCCGGCGCGGGCGGCTGCGGCTGGGGGGGCTGCTCTTGAACAAGCTGGTAGCTTCCGCCGCCATTGGTACGCAGTACCTCGCCCCCACCATCGGAATCGGGCACGCTGGACTCGCCCCAATCACCCTCAAACGCGGTGTTCGGGCTAAGCCCGCCCTCCAAGTCAAAGCCGTAAATGCGGGGATCTCCCCCGATGATGGGCTGCTGAGACATTAGACTTTCCTTCCTGTCGCAGAGGCCGCCGCGGCAGCGGGGTCCGCAAAGTTACAGGCAATGCCCGCCAAAAGGCGAGCAGCGGCTTTCTTGGTTTCGGGGTCTGACAACGGACGACCCTTGATTTGCGGGTTCCACTCGGCCAACCGAGACTCCAAGTATGCAGCCAGGGCCTCGGGGGAATTTGCTACCCCCGCGGCCTTGTTTTTCATTACTTGTTCGATGGCTTCGGTTAGATACCCGCCAAAGGTCGTCAGGAGCTTGACCAGATCGGGCGAAACGCCAAACATGGGGGCTCCGGGCGTTACACGGACGCCGGTTTGGACTTGTCCTTGTCCTTACCCTTGCCTTTCTTCTGGTATTGCTGGTAGGCGATCAAACCGCCACCCGCGACCGCCAGAAGAAACAGGGGGTTCATATAGAAGGGCTTTTCTCCGCCCTCCTCGGATCCGTCCAATTCCTCAGACTCGCCCTCATCGCCCTCACCCTCGTCGCCCCCCTCCTCGTCGCCCTCGTCCTCAGTATCTTCGCCCTCAGACTCGCCCTCAGCCGCGGCCCCGGCCCCGCCACCCTGCGCGTAGATGTCAGTGGGCGTGGTGGATTGAGTAGCGGAGCCGTCCAGGGGAGTAGAGTAAGGGAACGCCTGGAACGCGCCGGAGCTTGCAACCTTCTCCTGCTGGACCATTTGGGCGATCTGACTCTGGTACTGAGCCATTTGCTGCTGGTGCTGCTGCTGGTACTGCTCGCGCTGGCGGGCGATGGCCGCCGCCTGCTGCGGGTACTGCGCGGCGACCTGCTGCTGCTGGGCAGTCAGGGCGGCGATCCGCTGACGCGCCTCAGCCTCCGCGCGCTGGCGGGCCACAATGATTGCCTCTCTCTGCGCGCGAAGCTGCTGTAGCCGGAGCTTAGCGGGGATCATCCGGCGAGCGCCAAACAAGGGCATGGTGCCCTTGCGAATAGTCGTGCCTGCCGGAGCCTCGCCCCGAGCGGCCTTCTCGACGTACTGCCGAGCTACAGTGCCGAGCGTCGCAGTCCGCGACCGGAGCGCGATCTTGATTGCCAGCCGGTATTCCTTCCGAGGGAAGGCATTGGCCGTCGTCTCCACCGCCGTCTCCCAGGGCTGGCCCATCGACATCAGACGGACGGTTTCGACGTAGGCTTGCAGCACGCCCCGAGCGAAAACCTCAAAGCTCTTGATCTTGGCATCGCCCACCCACTCCTTTGTAATCTCCAAGGAAGCGGGCCATCCGGCAGCGCGGGCCTTCTCGTAAGCCTCTTTCAGCGCCTTCTTCTGCTTGAACTTCTTAACAGCGCGGAAGCGGCTCTTGCGGGCAGCCACAAACTTCTGCTGGGTCTTGGTAAGCTCCTTGCCCTTCTCTTTCCGGCGCTTGATCTGACGCGCCTTCTTCGCGCGAATAGCACGCAGCTTGCGCTCGGCCCGCTCAATGCGCCGCTTCAATCGACGCTGTTTGCCTGGGCTGGCCCCCTTCATATCGCCCTTTAGCCGCTGGATCTTTTCGATCAGACGCTCGTAGTTTCGCGCAGTCGCGGAAACGCCAAGCTCGCCATAGCCCAGGGCCTCGTCGGCCGCGAGCATGACTACGCCGATCTCGATCTCGTCCATCTCGGTGTCTAAGCGGTCCTGGGGGACCATTCCAAACATGTTCACGATTGACCTCTCGGGTTTCTGCGAGTATACAACCGGCGGTCCCGGCTTGCAAGGACCGCCGGTCAGGGGCTCAGAGTCCGGCTAACTCAGCCGCGGCTCCGTAAATCCACTCAAATGCAGCAATCGGCTGGCCCTGGTCGGCCGCGATATAAGCCTCCCGCCACATCGAGTATTCCGTCAGATCGACCTTGTGGCCGAATGGGGTGCTGGCATCGCGCAAAGTCCGCCCAATCTGCCCCTCTTGAATCGCCTGTAGCACTTCGGCGCCGCCCTCCAGGGCCTTCATTAGCCGGGAATCGCGCTCCCGGGCGGCTCTCATGCCCTTGTTCGCAAACTCCTGGCGCCGCTTAGCGCGCGCCTCGTTCATGCGACGAAAGGCGGCCTCGACGGTATTGTGGTTTACCCACTCGGCAATCTCAACGCCTGCGCTTCCCATTTGACTCTCCCTTCTTGCGCCCGGTTACGGACGCCGTGATGCCCGCCACCACCAGCCCCACAATCAACGTGGGGACCAGAGTACGGGGATGTAACTTCGCCGCCACCTCGGAGGCAACGTGGTGAATGAATGGCTTAGGAGCCTTGCCCTTTTCGGGTAACTGCGAATCCAGCGTGAGGGGGGCGTCTCCCGGGCCGCTAAGCTCCGGCAGGGCGACCCGTCCGCCATTCTGGCGGGCCGCGCCCACAACGTCCCACCCAAGCGGCACGCGGGCCAGGGTCGGCTCTGCATACAGCCATTTTTTCGGGGTGTAGGGCGGGTAACCCACAATGACGTAAATATGCGTCCACTGGCCCCGCTTGCGCGATGTCCCCTCAACCCAACGGATTAGCTTGCCCTGGGGGCTCTTGCCGGACAGGACGTAGCGCCAGGGCAGCTTGCAGGATTCGTAGAGCGCGGCGAGCAAGATCGCCATATCGTCGCAATCGCCGTAGCGGTCTTTCAGCGTTACGACGGGATCTTTCAGCCGCTCCCCGGGCTCGTTCATGTAATAGATTTGAGTCTGAACCCAAGTCAGGAGCGCCGCGGCCTGTGCCCGGTAGTCGCGGGGCTGCACACCAGCGTCCCGAATGATATTGACCGCCAGGGTTGCGATGTCGTAGTCCCGGCCCCCCTTCTCCGCGATCTCGCGGAGGGCGGCAATCCGGGCAGCGTCCCCCTTGCCCTTCCAGTCGGGCAGGTGATAGACCTTTGTGGTGGCGTCAAGGTTGACGCGCTTGGCTACGAATTCGCCCAGGCGGTCGATCTCGCCCATCGGAACGGTCACGCTGCACCTCCCGGGGACATCGGCGCCGGGGTAGGCGCGGACGATGCGACGGCGGGGGCCTTCCGCTTGCTCGCGCGCAGGGCGAAGATCGCGCCCAGCCCGAGCACCAGAACACCGCCGCCCACGGCGAGCGGGATCCAGATGGCCTGCCGCTTAGCGCGGGCCAAGGCTTCCCTTCGGCGCCGGCGCTGGCGCTTTGCCTTTTGCTTTGCCTTCTCGGCCTCTTTCTCGGCGTTTGCGGCTACGTCCTCGGCCGCCCCCGGCGTGGCTTCGGACCAGTCCGAGGGGGCGAACATACCGGAAAGGTGGGAGGGCTGAAATTGCACGGGTACTCCAGCAAACAGGTTCGACCCTGTATGCCACAGGCGCACCCGGCAGTCAACCCCCGGTCAATTCACTTGTTCTTCTTTCCCGCAGGCTTGGCCGTCGCAGGCTTGGCCGCCGGGGCCGGTACAGGCGGAGCGGGAGCGGGTGCGCTGGCGCGGGCGCGAGCTTCCCGCAGATCGTCCGCTGCGGCCATCTCCTCGTCCTCGGCGTCATCCTTCCCGATGTCCAGCCCAAACACGGCCAGCCCGTTTTGCAATTCCTTATCCAACCCCGGCACCCGGTCCACGGGCGCCACGAACACGACCGCTCGCGTAAGCTGAGTCGGCACGTTGCGGGGCAGGCTCTCCAAGGCCGCAAACTGCGCGTCAATCTGGATTGCGATGCTGTCCTCCAAGTCGTCGCGCTGCTCGACCGGGAACTGCGCCAGGATTTGTTGGACCATACTCGCTTTGACTAATGCGATTGCCTCGTAAGCGGGGTTGATACTGCGCGTCTCAACCGTGATTCGGGTCCAGCCTACCGGCAATTCTGGCGCTTCATCCTTCGGGGTGAACTCCTCCAGCACCGCTTCATCATCGGCGTTGAGGGTAACCCCCGAAATAGAACAGACTACGGTGGTCTTTTCCATCTACTTCACCTCTCCGATCTCTCGGTATTTGCGCTCGTATTCTAAGGTATCGGCAAGGTCGGACCATCCGACCGCGCTGCTGACAGACGCGATGTTCTCGGCCAAGAGCCGGGTGTCTCGATGGGACAAATTTGGCATGACCTCCATAACTGCCTGAGTCAGCCCCCCGACAGCGCGAAGGAAACCCAATATCTTACCGCCCTCTGATTCCATCGTGGATTCTAAGAGCTTCACCCGGTCGGGCTGAGGGGCCGCCGGTATACCAAAGCCATTAGACCAATTGCTCACAAGGTAGTAGAAGGCGACGCCCCCCGTTTGCCGGATTTCGGCTTCCCTGACCTCCCGCGCGCCCCGCTCAACGTCTGACAGCTTTACGTCACTCGTCGGCACGGACTCCCCCCAAAAGCTCTCCGCGGCCTCAGTCTCGGGGGCCGGGGGATCCGGCGGCGCGGCGATCTCCTGCTTAGGTAGCAGGGTGCGAAGAAGCCGATCTACCGGAATGGACCCCGCCGGGGGTTGGAGCACATGGGGAGATCCCAGGGGTTCTGCTGCTGCGATCTGCCGTAACAGGTCCGCAATGGCCCCCGGGCTGCCCTCCAGCGTAATTCTAATGGGGTCAGTCATTTTCATCTTCCTCGCCGTCCTCGGCATCTTCGGACTCGTCATCGTCGCCCTCGTCGTCGCTCTCGTCATCGCCCTCGTCATCATCTCCGTCCATATTCAGGCCGAAGTTGAAGTTATCGGGGACCAAGGGGTGCGCGGCCAGAATTTCAATTAGCTTGTCCGTGATCTCCTCGGGCGCCTCGGCCTCCTCCATAGCGCGGACAAGGGAGACGGCCTGGATATACTCAAAGATCGCGTTGTTCTGCATGAGGGCGAGCGTTGTCAGAGCCTCCCACTTGTCTGCCGGGGCCGTCCTTAGCTGCTGCAAGAGGGAGCGCACACCGGCTCGACCCGCCCGCTGAGTCGCAAAGGGCAAATCAATCGCTACCGCGGGCTTAGGCGCGTCCGGGCTGCCAGCGGGGACCGGAGGCGCAGCGGGCCGCGCCTGCACCGGAGCCTGCTGGGGCTGCGCCGGCGACGCCACAAACTGCGGGATCGGCTGAGGCATCGCGGGCCGCATCTGCCCAGGCATGGGCGGCCGACCCGGGATCATGGGGGGCTGATTCGGGTACATCGGCAGGGCGGGGACGTTTTGAGGCGCCATCATGCGCTGCCGGCCCCGGCGCTGCTTCGCCGCGTCCGCAATCATCTTCGCCTTCGCCACCTCTCCCACGCTGCCGATGACCTTCCCGGCAAGATCCGCCCACGCGGACGTATTGTCCGGGGGCTCGGGCGCCGGAGGGTTTAGGAAACGCTGCACAAGGTCTTTCGGTTCGATCCCCACGGCAGTCAGGAAAGTAGTAGCCTCGGCCAGAAGGCCCTTGATGTCAGTCTTGGCCCCCTGAGCCGCGGCGAAAGCGGCCTGCATCTGGTAATTCTGTAGCTGAGCCATCTGAGCGTCGTGATCTTTGCGCTGCTGCGCCTCGATCTCCAATTGCTTCATCTTCCATTCGTGCTCCCGCTTTAGCTCGGACTCGCGGCGCTCCCGCTCCTCCCGGTCGCGCTGCCGCTCGGCCTCCCGCTCCCGGTCACGCTCGCGGTCCCGGCGCTCCCGCTCCTCCCGCTCCAGGGCCAGGGCAGCTTGCCGCTCCTGTTCCCGGCGCTCCAGGGCTTCCCGGTGCTCGCGCTCGCGCCGCTCCGCGGCCTCGCGCTCCAGGGCGCGAATCCGCTCCTGCTCCTTCTCGCGGCGTTCCATTGCCTCGCGCTGCTCACGCTCGCGGCGCTCCGCGGCCTCGCGCTCCAGGCGGCGCTCCTCCTGCCACATAAGCATCCGGCGCTCATATTCACGCTGATCTGCGGCCTGCCGCTCTTTGGCCTCCCGCTCAGCCCGGCTTTCGATCCGCTCGGCATCCTTCACCAGCGCGGTCGCCCGTAACTCCGTTTCTTTCGCAAGGGCCTGATTGCGGGCCTCGTGCTCTTTCACAAGGGTCTGCGCGCGGATTTCCGTCTCTTTGATTTGCCGCTCAGACCACGCCCGCTCCCGCTCAGCCGCCCGCTCAGCCTCCACACGCTCCCGCTCAGCGCGGCGCTGCATCTCGGACTGCTCCCGCTCCCACCGCTGCTGTTCCATCTCCCGCTCAGCGGAACGCTGCCCGGTTATCAATTCAAGCTGGGACTGGAAGAACGCGGCCATGCTATCAGAAGCGTGGCGGTTTCTATTGTTTTCGGCCTCCATCGCAGCGGCGCTCTGCTGCGCGGCCACGGAAAGCATACGCTCCGTGATGCTGTGGACGTTGGCCGTCATCGACTGCGCGAGCGTCAGGCGCTCGTCGCCCAGCCGCTCCAGGGTCCGGCGGGAATGGTCGCGCTCGTCAGCCAGGGAACGGGCAAAGAAGCCCAGCGGGTCAAAGCCACCCGACGGCCCGGCGGGTTCATTCTGAGCGGGGACGCCCATAAGCTCCTGCGCGCGGGCCAGCTCGCGGACTCGTCGGATCCGCTGCAAATCGGCGTGGTCTTCACTGATCCACGTTGACGACTCGTGCCCCATCTCGCGGTTATCGGCGTCAATCGGACGGAATCGAAACTGCATCCGGCCCTCGCCAGGGCGGGGCATGGACGAAAAGAAGCGTTGGATCAGATCAGCTTCGGAGGCTTCCGCGTCGATCGTCCCCAGGCTGACGGGGACTCCGCTCTCAATCCGATAGACCTTTAGCTGGGTGACCGTAGGGTGCCCAGCGCCCGCGACGAAGAGCCGGGGAGACGACGACCGGCCGGCAACGTGTAGCGCCTGCTCCCCCTCGATCTCGGTGTAGCCGCCCTCTCCGTCAAGCTCCGGGGAGGCCGGAAGCTCAGTCAGGGGGGTAGTCAGGTAATCCCCAGAATCCTCCTCGGGATCCTCCTGATCTGCCCCCCAATCGGGCAGCGCGGGGGGTGCGGAGAACCGCGGGGCTCTGTTAGGGGTTCCCCTACTCGGGAAGGGGGGTCGCGGCGGGACGGGCATAATGACACTCCGAACGGCCATAGTCGGGGTTTGGCCGCGACCGTCCCCTTAGCCTTGACGACTCAAACGTCAAGGGATAACTAAATGGGGAGTACCCTACGGAGGCCACTTGTCCATTCTCCATCGCGTAAAGAATATGAAGCCCGCCGGTCAATCTAACGAGATTGCGCTGAACAAGGGCCTTATCTCGCATCCTGAAAGAACCACGACAAATAGCCCCAGGAAGGACGAATCCTTTGAGGCTGCATATTTGCGCGTTTTTGACGTAGCTAATTCGTCTCAGAACCTCGCACCAAAGGACGTTCTAAAGGATTTCGCGGGGGGCGTGCAAAACCCGACTATCGGCAAAGCGCCGGCCGCTGCCGTATCTTCGCCCATTCGCACCCCGGTCCCCGCGCCTGCGCCGGTCGTCAAGCCGGCGCCAGCGCCCCCGCCGGCCCCTCGGCCCGCGCCCGCTGCCATCGAGCCCCCGGAACGGGCCCAGGACTTCGATTCGCACAACGACATCCGGCGGGGCCGCCCCGGCCGCCGACGCGCCGTTCCCGGGGCCGTCCGAGATCGCAAGCTGACTGCCAACCTAAGCAACATGGAATACCTTGCGATCATCCAGGCAGCAGAAGAGCGGGGGATCACGACATCTGCATTGATTCGGGCGGCCTTGTTTGAGGGGTACGGGATACCCCGCCCTCACCCTGAGCTTGTGCCGACCATCGCGCAGAGCCGCGGGCGCGGAAAGAAGCGCAAGTCCCCGGAATAGCGGGGCGCGCTCGGACGTACCGCACCTCACCCTCCCATCCTACTGAGCCCCGAAAGGGGCGTCAAGGGCCGCCATGAGCCAGAACGCACAGAATTCCCGAGCCGCCGTCACAAACGCATGGTCTGAAATTCTGAGAGATCCGCCGGACTGGCGCTTCTTTATCGACGCCACGACCCAAGACCCCGTTATGTTCGACAAGGGCACCGACCTGGGCATCGCATACAGTCAAACGCAAAAGTGCTGGACCATCGGCCACGTTGTCCCGAAGCCGGGGGCGGGCGCGGAATTCGTGTATTTCGCAGGGCCCTTTGAGACATTGACCGAGGGGACTGCCGCGCTGATCGGCGCCGCCGCCCACCATCGCGCACTCCACGCCGCCGAGCCCCCCGGCCCCCGGTAGCCGCCCCGGCCCGCGTCTGGTAGGATGGGCCCCCCACCGGAGGGCCTATGTCTCAGAATTCGTCGTTCCCCACCATGCAGCCCGGCGTAGCATCCCCTGACGCCGCGCCGAGCCCGATGATGCCCGGTATGCCGGGAGTAGACCCGCAGGGCTGGATCTACGGGTACTCCCCGGCCGCCTACGCAGGCCACTACCCGGGGCATACGCAAAGCTACGCGAGCCCGGAAGAGTACGAGGACGACGATCTAAGCGGGTTCGATGACCTGTTCGATGACGAGGACTTCTCCCGCAATTTCGAGTTCGGCGTTATCGACAACGGGCTCCTTCTCGCTATGGCTCTCGCCGGCCTGAGCTTGGAGGACTACATCAAGAGCAAGACCGGGGTTTCGGGCTACGGGGTCGTGCTCGGCGCCAGCCTCGGCAACGCCATCAGCGGCGGTGTCGCGGCGCTTCCCCAGGGCATGAAGGCCGCGGGCGGCGTCACGCTGGGCGCACTGGTGCCCGTTATTCCCGTTGGCATCGCGCTGGCCCTGAAAAAGCCCCCCGAGGGCTTCACAAAGAACCTCCTGCTGGGAACGTCTGCCGGCCTTTTGATTGGCACGTTCTTTGTGTCTCGCATGAGACGGCGGAAGAAGTAAGGGGTACGTCATGGCCCGCACTACCGGGTGTTCTTAGCCCCAATCCTGACGGAAGAGGAAGCGTAAAGAATTTCTAATGGTGGCGCCCTTCTTCAGTGAAGACCCAACCCAATCTTGGGGTAATTCCAAATGAACGCAGAAATTGCTGACCGAAGAATGGAAGACGACGCCCGCCGACGCCAGGGCGCTTTCTTCACGCCTCCGGCGTGGGCAGCCGAGGCCCACAAACAGCTTGCGTCTTCTCTGGGGTCAAGCTGGCAAGACCAGTATTTTGTTTGGGATCCCGCTGCGGGCACCGGCAACCTAACCCATAGCGTAAATCTTCCAAACTTGATGTCGTCCACCCTGGAGCCTTCGGATGTGGGCATGATGAAGGACCGCGGGTGCAAGGGTATCCTGTTCCAGTATGACTTCCTCAACCCAGGAGCCTCAAACCTTCCGCCTGTTGCAGAGGATGCACTGAGGGCCGCAGCGAGACAGGGAAAGCGGCTTCTGTTTTTTATGAACCCGCCTTATGGGGCAGGCTCGGCTGGTATGGGAGAGGCTTCCCGTGCAGGAATGACGCGGACCTTAGTGGCCGATCAAATGAGGGGCTTTGGGCTCGGGAAAGCCGCGGGTCAGCTCTTTTGCCAGTTCGTCTTCCAAGCAGACGTTTTGGCAAAGCGGTACGGCTTCGAGAATTATGTCGTGGCGTTCTTTAGCGCCACGACATTTTTGACTTCAATCTCGTTCGCCCCTTTCCGTGAATTCTGGTACTCAAAGTTTAATTACCGTGACGGATTCGTTTTTCAAGCATCGGCCTTCTCGGGGGTATCCGGGGCTTGGGCCATCTGCTTTACGGTATGGGAAGCGGGGGGATCGACGCCCCCCATAGGCTCAGGGCCAACGCTTCGGATTTTGGAACAAGGGCCCGAAGGGGAAATCCGCACTGTGGGCCGCAAGTGCTTTTTCGCACCGACGTCTTCGACATCGGCCTCAAATTGGGCACGACCCCTGGCTTCCCCAAAAAACAAAGTCTCTCTTCCAGCCCTGACAAGCGGCCTTCGCGTCAAGCCCGGGGAAACAAAGTCAGTTCCAGAAAACTTCTTGGCGTACTTGGTGAATAACTCTAACGCCATGTACGACTCTGCGAGCATGTGTACCTGGGGTTCTTTACCGATGACACCAAGCGGCTTTGCGGTGCTCCCCGAAAACTGGCGTAGGGCAGTCGCACTCTTCGCAGCGCGCAAATTGGTAGGGGTAACGTGGTGGACGGGCAAAGACGAATACTGCGCCCCGCAGGAATCTTCCCCCGGCTATGAGCAATGGGTAGACGATTGTCATGCCTACGTCCTGCTGCACCACACTAACTGCACCGCCGCGATGCGAAGTCGCCCGGATGCTCTGCGGGTGAGTAACCCCTGGTTCTGGCGGACTCGTTCATCCCTCAGAACATTATCCTCAAATCTCGTTGGTGATCTCTTGGCCGACATGGAAGCCGAGCCACCTTGCCTCAAAATTCAGGAGGCTCCTTTTGGAGAGCCTTACTTTGCCCACCTGCTCGCACAAGGCAAAGTCCGTCTGTCCAGTGACGCTGCGGCTGTTCTTGGCCTTTTGGATAACTGCTGGCTCCAATCTCTGCCGCTTCGGTCTGACTTTGACCAACACCGCCGCGCAACGGGTGAGCAAGACCTGCACCTCGCTGCCTGGGACGCAGGCACTTACCAACTTCGGCATCTATTCCGCAAACACTTTCCTAACGCCTGGGCCGAAGTCTTGGCCGCGCATGGGGCCCTTGCTCGTCGCCTCGCAGATGGCGTGTATCATTATGGCTTTCTTGTTTAGGTCTTGGAGTTTGGAGATCCAGATGCCAAAGACGAACACCACTGTCACCCCCTCCGACGGCAATCGTATAGACCGCGCGGACCCGCTTAGCCTAACTGAATGGCTGCGCCTGCCCGAAGTAGAAGCCGCGATCCCAGCAATGCGACACTTCGGGGTATCCGCGGTGGCGCGGGGGGACGAAGCCTCGGCGCAAACGGGTATCGGTTTTGTCACGGCGTACCGCAAGGCGCAGGGATCCCCCGACCGCATGGACGGAATGGCGGCTACCCGGGGGCAGACCTGGGGAACGCGGCGGGATAACTTTGTCAAGCGGCACATGGCCCAGGCCAGAAAGAGAGGCGAGGATCTAATGCCCGGCGGCATCCCCAGCCGTCGGATGCTCGGATTGATCGCTTGGGCCTACGTCCCGCCCGCCTGGGGTCGGCAGTACGACGCCTGGGTACGAGCGGGGCGGCCCCTGACGGCCCGGGGCAACCCGCGCCGCAACGGGGGTACGGCCTGGGACGATCCGAATCGTGCGGGCTCTACGGTAACCTCAATCATGTTTGACCGGGATCGCTGGACCGTACTGGAAGCAAAACGCTGGCTCCGCGAGCACGACTTCAAGGCCCCCGCGGTAGACCGGCAAGCGAACACCCTGCGTTTCCGCCAGCACCCGCCCACGGAATTCCACAAAGACTCCTTCCGTACAATCCCTTTCGGCCGCGACACCGGAATTCAGGCCATCGTGGCCGTTCCCAAGTAGGTAATAATGCGCCCTGAAATCCGACATATCCCGTCTGGTGAATTCAGCGCATACCGCTGGTGGGAGCCCCAGCGGGCACACCGGAGCCCGCGCTGGTTCTACGGGGACCGGCACGCGGGGCCTCGGACGGCCGCACACGCTCGGGAGAGCACGGTAGACCGCGCCCTCCGCCCCCTGGTGGCCGCCTGCCGGACGGCCGGGATCGCCACGCTGCCCTCTTGCTCGGGTCACTTCCCCCCGGAAACAACCCTGCGGGGCCTCTATCGCGGGCTCCAGCGGGACCGGGCCTGGGTTCGATCTTTCGGGTTGACCCTCAAATGCACGGAGAGCGGGACCGTGCGGGTTTACCGAAACCCGGACTGGAAGCTGCCCGACTACGATACCTGGGCAGAGCCAATCCGAGCACAACGGGGAGTCGGGTTGATCGGCCTGCGCTTCGCCAAGGGCGATCCACGGGCCGAACCGCTGGCCCGCACTCTATCGGAGATCCCGGGGGTCTGCGCGTACCTGACGGATGCCGGAGCGGCGGTAACCCTGGAAATACACACGAAAGCGAACACGCCAGGGCAGAGAGACGCCCAATGGCGGGCCATTGCAGACCGAACAATTCTCGGCCTACACAAAGAGGCAATCTAATGAGCGCGCTACCTACCGGGGTCGGAGGGGACGATCGGCTGACCCTAAACGCGGGTCAGATCAAGTTTCTGGCGTCTCTCAGAAGGGCGGTGCCTGCCTCAGTGCCGATCTACGTCACAAGCGCGACCCGCACGCCCGAACAGCAAGCCGCAGCCCTGGTGACAAAGCGAAACCTGGGCGACAATCTGTACGCCCTCTACCGCCGCGACGATATTGTCAAAGAGCTTATGGCAGTCCCGAACACAACCGCAGCTATGGCCGCGGTCATTCGGAAATGGATGGGGCGAAATGTCTACCTGTCGCGGCACATGCGCGGCGACGCCCTGGACATCCGGTCCAAAGACATACAACCGGCTCAGATCCAGGCCATCATGGCCGCCGCCCGCGGGTTGGGGGCAAAGGCCATCTTGGAGAGCAAGCCACCCCATATTCACGTTGAGTCGATCGGCGGAACACTCTCCGACTTTACCCTGGCCGCGCAGGAAGGGGCTGCATCTATTGCAAACGCGGGCCAATCGGCAAAGGAGCGAGCCCGCCGGGCTGCGATCCGTCGAGCCACGGCGCTTTACAAGCGGCGCCGCCTGCTGTATGCAGTAGGCGCAGCGGGCCTCGCCGTGCTCGTCATCGCTACCACCGCCATAGTCACGCGGAAGAAGGAAAGAGTCCAATGAACAGTCCCCTGACTGCGCCGTTACCCCCCGCGGGCGGAACGGACATCATGCGCGTCGGACCCCGCGTCATCGCGGTTTCGACGTTCACTGTAATTCCCTTGTCGGCTGAGCAGCTATCCATGCTGGACGCCGAGCTTGCGAAAGCGTCGGAAGGGAGCACCGGGGAGACTGAGGACTTGGGCCGAGGCGGATTCAAGGCCCGTCGATTCAAGCGGGCCGGCCAGAAGGGCAAGAAAGAGCGGCAGGCGCGTATCGCGGCCCGGGTGTCTGCGAAGGTGGCGAAGGCCAAGGGCCTAAAGGTGGACCGCCGACAGGTAATCAAAACCGCGGTCAGCGCGGCAAAGAGCGGCAAGAAGGTCTACAACGCCGTTGTCGCAGGGCTGAAAGCCGGGGGCCTGAGCCAGAAGCAGGCCATGAGCATAGCAACGGCAGCAATTGCCTCCCTACGCAGCGGGGGAGATCCCGCAAAGGCGAAGGCTCTGATTGCCAAGCGGAAACAGCGACGGCAAACCCGCCGAGCGGGCAAACAACAGGCCCAGCAGCAGGACCAACGCAGAACGACCCTAAGCGCCGGCAGCAGCAGCACGGCCACGCTACCCAGCGCCCAAGATGAGGATACTGACGCCGCCGAGTTTGAGCCCAGCGGGGACTCCGAGATTGACGAGAGCGGGGATGAATTGCCCGAGGACGAAAACTCGGAGAGCGATCTCTCCGGCTTCGATATGGATAAGGTCAAGCCGTACCTGCCCTATGCGTTTCTCGCCGTAGGCGCCGGGATTGTGTTCTACTCTCTTCGCAAGAAGGACAAGTGAAATGAATACCGTTAGACAGGGCACCCTTGTTCGGGGGCACCACGCTTCCCCCTCTGTACCGTCCGGGGCTGCGGTCCCCGTGCGCCTCAACGCCTACTATCTCGGTGGGATCGACTTTGGCGCCCCCGAGGCTAAGGGTGTGGCCGATCGCCTCCGTACAGAAGAGAGCATGAAGCGGGAGATCAAGAACCGCAAGGCCGCCATTAAGAAGCTGGAGCAGCAGCTAAAGGCGGCCAAGGGGGACGAAAAGGACAAGATTCAGGACTTGATCCAGAAGTCCAAAGAAAAGATCAAGAAGCTGGAGCGCGGTATCAAGGTCAAGCGAGAGCGTGTAGCCAAGCGCAAGCGTTTTTGGCAGCGCGCCGCAATTCGCACCAGCACACGCAGTTTCAGCGGATTCACCCCCTCGGATTTCAGCGCCGGCCAGGACGACGAAATGGCGGGCTTGGGCGACTACTGGAACCAATACACCGACTGGTGGGGGCAGCAGAACCTAATCGTAAAGATCGCTGTCCCGGGCCTGTTCGCCTTCGGCGCGTACAAGGCTTTCCCCCATGTGAAGAAGCTGATCGGCAGGAAGTGAACATGTTTTCCCCGCAGACTACCGAATTGGGGTGCGCCACCTGTGGCGGCTGCCTTCAATGCTCCCCCGGCCTTGGGTTTGCGGGGGAATTCGCCTTTGCCGGATCGGACCTGGGACTTGGCCCTCGGCCACTCCCGCCCCCGCCCCGGGTGCCCCCTCCCCCGCCCCGGTTGCCCCCGCCCCCGCCCCTGCCCCCACCGGCAATCCGGCGGGTGCCTGGGGCATCGGGCACCCAGCCGGGCATGGCCGCGGGGTCCGCGCCCTACGCGCAGTCCGGGTTCCGGCCGACCCGGGAAAAACCGGGCCGTCGGCGCCGGCGGGGCCCTATGGGCCGTCGTGCCGGGATGCCGGGCCGCTTCGGGGCGCGCGCCGGGAGCACGCCGGGCCGCTTCGGCACAAGCACCAAGAACACACGGGGCCGCTGGGGCGGTCGCAAATTCTCGGAGATCAAATCTGCCTTGGCCCAGCGCCTCGGCGTACAGGTTCAGCAGGCAAACGCGGGGTATTCCTACCCGGAGATCCCGCAGCAGGTAGAGCAGGGCATCCCTAACTACTACGCGGAGAGCCGGCAGCTACGGGGGCTCAACCCGATCCCCGAAGATGCGGGTAACTTCGCGCGCCAGATTGGCCGCTACATCTACGAAAGCCTGCCCACCGACCCCGACCGGGGCCGCACGGTCGAGGAGACGATCGCAAACATCTTAGATTATGCCGCTAATCGAGCCCACGCCGCCCAGGATCAGCTCAACGCCGATTTCCTGGCTAAGATCGCGGGCAAGTGGCGGCAAGTCATTAGCAAGAAACGCGCGGCCATCAACCCCGATGCCCCCATCGAGCGCAATGAGGGCGACAATCAGGGCGAAACGGGCTACCTGGGCGCCCTTCCCGCTCCGCTGTCCTCGCCGCTCTGGCTCAGCGCCGCGGCTGGCGTCGCCGCGGGCATCCTGGGCAGCCGCAAGAGCAAGGCGAAAGGTCGGGATTTCCTGACGTATGGGGTGGGCGGCGGACTGGCCGCGTACCTTGTGCTCCTCGCCATCCGGGCATCGGGCGACAC
>SXGQ01127680.1_pt1 | contig 20206 bp, 20 predicted proteins | sample 3178371 | NCBI WGS metagenome assembly SXGQ01 (sample SAMN11356859, study PRJNA531348) | freshwater metagenome | isolation source: freshwater sample F1-20 | place: China: Fuxian Lake, Yuxi | collected 2017-12-25 | reverse complement strand
GACTCTTTCGCACCAGCATTCTCGCCAGCGCCTACGGCCGGCCGACACTTGAGCGCGCCCTCGGGGAAGAGCAGAAACTGGTGACAGATCAAATTGCGGAGTTGGTGAGCCAGTCACAAGAACGTGGCTGGGTTCGCAAGGACGTCAATGCGCGTGCTGTCGCATCGTTCATCCAGGCCTATTCATTTGGTCGCGTTCTGGTCGACATTGATACAGGTCGTGTGTCCGACGACGACTGGTTCGAAGTGGTCTCCATTGCGGTCGAACACCTACTCTTTGGTAAGTGATTCCCCACAGAGTTACCCACCGGTCATCAACAGCCCCTAGCCCCTATTCCACAAGGATTCGGTCGGAAATCCACACTTTTTCCACAGGGTAGGCGTACTTTCCCACATGCAGGCCCCCGCCTGCAGAAATGGGGAAGGAAACTCATGTACACACTCGGAGCATTGCTGCTGTTCGCACTTCTGCTGACTGCAGTCATCGCTGTCATCGACAGCGTTCTTCACACAATCAAGCTGGACAAAGTCATCCACGGCCTGCCGGTCATCGGCGCCCACTGGGGACTCGTTGTCGGCTGTCTCATGGTTTGGGTACTCGACATTTCACCGGCCGCCGGCTGGGGTCTTGAGTTCACCGATCAGTGGATGACCATCGTGGCCAATGGCTTCATCATTTACGGAATGATTCCGGTGAAAGATGCGACCATCTCGATGGTGAACCGCGGTCTGCGCCTCGCGGCCTAGATCCAGACACAACCTCAATTGAAAGCCGCCGGGGCAACCCGGCGGCTTTCGTCATTCTCAGGACACCTTCAGGCAACGATTGACCGTAACCACGGCACGAATGAATCCACCATCGTCGGTATGTGCATCGTGCGCGGATCGGACCAACTGTCGAACATCGACAACATCTGCTGAGCAACGTCGCGCCGCTCACGCAAATGACGTACGGGGGTCATTTGCACACGAATGGTGAACAACAGTGCACCCGATGCAGGAAGAGCGCGGAGCGTCTGGCGCTCACTACGTAACCACAGCGGCGATCCATCATCGGCAACTGATATCCCACCTGGCGGCATCGGCAATGACGGTGTGGGCAAGTGCAAGAACGGATACGGCTTCACCGTCAGGTTGCGTCGCCACACCGGTGTCTCCGGTTTCAATCGAGAAAAGAACGTGTCGACCTTTTTCGACAGGTCACTTTCGTAGTGTCGTACCGGTGCGTGCACCGCCCCTGTCGCCTTCCCGATCTTGTCCGCAAGTCGCCACAGACTCGGGAAGCACAAGGACAATGCGTCAAGATGCCAGTCACCGTCTCGAAAGACCATCAAAGCCAAGTCCTCTTGGACGTGCAGCGACGCAGTAGCCAGTGGGTTCGCGTGGGCACTCCAATCGATACGGGAGTCGGTGTTCGAGGTGATCCACGTGGACACCAGGTCTGCCGCCTCACGTGCCGCAGCCTCGGCGCTCGGAAGACAGGCGAACACCGCATCCTCGCGTTCTGCGAACAAACGATGTTTCAGCGCGATCTCAGAGTCTCGAAACTGATCTGGAGCCAACCAGCTGGACACATCAAGCGACCGAGTGCCCATTTTCAAATGTGGTGGAGCTGGTTTCAGATCAAGTTCATCGAGCCACGTTGGGCATGGTGCAGAAACATATAGAGAGGCATCGGGGGCGTACCTCGCGAGATCTGCGTACTTGGGAAGCGAGACGCCGTTCTGCACGGCGCGAACTTATCTCGCTTCCTGAGAGCGAGGACAGGTGTTTGGCGAGTGCACGGGTCAGCGCCCGAGCAGTGAGGACAAGAAACCCTTCTTGGCCCCGGACGCATCAGATGGTGCATCGCCGTCAACGCACTTGCATCGCTCGTTCTCGGGTACATGGCCGAGCACTTGCTCGACATGATCCCCACAACCGGCCCAACCAGGCTTGCCACACTTATCGCACGTGATTTCTCTGCACATACCCCCGAGGGTATTAGGCAAAGCACGGAGAAAGCAAGGCCGCCAGAGTCAGGGCGTGACGGCGGACATTTGCCGGGGCCCGGCCGGCACTTGTCGCCGGTTCATGGCCAACAGCAGAGCGCCGGCAATGTGGCGACGGGTGTCGACTGGGTCGATGAGCTCATCGAAACCGAACCGTTCTGCAGAGCGCAGGGAAGCATCGGTCTCGAGCCGTCGAAGACGTTCGGCTTCATCGCTGTCAGACCCGAGTGATTCAGCGAACGCGCTCGCCCCCATTGCGCCAAGCGTGGCACCCGGATACCCGAACGTGGCCGTCTGGCCGTCGAACGCCGGAAGCGACATGACCATCGACCCGAACCCGTACGCCTTGCGCAATGTGAGATGAACTTTCGGCACACGTGCGCGTGTCTGAGCTGCGAACATGCGCGCACCACTGCGCAGCACACCAGCTTTCTCAGACGCCGAGCCCGGCAACATGCCTGGGTTGTCGGCAAGGAACACGAGAGGAAGATGAAACGCATCGGCGACGTCGATGAAGTGCGCCGCCTTGTCCGCAGCATCAGCATCGACTGAGCCAGCAAGCACCATCGGTTGGTTCGCAATGACAGCAACAGGGAGACCACCGATACGTGCGAGCGCACACACGATCGCGCGACCGAACTTCGACTGCACCTCGAACCACGAACCCTCGTCGACCACGCAGCTGATGACCTCGCACATGTCGTAGCCCTGACGACCGTTGCGCGGAACGATGTCGAGAATCGCTTCAGTGTCACGATTGGTCGCATCTGTCGTTGTGCGCACAGGTGGATACGACCATGCACTCGACGGGAAATACGACAGGTATGCGCGAATCTGCTTCGCCACGTCGGCATCTGAATCGGCCAGGTTGTGAATGAGTCCGCTCGCCAAGGCCACGGCAGGACCACCAAGTTGCTCTTTGGTGACGTCTTCACCGAGAGAGTCCTTCACAACGGGCGGACCAGCAGTGAAAACGGCCCCATGTGGCGACATGAGCGTGAAGTCACTCATCGGGGCAATCAACGCACCATGGCCAGCTGACGGCCCGACAATCGCAGTGACGACGGGAACAATGCCCGAGCACTTCGCTTGCATCATGAGATCGGTGGGTGATCGCACTCCGTGCTCTCCGGCGCGGTGTCCGGCACCTTCAAGCAACATGATGAGCGGCACCTTCTCCTGCAATGCCAATTCAGCGATGCGATAACGCTTCGCGTTGCTACCTGCGCCGATGGAGCCAGCGAGTACCGTGAAATCCTCAGCACCGACCATGACGGGTCGACCATCGATGAGTCCAGTGCCGGTGATGATGGCATCAGATGGAACATCACCAACCATCGTGCCGATCTCGCGGAATGAACCACGATCGACCAACGCCTCGATTCGTGCACGCACATCGAGCCGCCCGTCGCGTCGTTGCTTGGTGAGGCGCTCTTCGCCACCCATCGCGCGCGCGGCCTGTTGCCGCGCGGCTAAGTCAGCACGTGTGTCGTTCCAGTCGGACCTGTCCCCCACGGCCCACACGGTACAAGCCCCAACGCGACCGACCCTCTGACCAATTCACGCCATCGCATCTTTACCGAAACATTGGGGAAATAGTCGCCGCCTAGTTTTTGGCTTGCTTTGACCAACCCGAAGCGCAACAAACCACCTGAAAGGGAGGAATCAATGGAAAGCGGCAATCTTGCCTGGATCCTCATCTCAGCGGCACTGGTGCTGTTCATGATCCCGGGTCTGGCCTTCTTCTACGGAGGCATGGACCGGGGCCGAAACGTGCTCAACATGCTGATGATGAACTTGTACTGTGTGCTCATCGTGCCCATTTTGTGGGTTCTTGTCGGATACTCGCTGTCGCAAGTGCCGTTCGAGAACGACTTCCTGGGCAACTTCGACGCATTCATGCTGAAGAACATCACCGAGGCAGGTGACGGCTCGACACTGGCGACAGTGGCATTTCTTGGAATGTTCGCAGCCATCACACCCGCGCTCATCTCTGGTGCGGTCGCTGATCGTATGAAGTTCTCGGCATGGGCGCTCTTCGTGCCGTTCTGGCTGTTTTTGGCATACGTGCCGATCTTCAAGTGGGTGTACGGCGGTTGGCTCGGCCAGCGTGGATCCATCGACTTCGCTGGTGGCACCGCGATTCACGTGAACGCCGGTATCGCTGCGCTCGCCGCAGTGCTGGTTCTCGGCAAGCGCAAGGCGGGTGCAGCACCGCCGCACTCAATGCCGCTCGTGATGATTGGAGCCGGAATTCTGTGGTTCGGATGGTTCGGCTTTAACGCCGGGTCTGCACTTGCTGCCAATGGTCAGGCTGCGCAGGCGTTCATGAACACGTTCCTTGCCGCAGCTGCAGCCGGACTCGCATGGGTGCTCGTCGAGTGGTTGCGTGACGGCCATCCGACCAACCTCGGTGCCGCATCGGGCATCGTGGCCGGACTCGTCGCCATCACACCAGCTGCTGGTTATGTGTCAGGCGCATCGCCGATCTTTATCGGACTCATCGCAGGTGTGGTGTGTTGCTACGCCGTGAAGTTAAAGAACAAGGCTGGCTACGACGACGCACTCGACGTGGTCGGCGTGCACTTCTTCGGCGGACTCGTCGGCTCATTGCTCATTGGCGTCTTCGCTGATCCCGATTTCTTCAAGGGAAGTTTCGAAAAGGGTCTGTTCTTCGGTGGCGACGCTGGTCTGCTCATCGAGCAAGCCCTCGCGAACGGAGTCGCCATTGTCTGGTCTTTCGTCGTGACACTGGTTCTCATGTTGGTGTTGAAGAACACCATCGGAGTGCGAGTCTCTGACGAGACGGAATACAACGGCCTCGACCTCGCCGAACACGGCGAGACCGCGTATCACAGCTGATAAGAAACTGGAGAGGTACAGAAAATGAAACTCATCACTGCAATCGTCAAGCCGTTCAAGGTTGATGACGTGAAAGACGCCCTCCGTTCGGCCGGCATCGCGGGGGTCACCGCCTCCGAAGTGCGCGGGTTCGGTCGTCAGGGCGGACACACCGAGACTTATCGCGGGTCTGAGTACGCCATCGACTTCGTGCCGAAGGTGAAGCTCGAGGTACTGGCGTCAGATTCCGATGCTCAACGCATCGTCGATCTCATCACCGGTGCCGCACAAACCGGCAAGATCGGTGACGGCAAGATCTGGGTGACCAGCGTCGACTCGGTGGTGCGCATTCGCACCGGCGAGACCGGCGAAGCGGCCATCTAGTCCAGTCGCGACAACTTTCCCCTTACAACGCGAACATCACTCACCGATGAGGCGACGAGCCTCGTCGGTGAGTGTTTGCGTTCTATCGGTTGTCGCACGCTCCCACTGCTGCAAGCGTGCGAGAGCGGCATGATCGCCTTGTGCAGCGAGACGTACGTCGGGGAAGTGTGTCGAAGCGATTCCACTGAGCACACCTGTTCCCCATCGAGCTACCTCCGCCAGACGATCGGTCGCCCCGACAAAGACGTGAAGACCTGCCTGACACATTGCTTCTAGTCGGGAAGGATCAGTGTCGGAGTTCTTCACTGAGATGCCTGCTGCTGCGAGAGGTTCACACCACGACGACGGCATCGCCGGGTAGTGCGATGGGTGGTGGTACGCGATCATCTCCACGCCGTGCGCACGTGTTCGCGCCGACACGCTGATGACGTCTTCGACCGGAACATCATCTCCAAATGCGATCAACACCGCCCGGACATGAGGTGCGAAATCTTCGAGTTCTGCATCAGTCACGTCTCGAGGCACGCCGACGATGACGGGCAGGACGAAACTCGAACGGGCGAGTTGCACACGTTCTTCGTGGCGCAAGTGTTTTCCGCCCCCGGTGGTTCCCGACACGAGCACGATGTCGCATCCTTGACTCGCGAGTAATGCGGTCAGGTGCTGATGTGCACGAATATCAACGACTCCGTCAGCATCACGCAACGTCGGTACGGCCGCTCCGAATCCGCTCAACTTGACGATCGCCAAATGGGGTGATTCGTTCGAACTGGGCGTGTTTGCATGTGATGTCATCACTGAGTGCAACCGGCTGGCGCCGGGCACCTATTCCGCATCATGTCAACCACGAGCCAGACATCGGTCACATCACCGATGTCAAAGCTGTGTGCAATTAGTTCTTGGTGACCTCGTAGCCGGGGAAATTTCCGGCGGCACGCCACTTCTCGAGTATGTCGACGAACTCGAGAGCGCTGGTCATATACGACGAACCTTTGCCACTGCGAAGCGTGCCTACACCACCTTCGTTGTTCAAGTATCCCGGCGTGCAGACAGCGTTATAACGCGCGGTGCCCCACACCGTGCCCATGAGAACTTCGAACCATGCATCTTGCGCTTCGACGGTTGGTTCGAAGCACGCGATGTTCTCGTTCAATGCGCGCTCGATGAGGTGCGTCACATGGATAGCGGTCTCGGTGATGGTGTGCACGAAGTTGATCGCTTGACCACCTTGTGTGGCGCTGATCATGAGCATGTTCGGAAACCCACGACCGAGCACGCCATGCAAGGTGCCGGGGCCTTCTTCCCATGCTTTGCTGAGTGGAAACGCACCCTTGCCCACCGGGTCGAACCCGAGGCGATGGTGGTACTCAGAGGTGACTTCGAAACCAGACGCGAAGATCAGAAGGTCGCACGGGTACTCCACCCCCTGCACCACGACACCGGTCTCGGTGATCTCGTCGACTCCTTGGCCTTCGGTGTCGACCAGGTGCACATTCGGTCGGTTGAACGTGGGCAGGTACTCGTCGTGAAAGCAGGAACGCTTGCAGCTCTGGCCGTACCACGGCTTCAACTTCTCTGCAGTCGCTGGGTCTTTCACGATCTCTTCGATACGGGCTCGAATCCCCTCCATGTTCTCGAAGTCGATGCGATCCATTCGCTCGGCGTCGGCGTCGTCTTTGGGCACACCCTTGGTGTCGACCCAGAGCATCTTCGTCCATGCGTCGTCAATCATGTCGACCTCTGGCTGACCGCCAGTGACGACCTGCGTGAAGTTGCGCATGCGATCCATCTGCCAACCAGGCTTCAAGGACTTGAACCACTCTGGGTCGGTCATCTTGTTGTTACGCACACCGACACTCGCGGCCGTGCGCTGGAACACGTACAGCTCTTTTGCTGACTCACCGAGTTTCGGCACGACCTGTACTGCGGTCGCACCAGTGCCGATGATGCCGACACGCTTGTCTGCTAGCTTTTCCATCTTTTCCTGTGGCGCACCACCGGTGTACGAATAGTCCCAACGGCTCGTGTGGAATTTCCTGCCCTTGAACTTCTCGATTCCCTTGATGCCCGGCAATTTTGCTTTGTGAAGAACTCCACCAGCGATAACGACGAACTTCGATGTCAACACATCGCCGCGTGACGTCTTTGTGATCCAACGCTTTGAGGACTCGTCCCAGCGCATCTCTTCACACTCGGTCTGGAACAAGGCGTTCGAGTACAAGTCGAAATGGCGTCCGAGCAATTGGCAGTACGCGAAGATTTCGGTTGCCTTCGAGTATTTCTCTTTCGGCATGTAGCTGGTTTCTTCGAGAAGTGGCAAGTCGATGTAGGACTCGACGTCGCATGCGCAGTTCGGATAGCGGTTCCAGTACCACGTGCCACCGAAGTCACCGGCCTTTTCAATGATGCGGAAGTTGCGGATGCCTTTCTTCGTGAGGAAGGCACCCGTCAACATTCCACCGAAACCACCACCGACAACGACCACGTCAACTTCTTCGACACGTGCGTCACGTGTGAAGTTTGGGTCGGCGAACGGATCACGATCGAACTCTTCGTAATCACCCTTCAGCTCTTTGTACTGCGCGTTACCCTCAGGCCGCCTTTGCAAGCGCTTCTCGCGCTCGATGCGGTACTTCTCTTGAGCCTGTTCGAAAGTGAGCATTGCCATGATTCCTCCCGGCCTCAACTAGGGCCTCAACTAATGGCTGACATTACTACCCACACCGACACCCTCGACCAGGGCGACCTCACCCCCAGACACCCCCGACATACGGTGAGCCCATGGGCAGTACCAAGAATAGTCTCAGTGTGTTCGGTGTCGTGGCAGTTGCCGCGTCCCTCGCGGTCATCGGCATCGTGCGGCCGGTCACAAATGCGTTGACGGGCGGTCCATCCGCACCGGTCGGCACGACCGCGTCGTCGTCAACGACGTCTGGTCCAGGTGGCGGGTCATCAACGACAACATCAGCACCACGCGTCACGACGCCGGTCGAGAACGACCCCGACGACACTCCACCAAGTCCTCCCGACTGGGGCGATGCGATCGCTGACCTCGACGAACGACTCGATTCCGTCATCACTCGCATCGACACTGTGTCAGGTGCACTCGACGACACAGCCAATGTCGCGCGTGACGCCAAATCAATCGCAAAATCAGTGTCAGCAGACCTTGCGACCATTCGTGACGACTTGGCCGGCACAATCAATGACATCACACGCATGAAACAAGACGTCGCTGGGGCACTTGAGCGACTCACTGTGATCACCGACCAGGTCAGCCGCAAACTCAGCAAGATCAACAGTGACGGCAACTACACCGGTCCGCTCGCACCGAACCAAATCACTCCACAACTGCGACCATCCGACATCGCAGGCGAGTGGCCGCTCAACCGCACCACTGATTATCTCGATGCGGCCAAGATCAATGTTGATTTCGGCGGGTGCTTTGCCGACTATCGCTACAACACGGTGCTCAGTGTGAACCCGTTCCGTCGCTTGGAGTGTCTGCGGCTACCCCGCTGACATGACGAGACCTACTATTCATATGTGACTTTCCCTGTCGTCGAGAAATCGATCGCAGAACTACGTGAGGCCCTCGACAGTGGTGCTGTGACGTGTGTCGAATTGGTCCGCTCATATCTTCATCGCATCGCGGTGTACGACCACGCTGGCATTCACCTGAACTCTGTCGTCGAAGTGAACCCGAATGCTCTCGCCGAAGCTGAGCAATCTGACCGTCGCAGAGCTTCTGGAACATCCCGCGGACCACTTGAAGGAATCCTGTTCACCGCCAAGGACTCGTACATGGTCAAGGGCATGACTGTCGCAAGTGGTTCACCTGCCTTTGAACATCTCGTGGCGTCGCGTGATTCGTACTCCGTCGCACGACTGCGAGAAGCAGGTTGTGTGTTCATCGGTCTCACGAACATGCCGCCGATGGCAAATGGTGGCATGCAACGTGGTCTGTACGGTCGCGCAGAATCTCCGTATAACGCCGACTTCCTGACATCTGCTTGGGCGTCGGGCTCATCAAATGGGTCCGGTACGGCTACAGCAGCAAGTTTTGCTGCGTTCGGGTTGGCCGAGGAGACATGGTCAAGTGGCCGTGCACCAGCCTCGTGCAATGCACTGTGCGCCTACACACCATCACGTGGAGTCATATCGACACGAGGTAATTGGCCTCTCATCCCCACGATGGACGTCGTCGTTCCACACACGCGCACGATGGCCGACATGTGTGAAGTCCTAGATGCACTCGTGGGGGTCGACTCAGATGTTCGTGGCGACTTTTGGCGCATGCAACCGTGGGTCGATTTACCCGATCCCATGAGCGTGCGACCAACGTCATTTGCCATTCTTCACTCCGATGCGCACGCAAAAGCGGCTCAGAGTCGTCCACTCGACGGAGTGCGTCTTGCGGTGCCACGCATGTTCATCGGCTCCGACCCCGAGCAAGGAATGGGCACTGGCGTCGGTGCATCTCTCGGCGCACGCATCGAGCCCCGACCGTCAATGCTCGAGCTGTGGGACGCAGCGCGCGCAGATGTTGAAGCTGCTGGAGCGATCGTCATCGAGTCAGATTTTCCTGCGGTGACTAACTACGAATCTGACCGACCAGGTGCCCCGAGCATCTTTGATCGTGGTGTCGTGCCACCAGAGTTCTTCGACATTGAGCTCTGGGAGTTGTCGATGTGGAGTTGGGACTTGTTCCTTCAACTCAATGCACAGCCCGGCCTTGACCGCCTTGCGCTCGTCGACGGTCCTCGCATCTTTCCCCGACACCCCGAGGACACGTTGCCGCAGTTGATGACGGACATGGACATCGATCTTGCCGACTATGTCACCCGTGCACGCGAGCACGGCATCATCGACCCGTTCAACGGACCGGAAGCAGATGTCATTCGCCGAGGCATCGAAGCACTCGAACACACGCGCCGCATCGACTTCGAAGACTGGCTTGTCGCGAACAACTACGACGCCGTGATCATGCCGACTCAGACAGATATTGCACCATCTGATGCCGACAAGAACCCTTCATCTGCGGCAATCGCATGGAGCAATGGGGTGTGGGTGTCGACAGGAACGCTCGTCTTTCGTCACCTCGGAATTCCGACCGTGACCGTTCCAATGGGAACCGCACGCGACATCGGCATGCCCTTTGGTCTCACTTTTGCTGCAGCCGCATACAACGACGCCGAACTCATCAGACTCGCGAGCGTGTTCGAAGCACTTCGCCCACGACGGACCACTCCGCCACGAACCCCAGAGCTCTGAGTTTTACACGCTCCTGAGTGCGCTTCACTCACTTCTTGGTTGCGCGAAGTGTGTAAGTGGCGGCGAGTCGCTCTGGTCGATCACGCAGACGCCATTCACCAAGAGCCCCCTCGACCATCACATCGCCGAGTGCGTTCCACGGAACACAGTCGTGCCCCTCGAAATAGGTGATGTCAAACCCGGCACCCCACAATGCGTTGAAGATCTCCGCAAGGCCGTAATTGAAGGAAACATATGTCGGACTGTCGAGCACACTCTCGTGGTCGACGTAGCTGTGTTCCTCGGAGAACACTTCACCGTCGGTCTCGAAGTAGGGATAGTCGACGGTGATGAGGCCATCTGGTCGTGGATCACACAGCGTCCACAACATCGCATGTCCTTCGCGAATGAACAACTCACCGCCCGGCTTCAGCAAAGTCGCCACCACGTCGGCCCACCGCTTCACGCTCGGCAGCCAGCACAAAGTGCCGATGCCTGTGTACACGAGGTCGAATGTGCCCTGTGGCAAGACATCGACAGATGGATACACATCGGCTTCGACAAAAGTCGCATCTGCACCGATGTCGCGGGCCAACTTTCGTGCCACCTCAATGGCAGGCCCAGAGAAATAAAGTCCAGTCACCCGCGCACCGAGACGGTGAAGTCACAACGTGTCAGTGCCGATGTGGCATTGCAGGTGGACTGCGACTTTGCCAGAAATGTCGCCGAGTCGAGGCACGTCGAATGTGACCGTGTCGGACAAGTGGGTCGGGTCGTTCAGGAACTTGTCGATTCCGTAGTTCTCCACGTGGTGAGGCACCCGAGAGTTCCAGTTGGCTTTGTTCAAAGCAAGGTAGTCACGCTTGTTCGCAGCACCTCAACGTAATGACGTCAGAGGTCGTAGCGATACACGTTCGTCTCACGTGCTTTGAAGCCGATGCGCTGATACAAGCGATTCGCTGCTTCACGAGACGGGCGTGATGTGAGGTCGACGGTGATGGCACCGTTCGTCTTCGCGTGTTCAAGAGCAGCCATGTTCAGCGCTTCGCCGACGCCATGACCGCGTGCGCTCGAGTCGACGACGACGTCTTCAATCCACGCGCGAATTCCCGTGGGAATGCGGAACATCGCCAATGTGAGCGACCCGACGATCTGCCCATCGACGCGCGCGATGAACAACGTGCTGGCATCAGATGACACCAGAGCGGTCAGTTCCGCGGCCGTCGGAGGCGGATTCGACGAGGACAACTGCGGGATGAGCCGCTCGAATGCTGTCACCAATTCGTCATCGACAGTCGATGCAATTGATATGTGAACAGCCATGAATTCACTATAGAACCGGCCTGGTGGCCGTCACGGGGTCTCGCAAACGCCGGTAGATTCTGAACTCAATGGCATCGCCCGACCATGTCCGGTGGCAATCACAGCCCCAGTTGCGACGCCCCACCGTCGTCGCCGCATTCACCGGATGGAACGACGCAGCAGATGCCGCTTCCACTGCAGTGCGAACTTTAATCACGTCATGGAATGCTCAGCCCCTCGCCGAGGTCATCCCTGAAGTGTTCACTGACTTCGCGACCATTCGACCTGTCGTGAAATTGAACAATGGCATCACGCGCGAGATCGTGTGGCCGTCAGTCAGTATGTGGCACGCCACCACACCCGGAAGCGACGTCATCTTCGTTCTCGGACCCGAGCCGAGCCTTCGTTGGCGCCTGTTCACTGAACAAGTCATCAGCGTGGCGGCACACTTCAAGGCATCCATGGTCATCACCCTCGGTGCATTGCTCGCCGACGTGCCGCACACGCGCCCCATCCAACTCATCGGCACGGCGTCTGACCCGACGGTCATCGACCGATTCGATCTGCAGAAGAGCCAATACGAAGGCCCCACCGGCATCATCGGAGTGTTGCAAGACGCCTGCCACCATGCCGATATGCCCGCCGCTTCCCTGTGGGCGGCAGTTCCTGCTTACGCCTCGCAGATTCCGTCGCCGAAAGCTGCCGCAGCTCTCATCGAACGTGCCTGCGAAATCATCGGAACTCCGGCACCGGTCGCAGCGCTGAGCGAAGCGATTGACGCCTACGAAGGCCGAGTCGACGAACTCGTCAGCGAAGATGAAGATCTTGCTGAATACGTCGAGCGCCTCGACTCGATGGGCGACAACGTGTTCGAGGAAGACGACCGCCAGATGAGTCTCGACTTCGACGAGGAAGAAGACGACGGCAGTTCGCTCGTCGACGAAGTCGAACAGTTCTTGCGCGACCAAGACGGTCGCTGACGTTTTTCTTCTCGGCAATCAGCCGCGCCAGATATCAGGCCGCGGTGCATCGAATGTCGCAGCACCACGATCGCCCGCGATCGCGCTGAAAGCCATCTCGCCCCACCACTGCACCCCAGCAGTCGGATCGGGCAGAGCGTCTTTACTGAACCAACCGACGCCACTCGTCTCAAGTGGGTGGCCAGCAAGTTCACCACCAACGGCATGCAAGTGAAACACCAGCATGTACATACCGAAGCGTGAGTAACCCATGCGCATGCCGTCGACCACGCCGAGCAGTTGCACCGGTTCGGCGATGATGCCGGCTTCTTCTTCCACTTCTTTCATCGCCACTTCAACAGGTGAATAGCCGACATCAGCCCAACCCGTGGGATACAGCCATACGCCCGTCTCACGACGACGAATGAGGAGAATCTCACCGGCGTCATTCCCGACGATTGCACCGACAGCGATTTTCGGGGTGACGTAGCCGGGAATGCCCTCACCGATTGTCTCCATCCATTCCTGCACGAAATGGTCCTGTTCGCGACGCGTTTCGATGGCATCTTCCATTGACGCCTTGATGTCTCCGGCGACTTTCAAGACCTCTTCATATCGCTCTTTCTCGTAGAGGCTCTGAGTGAATGCCATGCCGGTACGAGCGATTGCAGCCAAAGTCTCGCTCCAGCGCACCAAATCGCGGGTGAAATCGCTCTGCGTTGGCTCGGACACGAATGTGATGTTAGTTGGCTAATTCGACAATGCATTCAGCACAGCAGCACGAATGTGCTCACCAATCACATCGATGGCAACTTTGTCACCAGTTGCATTTCTCACATAAAACGTGTCGACCACTTCGCTACCGAGCGTCTGTACGCGTGCATGACGTATATCGAGGCCAGAGTCAGCCAAGGCCTTCGTGATTCGATGAAGAATGCCGACTGAGTCTGGAGCGCGGACCTCGACAAACGTGGCGTTCGACGACACGGAATTGTCGAGCTTCACGACGGGCACATCGAGTGTTCGGGCCGCCAGTACGCGACGTGGTCGTGCTGACTTGTTGCGTTCAGCAAGCCGCGCTTCGAGTGGGAATTCGCCGTTCAACGAGGAGATGATTTCAGCTCGAACTTTTTGCCAATCGAAGTCGGAGAATGGTGGTGCAGCGACTCGGAACTCTGATGCGGCCATCGGCGCCCTCATGTCACCACCATCGTCTGAATACGCCTCGGCTCCGAGTACATCGAGACCGTTGAGCGACAACACACCAGCGACGGTCGCAAAGGTCCCGGGCCGGTCTGGACTCACCACGGTCACGCTGCCCTCCCCGAAGGTCACAGAAATGTCACCTTCGCTCATGAGCCGCAACACGTCGGCACTAGGGAAAAGACGCCACGTGACCTCACTCACGTCACCGCCATCGAGAACATGTGACACGCGTTGCGCGAGCGAGATGACGAGGTCTGACTTCCACGCACTCCACGCAGAGGGACCCGTTGCCAGTGAATCGGCTTCGGTGAGTGCGTGCAGCAACTCAAGTGTCGTCACATTGCCCACTCGTTCGGCGACGTAGGTGATGGTCGCATCATCTGAAAGATCGCGGTGCGTGGCGACATCGGCGAGCAACAAATGATGTTCAATCATCGTTTGGATCGTGCGCACGTCATCATCTGCGAGGCCCATGCGCTTGCCCACCACGTCGAACAACTGCACTCCTACTTCGGTGTGGTCACCGTTGTATCCCTTGCCGATGTCATGGAACAACGCACCGAGCACCAACAGGTCGGGGCGTTTCACACGATCTGCGAGTGCAGCTGCATTGGCACACGCCTGCCACAGGTGGCGATCGACGGTAAACCGGTGGTACGCGTTGCGCTGTGGCTTACTGCGAACCGATGACCACTCGGGCAGTACTTTGGCCAACAAGTTGCGTTGATCGAGCGCCTCAAGAACCGGAATGGCGCGCTCACCCTCGAGCAACAACGCCACCAGCTCGTCACTTGCACCTGCTGGCCACGGGTTCGGGAACTGTGGCGTGCGCTCACCTAAGCGGTTTAGTGACTCACGTGCGATGCGTCGTCCGTCGCGTGCGGCTGCAGTCGCTACTCGCAACACCACTGTCACGTCGTGTAACGGGTCGACATCGTCAGCCACGTGCACTTCGCCGTCACGCACCAACACTCCCGCGGAGAGTGAGCGAGGCGCTGACTGGGCGTCGTCTGGCGGGTCGAGCCGTGCCCATGCTTCATCAGCCACCCATGCGATCTTTCGGCCCGCCGCTGACACCGCAGCCATCAGAGCATCGTCAGACGAAAACCCGATCGCCTTGGCGACTGACATCTGATCTTCAAGACGCAACACGTCGCCTGCCCTGCCAGCCATGCGGTGCAACTCGACGCGCACGCCTAGCAACACCTCATGTGCTTCGACAAGCGAGGTGACATCACCCGTCGCCAGCTGCAAGCCGGCAGACAGAGCCCACCACAGTGCATGTACATCTCGCAGCCCACCCGAACCTTCCTTCAGGTCGGGCTCCAATCGAAACGCCACTTCACCAGCAGACTCATGCCGTTCTTTCACACGATCGTGAAGTTGGACGAGCCACTGACGCCCACGCTTCTTCCACGCTTCCCGTGCACCACGAATCACTTCATCGGCGAGCGAAGAGTCACCAGTGATGTAGCGAGCAGTGACGAGTGCCGTCGCGGTGTCAAGGTCAGTTGCACACAGCGACAAGGTTTCTTTTGGTGTGCGCACTGCGTGGCCGAGCTTGAGACCCGCGTCCCAGATGGGATACCAGATCTTGGAGGCGACGTCGTCGATGTTGCGTACCCCTTTGTGCACGAGCAACACGTCGAGATCGCTGAAAGGTGCGAGCTCACGTCGGCCATACCCGCCGACAGCGATAAGCGCCACGTTCGAGCGCTTACGGTCTTTCACCAAGGTGATGGCGCTCGCGTACAACTCACGCATCCACTCATCGGTCGCGTCAGACAGCGCGCGGCAGAACGCACCACCAGTCACCGACACATCAGCAATGACGTCTTCACGCGCGCGCATCAGCTGAGCTTTCCTTCAGCACGACGTCGCGTGAGCACTGTCGCCGCTTTCCATGCTCCCCACCCGATACCAGCTTCATGCACAGACTCTCCGAGATCCATCCATGACATCGGACCGAGCAGGAACTCATCGTCGGGATCGAGACGCTGCTGGAACTCGTCACGGGCCGCCGGAGAAACACGTGCATCACGTAACACCACATTTGCATACTTCGTGCTCGACCGCAGAACCTCGAGTGGATTGGAGCGCTGATCATCGACGTCAGTGGCGAGGAGGCCGTTCAGTTGCTCGGTCACGTAGGCCAACGTGTCCCGCTGGACATCTCCGACACGACTCTTCACCTTCTCACGTGTCGAATTGTCCGAGTCGCCACACGCCAGCAGCATGACGCGCTCGATCCATGTCGGCACAGTCGTTGTGATCACCTCGAACAGGCGCTGGGGATACTCAGGAAGGTCTCCGGCCATGTCTTTGAAGGTAACGATGTCGCATCCCGATAGCCGTGCTGAAGCCATTAAATCTGTGTGAACTGGTCACATGATGGCGGTGGCAAGTGCCAGGTAAATGACGATTGAAAGCAGGTCTTGCACGACCGTTGCAAGAGGTCCCGACCCAAATGCAGGATCTGCGCCGGTTCTCATGAGTAGCCACGGCAGCAACAATGCAATCGTGCCCGCCATCGCTGAGCTGACAAACAACGCCAGGCTCACGGTGAGCGCCAAGCTTGCCCGGTCATACAGCACAAAGCAGAACGGATAGAACGCCGCAGCGATGAGCACGCCGATCAAAACACCAGCAAGAACTTCCTTGAAGAAAAAATCGCGAAGTGGAATTCCTGCCGACAGTGACCGAACCACCAACACCTCAGTCTGAGTTCCCACTGCATCTGCCATGTACACGATGGCTGGCATGAAGAATGCGAGCGCGACATTGCGCGCTATCTCGTCCTCAGCAGAACTCACAATCCATGCGGACAACATCGCGCCCGCCAGGCCCAGAGCGAGCCACGGCAAGCGATGACGCAAGCGTCGGGTGACCGGTTCCTCGGCACTCGAGATGATGCGCCACGAGCCAAGACCTGCGTCACTGCGGTTGAATGCCATCAGCTTTCAGGTTGTCATCGCACGAGGGGTACGAATATCCCGTCTTCAGTCTCAATCAGAGCGGTGACAACACCTGATTACTTCACAGTGACGGGCCGCGCAGTCGTCGCAGAGAAGACACCGAGCAGCACAAACGCCGTGCCAGCCACGTAGCGACGCATGATGTACAACGAACGCCCACGCAAGAGGACCGAGCGCAGCCCACTTGCCATCAGTGAGTACGACCCATTGAAGATTGTCGCCAACGCCACGAACACTGCGGCGAGAACGAGCGCCTGCACCTTCGCATTGTCAGCCGACGTATCAACGAACTGAGGAAAGATCGACAAAAAGAACAACGCAGTCTTCGGGTTCAGGGCATTCACCAAGATGCCCTGTCGAAATGCCATTCCGCTCGTGACGTGGCTTGTATCGGTGTTCAGATCACTTGGACGCGTCAGCAATGTGCGCACACCTGAGACCACCAAGTAGATGACGCCAGCCCACTTCACGAGCTCGAACAATTCCACCGACGTGGCGATGACAGCGCTCAGACCCAACGCGGCCAACAACGCTTGAATGGTGTCGCCGACTTCAAGGCCAGCAACTGCGGACAACCCGACCGTGCGTCCGTCGGCAAGTGACCGACTGATGATGTAGATGATCGCTGGGCCTGGGATGAGCAAGAGCACGATGGTCGCACCGATGAATGCAAAAAGATCCGAGAGCTCTGGCATGTCAGTCCCCTGTCACACCGTCGATGGCCTCGCGCAACAAGTCGGCATGGCCGTTGTGGCGAGCGTATTCCTCGATCATGTGCACCATCACCCACCGCAGATCGGGGCGAAAATCGGCTCCGTCTCGCACCTCGGTGCGCGCAGCGAGCGAGTCGAGCGACTCGCAAACCACTTCATATCCGTGGCTCGTGACCAGCCCGGCATTGAACGATTCGAGAGCTTCAGTAAGTGTCGCAGTGTCATCGAAATTGAAATCAAGGTTGTCATCTTCCCACGTGATGTAGATCGGCTCAGGCTGCACGCCGCCAATCACCCAGGTGAACAAGTACCGCTCAACAACCACCATGTGACGTAGCAAACCGAGCAATGACAAGTTGCTACTTGGAATCGACCGTGTCCGTGCTTGCGCATCGGAGAGCCCGTCGATTTTCATCAACAGAGTCGCACGGTGGTATTCGAGCCACTCACGCAACGACGTGCGCTCATTTGCCACTTGCTGCGGATCGACCCGCTTCACGTTCACCCGCTCCCCTTCAGTGCCCACATGGACGGGCCAACACTACGGCTAGTTGGCCAGCGAACCACCGTAGATCTGCCAAGCAAGGTATGACTTCGCGACGAGGCTGAGAACCAAATACACCTTCTCGCCGTACACGTAGTCGGTCCACTTGCCAACACCCTTGTATTGCAACCATTGGTTGAGACCAAAACTGAAGAAGAAGATCTGCTCAAGCACGACAAGCACGAACACGAAGCTCGGAACAGTGTCGGCGCCGACCACGTTGATCCAGATACCGATCCATGGCGCCACACCAGCAAGAGTGCCGAACCAAAATGGCTTCATGTTGGTCGACGTGCGACCTGGTGGGTTGATGGCTTCTTGCAGCCACCCGAACAGAATCATCGCCACGTTTGCACCGACCACTGCCACCAGGGCCGTGATGTCGGTGACACCGGAGTACATGCCAATGAGCAACATCATCAGTGTGGCGCTGAACGAATACTCGACCCAACGGAAGCGGTTGATACCCCGACGCAGGTCAGCTTCGTAGGTATCACGCATGACTGTGGCGGTCAGGAAGTGATCGACTGCCGCCATCAGCAGGAACAGCGCGACAGCCGGCCCGATTGCCAGCTCAAAGAACGACGACGGCATCTCGAGGCGTGTACCTGGCGGGCCGACCGGAAAGTTCGAGGTGACAGTGATAGCGAAACTGCCCGCCATCACGAAGATCATCACGGCTTGCGCTGCGTGCAGCACAGTGAGAGCCAAGTTCCATTTTTTCAGGTTCTGCAGACGCGCTGGAGAAATGTCAATCAGTGAGTTCGACTCGGACACGGCGAAACCCCTTTCCTTTGTTCTCGACCTTAGCGACACGGAACGTGCCGACTTCGCGAGTGGACGCCACGTGCGTGCCACCGTCGGCTTGTTTGTCGAGCCCCACGATGTCGACCACGCGAATCTCTTTGACTGACCCTGGAATGAGTGACACCTTCGTACGAATGAGGTCTTCATCCATCACCGCTGTGTCTCGCGGAAGAAACGACACCTCGATGCAATGGTCGCGAGCGATTGCCTCGTTCACCAGTTCTTCGACTCGCGCAGCAAAATCATCTGGAAGCGGATTGAACTCGAAGTCCATACGCGCAGACAATGGCTCCATATTTCCGCCAGTAACCGGTACGTGCCATTCGTTCCAGATGACACCACACAACACGTGCATCGCCGTATGAGTACGCATCAACTTGTGGCGACGCTCCCAATCGACATGGCATTGCACCGTGGAACCAACGGCAGGGACTGCCGCGCCGTCGATGAGTGTGTGCACCACCACGTCGCCGTCTTTGCGCACATCGACCACCAGTTGGCCGTCGATGATCCCGGTGTCATGTGGTTGACCACCACCTGTCGGGTAGAAAATCGTGCGGTCAAGCACAAGTGCGTTGTCGCGCACTTCGACGACAGTGGCTTCCAACTCGCGAAGATACGCATCACGTAAGAACACCAGGTCGGTCGCCATGACCACTCGTCAAATCTGTTGGGCGAGTTGTTCGACCGGGGTCACCATGCCGGTGTAGAACGGGCCGAATTCGGCGTACACCGCTGACGCTTCGTCAAATCGCATGGTGTACACGACTTCTTTCAAGTCATCGGGGTTCACGGCAAAAAGCGTGACACCCCACTCGTAATCGTCGAGACCAGCAGAGCCGGTGACAACTTGCACCACGCGACCAGCGAATGTGCGGCCGCTCTTACCGTGTTCCATCATGAGCTCGGAACGCTTCTCGAACGGCAGGGTGAACCAGTTCTGCTCGGGCTCACGACGCTTCGACATGGGATAGAAACACCATGCGTTCGTCCCTGGTGGGGGAAGCTGCGGGTACAGGCGCGCATTCAACATTTCCTGCGGCACACCTTTGGCGTATTCGCTCACTTCAGTGAGCGACACGTACGAGTCGGCGATGGAAAGCCCGGCGTGTTGCAGTGCGGTCTGCAGCGACTTCAACGGGCGCATGTCGGCTGACGTGGCCATGACCGCGATATCGGCCTTGTGCCCGAGCATGGCCACCGTGACCACGCTGACACCGGCGTTCTCGGCG
>SXGQ01220027.1_pt1 | contig 20209 bp, 20 predicted proteins | sample 3178371 | NCBI WGS metagenome assembly SXGQ01 (sample SAMN11356859, study PRJNA531348) | freshwater metagenome | isolation source: freshwater sample F1-20 | place: China: Fuxian Lake, Yuxi | collected 2017-12-25 | reverse complement strand
GACGATCCCCGAACTCGGTACCGTCAAGGCTGCGGTTCCGCCGATCGTGGTGCTCACGTCCAACCGGACGCGCGACGGGCACGACGCGCTCAAGCGTCGTTGTCTCGACCACTGGGTCGAGCACCCGACTTTCGAACGCGAACTCGAGATCGTTCAACGACGCGTCCCCGGCATCACCGCCGAACTCGCGCGCCAGGTCGCCGCCGCAACGGAGGCGTTGCGCTCCTTGCATCTCTACAAGCCGCCGGGAGTCGCCGAGACGATCGACTGGGCCACGGCACTGCACCGACTCGGCACGACCACGATCGACGAATCGACCGTGACCGCCACCCTCGGCGCCGTGCTCAAGTACCGCGAGGATCAGGAGAAGCTCGCCGCCACCGGCATGGATCGTCTGATCCAGCAGGCAGTTCAGCGGGCGCTCGTCGCCTGACCCGGGATCGGCCCGACCAGATGACGACCGACCACGCCGTCCTCGACACGCCGGCCGAGCGGATGGCCATCGGTTTCTGTCGGGTCTTGCGCGGTGTCGGACTGCCCACACCTCTCGGCAGTGTTCTGTTGTTCATGAACGCGCTCGGCCGCACCGGAATCGACGATCACGACGCGGTGTATTGGGCGGCCAAATCCACGCTCGTACGTCGACCCGAGGACTTCGAACTCTTCGACCGCGCCTTTCGTATTTTCTGGTGGCAACCGCGCATCGTCGAGATCGCCGACGAGGAACCGACCTCGATCACTTTGCGCGTCGACGGCGACGACGAGGACGGCGGCACCGGCGAGGCCGAAGCCTCCGACGATCCGTCGATCACCTTGCGGTTCTCGGCCGTCGAGACCTTGCGTCACAAGGACTTCGCCGACTACTCGGCCGATGAGTTGGTGGAAGCGCAGCGTCTCATGAGCCGTTTGCGTCTCGCGGGCTCGCCGCGCCGGTCCTTCCGACTCGTTCCCGGTGGAGATCGCCGCCCCGATCTGCGGCGGACGATCCGCGCGAGCCTCGCCACCTCGGGTGAACCGGTGCAGCGACACTGGTCGACCCACGACGAACGTCTGCGCCGATTGGTTCTCCTTCTCGACGTGAGCGGTTCGATGGAACCGTATTCACGGGCCCTCGTCCGCTTCGTGCAGGCCGCGGTGTCGGGACGGCAGAAAGTCGAGGCGTTCGCCATCGGTACACGTCTCACACGCGTCACCCGCGAACTCTCCCTCCGCGATCCCGATCGGGCGCTCCAGCGCGCCGCCGAATCGGTCCTCGACTGGAGCGGAGGCACACGTATCGGCGAATGCCTCCGCCAGTTCAACGACGAATGGGGTGTGCGCGGCATGGCACGGGGTGCGATCGTCGTCGTTCTGTCCGACGGCTGGGATCGCGGCGATCCAGCCGACCTCACCGAGCAGATGAAACGGCTCCACCGGGTCACGCACCGACTCGTGTGGGTCAATCCGCTGAAGGTCACTCCGGGTTACGCGCCGTTGGCCCGCGGTATGGCGGCCGCCCTGCCCCACGTCGACGATTTCATCGAAGGTCATTCGCTCGATGCCATGGAGGAGTTGGCCCGGGTCATCTCCCGATGACGTCGAGCGATTTCGGCCCCCGAACGGCAGACTGAGACCATGCGCGAGATCCTCGACGACATCGATCGCTGGCAGAAGTCCGGTAAACGCATCGCCGTCGCGCGCGTGGTGAAGATCGAAGGCTCGGGTCCGCGCGATCCCGGTGCCGCCATGGCCGTGAACGAAGACGGTGAAGTCGCCGGTTCCGTGAGTGGTGGTTGTGTGGAAGGTGCCGTGGTCGGCGAAGCGTTGTCGATCATTCACGAGGGATCGCCGGGTCGCATGGTTTCGTTCGGTTACAGCGACGACGAGGCGTTCGCCGTGGGGCTCACCTGTGGTGGCACGATCCGGCTCTTCATCGAACCGCTCACCTGGTGACCGAATGACCCTCTTCGACCGCTTCCGCGATCTCGTCCGCGCCGAGACTCCCGTGGCCCTCGCGACGGTGATCGACGGTCCGCAGGTCGGCGCCAAACTTCTCGTCGTCCGCACGGGCGAGACCGAAAGCGTCGAGGGATCCCTCGGCCACCCCGACCTCGATCGCGTGGTCGCGCGCGACACCGCCGGCGAACTCGAGGCCGGTCGTACCGGTGTGCGCCATTACGGGCCCGAAGGTCAGGCCACCCCGGAGGATCTCGTCGACACCCCCACCGTGTCGGTGTTCATCGAGAGCTTCTCACCGCCACCGCAGATGTGGATCTTCGGTGCCGTCGACTTCACGGCCGCTCTCGGTCGAGTGGCCAAGGTCCTCGGTTATCGGGTGACGGTGTGCGACGCGCGCGAAGTGTTCGCCACCAAGCGACGCTTTCCGATGGCCGACGAAGTCGTGGTGTCGTGGCCGGCGCCCATGTTCGAACGACGTGGAGGCACTCTCGGTCCGCGCGATGCGGTGTGCATCCTGACGCACGACCCCAAGTTCGACGTACCGGCGGTTCAGGGTGCGTTGGCCACCAAGGTCGGCTACATCGGTGTGATGGGTAGTCGCAAGACGCACGCCAAGCGACTCGAACGTCTCGCCGAAGTCGGCGTCACCTCACCGGCTGACTTGGCGCGTCTCATGTCGCCCATCGGCCTCGATCTCGGTGGTCGCACGCCGGAGGAGACCGCAGTGGCGATCTGCGCCGAGATCATCGCCCGCCGCACGGGCCACTCGGCGTCGAGCCTGAAGAACACGGACGGCTCGATCCACTCCTGAGGTTTCAGGCCTCCACGACGACGAGTGAATGCTCCACGTTGTTCATCGGGTCCGGACCCGATGGCGTGGCCACGACGATGTCCTCGAGACGCATTCCCCAACGACCGGGTAGGTAGATACCGGGTTCGATGCTGAACGCGTGTCCAGCTTCGAGCGGAGCCGTGTTGCCGCTCACGATGTACGGATCTTCGTGCGCGTCCATTCCGATGCCATGGCCCGTGCGATGCACGAAGTACTCGCCGAATCCACCATCGGTGATGATCCGCCGCGCGGCATCGTCGATGCTTTCGCACGACACCCCGACCACGGCCGAGGCGACCGAGGCCTGTTGTGCCTCGAGCAGCACGTCGTAGGCCCGACGGAGATCGGCCGGAGGTTCACCAACGTGTACGCAGCGAGTGATGTCGCTGCAGTAGCCGTTCATGGTTCCTCCGAAATCGCACAGCACGATCTCCCCGTGCTTCACAATTCGCGAACCCGGATGATGATGCGGACTCGCTGCGTTCTCCCCCGCGGCCACGATGGCGAAGTTCACGACATCGTGACCCTCGGCGAGAATTCGCGCCGAGAGGTCGGCCGAAATCTGAGCCTCGGTCCGGCCGATGAGCGGAATGCGTCCGGCCTGGAGTTCGGCGGCGATGCGGTCGACCGCGCTTCCCGCGGCCCGCAGAGCCGCGATCTCGGCTGCGTCCTTCACCATGCGGAGTGGTCCGATCACGTCGACGGCTCGCCGCCAGTCGACGTCGCGCACCATGGGCAACAGATCCACCAAGAAGCGCGCCCACATCTGATCACCGACGGCGATCGTGCGCGCCCGTCCGATGAGCCGGGCCGTGATCGCGACCGGATCCTCGGTCTCGTTCCACGGCACCATGGTGAACACACCGGGTTGCTCGACCACGCGGGGTGCCTCGAGCCTCGGGATCACGAGTGATGCATCACCTTCGCGCGGCACCACGAGCATCGTGAGTCGCTCGAGCGGCATGGCGTGATAGCCCGTGAGCCACGGCAGATCGAGGCCGACCGAGAGCAGCACCGCGTCGACGCCGGTCTGCTCCATGCGCTCGCGCACTCGGCGTAGGCGTTCGCGAAAGACGTCGGGTCCGCTTCGATCCTGCGAAACGATCGAGTGTCCGCTCATGTCCCTCACCCTAATGGGAGCGGGCGCAGCGATGATCGGCTCTCGTCGCTGCGATCAGCGACTGATGCCACTGCCCGACGCGACGATCGTGCCGAGACGTCCCGATTCGTAATCGTCGAAGGCCTGGATGATCTCCTCGCGCGTGTTCATCACGAAAGGTCCGTAGCGCGCCACCGGTTCACCGAGAGGCTGGCCGCCGAGCAGGAGCACCTCCGCTCCGTCGTCGCCCGCGGTCACGTGCACCGGACCCACCGACCGGTCGCACACGACCATCACACCTTCCACGGCTTCGGTGCCGTTGGCCACCACCGAACCGACGAAAGTGTGCACGAGCGCGGTGTGCCCTTCATCGACATCCCACTCGATCGCAGCGCCGGCCGGCAGCGTGACATGGGCATAGGTGACAGGGCTCGTCGTGTCGACGATGCCCCGCACTCCGGCGACTTCACCGGAGATCACGCGCACGATCGCGCCGTCAGCCATGGTGACCGACGGGATCTCATGGGCTTCGAACCCCTGGTAACGCGGCGGGATCATCTTCTTGGCCGCCGGCAGATTGACCCACAACTGGAAACCGTGCATGCGCCCGCCCTTGCGCATCAGTTGGTTACTCGGCATCTCGCTGTGCACGATGCCCGAACCCGCCGTCATCCATTGCACCGCGCCCGGAGTGATCACACCATGACCACCATTCGAGTCGCGGTGTTCCATCTCGCCGGACAGGATGTACGTGACGGTCTCGAAACCACGATGCGGGTGATCGGGAGCCCCGATCGCCTTGCCCGGTGCGTAATCGACCGGACCCATCTCGTCCAGCAACAAGAAGGGATCGACGTTGTCGACCCGTCCGGTCGGGAACGGACGGCGCACGACGAATCCGCCACCTTCGGTCTGCCGTTGCGCGTTGATGATTCCGAGAACCGGGCGGGGGGCGTTCATCGACGGACTCCGATGCTGACGGGGACGGCCTCCTCGGCCGATTGACGAGCGTGATAACTCGAACGAGTGAGCGGGCTCGACTCCACGTGGGCGATACCCAATGACTCTCCGACCTGCTTCCAACGGGCGAACTCGTCGGGATGGATCCACCGGGACACCGGAAGGTGGTTGGTGGTGGGACGCAGATACTGACCGATCGTCACGATCGACACCCCGACCGAGGCCAGGTCGGCGAGACAACCGTCGACTTCTTCGGGAGTTTCGCCCATGCCGAGCACCAGTCCGGATTTCGTCACCAGCCCGGCGGCTTTGGCACGCGCGAGAACTCCGAGGCTTCGTGCGTAACCGGCCGAAGGTCTGACAGCGCGTTGCAGCCGGGCCACGGTCTCGATGTTGTGGTTGAAGACGTCGGGCCGGGCCGCGAAGAGAATGTCGAGTGACGACTTCTCGCCCTTCGCATCGGATACGAGGGTTTCGACTCGCGCTCCGGGCACCCGGACGCGAATCGCTTCGACGCACTTGGCCACATGCGCGAACCCGCCATCGTCGAGATCGTCGCGAGCGACCATGGTGAGCACTGCGTGCTCGAGACCCATCGCCGCCACCGCGCTGGCCACCCGATCGGGTTCGTCGAGGGCCGGGGCCAGAGGCTTGCGGGTGTCGACGAGACAGAAACCGCAGGCTCGGGTGCATCGTTCACCGAGAACCATGAACGTTGCCGTGCCGTCCTTCCAACATTCGGAGAGATTGGGGCATCCGGCTTCTTCACACACCGTGACGAGATCGAGTGACCGAAGAGTGGACTTGACGCGGAGGACTTCTTCACCGAGCTGAACCTTGGGCCGCAACCAATCAGGTTTGCGATCGGTGAGCGCAACTGCCTCATTGACGCCGGCGGCGTCGAGTCGACGTAGCAATCTAACCGGCTCCCCCGGACCTTCGCCCCGTGAAAACGACGAAAGATCTTCCGGGCGATGAATCCATGCCACGTCCTGACGTTCGACCGGGCCCCATGATTCAGCGGCCCGCTCGACGATGAGGTCGACCACGGTGCGCAGATCGATGTCGATTCCTTCTTCACGGATCGAGGTGACCGGTCGGTCGCCGATACCGCACGGGACGATGTGCTCGCGCATGAACGTGAGATCGGTGTTGACGTTCAACGCGAATCCGTGCATCGTGCGACCGTTGGCCAGGCGCACCCCGATGGCCGCGATCTTGCGTGGCCGATCGCTGTCGACATCGAGCCAGACCCCCGGATAGTCGGGCAGTCGGCCGGCGTTGGGGAGTCCGATGCGCGCCAACGTGTCGATGAGGATCTGTTCGATGACGCACACGTGCTGCGATGCACCGATCCGGTTGTCGAGGTTCAGGATCGGGTAACCGACCAACTGGCCCGGCCCGTGATACGTGATGTCACCACCGCGCTTCACCTCGACGAAGTCGGCACCGACGGCTGCGGGATCGCACTTCAAGTTCTTGTCGAGTTCGGCCCGCGGTCCGTAGGTGAAGACGTGCGGATGTTCGAGAAGCAGAAGATGCTGCTCCCGTCCGTGGTCGAACAACGCGTGTTGGAGCGCGAGCGCCTCGCGGTACGGAACCCGACCGAGCCAGCGAGTGCGCAGCATTGCTACAGCTCGACCGACCAATCGCGGGTCTCGAGGATCTCCTTGATGCGAACGAGGAATCCGGCTGCGTACGCACCGTCGAAAGCGCGGTGGTCCCAACTCATCGCGAGGTTGCCGACCGGATGGATGGCGATGCTCTCGCCACCGCCGGGAAGAGTGACCACGACGGGCTTCTTGACGATCGCGTCCGTGGAAAGGATGGCGACCTGCGGCTGGTTGATGATCGGCATGGTGAGCACCGAACCGGCCGAACCGTTGTTGGAGATCGTGAAGGTGCCACCCGAGATCTCGTCGGGGCTCAACTTACGGTTGCGCGCCCGATCGGCCAGGACGTTGATGTCCTGCGCGAGCGCCCGCAGACGCTTGCCCTCGGCACTACGCACGACCGGAACGAGAAGGCCCTGGAAATCGAGATCGACGGCGATTCCGAGATCGACGTAACGGTGCACCACGAGGTCGTCGCCGCTGATGCTCGCGTTCATGTGTGGGAAGTCGGCGAACGCGTCGACGACCGCACGGGCGATGAACGGCAGATACGTGAGGCTGAAACCCTCGTGCGCTTTGAAGTCGTTCTTGGCGCGTGAGCGAACCGTGTCGACGTTCGCGTAGTCGACTTCGACCACGCTGAATGCGTGCGGGCTCACCGACTTCGACATGACCATGTGCGAGCCGGTGGCCTTGCGGATCTTCGACAACGAGACCACTTCGTCACGATCTCCGACCCGTACCGTCGGTGCCGCCGGACGCGCGGTCGGTGCGGGAGCCGGTGCGGGAGCCGGTGCCGGAGCCGGAGCTGAAGCGGGCGCCGGAGCGGCAGCCGGCGACGACGCCTTCTTGTCGATGAAATCGAGGACGTCTTCCCGTGTGATGCGTCCGCCCGGCCCGGTACCGGTGATGCGCGAGACGTCGAGGGCGTGTTCGTTCACGAGTCGACGCACGACTGGCGAGAGCAGTCGGTTGTCGTCGGAAACCGTGGTGGCTGGAGCGGGCGCGGGTGCAGGTGCCGGTGCCGGAGCCGGGGCGGGTGCTGGTGCTGGTGCTGGTGCGGGAGCAGGTGCAGGTGCTGGTGCCGCAACGGGCGCGGGTGCCGGAGCGGGCGCGGGTGTCGGAGCTGCTGCTGGCGCGGCCGGAGCCGCCGCACCGTCTCCCACCACCGCGATGACCGCACCGACGGGCACGGTTTCACCTTCGGGAACCCGGATCTCGAGCAGCACGCCGGCAACGGGTGAGGGCACTTCGGTGTCGACCTTGTCGGTCGAGACTTCGAACAGCGCTTCGTCGGCCTTCACCGCGTCGCCGACCTTCTTGAACCAACGCGTGATCGTTCCTTCGGTCACCGTTTCGCCGAGTTGCGGAAGCGTTACCTCTGCCATGTGCTCTACGTCCTTGTGTGTTCTTGCGTTGCCGTCAGGCGTTCAGACTGCGTCCGGTGAGTGACAACACCGTTTCACCGAAGAGTTCGGAGAGACTCGGATGCGGTTGCACGAACTCGGCGATCTCGTCCACGGTGGCCTCCCAGTTGACGGCCAAGTAGCCGCCCGAGAGTTGCTCGGTGACCCACGGGCCGACCATGTGCACACCGAGCACCTGTCCGGCCGAGCCGTCGGGGTTGCGCTTGGCGACCACCTTCACGAGTCCGTCGATCTCGCCCAGGATCTGCGCCCGACTGTTGGCGCGGAACTGATGCTTGGCCACGACCACATCGAGCCCGGCCTCCTTGGCCGCGTCCTCGCCCGGTCCGGCCCACGCGACTTCCGGGTGGCAGTAGATCGCCCACGGCACGCGGTCGTAGGCGATCGGCGCCGGGCCCTCACCGAGCATGTCCTTCACGACGAGGATCGCCTCGGCGTAGCCGACGTGTGCGAGTTGCGGAGTGTTGATGAGGTCGCCGATGGCGTACACGCCGGGTTCGGTGGTGCGACACCACGCGTCGACTTCGACGAAACCACGATCCGAAACCTTCACGTTCGTTCCGCTGAGACCGAGGAAGTCGGCGAACGGTCGACGACCGACCGACACCACGACGGCATCGACCTCGATCTGCTCACCCTCGCCGAACGACACGACGGTGCCACCTTGGCCATTGGGAGTGTGGCCCTTCACCATCACACCCGTACGGATGTCGATCTTCTTCTTCTTGAACGACTTCACGACGACATTGGCGACATCGGTGTCGAGTCCGGGAAGGATCTTGGGCAAACCTTCGAGAATCGTGACCTGTGCTCCGAGATCGGCGAAGGTGGAAGCGAATTCGCAACCGATCGCGCCACCGCCGATCACGACGATGCGCGCCGGTACATGATCGAGATCGAGGACCTCGTCACTCGTCATGATCGGACCACCACGGTCGAAACCCGGGATCGTCCGCGGCACCGACCCGGCGGCCAGGATCACGTGCGAACCCTGAAGCGTGGCCGACGAACCGTCGTTCATGGCCACGTTCACCGTGCGGTTGGCGCCAAGCGAGCCGGTTCCGTTGAAAACCGACACTTTGCGTGACTTGCAGAGTCCGCCGATTCCCTTCACGAGGCCGTCGACGATCTTCTGCTTGCGCGCCTGGGTGACGGCGAAGTTGACCTTGGGGCTGGAGGCCTCGATGCCGAAGTCGGCTGCGTGTTCCACGTGTCGGTGCACCGCCGCAGTCTCGAGGAACGCCTTGGCCGGGATGCACCCGCGGTTCAGACAGGTTCCGCCGAGGGCATCGCGCTCCACGAGAGCCACGTTGAGTCCGGCCGAGGCCCCGTAGAGGGCCGCGCCATAGCCACCGGGACCGCCGCCGATCACCACCAGGTCAAATTGCTCGGCCGTACAGACCACCTCCGCGAAGCGTGCGCCCGAGGCGCTGTGCAGGGCATAACCGTAGCGGGCGGCGGTCCCCGAAAGGCGAGCGAATGACCCCTGTCATGGGGGTCGGCCGACCCCCAAGAACCGGATCAGCCGAGTGGGGAATTGGTCGAGGACGGGCGGTTCAGGGAGCCCATTGACGCTGTTCACCGGCGCGCGTGTACGCCACGGCCTGCACCGCGCGGACCGAGCCGAAACGCACGATGCAGGTGATCGAGCCCGACGTCGGGATCGTCGACTCGCGATCGCACACGCCGTCGGCCGAGGCTCCGGCTGGTTCGGCCACCTCACCGTCGCCGAGCAGACGCCAACCGTCGATGGCGTTGTCGCCGGGCACACCCGACATCTCGATTCCCACACTCGTGCCGTCGGTTCCGCTCGTGATCGACACGACCCGCACGGTCATGTCACCGATGGTGGCCGAATCACCGATGGCCAGTACCGGCACCTCGGTCCGATCGGTGGCGACTTGCAGGAGTTTGACTCCCCCGGCCAGAAGTATCAGGAGCCCGCACACCACCGAGAGCAGGAGAAGCGTGCGGGTCTTCACGTCGAACGAGCCTAACGACCACCACATTGCCGACATCCGGTCACGCACCGTTCTCCGACCAGACCTAGCCTGAACTCGTGTCCCCCCGAACCATCGCCATCACCGGAGCCAGCGGCCTCATCGGCACCGCGCTCGCCGACCATCTGACCTCACGCGGTGATCGAGTCATCCGCTTCTCCCGCACCGGCGGCACCGGAAGCGACGTGATCGCCTGGGATCCGAGGCGTGGCACCCTCGAAACCGACAAGCTCCGCGGCGTCGATGCGGTCGTGCACCTCGCCGGTGCCGGCATCGGCGACAAGCGCTGGACGACTGATTACAAGAGAGAGATCCTCGAGAGTCGCACCAAGAGCACCGCACTCCTCGCCACTGCGATGGCCGAATTGAGCGACGGCCCCAAGGTGCTGCTGTCGGGTTCGGCGATCGGTTACTACGGCGAGTCGCTCGATGCCACCTTCATCGAATCATCACCGGCCGGTTCGGGATTTCTCGCCGATGTCTGCGAACAGTGGGAAGCCGCCACGGCCCCGGCCGAACGCGCCGGTATTCGCGTCGCGCACCTGCGCACCGGAATCGTGTTGAGCCCCCGTGGTGGTGCACTCAAGAAACTGTTGCCACTCTTCAAACTCGGTGCCGGTGGACGCATGGGTTCGGGCCGTCAGTGGCAGAGCTGGATCTCCATCGACGACGAGATCCTCGCCATCGATCACCTGTTGTCGGCGTCGGTCTCCGGACCGGTCAATCTCACCGCACCGCGTCCGGTCACCCAGGCCGAGTTCACCAAGACACTCGCCCACGTCCTGCGACGTCCGAGCCTCCTGCCGGTTCCGAGTTTCGGACCCAAGTTGCTGCTCGGCTCCGAACTCGCCGATGCACTTCTGTTCACCGGACAACGCGTGCTGCCCGAGGTGCTCGGCGCGAGTGGCTATCAGTTCCGCCACCACGATCTCGAGTCCGCACTTCGCGCGCTGCTCGATCGCCCCGCCTGACACCTGATGACACTTCCCGAGTCGTGTGACGTCGCCGTGGTCGGCGCCGGACTCGCCGGCCTGTCCGCCGCCCGTCTGCTCGGCGAACGAGGTCTGGATGCGCACGTGTTCGAAGCCTCCGACGGCGTGGGAGGTCGGGTGCGAACCGACGAGCACGAGGGTTTCCTCCTCGATCGCGGATTCCAGGTTCTGCTCACCGCCTATCCGGAACTGCGAACGCAGTTCGATGTGAACGCTCTCGACCTGCGGGCCTTCGATCCGGGCGCATTGGTGTGGCTCAAGCGGCGTGGATACGTGGTCTCCGACCCGTTCCGCCGGCCGACCACCACTCTCTCGACCGCCACCGCACCCATCGGATCACTGACCGACAAGATCCGGATCGCTGGACTTCGCCACCGACTGCGACGCGGCGATGCCGCCAACCTCTTGCGCGGCGACGACATCACGACCGGTCAGATGCTGCGGGAGACCGGGTTCTCCACCCGCATGCTCCAGCGTTTCTTCATTCCGCTCATCGGTGGCATCCAACTCGATCCCGAACTCACTGCATCACGCCGGATGTTCGACATCGTCTTTCGCATGCTCTCCGAAGGCGATGCCGCGGTTCCGGCGCGCGGGATGGGTTGCATCCCCGCACAACTCGCCGCGCGACTGCCTGAAGGTTCGGTGCACGTGTCGTCTCCGGTCACTGCCGTCGATGGCGACGGAGTGATCGTCGGGGCCCAACACCGGGTCCGGGCGCGAGCCGTCCTGGTGGCCACCGAAGGCCCGGCGGCAGCGGCTCTCACCGGCTTGCCCCTCGTGAAGTCGCGGTCGGTGTCGTGCGTGTACTTCGCGACCGATCGTCCGCCGACCGACTCCAAACTCATCGTGCTCGACGGAACCGCTCGCGGACCGGTTCTCAACATCGCGGTCATGAGCAACATCAGTCCGCACTACGCGCCATCCGGCCAGCACTTGGTGGCGGCCGCGATTCCCGGCGTCGTCGACGGTGATCTCGAACACGAGGCGCGCGAACAACTCGCCGGGATGTTCGGACCCTCGGTGACTTCGTGGCGTCACCTGCGCACCTATCGCATCGCGCACGGTCAGCCCGATCAATCACCGCCCTTCTCCCCCAAGAAGGCGGTCCATCTCCGCGACAACGTCTTCGTCGCCGGTGACCACCGCGACACGGCGTCCATCCAGGGAGCGTTGTTCTCCGGTCGACGCAGTGCCGAAGCGATCGGTCAGTATTTGAACGACCACTCTCACTGATCAACCCACGACATCACCACATCATCCGAGGAGAAGAACCATGGGCCACGATCCCAAGAAAGTCCTGAGCGCCACCAAGGTCGTTCCGGCCACTCCGCAGCAGATCTTCGACCTGCTCGCCGATCCGGCACAGCATGCGACGATCGACGGCTCGGGTTCGGTGCGCAAGGCGCAATCCGGCGCCCCGGCCCGACTCTCGCTCGGGGCCCGTTTCGGAATGGACATGAAGATCGGCGTTCCGTACAAGATCACCAACGAGGTCGTGGAATTCGACGAGCCCAAGCAGATCGCGTGGCGTCACTTCGGAGGTCACATCTGGCGCTACATCCTCGAACCGGTCGATGGCGGAACCCGGGTGACCGAGCAGTTCGACTGGAACAAGAGCAAGTCGCCGATCGTGCTGAAGCTGTCGGGCACATTCGACAAGAACCAGAAGTCGATGGAGGCCACTCTCGAACGCCTGGCCGCTCATTTCGGCGGCTGAGGCGATGAGCGGCGACGCCCACGATTTCGAATCCGTCGCGCGGGTGATCCGGGCTCGCCGGACGTCGATGATCGTCGACAAGTCGCGCGATGTCGCCGACGACGTACTCGACGAGTTGTTCGAACTCGCCAACTGGGCGCCCTGCCACAAGCGAACCTGGCCGTGGCGCTTCGCCGTCGTGCGCGGAGACGCCCGCTCGGCTCTCGGTCACACGGTCGCCGAGGCGATGCACCGCTTCGGCGACGAACCCGACAAGGTCACCAAAGCCCGCACCAAGTACACGCGAACTCCGGTCGTGGTCGTGGTCGGCAGTGTGGTGGGCGACTCCGAACAGCGCACGGCCGAGAATCGTGACGCCACATCGGTCGCCGTCCAGAACTTCATGCTCGGTGCCACCGCCCGGGGAATCGCGACCTACTGGGGCAGTTGTCCGAAGGGTGCCGATGCCGATGTGGCGACGTGGTGCGGTTTCGAGACCGACACCAAGATCGTCGCGCTCGTGTACGTGGGCTGGGCAACGAGCAGTGTGGACGCACCCGAACGACCGCAGCCGATCGTCAACCGTCTTTCCTGAGTGTTCCGATCGTCGATGTGACTACGGCTGGTAAAGGCCGAACACTCCGCGGAGGGCGTCGCTGATCTCACCCAGCGTCGCGTCGGCCCGCAAGGCGTCCTTGATCGGATACAGCAGGTTCTGCGTGCCGCGCGCGGCGTCGGCCAGGGTGGCGAGCGTCGACTCGACCCGGGCCCGATCGCGATTCGCCTTGTACTCGCCGAGTCGCTTCTTCTGACCGCGTTCGAGTTCGGGATTGATCGGGAAGACCTCGGGTTCGGGGTCGTCGTTCACCGAGAACTTGTTGAGGCCGACGATTACGCGCTCATCGTCGTCGATCGACTTCGTGTATTCGTACGCGGCCTGCTCGATCTCGTCCATCTGGTACCCGGCCTCGATGGCCGCCACCGCACCGCCCATCTCGTCGATCTTGGCGATGTATTCGAGAGCCAAGCGCTCGATCTCGTCGGTGAGGGTCTCGACGAAGTAACTGCCGGCGAGCGGATCGGGAGTGTCGGCGATGCCACTCTCGTAGCCGATGATCTGCTGCGTACGCAGGGCGATACGCGCGGCGCGCTCGGTGGGCAGACTGAGGGCTTCGTCGAAGCCGTTCGTGTGCAGACTCTGCGTTCCTCCCATCACGGCGGCCATCGACTGCACCGCGACACGCACGATGTTGTTCTCGGGCTGCTGGGCGGTCAGTGTGCTGCCACCGGTCTGGGTGTGGAAGCGGAGCAGCTTGCTCGCCTCCTTCTTGGCGCCGAAACGCTCGCTCATGATCCGGAACCAGATACGACGCGAAGCCCGGAACTTGGCGACTTCTTCGAAGAAGTTGTTGTGCGCGTTCCAGAAGAACGAGAGTCTCGGCGCGAAGTCATCGACATCGAGACCGGCCGCGATGGCCGCCTCCACGTAGGCGATGCCGTTCGCGATGGTGAAGGCGATCTCCTGGACCGCCGTCGATCCGGCCTCACGAATGTGGTAGCCCGAGATGGAGATCGTGTTCCACTTGGGGACGTTCTTCGCGCAGTAGTCGAAGATGTCGGTGATGATGCGCATGCTCGGCCGAGGCGGATACACGTACGTACCGCGAGCGATGTATTCCTTCAGGAGGTCGTTCTGGATCGTGCCACTGATGGCGCTCGAAGCCACGCCTTGTTCCTCGGCGACGAGTTCGTACATCAACAAGAGAATCGCGGCGGTCGAGTTGATGGTCATCGACGTCGTGACCTTGTCGAGCGGTAGGTCCTTCAGCAGGAGTCGCATGTCGGCCATCGAGTCGATGGCCACGCCCACCTTGCCGACCTCGCCCTCGGCGCGCGGGTGATCGGAGTCGTAACCCATCTGAGTGGGCAGGTCGAAAGCGCACGAGAGGCCCGTCTGACCGGCGGCGAGCAGGAATTTGAAGCGCTCGTTGGTCGACTCCGCGGTACCGAACCCGGCGTACTGGCGCATCGTCCACAACTTGCCGCGGTACATCGTGGGGTAGACGCCCCGGGTGTACGGGGGCTGGCCGGGGGTTCCGAGCTTCTCGGCCGCATTCCAGCCGGCCAAGTCGGCTTCGGTGTACAGGGCGTTGACGGGAATACCCGAGTCGGTGCGCTTGTCGTCACTCATCGGTGACGAGCGTAGAAGGCGCCCCTTCCGAGACCCCCATTCAGCAGGGATCAGTCGACACCACGACCGAGTACTTTCGGGACCACTGCGCCCGAGCCCGGGACTTTGGTCCCTGACGCCGACTCCGAGCGCATCTTTAGGTTCGGTGACGTGAGATCACACCTTCGTATCGCCTTGGCCAGCCTGTTCGTCGCCGTTCCCCTCTCGGCGTGCGCGGATGATTCGGCCGATGTCGCACCCCCCACGACATCGGCCGAAACGTCGGGCACCGAGGCTCCGACGACGCTCCCTCCCTACGTGTCACCCATGGGCGACATCATCGGTGAAGCGCTCGTGGCCGGGCAGTTCTCGGTCCTTGCCGGCCTTCTCGTGGACGCCGGACTCGTGGATGCGTTGCGAGCCGAGGGGCCCTTCACCGTGTTCGCGCCCAACGACGCCGCGTTCGGCAAACTGCCGGCCACCACACTCGACGCCGTGTTCGCCGATGCCGATCTCCTGACTGCGGTGCTCACGTATCACGTGGTGGCTGGCGACGCGCTGACCGTCGAATCGCTCACCGATGGTCAAGAACTCACCACCCTGCAGGGGCAGACACTGAAGGTCACCAAATCGGGCGACCAGGTGCTGATCAACGGAGTCCCGGTGATCGCGGCCGACGTGCCGGCGACCAACGGCGTGATCCACGTGATCGACGGCGTGCTCGTCCCCGAGACCTGACCCCGTAACCTCTCGTTCGTGACCACGACCGAGAACAACCCGATCGCCAACGCCGCCCTCGGCAACACCAACATCCTCGCCCTGCCCACTTTCGAGTCGGTCGAGGAAGAGCGCCTGTACCGCAAACAACGACTCGCCGGCGCGCTGCGAATCTTCGGTCGCCTCGGCTTCGGAGAGGGTGTGGCCGGGCACATCACTGTTCGTGACCCCGAGAAGCCCGACCACTTCTGGGTCAATCCCTTCGGATTGTCGTTCCGCCACATGCGCGTGAGCGACCTACTGCTCGTCAACCACCACGGCGAAGTCGTGCACGGTGATCTTCCGGTCAATCGCGCGGCCTTCGTGATCCACTCGGCCGTGCATCAGGCCCGCCCCGACGTGATCGCCGCCGCGCACGCCCACTCGGTGTACGGCAAGTCGTTCAGTTCACTCGGCATTCCGCTCGATCCGCTCACCCAGGACGCTTGCGTCTTCTACGAGGACCACCACGTGATCTCCGAACAGGGTGGTGCGGTGGTGTTCGATGTGGATGCCGGCAAGGAACTCGCCGCGATGTTCCCGACCGGCAAGGCCGCGATCCACCAGAACCACGGTCTCTTCACCGTCGGTCAGAGCGTGGAGGAAGCCGCTTTCTGGTTCATCACCATGGAGCGCTCGTGTCAGGCCCAACTCATGGCCATGGCCGCCGGTACGCCCAAGAAGATCAACCACCAGTACGCGACGTACACGCGCGAGCAGACCGGTCATTCACTCGCCGGTTGGTTCCAGTTCCAGCCGCTGTGGCAGGAGATCTGCCGCACCGATCCCGAGCTGTTCGACTGAACCAACACGACGTCTCGTCGTCGCGTCCGTCGCCTCTCGGACGCTTTCTCGCGTCCGCACCCCCGGAGGCGCTCTTCGTCCTGAGCGCGATCGCGCAATACGTCGGGGCCACGGTGGCCATCGACCTCTTCGACGAGGTCCATCCGGCCTCGGTCGCTTGGTTACGGGTGATCGGAGCATCGGTCGCCCTCGTCGTGGTGTCATTGCCCCGCCTCATGCGACGTATCTCGCGGGCCGAATTCGTGGCCATGGCTCTCTTCGGCACCTCGACCGCGCTCATGAACACCTTCTTCTACCTCGCGGTCGATCGACTGCCGCTCGGCAAGGGAGTGACGATCGAATTCATCGGGCCGATCATCGTGGCCGCGTTGCGCACGCGGTCGGTGCGCAATGCGATCGCCCTCGGTTTCGCAGTGGTGGGCGTGGTGGTGTTGTCGGGCGTCGAGCTCGGTGGTGAGCCACTCGGCTTGTTGTTCATCTTCCTCGCCTCGGCCATGTGGGCTTCGTACATCGTCATCGGCTCCAAGGTCGCCCGACTCGATCGTGGTGTGGCCGGACTCGGTGTCGGTCTCGCCGTGGGCGCGCTCGTGATCTCACCGCTCGGTGCCCCGCACAGCGGCGAGGTGTGGGGCTCGCCCCGATTGCTCGGACTGTGCTTGTTCGTCGGCGTGTTCTCGAGTGCGATCGGTTACGGAATCGACCAATACACGTTGCGTCGGATACCGGTTCGGAGGTTCAGCGTGTTGCTCGCGCTCCTACCGGTGGTGGCCGTGGTGACCGGCTTCGTGGCCCTCGATCAGCAGCCGACCCTGATCGATCTCCTCGGCATGGCGCTCGTTCTCACCGGCGTCGTCGTACAAGAACGGGATCGACTCCCCACGACCGACGACTGACCCCGGTGTTCTGGTGAGGGTTTTTCCCCGTATAGGTGAAAAACCCTCACCAGATCCACGAGGGATTCGGGTCAGTGCGACATCCAAGGGGCGCAGAGACCGTCGAGTTCACGAACTTCGATGCGATCGCGGTTCTCCCACGTGACCGGGTTCGACGGATCGCGCTGCAACTTGAAGGTCCGGAACGACATCTCGGTGGTGTCGACCGCGAGGATCCGACCGATCAAGGCATCGCCGAGGCCGAGCAGGATCTTGATCGTCTCGAGCGCCTGGATCGAACCGATGATTCCGGGCAGCACACCGAGCACTCCGGCTTCCGCGCACGACGGCGCGAGTTCGGCCGGCGGCGGCTCGGGAACCATGTCGCGATACGTCGGGCCGTCCTTGGGGTGGAACACCGACACCATGCCTTCGAAGCGGAAGATCGAACCGTGGACCACCGGGATACCGAGTTTCACACTGGCGTCGTTGAGCAGATAGCGCGACGGGAAGTTGTCGGCGCCGTCCACGATCACGTCGTAACCGCTGATGATGTCGATGATGTTCTCGGCCGACAGACGAGTGTCGTAGGCGACCACGTTCACGTCGGGGTTCAGGAGCGTCAGGGTCTTCTTGGCCGAATCGACCTTGCGATCACCCACGCGGTCGATGTTGTGCAGGATCTGGCGTTGCAGGTTGCTCGCATCCACTTCGTCCATGTCGACGATGCCGAGCGTTCCCACTCCGGCCGCCGCGAGATAGAGCGCGGCCGGCGACCCGAGTCCACCGGCACCGAGCAGCAGCACCTTGCTGTCGAGCAACTTGGCCTGGCCCTCCACCCCGACTTCGGGAAGCAAGAGGTGACGCTTGTAGCGATTGGACTGTTCGGGCGTGAGCGAAGCCGGTGCTTTCCACTTGCGCCCCTCGTCCTTCCACTTGCCGAAACCACCGGCCATCGAGAACACGTTCGAGTAACCGAGTTCGCCGAGAGTGCGGGCGGCGAATGCGCTGCGCACACCTCCGGCGCAATACACGATCACCGGCGCGTCCTTGTCGACGATGCGGCCCTCCACTTGCGCTTCGAGGTGTCCGCGCGGAATGTGGAGCGCGCCGATCAACGCACCTTCGGCATGTTCATCGGGTTCACGCACGTCGAGAACCGTCACGTTGCCGGCGTTGATTCGAGACTCGGCCGTTGCGGTGTCGACTTCGGTGATCGCCGACTTGGCCGCGGCGAGCAGGTCACGGAAAGTTGCCATACCCAAAACCCTACCTGTTGGGTCGGGAATTGCCACCGGACCACCCCACCCCCGTCCGGGCGGGATCGACCCCGGTCAGACCCCGATCAGACGCGGCAACACCTCGGCCACCTGACCGAGCACGAGAGCATCGGCGAAGCGGTCCATGTCGGTGGGCTCGGCGTTCACGATCACGACTTTGGCCCCGGCCGACTTCGCGCGCGGCACGACGTTGTTGACCGGTCCGACCGACAACTTGGTTCCCACCGCCAACAGCAAGTCGCAGTCCTCGGCCGCGTCCATCGCCGCGCCAATCACTTCGGGCACGAGCGACTCGCCGAAGAGGATCGTCGCGCTCTTCAGGATTCCGTTGCACAGCCGACACGACGGATCGGGTTCTCCGTCGATCACACGTTGCACCGACTCCATCATCGGCCGACGGTCGCCGCACGACCAACACACCGTCTCCCGCCACGAGCCGTGCACCTCGATCACTTTGTCGGGCGCGTGACCGGCCGCGTGGTGGAGTCCGTCCACGTTCTGCGTGACGAGGGCTCGAAGGCGTCCTTGGTCCTCGAGGCGTTTCAACGTGTGATGACCGATGTTGGGTTCGGGCTTGACGCGCGCGAGGTTGCGCACACGCCCCTCCCACGCGAGTCGCCGCACCTCGGTGTCACCGAGGTAGTAGTCGATCGTGGCCGTGAGTTCGGCCTTCGGGTTCTTGGTCCAGAGGCCCTGCGGGCCACGAAAATCAGGAATACCCGAGTCGGTCGAGATTCCGGCTCCGGTGAGAACGGTGATCCGCCGGGCCTCGTTCATCCATGCGACGACCGACTCGAATCGCGGATCCCCCGTGCTGTCGATCGTGAATTGGGGCATGACTCATTCTGACCAGTGCGCTCCCCCTTCGCGCCATGTGGAGTCACACACTTCTCGAGATCCACACGAGGAGGTCCGATGAACAAAACACCCACCCGCCATCTGATCGACGATCGAACCGGCACGATCAGGGTCCGTCGTTGGGACGATCCACTCGTGGAGCGGCACGGCTATCTCGTTTCGGGTGAGTACGTCGAGTACTTCTGGCTCGGCACCCTCGGCCCCACCACCGCCTGGCTCATGCGACGCTTGGCCCGCGTCGTCGACCTTCACCCCGACGGTGTGGCGTTGGATCTCGCCGAACTGGCCACGAGTCTCGGACTCGGCTGGGACTCGGGTCGGGCGAATCCGCTCGTGCGGTCGTTCGATCGTTTGGTGATGTTCGGTCTGGCCAAGCCCCTCACCGAATCACTGCTCGTGCGCACCACCGTGCCACCGTTGAACATGAAGCAGATCGAGCGCCTGGCTCCACACTTGCGCCGCGCACTCGACGCATGGCCGATCAGGGGCGAATCCGGAACACCGCCCTTGCCGACGATCAGCGACGTGCGGTCGGCCGCTTGAACTGCAATGCGAGGTCGAGGAGCAGACGCGTTCCGTACCCAGTGGCGCCCCGGCTCAACCAGCCCTCGTCACCGTCGACGTTCATGGGACCCGCGATGTCGAGATGCGCCCACGGCACCGACCCCGTGAATTCGTTCAGGAACAACGCGGCGGTGATGGCTCCGCCGTAGGGTCCGCCGATGTTCTTCATGTCGGCGATGTTCGAGTCGAGCAGTCGGCGGTACGAGCGTTCGAGCGGCAACTGCCACGCCGGTTCGTCGGTGCGCTGGGAGGCCTCCAGAATCTGATCGACGAACGGCTGATTCGAGCCGAGTACACCGGCGATCTTGGGGCCGAGAGCGGCCATGCAGGCTCCGGTGAGCGTGG
>SXGQ01440501.1_pt1 | contig 20214 bp, 26 predicted proteins | sample 3178371 | NCBI WGS metagenome assembly SXGQ01 (sample SAMN11356859, study PRJNA531348) | freshwater metagenome | isolation source: freshwater sample F1-20 | place: China: Fuxian Lake, Yuxi | collected 2017-12-25 | reverse complement strand
TTCGGTATGCTCTTTGGTCCATCTTGTATTGTATCTTTCCATACAATAAATATCAATTATATCACCAACCAAGACAAGTTTCTCAGTCTTGAGTTCTTTAAGAAATTTTAGAAGCTTCTTAACATTACATCTATCAGTCCCTAAATGTACATCTGAAATAAATACTGTATTAAACATCGTTAAAATATCCAATCTTTATAATTAAAAAAGTAAAACTTGCGGCAAATAATAATAAAAATGCCGTGTATTCCATTTTAGTATCGGGATTCGTTAATTTTGTCGAGAACTCGATTTAAATATCGATGAGCAATTTGCTTTGGATTTGTCGTATATTCGGTAAGTTGTTCTTCATATAATTCACGTTTGAGTTTAAGAACCCAACACTTTATCTCGTCCTTTGTTAGTTCATTTCTTGCCATAAAAAAAGAAGAGACCTCAATCTTATATAGATCAAAATCTCTTTATAAGGTTTATAGTTTGTTAGGATTTCAGAATACACCAGGCAGAATTTGCCCAGTCGTGAGGTAAGTTCCAACAGCAATTACAAATCCCAGCATCGCCAATCTTCCATTTAATTTTTCTGCGCGTTGAGCATAAGTTTCGTTTTCGTGTTCCATTTTATCCTCTGGGGTAATGTACATTTTTGGTTCTGTCGCAAACATATTTTGACGGTTTCCGTCTTCCGTTGTGATAGTCATAATCAAAGGTGTTCAACAATACTAATTATACAAGATTTTTTGTGTTTTGTCAAGAAGGTCTTGGTGAGGGTTCCGTGATTCTTCCAAGATAGGGATCATAGTTCATCAGGTCATCAATTTTCATATCAGATCCTTGATTCTCCCAGAAGTTTAGAAGACCATCATGACTCTGGCGATGAAAGACATCAATATGTTCCGGATGTATGCTTGACCCCAATTCAATTTTATAGAGAAACAGTGGAATAGAAAAAGTATTACCCGAGTTATAAATTAAATCATCGGCAACAGCTCTTGGTTTGACTCCATTATCCAACTTATACTTATCATCACGAAGATGATGTCTTAAAATCTTTTCAGCATGATGACGAGTAATCATATAAGCGGCAGTTGAAAAATCATTTACAAATCTCTTATGAAGTTTGACATGTAAATCTCCGGTACAAATAATAGCAAGTTGGATTACATCATAATCATAAGGAACCTTTGCAGCAAAATCAGACCAGGTGAAGTCCCAAAATCTAACAAGTTGTAGATCCACATCATCTTCCATAATAATCGCATAAGGACTGTCAGAGGTCTCTATCCAATGCTTGAGTGCCTTGAGATGAGAAGTTGTACATCCAATTTCACCCGTTGTCATATTATCAGGATAACGCCCCTTAATGATGTCGCTCAGATCATCTTCTCTTCCATCATAGGCAGATATACGAGTATAGTTTTCTATCTCCCAGTACTTAAACTGCTCCTCCATATATTGTCTTCTTTCTGGTTGCCCATCAAGATTGAGATAATATATTGGAGAAAGATTTTTGAGTTTATATGCCGCTTTATTTTTGTCCATTAATCCAATCTTTTAAATTTACTTGTGGTCTCCAATTAAATACAGATTTGATTTTTTCAATGTTGGCAAGAGATATTTTAACTTCTCCAACTCTAGGTGAAAGATAAATTTGATTTGAATCAATTTTATCTGCAATTTCTTGGACAGAATAATTTATCCCACTACCAACATTAAATACCTCCCCAAAGATAGAAGAATCAACATCAGTAGTTGCTGCTAAAATATTTGCATTTACAACATCAGAAACATGAATAAAATCTCGTCTTTGTGTACCATCACCAATAATAGTTATTGGTTCCCCCGCATCTTTTTGCCTATTAAAAATAGCAAGAACTGGTGCATATTGCCCCTGTTTTGGAGCCCTATCACCATAAACATTAAAATATCTAAGAACAATAGTTTCTAATCCATAAAGATTTGAATACATTTTACAAAATTTTTCTGCTGCAACTTTAGATGCTGAATAAGGATTTAAACAATCATCTGGTTGAATTTCTATATTTGGATGAGGATTATTACCATATCCGGAAGAAGTAGAAGAATAAACAACTCGTTTTACTTCTGCTTCTCTGGCACATTGAAGAACAACGCATGTACCAACACAATTTCTATCTACGGCATCAATTGGATTTTCAATTGCCGGTTGCAATCTAGACTCTGCTGCAAGATGAAAAACATAATCTACACCATTAAATAATGAACGAATTTTTTTGTAATCTCGAATATCGTATTTGTAATTTTTTGTTTTTACATTTAGATAAAATTTTTCATTATTGGCACTAAGATTATCAATAACAGTCACCTCATGCCCCAAATCCAATAAAGAATCTACAATATGAGATCCAATAAATCCTGCTCCACCAGTTACTAAACTTTTTGTCATGAGAATTTCCTTTTTAAATATTTTTTAGATTAAAATCCATTTTTCTGGAATCAAGTCTTTTGTGTCTTTATCTGCATATGCAGATCCGAACCACATTTTAGGTGCTATAATTTTTTTATTTTTATTTTCAATTAACCAAGCACCCCACCAACTTAATGTACTGTTAGCAATAATAGCATGAGAACATAAAGACATCAAGCACAAATCAGCATATGGAGTATAAGATCCATCTGAATATTTTTCTTGTGGTTCTGAAATTAAAAATCTATCTCCAGAAAAAAATTCTTGTTCTTTTACCCATTCGGGAGAATCAGAAAAGACAATCACTGGTTGTTCATCATCAAATTCTGCAAGTGCTTTTTCATAATATTCTAATGGTTGAACAGGGTGCTGCTCACCACATTGAGTATATGACCATTTAAATCCACGAGGATCAACAAGATTTGGATCACCACGACGAACATGAAGAAAAATAGGATCTATAACATCAGAAATAAATTCCAAACATGGATTTATAATTTCATCATGAAAAGAAAAATCTTTCCTAATTATATCTTTAATATGTTTAAAATATTTTTCGGATTGAAAAAATCCATGAAGACTTACATTATCTGGACAGTTATCAAATAATTCTTGATCAAAATGAAAGAATCTTTCTTGTACATAAGAAAAATTTTCCCGTATAGAAAGATTATTTTCAAATACTGATTCGAGTTTAAAACAATTACTTAAACTATAATTTTCAATTCCCTTTATATTAAATGGAGGGATGCACCAATCGTATTCATGATGGGCAGCAATTCCTCTAACTGCAGCATACTCAAACATTTGATTACCAAGTCTGCCAAGATTTCCAATTTGATTAAATGCTAACATAATTCTTCAATCGTAATTTTCGTGTTCTAGTTTTTTAACTAAAATGGATTCATAAATTTGAGTTTTTAATTTAGTAGATGAATACTCATGAGATTCTCTATCCAACCAAACAATATTAATTGAAATATCTTGTCCCGTATAAGGTCTGGTTTTATAATCAGTACCCAGAAACCTCACATTATACTCTCCACTTCTCAAATAGTCAAGATATTGATCTTCTACACTATAAGTAACCACATTATCAATATATTTGATGCTTCTAAGAATCTCAGTTCTTTCTTCAACACTTTGAACTGGTTGAAGTTTATGTGATCTTTCTACAGATGGATCTTCATGAAGTGCAACCGTTAAATGATTACAATATAATTTAGCATCCTTAAACATGCGAATATATCCAGGATGAATCACATCAAAAGCACTTGCAATAATACCTTTATTTAATGGGCGAGTTTTCTTCCAATCTTCAACATCAATTCCCTTATCATCAATAAAAATATCTGCTGTTGGTTTACAAAACATTGGGAATAGTTCGTGATACTTATATCCCCAATCATTAAGTTGTTTTGTAGTTAATTCAGTCCAATCAATACCAGACCCCCTTCCTCTGGCAGTTTGTATAATTATATAATTTCCTTCATCATATAGACCATTAACCTGTTCAACCATGTAAGGTATTGGTGTGGCATTCACATAATCAGGTTTTCCTAATCTGTTATTTGGTGTCTCACATAGAGTCCCATCAATATCAAAGCAATACCTCATACTACTCCGTGCAAAAAGATTTGATGCACACACTCAACTACACCATAATTACTACTATTAATATAGTAATTCCAAAGTGCATTATTTGCACTTGTTCTCAATGTATTACCAGGAGAAAATCCACTCAAAACTCCATAAGAAACACTATTTTGTTCGCACCACTCTTGAGCATTTAACATATTTTTAGATTCTCCACCAGAACTCATAATAACCACAAGAGTATCATTTTCAACATAATATTCCAGAAACTTTTTATATGCATTCTCATACCCAAAGTCATTTGTAAGCATGGTAAGCATTGAAGGATCAGAAAGAATAGAAACTTTCTTTCGATGAAACTTCATATAGTCTTGAGAAATATGAGATGCTAAAGAGTTACTTCCACCATTACCAAGAATAATAATCCTTGTATAGGAATTAAATGCTCTGCAAAATTTTTCAAACTCTTCTTCTATATGAGCACCTTGAAGCGCTTCAGAATATTCTAAAAATGGATTCATACTTTATGTCCAATAACTCCATTGGATTCTATATTTATTTTAACATATTGGTATGGAATAGTCAAGGAATCTTTTTCGGAGAAAACCAAAAAGAATCCACCATTACCAGCACCACAAAGTTTATGAGCAAGAACACTTCCATTCTCATTTAATTGCTCATCTATTTCTTTAATAGTAGAACTCTCAGTAATTGTGGAACTTGTTTTCTTTTTTTGAATCCAACTTTTGGTTAAGTAGTTGAGAAACTTGCCATAGTCTTTTTGAAGAAGAGCATCATATGCCTTATCTACAGTTTCAAGAAGTGGTTTTGACTTATCAATATTATCAGTCACATCCTTCAAAACATTTTTGGAATTGCGAGTCACACCAGTAAAAACAAGATGAGCATCATAAAGTTTGAAGAATTCTGTTGGTAGAAAATCATATTTCACAATTCCACCTTTCTTAAATTCGATTCTTTTAAATCCACCAATACCACACCCATAAGGATCTTGATATCCACAGTAAGGATTCATTTCTAATTCCAATTGATATGCAAGTTCACAGATTTCAATATCAGTCATCTGCAAATCATTAAATATTGAAATGGATTTAATTAAACTAATAATATAAGATGAAGAAGATGCCAATCCACTTCCTTGCGAATAAGCATCACTTGTCATAGAAACATTAATTGGGGAAACTTTAAAATGGTTAAGAACAATCCTCACCAATTCATTTTGAATATCTCCAATAAATTCTGTTTCTTCTCTCTTAGAATAATTGACGATATACTTATGCGCTTGCATATTATATCCAATCTTATCCTCATGAAGAGTGATATAAGTTTTTAAATTGCAAGTAAAACTAATTACAGATCCATATCCATATTTCTCAACAAAATATGGATTATCTGTAGACCCACCAAATAAAGAAACTCTTAACGGGCACGAAGCAATATACATTAGATGACTCTCTGTGGCAAATAAAATTGTTTCATATATGAAAAACATTCAAGAGATTGTTGTTTAGATAGTGGATGATAAGTTACCGTTTGATTTCCTCCAGAACTGGTTTGATAAAAATATGGGTCATCAAAAGCATAGACATTATGCCAACGTTGAACTTCAGCAAATCCAATATCTACATGATCTTCAATATTATATCCAGCATTATAACAAATACGTTTTGCAAGATCAATATATCTTTTAGAAATATACATAATTGCATGTCCACTTAACATATTGTAAATTTGAAGAGTTGTATCATTCACCTTTTCCCACTGAACAAAGGGACCAGAATGGGCATTCATTCTTCCCCATCCAGAAATTCCCAAATAAAAAGCATCAGCATCATCAGGAATTTCTACAATAGGATCCCACCTTTTAACTTCAACATCATCCTCCAATAAAACAAATGGAGTTGCGGATTTTTCTGCAATTTCAAGAACTTTCATCATCGATCTAGGTGTTCCTGCTGCACCATTAGAATGTCGAATGGCATCAATTCGAGTAAAATTTTTAATACCAAGAGCAGTTAAATGCCCCTCCATTTTATTTTTCCTTTCTACTGCATCATCAAGATTAATATAATAGAAAGGAATTTCTCTAAGGTCTAAGTTCATTTGTAAAATCAATTCAAACAATTTTTATTTGTAAATAATATTTCTCCATGTTCTGTTCCAGTTCTAAAAATTTCAATATATTCATATTGATTTAAATAATCTAATATATCTTGAATTGAATATCCAGTATCTTCATAAGGAACTCCATATTCAATCTGAATACAATTAATTTTTTTATTTTCAAGGGACTCTTTAGCACCATTTAAAATTAATAGTTCTGCACCCTCAGTATCAATTTTCAAATAATCCAAAATATCAATATTTAATTTTGAAAGAAGTAAGTCTAAAGTAATACATTCCACTTCAACTTCTTCAATGCCATGGTTTTCATCAAAACAAGATCTTTTATAAAAAGAAGATATGGCGTGTCCTTTAAACTCTTGAAAAGATCCAGGAATATATAAAGTTTTTTTATCTTCAGAATCGGACAAAGCTTGCTTAATAACAGTTACTCTGGGATCATTTTTATATTTTTGCTCATATGCCTGCCAATGAAGAGGATCAATACCAAAACATCTTACATTTTGATATTGAGATAGAACTAATTCAGTAAAATCATCCAATACCCCACAATGAGAGGGAATTTGATTGATATTACACCCAACATCAAAAAAAGTTGGAGAATATTCAGGATCAATTTGTATGTTTGATAAACATTGCGTATAACTTTGCATAATAATTTTTTAAGATCTAAGTTCAGTATGATTTTTTTTCAAAGCAATAATTTTTGGATCATATGGATAATCCGATCCATAAAATTCTTCAGCATAACAATATGACGGAGTTAAACTGAGAGTGGGTGGATTATCAATCATATAACGATTCATGTGACTTTCATCATGCCACCAAGCAACAATGTTTTTTTCAAGATCTTTATTTACATTATTGGCAATAACTTCTGCCATTTCCAAAAATTTTTCAGTTCTTCCACCATTAAATCCCCCAGCATAATAAGTTTCTCCTTCTCCAAGAGGAACATATGCAAGAGATTCTGAATTTCTATCATAGGACATCTCATCGATTGAGTGAAATGATTGATAAGGATGTTTGGTTCCAACTAAGTCCCCAAGTACTTCTTCACCAACAGGATTATCAATTCTCATATCAGCATCAAAATAGAAACAATAATCATGCTCCAAAATAAAATCCTTTTCTTTCATAAAATAATTATATCTTTTTAAAGTAGGCATAGGCCAAGGTTCATGATCAATATAATGAACACGGACATTTTCCGAAGTATCTACTTCATGATCAGTAAAAAGAAGGCAACTAATTTCATGACCGTTCAAAAAATTTCTTTCAATATCATCATACAATTTTTCTACAAATTGTAAGTACTTATTTGTTGCAATTGTTAGTATACAAATTTTCATTTTAAATTCTCCCCATTTTTTAAAATTTTAACCTAATTGTCAATGGATCTTAATACATTTAATTCTTGCATTTTTTTATCACAATATTCCACTATATCATCAATACAATCTTCTACATCTAACCATTTTCTATATTCTCTTACACTATCATAAACATTTCTTTTTGGAGACCATCCAAGAGATTTAAGTTTACTAATGTCTGAGCAAATGTGTCTGGTATCTCCAAATCTATACTTACCAGATGCTTTTGGAATATAATTTGAATACTCATAAACTTCAGCAACAATTTTGGCAAATTCTTTAACAGTTATTGGTACACCTCCACCAACATTAAACATTTCATAATTTGCCCTATCATCATTCATAACAAGAATATTGGCATCCACTACATCATGGATATTGACAAAATCTCTAATTTGATCTCCATCCTCATAAATTTGAGGTTCTTTTCCCTGATAGAAAGACAAAGAAAAAATCCTACAAGCACCACTGTATGCATTATAAAAACTTTGCCTTGGACCTTGAACAATTGAATACCTCATGGCAACAGATGGAATTCCATATCTTTTACCCAAGAATAATGCAAACATTTCTTCAGAAATTTTACTCATACCATAAGGATTTTGTGGGTTAGAAATAGTTTCATCAGTCAATGTCCATTTAATTGGTGCAATTGCATCAGGTGAACATTCTGGTTCCCAGTTCCCCTTTTTAAGGTTATCATCGGTCCTCATATTAGGTAAAACCTTTTTACCCATTGAATCCAAATATAAACCTTCCCCCAATGCTGCCTGACTACTAGCAACAATTACCTTTTTAATTGGAAGATTATATTCAAGAATTATCTCATAAATTTTTGCCGTAGATGATACATTTACATTTACAAATTTGCTGAACAGAGGAAGATAATCTTGAAATGCTGCTAAATGAAATACAACATCACACCCGATTAAAGATTCTAAAAGAATTTTTTCATCACATACATCACCTTTAATAAATTCAATTTCTTTATTAAGGTAATTAGGAATATTTCCATTTGGATGAACAGGTTCAGTAAGGGCATCAAGAACTCGTACTTGATGCCCAAGATCAAGCAATCTATCCGCAGTATGCGACCCAATAAATCCAGCACCACCAGTAATTAAAATTTTCATGATTTCAATGCAGTAAATCCTTTATATCTCAAAACATCTCTTGGTTCGGGAAGAACATAATCAGCATAAAATTCAAATTCCCATTCTGGCATTACCTCACACCACCATTCAGGTTCTCTAATGTGCCAACAATCTCCATGAAATTCTTTACCCCAAGGTTCGGATGAAGATAATATTGATCCGACTTTTGCAACTTTATCAATTGCCTTTAAGATTTCAATCACAGGTTCATCAGGAATATGAGCTAAAACACACATAGTCGAAAAAAATGTAGGTTTGTCTAATTGCAATTTTGGAATTTCTTCCTCAGCAAATCCTACAATATATTCAACTTTTGTTTGATCTGAATATATTCTTTTAGCAATATCTGTTGCAGCTTGAGATGGTTCAATCGCATAAATTTTAGAATAATTTCTATGATTTACAAGATAATTTGGAAACCAAGCAGATCCTGAACCAATATCAACTGCAAGGTCAAATGTATACTTATCTAAATTATTTCCATGAGGAAGGTCATCTTGATAAAGAAATTTAAAGTTATCCAAATTATGTTCGTCATGACCCCCCTTTTCTCTTTCAAATGCTACTTGCTGCTCATATTCCGAATTGTGATTAATATACGAATTTTTATTTGTCATTAGATGCCTCTTGATATAGTTCAACAAATTTTTTAATAATAGAATCAATATTATAGATTGTATTATATCTTTTGCCTGCGTTAATTTTGCATTTCTGATAATATTTAGAATCATTCATTAAACGATTCATTTCATGAGCATATTCAATATAATCATTTAATACTGATCCAGCATCACCAATTTGTTCTACTTGCCCCATACTGGGAGCGATATGACTAATAATAGGAAGAGAGTGGGATAATCCTTCAATGATTGAACTTGAACATTGTTCACCATCACTACGACCATGGGCATAAACATCTAAGGTATTTAAAAATTTATGAATTAAATCTATATTATTTGTAGTATCAAGAAAATGAACATTTTTAAGACGAAGATCCTTTGCTTGTTTTTGGTAGTTTGAACTACCACCCAACATTAAAAAGGCAGTATTATTATTTTCAATCTCTTCATATGCTTCTAAAGGAATTGGTGAAAAAATATTTTTATCATTCCTTTGATGCATACCAAATACAAATTTATTTTCCCACCCCAATTCCTCACGATAAGACTGATTAAATTTTGTTTCGTGTGGAACTTCAACAGGAACTGGAATAATAACAGATTTATTAGAATCTCCACCGGCAGAAATCCACCTTTGCCTTTGCTGTTCAGATATTAAAACAGTAAAGGCAACATTTGGTTTATTTTCTGCCATTCCAGCAAGATGAATACTATCAATAATTGGAGTATCGTGAATATAGACAAAAGGATATTCTGGATGTCCAGATCTACCAGTTTGAATTATATCATATTTGTGTTCATCAAAAACTTCCCAAAAATTTGTATCAATCCAATCATGAGTTGGTTTAGTAACATCTTTAAATGCCACATTAAACTTAATAAGATTTACACCATGTTTTTTACAATATTCGATTCTGGATTGATCAGTATCAATATGCTTAAAATCTGATCCAATGTAAGGGGCAGCATCACAATAATAAAAGTCAACATTAAATTGATCTTTAGGGAGATATGAAGCAATCGTTTGAAGATACTTTTCCGTACCTCCATTTGCCATTCCTCCAAATTTAATAAAAGCAATATTAATCACTTTTTTCTAAGTGTTATCATATTTTGGGGAAACCAGAAAGGAATCCAAATATTATCCCACTTTTTAAAAGATAGTTTATCAAAATTTCCTTCCATGGCATCTTCATGAGTTTCCCAATTAGCTGCGATTCTAACTTCACCAGCATTCAATCCAGTTCCATCACCCTCAACAGCAACTCTACGATATTCGATGGGAGCATTACTTGTTTCTCTTGCTTCCTTGCACCAATCAATGATTTTATTTTTAAATTCTGGAAAAACCTCATAACCCTTAGATTTAAATTTATTAATCCAGTATGATTTATATTGAAGATTGTAATGCCCATGGCCACCTTGACCAGGAGGAGCAGCAGTCAAAAGTATATAAGAAGCACCGTGTCTGGTTAATGCATCTACAAAATTATCAGCATAGTCTGGTTCAACATGCTCAGCAACTTCAATACTGTAAACAAGATCTACATTTTGAATTTTCTCATAAGGTTCCCTCAAGTCGTGAATATCAATTTTATCTATATCTACCATCATATATGGAGTAGCATTAGTAGTTCCTTCAAGTCCAGAAATTTCACAACCTTCTTTTTCAAAACAGGACATCCAATGCCCAGCAGCACATCCAACATCAAAAACGGATGTAATGTTCAGATATTCTTTAATTTTGGGAGCAAGATATTTTGCCATGGGCAAACTATCTGCAATATTATCTCTAAAAAACCATTCTTCGTAAACTTCATTTAATACGTTATCCATAAAATCTATTTTCCCCTGATTAAATTGCAAAAAATATTTAAATTCATATTCTATTATACTCCATATTCACCATAATGTCTAGCAATTATTGTTTAAAGATTACCATAGAATCTCCAGATAATGTACATGGTTCATGATCAAACAATAAAGTATATCCACAATCAAGTAACCTTTTTCGCACTTCTACATGAAGTGGAGCAGGACCTTTACCACATTTACATAAAGATTCATCTTCAACATTACGAGCATGAGTCATTATGAATAAAGTATCTATCTTCTTATTCTTCAATGCATTTTCTGCTCCATTCAATATATACACTTCTCCAGTATCTATATCACAATGAAGCATATCCAATTCATCAATATTATATCTTTCAAAAAATTCATCGATAGTTGTTGATGGGACATCGAATGGAATATCACCCCATACACCACAAGGAGTTGGATTACGAATCTGTTCTTGAAGAAACACTCCCTCTAGATTATTAATTTCAAAATGATCTTTACCATATTGCATACATGGACCATAAGGTTCAACCATCAAGTTAAAAGTTTTATCTGGTCCAATTATTTTTTTAAATAGCATGGAATAATAACTATAGTTACTTCCAAGTTCTATCATATTATATTTTTCTTTATTTTTAATTTTCAGTTGAAACACATATTTTTGAAATAATTCTGCTACAAGTGCTTCACTTTCTTCATAATAATTTTCAGAGACTCTTGCCATATCAGGAAGATGGCAACATCTCCATTTCATTTTGATTTCATATTTCTCAGTCAAATTTTCCACAGATTTCAACCATTTAAAAAATTATTTATTTGTATAATTAACGTGCTATTTTAATCTGTTTCTAAGTTGTGGAATTTGCCAGATATTAAGACCCCCAAAATATCCTACCCCATATGTATCAAAATGTCGGTAGATATCTGGAAGAAGATTTTTTCTTAAAAAATATTTTTCATCCCATGTGGGATCGAAATTTGGAATATCTGGAGTAGGAATGCCCTCAATCCATTCTTTAGGCATTTCTTTCATTCCAATATTATCATCCAAATAACAAATACTATATTTGGAATTAATTTCATGTAATGCGGAAGGCCCTCTTTGAACAAGTTCACCAACTTGACACCAGGCTTGTTTAAGTAAAAAATTATTAAAATATGCAAATTGATAATGGAGAACTCCACCATATTCAACTTCAAGTCTTTTTAAAGTATCTTCACTATGCCATCCTATTGTTCTACCTTCGCACATATATTGATATTCATAAGTAAGTGAAGGATGATCACATACAATAAAATCTTTAAAATTTCTACTCCATACAGTATGATCATCCCGATATGCAGTACAACTCTTCCATAGTGCTAACCATTGAAGTTGTGCCTTTTCCCCAGGTTGTAATTGAGAAATAATATCTCTAGCAATTGGAACAAAATTTGAAGTAAAAGTTTCATCTGCATCCAAACAAACAAAGTGCGTTCCACCAGATTCTCTGGCATAATTAAACAAATGTTGTCGGATTAAACCACAAGACCATCCACCTTTTAAATTTTCAATATCTTTATAGTCTTTAACAATAACTCCAGCATCTTCCATAATTTGTCTGGAATTATCTATAGAATTATCATCAATTGCAATTATTTCATCACAAACAGGAAGAACGTTTGAAAGGTAAGTTGGAAGAATCCATTCTTCATTCTTAAATGGAAGAAGACCTATAATTTTCATTTCAAATAAACTCCAAATCCACTTGGATTATGAGCCCAATCAGTAACATCATATTTGTTATTCCACTCAAGTTCTTGATGAAATTTCCATTTTGTTCTATCTGATTGTACATCTCGAATATCATCAATTAAGATTACACAATCATCCTTAAGATAAGGTTCCCAAATTTTATATTCTTCAGAAATCTGCTCATATGTATGAACCGTATCAAAGAATGCCAAAGATATACTCTTTGGTTCAAACTCTAAGGCAACTCTTTCTTCATCCAAAGAATTGAAATCATTCAAAATATAGACTCTTGGATCTTCAGAAATTTTAGTAGGAACAAATCTAATATCACTAATAATATCCGTAGAATAAAGTTTTTGATTTTCTTTTAATGCATCATACATTGAAATAATTCCCAAACCTTCTCTATTTCCAACTTCAACTACAATACCATCAATAGCAGATACTAAATTATTTAAAAGGGAAAAATATCCATGATTTTTATCTTTATTAAAAAGATATGTAGAATAAACAGGATCATTTATAATTTTTTCAAGATTTGTTTCATCTTTCCATTGAATATATGGATTAGATTCCGTATCTTTAATAATTTTTTCTAGTAATTTTCTTTTCATGATGATTGAAATTTTTTTGCTAAATGTTCTTGGTCATTGAATATAATATTTTCGATATTATATTCACTTCTAGCAGTTGGAATAATCTTTGGTTCTAAAACATTCAATCCATATCTTAATTCAATCACCGTTCTTTCTAAAGGTTGCTTACTATTTGGTTTTGTACTTTGTCCCAGACTTTCATTTAAATAGTATCCTAAGATATCTTTAATATGAATTCCCTTACCAGTAAATGCAAGCCTTAATGCTAAATCATAATCTGCTCCTTGAATAAGTTGTTCATCAAAAATTCCAGATTTATTTAAACTAGATTTTCTAACCATAAAAAAAGGTCCAAGAATCATACTACTTGTCAATTCATTTTCTCTTCCAGTTTCATCGACAACTTTACCTTCAGTAGATCCAAAAGAAGAAACGACAATAAAATTACCATAAACAAAATCAACTTCCGGATTCTCGTCCAAAGTTTTTGCCATAATCTCAATTGAATTTGGAGTACGAAGATCGTCTACATTCCAAATACAAAGATAATCTCCACTTGAATATTCAATGCACCTATTCATTGAAACTCCAATTGGATCAACACCTTCAACTTTAATGTGAGTCAGATTATTATAAGATTCTTGGTATTCATCAATTAATGTTATCTCGTAATCACTAGGATCATTATGATCCATAACTATTTCCAAATCTTTATGAGTTTGAGTTTTAAGATTTTCAAGAAATCCACTCATGTATTTTGACATCCTATAACATGGAGTTATAGTACTTACTTTAGTCATTTTAGATAATTCCTCTTCATTTCATTAAATACATTGGCAATTCCTTTATCGATTGTTGTTTTTGGAATCCACCATTTAGACAAATACATGTCTGGTCTATTTTTTTTATCCATCTGAATACTGTCCTTTTCAGTAGATGGTTGAAGTTTTACAGCATATTTACCAATCAAATTGAATTGTCCAATAATCATATTTGCAATATCAATAATCTTAGTCGGATGGTAACTGGTAATATGTAGATTATCTTCTGAAGTAAAGTCTGTATAATTCTCCATGATCGATTCAAGTGCTTCACAACAATCTTCAGCATAAAGAAACTCACGTTCCTCTTGCCCATCAGTAAGCATATCAATCACACCAGTATCAAATCCTTTGCGAATGAAGTCTGTGATGACGTGTGCTTTCTCGTGATCCTTCTCAATACCATAAACATTCCAGAACTTAACGATCAATCCTTTGAGTGATTTGGTATATAGTTCACCAACATTCTTGAGAACTCCGTAAGGTGAGTAACTCATATTACTCATCTGAGATGAAGCAAAGACGAACCTCTTATTATACTTTTGAAGATATCCAAAAGCATTTGCCATCAAACGAGTATTGTTATCAATGAACTGGAAAGTATGCTGATATTTTTTGAGATAACGTGATCCACCCACATCAAATGCAAGGAAGAATACAAAGTCTGCAGTTTCAATTGCATTCTCAAGATATTGATTTGGAATAACAGCCATATCATGCTTGGGAGTTTCCACTTTATCAAAATCAATAACTGTATGACCCTTGCTGCGAAGATATTCTGATAGATAGGCACCAATTTGCCCACTAGATCCAAGAACTGTAATTTTCATATACTATCTCATTTATTTTTTTTTAAAATTTCCAAAAGAATTTTTACTGATGCTTTAAATGACAAATTGTTTTCAATAAATTTTCTCGGATTATAATAATTTATTTTATCATAGAACTTCGTAAAAGTAAATTCCAAATCAGAATAATCGTAAAAAACTTCACCACACAACTCGGACCAATAAGGTATTGATGTAGCAGGTGTTTTATATTTTTCACCCATATCATTCCACTCAACAATGTCCCATACCAATAAAGGAGTATTAGTTGACATAATTTCTTGAACTGCTATCCCTTGACTTTCTGTTCCATTGAGTAGAAAACAAAATTTACATTGATTAGATAATATTTCCAAATCATTACTTTCATAATTTCCATAAGAAAGAACTTTATATGAAATATTTTTATTATCTAAAAAATTAATAATTTTAGTTAATTCATTTTCATCTCTTCTTTTAAAGTAAATTAAACAATCAAATTTATAATTTTTTTGTTGTTGTAAAGGTTCTATTCCTACAGGCCATGTTGAGACTTTATTTTCAGGAAGATTGAATTGATTAGAGGTTAACTGATCCTTTACCCATTTAGAAGGAGCGATTAATTGGTTGTAGTATTGTGGGTTATCAAAAAGAAATCTCCCATATTGATCCCATCCCCAAAATTGAGGACCAATAAAACAACTATTATGCTCCAGAAACTCATGCTTTTTATATCCCAATTCATTATATTGAAGAAGAAAATTATTTTCATATTTCTCTTCATTAATTGAAAAAATTACATTTTCTTGATTTAAAGAAGATATAAGATTATTAACAACTTTTTGAGGACCACTTACAATGCCATTTCTATGCGACCAATAAGATTCATCGTACCATAGATTAATCATTAAATAACCTCCCAATCATAAGGAATAATATCAGAATAATCTACTTTATTTTTTGGACCGGCCCATTTATTTTTATTTGGACAAATTATTGATCTACTTCTCAAATTTTGTAACCAAGCACCCCACCAACTAAATGAACTATTACTAATAATGCCACCATCACAAAGAGTCATTAAACATAAATCAAATTGAGGAATTAAAGCACCTTTTTCATATCCCTGATCAATAATAAAAGAATTACTAGGAAGAGTTTCCCCCGTTTCAGAAAAATTAAATCTATCGGAATCAAAAATAGTTTGATTTTTGCACCAATCTATATCATCAGAAAAAATTAACACAGGAATATCATCATCAAAAAATGATAATGCTTTTTCAAAATAATCTAAAGTAAGATTGTAATGATAATCAGATCTTTTTAAATAATCATTTCTTCTCACATGTAAAAAAATAGGTTTTATATTAAAAGTATCTAGCATTTTTAAACAAGGATTTAAAATATAATCTTTAAATGTAAAATCATTTTTAATTTCATTTTCAATATGCTTAAACCATTTTTCAGATTGAAAAAATCCAGAGATATTTACATTATCTGGACATTCTTCAAAAAATTTTTCATTAAAATTAAAAGTTGTTGAATGGCATGGATCATCAGATGTAGAATGACGATATGTTGGTTTTCCAATATAATCAATATATTTCAATCCAAAAAGTTTGAATACATCATGAAGTAAATAATTTGAAACTCTACTACTGTCATTTGGGGGAATACAAAAATCATATCCTTTATTTGCTGATATTCCCCTTAGAGAAGCATATTGAAACATCGTATTTCCTAACCAACCTTTATTCCCCAAATCATCAAATCCAATCATGATAACTCTCTCATCCATTTTTCAATCATTTCATCAATCATTGATTCAAAAGTATAACTTGGTTTCCAACCTAATTTATCTTGAATTTCTTTCCCATCTCCCTTAAGGTATTTAAGTTCTTCCGGTCTCATATATTTTTGATTTTGAGTAACATACTCTTGATAATTTAAACCTAAAGAACTGAATACATATTCACAAAGTTGCCTAACGGTTCTAGTTTCCCCAGTAGAAACAATCCAATCCCTAGGAACATCATAATTTAAAATAAGATGCATAGCACGAACATAATCATAAGAATGCCCCCAGTCACGACTCGAATCCATATTTCCCAATTCAAGTTTATTACTAAGTCCCTTTTTAATTTCAACTGCACCTTTAACAACTTTATGAGTTACAAAATTTGTTCCTCTTCTTGGTGATTCATGATTAAATAAAATTCCATTACAAGCATGAAGAGAGTAAGCATTTCTATAATGTTTAACTAAATTAAATCCCATTACTTTTGAGCACCCATATGGACTTACTGGACTCATATTTGTAGTTAATCTTTGACAACCATCAGGGTCAACAGAATTTCCAAACATTTCAGAGGAACTTGCTTGATAAAATTTACTGCTAGGAACAATTTCACGATAAGCTTCGAGCATATTAAGAACTCCAATAGAGTTTGTCTTAATAGTAAAGGAAGGAATTTCAAAACTCACCTTAACATGGCTCATAGCGGCAAGATTATAAATCTCATCAGGTTCTATTTCAGAAATTATTCTATAGATAGAATGTTCGTCCAACAAATCTCCATATCTAGTAGTAATTTGAGGATGAATGTTCTTAATTCTGGAACTTTGATTTTCTGCTACAGATTGTCTTCGAACAATTCCATAAACATCGTAACCAAGTTCTAAAAGATATTCCGCAAGATAACTTCCATCTTGACCTGTAATACCAGTGATTAATGCTTTTTTCATTTAAATACTTCCATATTTCTAAGGTCTGGCCAATCAGTAACAATCCATTGTCTAGAAGTTGTATTTACTGCATCAGCAAATTTGTCTATACCCATTTTTGCAGTTTCGGGTGTCATATAATAATGATATCCTACTACATCAATATTTTGTTCTCTCCAAGGTATCCCAGGAATTCTACCATCATATGACATTTTTTTCAAGATGTCATATGATTTTTTAATATCCAATAAAATCATTCCTCCTCTACCCAAACTTAAATGTTTTTGAAATTGAAAACTTAAACACATATAAGTTCCAGAAATATAACTATTTCTTTTCCAAAGAACAGCAGCATCAATGATATTACTATTTCCAAGATAATAATAATCTTGCCAATTTTCCTCTCTCCAATTCCATTTTAAGTTTAATTTTTTTGCCAAAAAAGGAACGGAAATATAAGTTCTGCAAGGAATGGAAATATCATTACATTCTTCATATCTTAAACACAATTCAAGTCCATGAGTACAAGAATCAACTGCTATTGCATAAGGTGCCCCAAAAAACTCCGCAACTTGTTTTTCAAATTCAGATACAACATCAAAATTCATAACCCATCTCCATAGCATATTGATAAGATTTTTCCTTTTTTCTTTTTTTAATTGGTTTAGCAGGACTACCAACATAAATTGTCCAAGGTTCAGTAGATTCTTTCAGGAAAGAGTTTGCACCAAGAACAGATCCTTCAGACATTAAAACTCCAGGCATTACAACAGAATTTGCACATACTCCAGAAAATCTCTTTAAAACTATTGGTTCTAATATCTGTATATCTTTATATGCATTTGGAATTAAAGGTCCAATTAATCCGTCACCTTGAAATTTTTCTGATCCGCATATCATTCTTGCACCAGTAGAAATAAAACAAAAATCTTCAATAATTAATGATGTATTTTTTCCACCTATTACGGAGACATGTGGAGATATATGAACATAATCACCAATTTGCAATTCAGTAGTACAGACAAATCCAAAATCTATGGCAACATGATTTCCAATTTTTACTAAGTTTGGTCTAGAAATAGATGTTATTTCATTAATATAGACATCATCACCCATAATCATAAAAATACCTTATCGTTTTCAATTCCAGTATAGGGACCAGTCTTATACTCATATACAACAGTATCATCTTCAAGAATTTCATAATTATGACCCCCCTCAAAAGTCATAGAACAATCACCCTTGTTAATAATTTCAGTGTCTAATAATTGACCATCGATATCATACATAAAAACTTTTACAGATCCTTGTATTATAACCCAAGATTCTTGAGATATTACTTTTTCAGTTGAACTATCCTTCCAAATATGTTGATGAGGTTTAAAAGTTTTTCCCTTTTGAAGTTTTAATGTTGCTAATTGTAAGAATTGATTTTCAGGAGCAACATTAGTTCTTTCACTAATTTTATCAAATTTATTGATGATATGAAGTAATTTATTTTTATCTTTTTTAGAATATATTAATTTCATTTTTTAAATTGAATCTGTGAATTGATCCATGTATAAGTTTTTTCAATTCCCTCTTCAAGAGTTTGGGAATAATCCCAACCCAATTCTTTACGAATCAAATCGTTATTTGAGTTGCGTCCACGAACACCAAGAGGACCATCAATATGATTCTTCTCAACCACTTTACCAGAGACCTTTGCAGCAGTGTCTACAAGTTGATTGATAGTTACCATTTCTTCTGAACCAATATTCACTGGTCCAATAAAGTCGGATTTCATCAGTCTGCGAGTTGCTTCAATACACTCATCAATATAAAGAAATGAACGAGTTTGTTTTCCATCACCCCAGACTTCAATAGTTCCACCATCTTCTGGAAGTTGCACAACCTTACGACAAATTGCTGCAGGAGACTTTTCTCTTCCTCCTTCCCAGGTTCCTTCTGGTCCAAAGATATTATGATACCTACATACACGAACAGGTATACCATAATTACGGTGATAGGCAAAATATAATCTTTCAGAAAAGAGTTTTTCCCATCCGTATTCTGAGTCTGGTGCAGCAGGATATGCTGATTCTTCACGACAATCAGGGTTATCTGGGTCTAGTTGATTATGTTCTGGATACATACAAGCTGAACTACTGTAGAACACCTTAGTAGTATTCACTCCACAGTGTTCATTCAATTCCTTAATGGCACGAAGAACATTTAGATTAATTGATGCAGAGTTTTGCATCACATCAGCATCGTGCTCTCCTGTGAAAATGTATCCTGCTCCACCCATATCAGCAGCAAACTGATAAACTTCATCAAATGGCAAAACATATCTTGAAGGAACAAAATTATAAAAGTT
>SXGQ01831958.1_pt1 | contig 20224 bp, 18 predicted proteins | sample 3178371 | NCBI WGS metagenome assembly SXGQ01 (sample SAMN11356859, study PRJNA531348) | freshwater metagenome | isolation source: freshwater sample F1-20 | place: China: Fuxian Lake, Yuxi | collected 2017-12-25 | reverse complement strand
GAGGTGGAACTCAAGGAGAAGAAGCACCGCATCGAAGACGCGGTGAGCACCACCAAGGCCGCCATCGAAGAAGGCGTCGTGCCCGGAGGCGGAGTCGCTCTGCTCCGTTCGCAGGCTGCCGTCCTCGCCGCCGCCGAGAAGCTCGCCGGTGACGAAGCGACCGGTGCCCGCATGGTCGCCAAGTCGCTCGAGGCTCCGCTCAAGCAGATCGCCGAGAACGCCGGTCTCGAAGGTGGCGTCGTGGTGGAAAAGGTGCGCAACCTGAAGGGCGCCGAGGGCCTCAATGCGGCCACCGGTGAGTACACCGACCTCGTGAAGCTCGGCGTCATCGACGCCGCCAAGGTGACCCGCTCGGCGCTGCAGAACGCAGCCTCGATCGCGGCGTTGTTCCTCACTACCGAGGCCGTCGTGGCCGACAAGCCCGAGAAGGACGCTCCGGCCATGCCCGGCGGCGGGATGGAAGACTTCTGAGCCAACCGAACGGCTCGAGTACTGCGCAGGACCCCGGGGCGACCCGGGGTCCTGTCGCGTTGGTGACCGCGCGTGCGGCGTGGGGTCTCGACGAGGACATGCCGCATCTGCAGCGTGCACTCGACGAAGTGGGTCAACCATGGGCCGAGGTCGCCTGGGACGACGACTCGATCGATTGGTCGGGTTACTCGCTCGTGGTTGTTCGATCCACCTGGGACTACTACAAGCACCGCGACGAGTTCGTCACCTGGGTCGATCGGGTGAGCGCGGTGACCTCACTCATGAATCCGCCCGACATGCTCCGGTGGAACATCGACAAGCACTACCTGCTCGATGCCTCCGCGCACGGACTGCCGATCGTGCCGACGACGTTCATCGAACCCGGCGACACCGAGTGGACGACCGCACTCGCACGACTGATCGACGATGGCGACGTGGTGGTGAAACCAGCGGTGAGCGCCGGGAGCAACGACACCGAACGACACTCCACGACGACAACCGCTTCGGAGCACGTGACATCGCTTCTCATCGCTGGGCGCTCCGTGATGTTGCAGCCCTACCTCGCCGATGTCGATCATGCCGACGAAACCGGGCTCGTGTATCTCGCCGGAGAATTCAGTCATGCCTTCGCCAAAGGGGCGCTTCTCGCGACCAGCAAGGATGTGGCCGGGGGCCTCTTCGCCCGTGAACGGATCGAAGCCCGCTCACCGAGCGACCCCGAACGGCAACTCGGTGACGACGCGGTGCGGTGGCTCACCGCGCGGTTCGGCACTCCGCTCTACGCACGGATCGACTTGCTACCGACACCCGCCGGTCCGGTGATCATCGAACTCGAGTTGACCGAACCTTCGCTGTTCCTGCACACGCACGTGGATGCTGCGGCTAATGCGGCACGGGCGATCGTTTCTTTCAGCCGGCGCTGAAGACCGCGAATCCGGGGGTCGACACGGTCGAGATGCGACCGTCGGTCGTGACGACGAAGGCTCCTTGATACGGACCGATCGACGTCGTGGTGCGATTCAAGATGATCGACGATTCACCGACCTCGATCGAGATCACCTCGGTCCCCGCATCCTTGGGCAGTGCGACTTGCAAAACGCGCTCATTGGTTGCCGTGTCGGCCACCACCAGTAGGTCGGCCTCGATCCAAGCGAGACGATGACCGGTCGGGCTGATGGCAAAGGCACGAGGGCACACCGAACAGTCGTCGTATTGTTCGGCGAGCCCGAACGGCGTGGGTGAGAGCGGCGCAGTGTTCCCGAGAACCATGAAGAGTGGTCCGTGGATGGCATTCGAGTAGTAGTCGCTGATCAGATGTCCACCGCCGTGCGTGAAACGACCGGTGCTCTCCTCCCATCCGCCGACGGTCTCGATCACGTCGCGTGTCCCAGTTGCCAGATCGATGGCGATCAATTGGTCGGCCGCATCGTCGAATCCGACTCCCGAGGCGATCGTGACGAGCACCCACCACTGACCATCACGCCGGATCGCATCGTGCAACGTGATCCACTCTTGCTCGTCCTCCGAAGGCGTGATCACGGGCTCGGGTGTGCCTCCGGCACTGACGCGGAAGACCACGGTGTCCTGAGGTTCGGCGTTACGCCCGGAACGGGCCTGGACCAGGAAATCTCCGTCTCCGAGATCGAGGACCATGTCGAACGAACCCTCGACCATCTTCGACTTACCGGCTGAATTCTCGAGCCAGATTCCGTCCGGACCGGCCACCACCACCGAATCGATGAGCGGTGCACCAGTAGGAGAGATCGATGTCGTCGTCGTGGATTCGACAACGGTGCTCGCCGTGTCGGTCAGCGGAGTGCTCGCAGCCGATACCGGATTGGTGGTCGGCGTGAAACTGACCACCGGTGTGGTGGACACAGTGGGTTCAGGATCGTCGTGGAAGATCAGAACTGCCACGAGTCCGATGATCACCATGCCGACGAATGCCGCGAGGCCGATCAGCCAATCGGTTCCGCGATCGTCTCGACCCTCGGGTGGTTCGGGCATCGGCGGCATGTCGGGTAGCGATGGTGGAGACCACTGGGGAATGGCGAGGAGCGACGGATCCATCGACGGCGCCGGCTGACCTGTCGGCCGCACCAGATCCCATGAGTCGTCGGAACGCTTGCCGCCGTTGCTCATGAGCGAACCGTAGCCTTGCGGTCGTGGCCCGCAAGCGCACCGACACCGTTCTGGTCGTCAAGATTCACGGTGATCGTGATCGCCGACTACCCGATCAGTTGGTCGTGGAAGAACCGATGTCGATCCAACTCGACAGCCATCTCGTGGCCACCACGATGCGCACACCCGGTCACGATTACGAACTTGCGGTCGGCTTCTGTCATGCCGAGGGTCTGTTGGCCGGTCATCCGGTGACCGGTGTGCGTTATTGCGCGAACGGTTCAGCCGCCGACAGCAACTTCAACGTCGTCACCGTGGAGACCGGCGGTCGGGCCCCGGTACCGACGGCCCGTCTGGGCACCACGTCATCGAGTTGCGGTCTGTGTGGTTCGCAATCGATCGATGAACTCGCCAGCCGATTGGCGCCACTCGAACTCTCGCGGGTGCCACGTATCGACCGTGCGGTCATCCTCGGGATCCCCGAGGTTGTGTTGGGTGGCCAGGATCTGTTCGGTGAGACCGGCGCGGTGCACGGTGCGGCTGCGTTCACGACCGCGGGCGAAGTCGTTGTCGTGCGAGAAGACGTCGGTCGTCACAACGCCGTCGACAAAGTCGTCGGTCATCTCCTTCTCGATCGGCGTTTACCGGCCCATGAACTCGGCTTGTTCGTGTCCGGACGAGCGAGTTTCGAGATGGTTCAGAAAGCGTGGGCGGCCGGCTTCGGCACGGTGGTGTCGGTGAGCGCGCCGACGGCTCTGGCGGTCCAGACCGCCAAGCGAGCCGGCATCACGTTGTACGGGTTCACACGCGGCGACCAAGCCGTGCGTTACAGCCCGGGCTGATCACTCGGCCGGCGGGAGCACCGGGAGCGGTGCCGCAACGTCGTCCACCTGCTGGTGGGCCTCGAGTGCCGCGACGTGGTACTGCTCGGCGATGGCTGCGAATTCCGGCTGGTGATAGACACGCCCGTCGACCTTGGGTCCGACCGAGTTCTCGATGATCGCCGCCACGTCCTCGCCGCTGATCGTCTTGTGCGTCTCGAGAGCATGGGCAACAGCAAGCACCATCGTCCGTTGTTCGGTGAGCAGATCGCGGGCCTGGTCGTAGATCCGGGTGAGTCGACTCTCGATACGGCTCGAGAGATTGGCTGCTTCGCGATCGATGTTGGTACCAGTTGCAGTGGGGAAGCCGGCTCCGATGGTCTGAATGAGAGCCGGCGCCGAAGAGATGGTGGATCCCATGCCCCACATCGCTTCCATCCACGTGGAGACCGTGGTGGCGTTACGGAGATCGCCGCTCACACCAGCCGACGAATCACCACCGAAGAACAGACGTTCTCCGGCCAACGATGCGAGCGACACCAGGATGTCGACTTCGAACGTGCTCCGCCACCGGAGGAACGTTTCGTCGTCGTAGGTGCTCGAGACGACCCCGAGATAACTGCCACCCGGCTCGATGCTCACGAAGTCGATCACGAGATCCTTGCGACGCATGTAGGCCGCAACGGCATGCGAAGCCTCGTGCAGCGCGATGGCATGGCGCTCGCGCTCGATGTAGTCGACGTGTTCATGTTCGCCGACCTTGCGGAGATAGCGGGCGCGGATGACGTCGTTCCACGTGACGATCTCGCGGCCTTCACGCAAGGCGACGAGCAGAGCCTCGTTGACGAGATCCTTGATCGATGCACCAGTGGAGTAGGGGGTCATCACAGCCAGACGCTCGATGTCGTCAGCGGTGAGAGTGTGCTTCACCTTGGCGAAATAGCCCTCGTAGGTCTTCTTGCGCCCTTCCTTCATCGGATAACCGACCTTGTAGATGCGATCGATTCGTCCAGGACGAAGCAGAGCGGCATCGAGCGCACTCGGGAGGTTGGTGGCGAAGATGTGAAGGATGCGGTACTTCGGCGGCTTCTTGGCCGGCATGTTGAGGAACTGACGCAGGCGACGCGAGAAGAAACCGCGCGGCTTGTTGAGCCCGTTCATCTCGGTCAGGAGCGACTGCAGCGTTCCCATTCCGCCACCGCCCATTCCGGCCATGATGATCCGCTCGCGGAGCGTCCGACGCGGTGAGGGCTGACTGTTGGCGTCGAGACCCTGGGTGGAGGTGCCGCGCAGTTGATCGAGGATCAGATGTTGACTGGCCGGCGAGAGCCAATGCAGATGGTCGACCTGCTCACGCGCGAGTGCATCGGCGTTGTCGAACTGTCCACTGATCTGTCCGCGACTGCCGAGCACGTCGGCTTCGTCGAAGAAGACGACCACGCCGCCGTAACGCAGCGCGAGTTTGCGAAGCCGTCGGTAGAGCCACTTCATCTTCATCGGCGCGACACCCATGAAGGTCTGCACGAATGCCTGTGGATCCACGAACACGTAGGGTCGTTCGGTTTCTCCGGCGGCGGCCTCGGCCATGAGGGTCTTTCCGGTTCCGGGCGGACCCCACAACAGAATGCCGCTCGGGACGTAGCCGCCCTTCGACTCGATGTCCTGGGGCTTCTCGAGGAAGTCGAGATTCTCCTTCACGCGATTCACCACGTGGTCCTGGCCCCAGATGTCGTTGAAACGCGTCTTGATCTCACCGGGTTTGAAGGTCTCGATACCACCGATGAAGAAGATTCCGTAGAAGAAGATGAGATAGAAGGCGCTGAACGTGACCGACAGCAAGATCGAGATCGCGAGTGGTGTTCCGACGTTGCGCTCGACGAAGAGGATGTTGAACCAGCGGCTCGGGGCTTCGGCGAGGGCTTGGAAGAACGGGAGACTCCACTTCCACGAGAGAACGAAACCGAGCAGAGTCACGAAGATGAGCCGCTTCATGAGTCGATTCAGGCGGAATCTCGTGTAGGGCTTGAAGCGCGACATCTGTCGTTCCCATGTGTCCCACACCTTGCGCTGCCACCAGGTGTTCCAGCCGGCTGAACGCTCACTGATCAGGATGTGGAGCTGGCGGAGCAGCTCGATGCCGGCGACGATCCAGACCCACCACTTGGCCCGGGCTTGGTCGCGGAAGGCTTCACCCCACGACATGAGGGGGATCTGGCTCTGTTCGTACGACGCGGTGATCACCACGTAGATGCCGAGAACGACGAACACCTTGATCCGGTCGAAGAAGAACATCTTGCGACGTTTCTCGGGGGGCGCTTCGAGCAACGGGACGTTCACGATCTCGGGAAGATCATTGCCAGGGACGATGTCGGTCACGTTTTCACCAGCCAGGAATCCGCGATCGCGGAGATAGTCGACTCATTGAGTTCGTAGCAGGATGCACTGCAACCAACCTGCAGGACGTAGAGACGGAATCGCTTGGAGTCGTAAGCCGCGCTCACGTCGTACACGGCCTTCCAGGGATCGGTGCCGGAATCACGGAGTCGGAACACGATGCGACTTCCGTTGACGCCTTCGAATCCGAGAGGCTGGTAGTTCAGCACCTCGACTTGCTCGCTTTGGCTGTCGTCGGATGGCAACACCGGATCGAATCCGGTTGGTGACGCGGCGAGACGGGCGAGAGAGGCCGACATCTGCTGATTCAGTTGACCGGAGAGTTCGTAGACGGCGGTGAAGGCGAGGGGCGACTCGGAGCCCACGGTGTCGGGCTCAGGGTCGGGGGCCGACGTACTACCGGCGCGCCAGACGACGGTGGCCTGGGACGTGAGTCCCTCGAGTCGATCGGCATCGGCGTCAGTGAATTCGATCTCGTTCCAGTCGCGCGGGACCCGCAGGAACACCTTTTCTTCGGAATTGGCGATGTAGCGGTTGGACGACTCGCCGCACGCAGCCAAGGTAAGTGTCGCCCCGAGGACGAGCAGGACTGATCGAGTCCGTGAGCCGAGTGACACGAGGGAAGAGCGCGACGACGACAAGACCTTCAGTATCGCATCTGGATAGGGTTTCGGACATGAGCGAGAACACCGGAAACTCGTCGGTTTCGAACACTGGTGAGGTGTCTCCGAGCATCGGTCTGGCTGTCGTGCACTTGTTCGTCAAGCCGCGCCCCGGATACGACGCCGAATCTCTGATCGAGGCGGTCAAGCAAGCCGAAGCCGACGGCACTCAGGTGGTGTGCGTCTCGATGCTCGGCCACAAGGCCGATGCGGCGCTGATGGCCTTGGCCAAGGACTGGCGCCAACTCCGCCGCTTCCAGTCGGCGATCCAGAACTCCGGGCTCGACGTGGTCGACTCGTACGTCTCGCTCACCGAGGTGAGCGAGTACGCACAGGGCATGCCCGAGGCCATGCTTCAGCCTCGTCTGTATCCGCAGCTGCCTCCCGACGGAAAGCCGGCCTTCTGCTTCTATCCCATGAGCAAGCGTCGCGGTGACGAAGCGAACTGGTTCACCCTTGCCTACGACCGTCGAAAGGAACTGATGCACGAGCACGGCACGAGCGGCCGCAAGTTCGCCGGTCGTGTCGTTCAGGTGGTCACCGGCTCGACCGGCATCGACGACTTCGAGTGGGGCGTGACGCTATTCGCCACTCGGCCCGACGACCTCAAGGAAGTCGTGTACACCATGCGCTTCGACGAGGCATCGGCGGTGTACGCCGAATTCGGTGAGTTCTACGTGGGCTCGGTCACCGACGTGGCCGAGCTCGCCCGTCTCCTTTGATCAGGGAGCGCTGATCACACCAATCGATGCGCGGTACGAAGCCCGTCCGTCGTCGTCGAATCCGAAGGTCACGAAAGTTGCGACTCCGGGATCGCCGTTGGCAGTGAGCGTCAAGAGTCCACTCGGTCCGTTGTAGTCGACATTGAGTCCGTCGTCGATCAGGGACAGGCAATCGTCGTACTCACGGCAAGCCGAACCGCCTCGACTCGTTGGGATCATGAGCGGCATGAAGTCGTCCGCGACGTCACTTCGGGCCTGGGTCGCGCTCGAGGCGAGAAGATTCAGGCAATCAATCGTGGCGGTGGCGAACGGGACGCTTCCGGCGTCGATGGCGATGCCGGTGATGCGTGAGCGAGTGGGGCGGGCAAGGTTCGGATCACCCGTGAGATCGGCGTCGGCGAGGGCATCGTTGACGACCACATCGGCTTCGGTGCCGCTCGCAAGGATGGCGCTCACGAAGCGACTGCCACTTTCCTTGTCACCGATCATGGTGATCACCCGCGGGTCGGACGCCAGGAGTTCTTCGACGTCATCGCGATAGTCGTCGTCGGTGGTGTCGTAGGGGAGTTCGCCGGTGAGCGTGATCGATTGCTGCACGAGTGCCCGCTTGATCTCGATCGCGAAGTCGCGGCCGAATGGATCATCGGGATACACGAGGGTCGTCGCGTCGACTCCGGTCTGGGCGACCGTCTGGGCCATGGCCAGTGAGATCATCGCATCGCTCGGAGTCGTTCGCACGAACAGACCATCGTCGGGAAAGTTCGTGAGCGATGCCGTCGTCGCAGCCGGCGAACACACGCCGATCCGGTTGGCGATGAGCGTCGGGAGCACACCGAGAGCGACCGACGAAGAGAGTGGACCGACGACGGCATCGACCCCGTCCTCATCGATGAATTCGTCGACCGCCGAACGGGCCGTCGCGGTGTCGGGCCCCTCGTCGCGGACCACGAGTTCGATGTCCAACTCACCCAACCCCGATCTCTCGATGTCGGCGACCGCTCGCTCGGCCACCTCGACGAGTGGTTCACCGAGTGAGGCGCCGCTTCCGGATCGGGGAATCAGAAGTCCGATGCGTAGAACGCCGTCGCCTCGACGGGGAACTCCTGTCGTCGTGACACGCGGTTCGGTGTCGGCCACGGGCCCGGCACCTCCCGATCCGCACGCCACCATCGTCGAGCCGATGAGCACGACGGCCGATAGGTGAGGGAGAACTCGACGGACAGTCATTCAGTCCGAGGTTAGGTCGGCCGACGGTTGGTAGTCCGATGGTTGGGCGAGGCACACTTGACCATGCCCGACTTCGCCGCCGACACGGATCTCATCTACTTGCGCGACGTCGACGTCCTCGAGTTCGATGCCACGGTCGTGGCCGTCGAGGGATCCGCGCTGGCCCTCGATCGGACGGCCTTCTATCCGACCGGCGGAGGTCAACCGCACGACGTGGGTGATCTCGATGGGGCCAGAGTGCTCGATGTTCGAAAAGGCCCGTCCGGGGACGGGCTTCACCAATGGGTCTGGCACCAGATCGACGGTCCGATACCGGCGGTTGGCAGCACGGTTCGGGGGGTGGTTGAGGCCGAGCGTCGTCATCGGTTGATGCGTACTCATACAGCGATGCACATTCTCTGCGGGGTGATCTGGAACGAATGGCGGGCACCGGTCACCGGCGGCAACATGGAACCGCTGAGTGCACGGATGGATTTCGAGTTCGATCCCGTCCCCGAAGGATTCGCCGCGCGAATCGAGGAACTCGTCAATGCTGAGATCGCCGCTGACCGTCCGGTCCGGGTGGACTTCCTACCCCGGGACACGGCGCTCATGGACGCCGATCTGATCCGCACCAAAGTCTCGCTCATCCCCGAAACGGTCAGTGAGATCCGAGTGGTCGACATCGTCGGGCTCGACAAGCAGGCCGACGGTGGCACCCATGTTCATTCGACCCGTTCGGTCGGTCGTGTCAAGGTCGTGAAGATCGAGAACAAGGGGAAGGGCAACAAGCGGGTGCGAGTCGAGATTCTCGATTCGTGAATCCTTAGCCGATCAGCCGAGGTTCGAAGGCGTCGCGGGCTCCGATGCGCGCACACTTCGAACACTGCGAGATGCGAGGGCGATGAGATTCGCGCCGATCACCACGGCGCCGGCGGTGACCAGTGCGAATTCAGCGCCGGCCCAGGTGGCCAGCGGACCGGCGAAGAAGAGTCCGAGTGGGGACAGGACCGTCGAGCCGAACGCGTCGTAGGAACCGACCCGCGACAACATGTCCTCGGGGACTTCACGCTGAAACGTGGTCATCCAGAGGACGTAGAAGATGTCGAGGGCGACGCCGGCGGTGAAGGCGGCCAACATCACGGCGATCAAGGGTGCACTTCCGGCGAGAAGAAGCATCCAGAGTCCGATCACCGGCAGAGCCGACATGGCGATCACGAGTGGACGACGAGGACGGAGTCGCATCGAGACGACGACGCCAACGATGCTGCCGAGACCGAAGGCCGACATCATGAAGCCCATGTCGCGTGCGCCGTCGAACTCCTCTTTCATCTGCAACGGTGCGAGCACACCGAAGAATCCCTCGTAACACATGTTGGTGAGTGCGAATGTCGCCACGATGATCACCAGCCATCGCTTGCTCACGAACTCGCGCCAACCTTCCTTCATCTGGAAGATCATCGACTCCCGTTCGTGGGATTCGGTACTCGTCTTTTCGACGGACTGCCGAAGTTGCCAGACGAGGAGTCCGGCGATCAGGAACGACCCACCGTCGGCGAGGATGGCCCAACCCGGACCGACGTGACTGACGATGATTCCGGCCGCGCTGGCCCCAATGGTGAAACCGATGTTGGCCCCGAAGCCGAGCACCGAATTCGCCGACTGAAGGTGTTCGGACTCGACGACCTCGGGCATGAGACCGCTGAAGGCCGGATACCAGAGCGCGTTCAGGACGCCGAAGATCGCGCCACTGATGCAGAGCAGAACGATGGAGGCTTGGTGGAAGATGAACAACAGTCCAGTCGCGCCGATGACGAGAGCACCGATGACGTCGGTGCCACCCACCAACTGGGCCCGACCGAAGCGGTCGGCTACGACACCGCCGATCAGCAGGAAGACCACGACCGGGACCATGCGACTCGTGGTGACGTAACTCAGATCCGTCGCGTCACCTCCGGGTAGCGACAGGACACCGAAGGCCAAGGCAACCGGCGACATGCCGTTGCCGATGTTCGACACAAATCGGGCCAACAAGAGGAACCGATAGCGACGGTTGGCCCACAACAACCGCAGATCCTTCAGCAACGCAAACCTTCCTCACCCGAGACGGCTTACAACGTTAGCCCGAACGGTCGGCGTGGATTCGGACTAGTTTGTCGACTCCGTCCGGCGCGAGCCGCGAACCACGAGGAGTTGATCGATGGACCCCTACTCGACCCGACTTCTCGTATCGTGTCAGCGCGTGATCGAACCATGGCTGACAGCATCGTTCGACCGAGTTGTCGTGGCGCAGTCCCTGAGCGACATGGTCGACGCGGATCTTCGGCGGGCGGCGGTCGAACGTGCCACGACGCGAGCACTGGAAGACTTGAATTCACTCTTCGCCGTCGATGTGGTTGCCCAGAGAACGAATCCTCTCGACATTCTTCGTCGCGCCACTTCTCCGGTCACCGATGAACTCGGACGGTTGGGCGCTTCACCGATCGAACGCGACGAATTCCATGTCCGGTCGTTTCCCTCCGACGTCTTCGGCCTGTGTCCGGCCACGTGGGCCGATGTCGACGAGTCACTCGTGGAGCCGGGTCTCGAGTGGGGAGCGTTCAAGGCGGCGTCGGTGATTCAACGTCGTCGGGAGGAGTCCGACGGTCGTTCGTGAACGCTCGATGAACACGCCGGTCGGCGTGGTGACCGGATGTGATCGTGGGCGAGACTAAACCCATGACCGGCCGGCGCGAGGTCCTCGAGAACACGTCATTGCGCGGTGTACGCCTGGCGCGGGAGCTGTCTCGGGCGACCGACGCGTGGCTCTCCGAATTGTGGTCCTCGGTCGTCGGGTCGGTCTCGAAGCGGGCATCGTTGGTCGCGGTGGGCGGCTACGGCCGGGGGGAACTCGCACCGTTCAGCGACCTCGATCTCGTTCTGCTGCACGACGGCGTCAAGAACATCGACGAGATCGCATCGAAGCTCTGGTACCCGATCTGGGACTCCGGATTGAAGCTCGGACATTCGGTCACGACGGTCAAACAACTGATCGAGTTGTCACGGACCGAACTCGATGCGGCCACCGCGAACCTGAGTGCTCGCCACATTGCGGGTGATCGGTCACTCACCGACGAACTACGTGCCGCCGCCGAGAAGGCGTGGCGGGCGTCCGCCGAGACTCGGCTCCCCGAACTGATGCGCCGAGTCCGGGATCGGCAGAACGAACACGGCGAGGTGGCCTTCCTGCTCGAGCCGAATCTGAAGGAGGGCTACGGCGGACTGCGTGACATCCATGCGCTGAAGTGGGCCGAGGAAGCCGGCGTCTCGATCACCCGATCGGATCAGGCGTCACTCGATGGGGCCAGTGACGTATTGATGTCGGTCCGGGTGTCGTTGCATCGCCACGTCGGTCGTGCGAGCGAAGTGCTCCGTCTCGAGGATCAGGATGCGGTGGCATCGCTGTGCGGTTATCCGAATGCCGACGCGCTCATGTCGTCTCTTTCCAACGTCGCTCGATCGGTGTCGTGGGTCGGCGACGAGGTGTGGGCCCGGGTGAAAGCAGCGCGCACGAAGCCGACGCCGGATCAAGCGGTGGCCCCGGGTGTGATTCTGCGCAACGGAGAGATCCATCTCGACGACACCATCGATCCGGCAACCGATCCGAGTCTCGTGTTGCGAGTGGCGGCTTCGGCGGCCCGTCACCGAGCGCGGATCGATCGACCGACGCTCGACCGACTCGCGCAGTCGTCGCCCGCGATGCCGACTCCATGGCCGGTCGGGGCGATCGACGATCTCGTGGGTCTGTTGCTGACCGGTCACGACGCCATCCCGGTGCTCGAGGCGCTCGATCAACGAGGACTCTGGGTTCGCATCCTTCCCGAGTGGGCACCCAACCGCAGTCGCCCGCAACGCAACGCGTACCACCGCTTCACCGTCGATCGTCATCTGTGGGAAGCCACGGCCAACGCGAGTGATCTCGCGCACAACGTGAGCCGGCCCGATCTCCTCGTGCTCGGCGCCTTGTTCCACGACATCGGCAAGGGATATCCCGGAGACCACAACGACGTCGGTGTGGAACTCGTCGGTCGGATCGCACCGCGGGTCGGCATACCAGCCGACGACATGGTCATTTTGCAGACGATGGTCAAACACCATTTGCTGTTGCCCGACGTGGCCACACGACGCGATCTCGCCGATCCGGCCACGATCAACTTCGTCGCCGAGAACGTTTCGTCCCCACTCGTCCTCGATCTGTTGCACGGACTGACCGAGGCCGACAGTTTGGCCACCGGTCCGGCCGCGTGGGGTTCGTGGAAGGCCGAACTCGTCACCGAACTCGTGAAGCGAGTCCATCTCGTTCTCGGTGGTGGCGACATGGATGAAGTCCAGTGGCGGCTCTTCCCCGATGCCGATGTGCTCGAGATGATGGCCAAGGGCACGATCTCGGTGGGGGTGACGGATGATTCGGTGACGGTGGTGAGTCCCGACCGACCAGGAACCTTCAGCCGTGTGGCCGGAGTTCTGACATTGCACGGATTGAGCGTGATCGGCGCGCAGGCGCACTCCGACGAACAGGGAATGGCGGCCTCGCAGTTCCGCGTCCATGTGCCGAGCCACGGACCGATCGAGTGGTCGCCCATCGTCACGAACCTGGAGCGTGCCCTACGTGGTGAATTGGCCATCGAGGCCCGTATGGCCGAGCGGGCCAAGTCGTATCGCCGTCGTCGTCGTTCGGCCGGTGAACTGGCGCCACCCAAGGTCACGTTCTTCGACGAGGCGTCATCGAACGCCACGGTTCTCGAGGTGCGAGCACCCGATCAGCACGGGATCCTTCATCGGATCACCAAGGCGATGGCCGAGGTCGGTCTCGACATTCGCCACGCGTCGGTGCAGACGATCGGTGACGAAGTGGTGGACGCCTTCTACGTGCGGACGGCAGCGGGGGAGAAACTGACCGATCAGTTCCATCGGAACGAAGTTGTTCGGGCGATTCTCTTCAGTCTCACGACCGGCTGACGCGCCGTTGTCGAGGTACTAGCGTGGTCACATGAGCGACGCCAGCCCGGCGGATTTCACGCGCGATCTCGTGCGCTGGAGCGAAACGTTGGCCGGTATCGCACGAACTGGTCTCGGTTTCACCCAGAATCTCTACGAGCGCGAGCGATACGAAGAAGTTCTGCACGTGGCGGCCGACATCAAGGCGGCCGCCGACGATGCACTCGAGGTCCGACGTGAACAGGACCACTTCGTGCAGGAGTGGATGGAATCGATCGGTGAAGGAGTCCCGGGATACGTGACCCCCAAAGTCGCCATCGGCGCGATCGTGGGTAACGACGACGGTGAGATCCTGCTCGTGAAGCGGCCCGATTCCGGTGTGTGGCTGTATCCGACCGGATGGGCCGATGTCGGTTACTCGGCATCGGAGGTCGTGGTGAAGGAAGTCCGCGAGGAAACCGGCATCGAATGCGAACCGACTCACCTACTCGGTGTGGTCGATGGTCAGCGAATGGGTTTCAGCCGATTCGGGATGTACATGCTCTTGTTCCACTGTCGGGCGACTGGTGGATCTCTCCAAGGGCACCCGCTCGAAACCGCCGGAATCGGATGGTTCGGTCGCGACTCGCTCCCCGAGCCGACGGCCGGCGCCAACTGGTGGGGTCCGATAGCGTTCGCTGCGATCAGTGGTGCCGTGGGTGCCGCGAGTTTCGATCCGCCACGCGACAACGTGTGGCGCGGCAATCCTCAGTCGTCGCTCTGACTGCGAAGGAAGCGCTCGACCTCTTCCATGAGGGCGTCGCTGTCGACTGGCCCATCGGGAAGCGGAGTGTCATCGCGCGGACGGTCGTCGAGTGGCAGTGGGTTGTCGTCCTCGGCCGATAGGTCGATCTCGTCATCATCTTCGTCGTATTCGAAGTCTTCGTCGTCGTCGAGGTTTTCGATCCGCTCGAGGTAGCGCGTGAGCGATTCGTCCTGGCTGATCATTTCGTCGATCTGTTCCTCGTAGTGCTCGACGAGTTCACTGAGTGGCAGCGACGGAAGGTCGGTCCCGAGGATCTCTCCGAGTCTTTCGACGAGGGCCAGGGCGGCTTTGGGTGAGGTGATCTGTGATGCGTACGTGGGAGTGGCCGCCCACAGAGCGACATTGGGGATGTCGGCACGATTGAAGGTGTCCCCGAGAACACTGGTGATTCCCGTCGGGCCTTCGTACTGGCTCCGGCGGAGGTCGAACCGATCGATCATGGTTTGGTCGGTTCCGGTACTCAGGATCTGCGTGGGTCGTCGATGGGCGACATCGGCGACGAGTGCGCCGATGGTGACGATCGCCGCTGCCTTGTACGCAGTGGCGATGCCGACGAGCTGATTGCAGAACACCTTCCATTGCATGGATGGTTCGGGTCCGAGGACGAGGATGAGATCTCGTTCGGGGGTACTCGCGGTCCACAGGCTGACCGTGGGCCACACGATGTGGCGTTGCCCCGCATCGGACAGACGCACGTGCGGACGGATCACTTCGAAGTTGGTGAACGCCTCAGGATCGATTTCGGCGAGCGGAGTGGCGTCCATGGTCTCGACCAAGTGACGAACCGCCGTGCTCGCGGCATCGGCGGCATCGTTCCAGCCGGTGAAAGCGGCGACGACGTACGGCTTGCGGAGTTCGGGCCTCCGGATCCACCGAACGTGTTCGAGGTCGGCCATTGCTGACACGCTACCGCGTCAGAGTTGTGGCCGAACGATGAAGGCGCCGAATCCACCGGCGCCCAGAACGTCGTCCATGAGGTTGCTCTCATAGACGTCGTTGGGACCCTGCATCAGGTCGTTCTCGGTCGCGTCGGGTGCCGTGGTGACGAGTGTCCAGGCTTGGCGCTTGTAGGTGAGATTCAGCGGGTGCAAGCGGTGCGCCTCACGCCACCACGGAACAGCCGCATCGGGACCGACGGTCCGCCGGAGGTGTTCACCGAGTTCGAAACAGGCGGCGGCCCGTGCTTCGTCGTCGGACCGTGGCTGACTGCGAGTCACGACTTCGTCGGGTGTGAGCGCGAATGGCGACGCCGAGCCGTGACGAACCCAGTCGAGTATCGCAGCGCGGTATTCGTCGGCGTCGTCGGGGATCGCTTTGACCGCTCGGTACATGGCGTCGAGTCGTTCGGGAAGACCCTCGGGAATCTCCATGTCGCGCAGTGGGCTGCGTTCGATCGAAGCACCTTCGGCCGGGCGCACGAGGTTTCCGTTCTCGTCGATCCAGACCGCCATCGGGATGTTCGTGAATCCGAACATTTGGCCGGTCACATGGGTCGTGTCGACGACACAGGGATGGGTGGGCGCCGCCATCGCGCTCCAAGGCCGTGCGTGTTCGATGTCGATGTCGAGGGCGACGGTGACGACCGTTGCGCCGAGCGGTTCGATTTCGGTGTGCAGTGCCTGCCACCCGGGCAGGCTCGAACGGCAGCCTCAATAACTCGCCCAGGCGACGAACACCACCTTGCGTCCGCGAAGCGACGACAGTTTGAACGTCGAACCATCGAAGTTCTTGAGTTCGGGATCGGCGGCAACGGCCGTCGCGAGGGAGTGACCACCGAGGGTGGCGGGTCCGAGCGACCAGACACCGTGATCGGTGTCGTGAACGAGCGGCATACCCAGACGAGCCGCGGCGATCTCCACGTTCACGTTCTTGCCGTCGAGCGCACCGGGCGCCGGCACACAAATCTCGCCTCGGCAAAGACCCTCGGGCTTGGGCTCCCAACCGGTTGCGGAGGCGAAGTCGGAAGCCGGTACCGAAAGTTGGTCGAGAATCATGGTTGAAGTATGACGGCTGGGCGAGACGAATCAGTGACTCAGCCGAGGTTCTTCTCGAGAACGTGCGCCTTCTCGTGAAACTTGGCTCTGAATGTCGTCTTGATGATGGCGATGTCGGTCATCACCGGGCTGCCGCTTCGGCGAGTTCGTGCGGTCCGGACTCGGGGTATCCCTTCATGGCTTGCACAGCTCGGCTCCATGCGCCGAGTACATCGACGAGTTGGGCGAAGTCATCGCCGATTGCCCGCATGGCTGGTTGCATCTGTTCGTCGGTTCGCACCTCGACCGACTCACGTAGTTCTCGACCCTTGTTGGTGAAGGCTCCTTCGGAGATCAGGCCGCGTGATTCGAGTCGATCGATGGCCGAGGTGTAGTCGTCTTCGCTCCAACCTCTGGTTCGGCTGTACGACTTGAGAGGTAGACCCCAGAACAATTCGGTGAGCAAGCCGATCTCGGTGGCATCGAGTCCGGCTGCGATCCATGCCGCCGTGTGTGAATCACCACGGAATTCGCGCAACATGTCGCCGAAATGCCAGCACGCGCCGAGATCCGAGGCCGGTACGTCCTGCGACAAGGTTCCGGCGAAGAGGGGACGACCTTCCGGTCGGAGCACGCTCACCGCTCGCTCGAGAATCGGACGGATCTTGGCGACACCCCCCGGCTTGGCTCCGATGATTCTTTCGAGTTGGGCGATGGCGCCGTCGCGCCGTGCCGCGCACACCGTGGTTGCGTCGGTGATCTTCCAACCGGCGGTGACCGACGGGATCACGACGATCGGGTTGAACACCGCGAAGGCCGCGGCCACGAGTTCTCCGGGTACCTGACCCATGAGCGAACCACGACTGGTGAAGTACGCGGCTCCTTCGGGGAGCGCGACACCGTTCATTTCACCGGGACTCGGTTGGAAACCGAGGGCTGCGTAATTTCGGTGGCACTCGGGAGAGAAGTAGACCTGGCCGACGAAAGGTTCGAGGGCTCCACCCAGAGCGCGTGCGTTGGCAGAGAGTGCATCCGTTGTCATGCGGTCACGGTACGACACGGCAACCGTAGGATGATCACCGAGCACCCGGAGGTCGGAGTGGCAGTCGAAGTTTCCATCTGCGAGGTCATCGACGACGAGGTCGTGGCCGCATTCGAGCACTTGGTTCCGCAGTTGTCGTCCTCGAATCGGCCTCCGTCTCGAGCAGCACTCGAGGAGATCGCCGCTGATCGAGCGTCGACCCTCTTCGTGGCCCGGCTGCACGGTCGGATCGTGGGCACGCTCACCTTGGCGATGTTCCGCATTCCCACGGGTGTTCGTGCCTGGATCGAGGACGTCGTCGTCGACTCGGAGGCACGTGGACATGGCGTGGGTGAGGCATTGAACAAAGAAGCCCTGAGGTACGCAAAAGACAACGGGGCGATCACCGTCGATCTCACGTCGCGACCGTCGCGCGAGGCCGCCAACCGCTTGTACCAACGACTCGGCTTCGAACTCCGCAACACGAACGTCTATCGCTACACGCTCTGACTTGGTGTGCGCTTCCGTGTGTTCGGTGTAGCCACGCCACGGCAGGAATCTCGGTCGGACTACTTTGGGGGTCATGGTGCAGGTCAACAAGGGTCGATTCACGGCCGACACCGGTGCTGATGGAAAGGTCCTGTTCCTCATCGGCATGCGGATCAACAGCGTGTTGAAAGTTTGGAAGTGGCTACCGGTCTTCGTGGCCATGCCCCGCATGATCAGCGAGCTCATGAAGGACCCGGAACTCGGTCTGGTGTCTCGTCCGCGTCTCTTCTTGTCGGGCCGCACGCTTCTCGTCTGGCAGTACTGGGAGTCGTTCGAGAAACTCGAGGCGTATTCGCGGGACTCTGATCGAGCTCATCTGCCGGCATGGAGGGCCTTCAATCGAAGGATCCGCGACAACGGTTCGGTCGGCATCTACCACGAAACCGTTCTTCTCTCCGATGCGTCGGTCGAGACCGTCTACGGAAACATGCCAACCTTCGGTTTGGCCGGTGTAACGGGTGCGGTGCCAGCCGGTCGCCGCGGTCAGGCGGCGCGAACTCGCTTGCGGGGCCAAGACGTGCCACCGGCTGTCGATCCCTACTGATCGGTGCGTCTGATGCATGTGAGCGCCCTCATCGAGATGGTCGAGTCCGGTTTGGCCGATCGTGTTCTGGTGGTCAGCGGACACCAAGCACTGACCGGTGAGCAGCTCGCCGATCGGGCGCGGCGTGGGGCCTCACTTCTCGCCGATGCAGGGGCACTCGTGTACGCCGGGGAGAACCATGCACAACTTCCCGTTCTCGTTCTGGCGGCCGCCTGGGCGGGAGTTCCATTCGTGCCCGTCAACTATCGATTGGAGGACGAGCAGCTCGCTGCTCTCGTCCGACGTCTGGAACGACCGCTGGTCGTTGCTGACGATCGCACCACACCGCGACTGAGCGCGCACGGTATCGATGCGGTCCCGATCGATTCGTTCCTGGTTTCGACGATCGATGCCCCGTCGTCGACGACTGCGGCCGAGAACGAAGACGACATCGCCATCGTTCTCTACACCTCGGGAACCACGGCCGAACCGAAAGCCGCACTACTTCGCCATCGTCATCTCATGGCGTATCTGCTCGGAGCCGTGGAGTACGCGAGCGCCGATCCCGACGAAGCCGTACTCATCAGTGTTCCGCCGTATCACATCGCCGGAATGGCCAACCTGCTGTCGAATCTCTTCGCCGGCCGTCGTCTGGTGTACCTCGAGAACTTCTCCGCTTCAGGTTGGCTGCAACGGGCGCGAGAGGTGTCGGCGACCCATGCGATGGTCGTCCCCACCATGTTGGCGCGGATCGTCGATGCACTCGATTCCGGTGACGAGCCGCCGCGCTCGCTACGTTCGCTCTCCTACGGTGGATCCCGTACGTCACCATCGGTCATCGAACGCGCGCTTCGTGCTCTTCCCGATACTGGTTTCGTGAATGCGTACGGCCTGACGGAGACGGCATCGACGATCGCTCTTCTCGGTCCCGACGATCACCGTGCCGCAGTGGCGAGCGATGACCCTCTGATTCGGCGCCGTTTGTCATCGGCCGGACAATTGCTGCCGATGGTCGAAGCCGAGATCCGCAATGACGACGGGAGCGTGGTCCCATTCGGAGAAGTCGGCATCCTTTATCTACGTGGCGAGCAAGTAGCCGGTGAGTATTCGTCGGGGAGCCTGCTCGATGCCGACGGTTGGTTCTGTACCCGCGATCACGCATTCCTCGACGAAGACGGCTTCCTCTTCATCGAGGGTCGAGCCGACGACACGATCATTCGCGGTGGAGAGAACATCGCCCCCGCCGAGATCGAAGACGCCCTCACTGCGCATCCGGCGGTCGGAGAGGCGTGCGTCCTCGGCATCGCCGATGACGAATGGGGTCAGCGCATCGTCGCCGCCGTCGTGTTACGACCGGGGGCGTCGGCGACCACCGCCGAGCTTCGTGAGTTCGTGGCCGGCCGGCTGCGAAGTAGTCGGACCCCGGAGCGCATCGATGTCGTCGACGATCTTCCCCGTACACCGACGGGCAAGGTCCTCCGGCGAGTTCTTCAAGCACGCTTCGTCTGACCTCGGTTGTGTGGCGACGGGGACCAAAGTCCCTGTTCGACGGACCGGGGAGTTGGCAACGTGGCCTTGGAACCAGCAGGATTCGTGAGACCCCGAGAGAAGTCAGGTTCGAGATGACGCAGAACGGCTCCCACCCGTCCAACGTGGAAGAAGCACGAGAGAAGTACCGCATCGAGCGGGAGAAGCGTCTACGTGAGGACGGAATCGCCCAGTACAAGGAATTGGTCGGTGAGTATGAGGAATTCGACCGCGATCCGTACGTCGAGCCCGGCTTCACCCGACCGGCGGTTCGTGAAGAAGTCGATGTGGTGATCGTCGGCGGTGGATTCGGCGGCATGATCGCGGCGCAACGACTCACCACGCTCGGGATCACCAACTTTCGGATCATCGAGATGGGCGGCGACTTCGGCGGAACCTGGTACTGGAACCGTTACCCGGGAGCCGCTTGCGACGTCGAGTCGTACGTGTAT
>SXGQ01613660.1_pt1 | contig 20236 bp, 14 predicted proteins | sample 3178371 | NCBI WGS metagenome assembly SXGQ01 (sample SAMN11356859, study PRJNA531348) | freshwater metagenome | isolation source: freshwater sample F1-20 | place: China: Fuxian Lake, Yuxi | collected 2017-12-25 | reverse complement strand
GGTGCCGATGTCGCCGAAACAGCCGGCGGCCCCGCTCTTCGTGGGATCGGTCCGCCAGGCCGCCTGCTTCTGCCCCTCGGACTCGAGCCTGGTCCGCAGCCAGCCCTGGATGTATTCGGCGCGGATGGCCTGGATCTCGCCGAGTTCGCCCGCGAGGATCATCTCCCGCGCCTGCCGCACCAGCGGGTAGCCGGTGTAGTTGTGCGTGACCACGAACACCACGTTCGAATCCGCCACGATCCGCGCGAGTTCCTCGGCCTCCGCGAGCGTGAGCGTGAGCGGCTTGTCGCAGACCACGTGAAATCCCGCCGCGATGATCGCCTTCGCGACGGGAAAGTGCATGTGGTTGGGCGTGGCCACGGTCACGAAGTCGATTCGCCGCTCCGCGGGGAGGGCCCGCTCTCGGTCGAGCATCTCCTGATAGGAGCCGTAGGCCCGCTCGGGATCGATGTCGTAGTCGGCGGCGCTCGCCTTGGCCCGCGCGGGATCGCTCGAGAGCGCACCGGCCACGAGCGCCGCGCGGTTGTCGAGCACGGCGGCCGTGACGTGCACCCGGCCGATGAAAGAGCCCTGACCGCCCCCCACGATCCCCATCCGCAACTTCCTGCCGAGCGTGTCATTGGTGGCCATCGCCGTTCCCCTCACATGGTTCCGGCCGTCCTGCCGCCGGTTCGGGCCGGCACTGCTTGCGGACGGCTCCGGGGCGAAGCGTAACACACACCAGCCCGCGTCGGCAGCGGGCGGCTGGTTGCGGGCCGCGCCCGCCGGGACATAGGATGCCCGGCGAGGGGCGATGCTTCGCCCCGTCTCGTGGAACCGCCGTGCGGCGGCATCTGGTGATGGGCTTTCAGGATCGCGGCTACTACGGCGATCGCCGCTCCACGTTCGCGTCGGAGTGGACCGCCGTCAACGCCATCATCGCCCTCAACGTCGCGCTCTGGCTGGCCAACTTCATCCTCACGGGCGATCTGTTCCGCGAGTTCTTCTCGCTGCAGGTGTCGCTCAACGATCTGCTTTGCCTGCGGTCCGATCTGCCGCAACACCTCTGGCGGTTCTGGTCGCTGCTCACCTACGGCTTCCTCCACGATGGCCCGAGTCTCGAGTCGCCGAACAACCAATACTCGCCGATGCACCTGCTCTTCAACATGCTCACGCTCTGGTTCTTCGGCCGTGAGCTCGAGGATCTGATGGGGCGGGGGGAGTTTCTGCGGTTTTACTGCGCCGCGATCGTGTTCGCCGGCGGAGCCTGGGTGGTGGGCGAGGGCTTCGGCGGCATGGGGGGCCGGCTCGTCGGCGCCTCCGGGGGGGTGATGGCCGTGCTCGCGGTGTTCGTCTGGCATTTCCCGCGGCAGACGGTGCTCATCTACGGCGTGCTGCCGGTGCCCGTCTGGGCGCTGGGCCTTTTGTATCTCGTCTCCGACGTCCGCGGCGCGGCGGGGGGCAGCGGCAACGTAGCCCACGTGGCCCATCTCGGCGGTGCGGTCTTCGGGCTGCTGTATGCCTGGCGGGGATGGAGCCTCGAAGATCTCACCGGCCTGCCCGCCAGGCTGCTGAAACGCCGGCCGCGGATGCGGGTCGTGCGGCCCGATGACGACACCCTCGGCCCGGGCGGGCAGGCGGGACGACCGGGTGGCGACTCCCGCCTCGACGAGGAGGTCGATCGGATCCTCGAGAAGATCAGTCGCACCGGCGAAGGCAGCCTGACGGCGAACGAACGGGACACCCTCACCCGCGCGAGTCGCCGGCTCAAGGACCGCAACAGGTCGTGATCCCCCGCGACGGGCGACCTCTGCCACCCGCAGAAAAACTCCGCACGTCGAAGCGAGAGCGCATCCAGGTTCCATGGAGCAACGGCTCGGGGGCGGCAGAAGTCGCCGCTCCGCGGTCCTCCGGATTGTCGCCGGGGCGAGGATACGCCCAAACCGGGGCGAGGATACGCCCAAGCCGGGGCGAGGATACGCCCAAGCCGGGGCGAGGATACGCCCAAGGCTCCTCGAGCGTTCGCCGACCCCCTCGCCGACCCCTTCCAATGTGCCGCATCGTCGCCAGAGCGATCCCGAAAACGCTCTAGCGGATCGTGGCGGCCGGCAGGGCGGCGGTGCGGGCCTGCAACGACTTCAGCCGCAACTGGTCGATCAGGCCGACCACTTCCGCAAACATCTTCTCGTCGACATGGCCGGAGAGCACGCCCTGCGGGCACCCGCGGGTGTCGAGGAGGACGATGTTGGGCTCGTTGGGCACGATGCCGAACCGCTGCCGCATCGTGTCCTCGAAATCGAGCCAGACTGACACGTGCTGCGACTCCTTGCGGAACCGGGAGCGGACGACCGTCTCGAGGGCCTTGGGCACCTCCGGCAGGCAGGCGACGGGGATCACGTGCACGTCGGGCGGCGCGAGGCCCGCCGGCCAGCCGGCGAGACCGGTCACCGGCTGCCGCGACCACTCGTGGGCCGCGGCCTGCCCAGACGTCGGGTGAAACCGCAGATGCAGCTTCCGCCCCAGTTCGAGCGACTCCTCGGCCCCTTTCCGTTCCGCGTAGACGAGGACGACGACATCCCCCTGCATCCGCAGCGTCTCGTGGCGGTTCTTGAACTGGTCCTCCATGGCGATGTTGACCACACGCTCGACCTCGTTGGCGAGGGTCGGCGCCGCCAGGGCGACCAGCAGGAGGAGCGGCGCCATTCGACCCACGAAGACGGTCATGAAAAAACCCTCGTCCACGAAACCACCGCGGGGAGGTACCACGCGGCACGCCTGCGGCACAACTGCGATCCACCCGCTCGAGCGACTCACGCGGCCAGGATTCCCTCCTCGTCCGGCGCATCCGCCGCCTCCTGCCCCCCTTCACGCCCGCGGGGCAGCAGGGCGGCGAGACTCGCCGGCAGAAACACGAGCGACGTCACCGTGCAGGTGGTCACGCCCAGCGTGAGCAGGCGGCCGAGGCTCTCGAGCCCGCGATGGCTCGCCACCATCAGCGCACCGAAGCCGAGGATCGTCGTCAGGGCGTCCACGAGCACGGAGTTGGCCGTCGAGGCGCTGATCCGGTAGGGCCCCGGCCGCTCGAGGGCGTCATGCACGATGTGCACGCCGTAATCGACGGCGATCCCGAGGATGAGCGGAATGCCGATCAGGTTGGCCGGGTTGAGGTCGATGCCCCCGAGGCCCATCAGGCCGAGCGTCTGCAGGAGTCCCATGGCCAGGGGCAGTGCCGCCAGAAGCGCGTATTTGATCGAACGGAAGTCGAGCCAGAGCACGACGAGAATCACCGCCAGCGCGGAGAGGCCGGCCTGTTCGTAGCTCCGCTTCATCTCCAGTGACGCCTCGTAGGCCTGCAGCGGGTTGCCGGTGGCGCGGGGATCGACGCTCCGCACCTCGCGGACGAACTTTTCGAGCGATTCGAAGTTCCAGATGTCACCCCGGCCGTAGATCTTGAGGAGATGGCGGCCGCTCGAGCCGACGAACCGTTCCACGAGGCTCGGCGGCAGGTCGTCGAGCGCGGGGGGCTCGGGGTTGGCGACGCCCGAGAGCGCGTGGAGCCGGGTCAAAAGGTCGCCGGCCGCCCGCTGCTGGAAGGTGGCGATCGCTCGGTAGCACTCCTCGGGCCCCTTCCGCCGCAGGCTGTCACGGGCCCGCTCGAGGTGCCATGCCGTCCGGAGGCCGCCGGACCGCTTCGATGACTCCCCCTGCGCCCACGCCAGCGTCTCGCCGAGCGCGTCGAGCCGATCGACCGGAATCTCGGGCGGTCGTTCGGGGAGCGTGGCCAGCCGGCCGCGGATCCGCTCGATGAACGGCCGCTTGAGTTCCTCGTCGGTGGGCAGGAGCGATGCGATCTCGTCGACCCGCTCGACACACGGCAGGAGCATCAGTTTCGCCTTGCGTTCGAGCAGCTGCTCCCGCGAGTCGGCGATCGAGAGGGCGTACCAGACGCTCTGGTCGCACTCCTCGAGGAGCTTCTTCTCCACGGCGACGCTCTCGAGCCCTTCGGCCTGCATGTTGAGGAGGTTGTGGTCGTAGCGGAGTTCGTGCAGGCCCCCGGCCAGCGCCATGGTGCAGGCGACCGCCGCGAGAATCACGATTCTGGGGTGCCGGAAGACCGGCTGCAGCCAGGCATGGACCGGCACCGGCTCGGGGATCCGCCGGAAGAGCGGGCCACGATCGACGAGGGCCACCACCGCGGGCAGGACGAGCAGTTCGGCCATGCAGCAGAGGAGGATGCCGCCCCCGGCGATCATGCCCAGTTCCGCCACGCCCACGAAGCTCGTGAGCGCCGCCGCGAAGAAGGCCACCGCCGTCGTGATCGCGCCGGTGAGGATCCCGGGCCCGACGCTCCCGCTCGTCTCCAGGAGGGCCTCGCTCCATCCCATCCCGCGCCGCCGCTGCTCCAGGTAGCGGCCGATGTAGTAGGTGCCGTAATCGATGCCGACGCCGATCATCGTCACCGTGAAGGTGACACTGAGAATGTTGAGATGACCCACGCTGGCCGTCGCCCAGGCGAAAGCCCAGGCCATGCCGATCGCGAGCACGCCGTTGGCCATGAGGGCGTGCCGCACGCCGCCGAAGCCGGCGATGATCACGACCACGACGGCCGCCATCGACAGCACGCTCGCCCAGACCATCGACTGCTGGCTGGTCCGCATCTCGTCGTCCTCCATCACCGGCAGGCCGGTGAGGCCGGTCGAGATTCCGGGATGCCGCGAGCCCACGTCGGCGATGATCCGCCGGAGTTCGTCGGTCGCCTTCGAGGCGCCGGCAAACCCCCCCTTCTCCTTCGTGAGCCGCAGGAGCACGAATCCGAGCTTGCCGTCCTTGGCGAGGAGATGCTCGCTGGAGAGGTCGCGGAGGGTCGAGAGCGACTCCGGCATGCTGGGCCACGGCGAGACGTAGTCGAGGCTGCGCGACTCGCCCGTTTGCGGCGCGTCGATGCCGGCCACGAGGCTCTCGACGTAGCGCTCCAGGGCGGCGGCGGGAGGCTCGTCCCGCGGCCCCTGCGGCGACGCGCCGGCCACCATCTGCCCCGCGAGTCCGCCAACCATCGTGCTCACCTTCAGCTGCGACCAGCCGCCGTCGAGGATCGGCTGGGTCCGCTCGATGAAGCGGTCGATGTCGGCGAGATCGGCGGGCGAGAGGTAGTGCAGACCCTTGGAACGGATCTTGGAGAGATCGACCTCGTGCAGCACCGAGCGAAACAGCGACTCCTGCCGCGCGACCTCGCGGGAGACCTCCTGAAGCACGGCGATCACACCCTCCCGGGATTCCCCCTCCACGACGACGACGGCGTCGTCGTCCTCGCCGAACTCCCGGATGTAGTCGATCCAGAGCTTGTTGTATTCGCTCTCCGGATCGAGCAGATCGACGCGGCTCACCTTGTAGCCGAGATGGCGGGCGGTCCACGCCCCCGCGGCCACGGCCGAGAGGATCGCGACCATCACCACCGTGAGCGGATATTTCAGGCAGACCCGCGTCCATGCCACCAGCGCCCGGCCCAGCAACCCTTTGGGGTGCGGACGCGGGGCGTCACTTCGCCGCTCGTCTTCGGGATCTCGGTCGTGGGGCATCAAAGAACGTCCTGGCGGTCCACCGGGCAGACTCGACGCCGGACCGGGGCGGGATCGTAGGGAACCTGCGGCAGCGGGCCAAGGCCCGATCGCGGCCGTCTTGGCAGGGCTGGCAAACGGGGCAAGCGGCCTGGAACCGCTGCGGAAATATCTGGCCCGGAGCCGTGCCGCAGACCGAATACCTTTCCCAGGCGGCACCGCACGCGGGTGCCGGCGAGGGTGGGACAGGGGGGATTTCGACCATGACCGTGCGGTTTCACGCGCTTGTATGCCTGGGGATTCTGGTCATGCCCGGGCTCACGGCAGCGGCCCGCGGCTCCGGTGATTCCGGCCTCGCCGCCGGTGTCGCGGCCACGGTCGCCGATGCCGGCTCGTCGAGCCGTGAGACCCGCAACCGGGCCACCGCGGAAGTGCCGTTGGATCGCATGGCGCCCGTCGAACGGCAGATCGCCGAGCAGGCGATCCGTCAGACCACGCTCTACCGCCATCTCCCTCGGGCCAGCGTCACCTGCGACGCTGCGCTGCTCGACTTCGTGCTCACGAAGCCCGAGACGCTCGTCGATGTGTGGCGCGTGCTGGGCATCAGCCTGCTCGCACTCGATCCGGCCGGACCCGGCCGGTGGCGACTCTCCGACGGCTACGGCACGGTGGGCACCGTCCGCCTGCTGCACCACGAACGCGACGGACGCGGTGGCCTCTACGTGTTTCATGGTCGGGGCGCCTACGACGGTCCGCTCGCCCCCAAGCAGCTCACCGGCTCGTGCCTGATCGTGCTGAGGCACTCCGCCGATCCGACGGCGGCCGCGGGCCGGCCGCGGCAGACGGTGCAGATCGACGCGTTCCTCGACGTCGATGGTCTGGGCCTCGAGATCGTCACCCGCACCCTCCAGCCGCTGATTGTCCGATCGGCCGCGATCAACCTGCACGAGATCAGCCTCTTCGTGTCGCAGTTCTCCGCCGCCGCCGCCCGCAATCCGGCGGCCGTGGCCCGACTGGCCGACCGCATGACGCGGACGGAGCCGCAGGATCGCCGCACGCTCGTCGCACTCGCGTCCGGTCGAAACGGCGGGTCATCCCCGGCCCAGTCAACGAGGCCCGTCGAAGACGACGTGCAGGCGGAACTCGCCGCCCGCTGGATGAACGCCGACCAGCTCGAAGCCCTGCAGCGCCGCTGACGCACCCGGGAAGACCGGAGCAAGTGGGACGGGGAACGGGGACCGCCCGCAGCGGGCCGTGATCGGGCAGCTGCCCTGCGACACCCGCGATGGGGGCTTTGCGACAGAGCGGTCGCCGCCGACGAAGCCGCCCGGGCTACTGGGTCGAGTCGGGCCGGACGGTGGGGGCGGGCACCGACGCGATCCGCACCCGCGCCTCCGACGCGACGAGATAGGGCCGCTTGTATTCCGGCATGTAGCCGCGGGCACCGCGGACCGACACCTGCTGGCCGACGAGAGGCCCGAGATTCACACCCGACTGCGGCGTGACGAATGCGAGCACGTTGTTGCCCTCGTCCACGACGGCCCAGCGGGGGGCGTCGGGACGCCGCGAGATCACGGTGGCGAGCCGGCCGGTGGCCTCCATCTGGTCGGGCGGCGTCCATGTCGGCTGCCCGCCCGCCGGCCGGCCGCCGGGCAACACCCCGGGCCGGATGGGCCGCGGCCCGAGCGAGGACAGGCTCGACCACATCCCTCCCAGCCGCAGCGGTTCGGCGGCGTCAGCGGGGCTCGCCGCGAGGCTCTGCTGACGACCCTGGATCGCCTCGAATCGCGAGAGCCGTGCGTCGATCGCCTGGGCTCGCGTGCGGTCAGCCTCAGCCGTCGCGCGGGTCGATGCCAGCCGCAGCCGTTCCCGCAGCGGCGCCAGGTTCCAGTTCGCGCTCGGACCTGTCACCGCCAATGAGAGCGCCAGATCGATGTCGGCCAGTTCGTCGCCCGACGCGGCGGCGGCCCCGGCGCTCACGGCCGGCGGCGGTGTCGCGGCCGCGGTGCGATCGAAGACATTGGTGCCCCGCGGCAGCCAGCCGGCCAGGAGCCGGCTCATCCCGCTCGGCGGTTCCTCCGGCGGGGCGGCCGCGTGCTCAGCGTCAAACTCCGCGACAGCCTGGGTCACGGCAGTCCCCGCGTCACGAATCGCCTCGATCGCCTCGCCGGCGGCGGCCAGCCCGCCGCCCGGCAGCGGGTCGGCCGGCGCCGTCGCCAGCGCCGGGGGCAGGGCGAGATCGCCGCCCCATGCCCAGCGAAACTCTCCCGCAGGCGGCTGGATCCGTACCCAGTCGCCGGCATGCCGACCCTCGGCGATCCGCACCCGCTCGATGATCGTGACCCGCTCGCCGGCCTCGAGGGGCACCTGGGTGACGTGCCGCAGATCGTTGAGCTGCGACCCGATCCGCGCCACGGTGGCGTCGGTGACGACGACTCCCGCCGCCGGATCGGCCTGCTCGTCGGACCGCACGTCGCGAGCAAGCACCCAGCTGAAGCTCCCCTTCACGGGCCGCACGGCACAGTAGCCGGATGCGTCGATCGACCAGACCTCGACCTCGGTGCCGGCGACGAGTCGCTCGGTTGGATAGAAGTCGTCTCCGGGACCGCAGCGGAGGTAGGTGTGGTTGGCGGCGACCGGCACGACGACGGGCAGCAGCGGCGACGAGGGAACCGTCTCGTCGGCCGGCGCGATGCCGCCGATCATGAACGCCGTCACGAGCGATGTCATCAGCCGGGCGGCCACAAGGGCGCAGCGTCGTGCCGGAAGCGATCGCGTCGGTGTGAATATGAACGTCATCGCCGCATCCATCCTTGGACACCGGCTCCACCAAAAAAAGCGCGTAGACGAGGCTTGGGCGTCCTCGTCTACGCGCTGCGTTCGGGCCGCCGGAGCCGCCCTGCCAGACCCCTTGTAGACCAGCCGGGGCGAAGGCTCAAGCCTCGAATTCGGGAGGCTCTTTTCGCCCGGAAAGATCCGCTTCCCGGCCCTGGAAAATCGCCTCATGCCGGGGATTTGCCGCCGTCGCGGCGGCCCGGGAAATCTGCGTCGACTCGAGAGCATGCCGCGGGGGGTGGGCCGCGGCGCCAGCATCCGACTGCCAGCAACGGCCGGCCGGCGATCACCAACGCTCGACGGGACGGTCGAGCACCTCCCGCAGCAGGATCAACTGCCGGAGGGCGAGCGGGTTTTGCAGCAGGGTCTTCAGTTCGAGGGGGGACGCGGGGTGTTGAAGCACCGCCCTGCCTTCGGCGTCGGATCCGCCCGGGGCCGGTGGGGGTGCAAGATGGGGCAGCTGCCGGTCGAACACGTCGTGCACATGCCGGGCGACATCCGCGCCGCCGGCCCGCGTGCCGAGCTGCCGCTCGGCCACCGGCTTCTCACGCACCGCAGGCACCGCAGGAGCATCGCGGCGGCCCGCCGCCTCGCGCGGCCGCTGACGGGGCCGTGACGGCGCGGCGGTGGCAGGCCGCGGCAAGGGCGCGGGCCCGCCGGACCGCCGGAGAAACTCCTCGACCTGCAGCTCGAGTTCCGATCGCGCGGCATCGGCCGCGGCGGGCCCACCGGCGGCGACAGGCGGCGGTCGTACCGGCCGGGGCGGCTCAGGCTGCTTCGGTCCACCCGCTCCGGCCACCCTGCGGATCACGCCCACGACCTGCGACACGATCCAGAAGATGACAAACAACAGGGGCAGGAGCCCCTCGAGCCAGTCGATCCCGGCGGCGAACAGCGGCGTGATGACGGCGGACGGCATCGCTGGCTCCCTTGAGTGCTCCTTGAGTGCTACTGCGCCGTGGCGATCGACGGGGTCGCCGTGCCGCCGGCGATCGTCCGCCGCATGTCGGTGTCGGCCTGCAGGTTTCGCAGCTTGTAGTAGTCGAAGATGCCGAGTTGGCCGGAGGTCAGCGAGTCGGCCACGGCCTTGGGCACCTCCGCCTCGGCCTGCACGAGCCCGGCGCGGCTCTCCTCGATGCTCGCGATCATCTCCTGCTCCTTCGCCACGGCCATCGCCCGACGACCCTCGGCATTCGCGCGGGCCACGCGGGTGTCGGCCTCGGCCTGATCGGCCTGCAGGCGGGCGCCGATGTTGGCCCCCACGTCGATGTCGGCGATGTCGATCGACACGATCTCGAACGCGGTGTTGGACTCGAGGCGGCGGGCGAGCACGGTCTTCGAGATCACGTCGGGGTTTTCGAGCACGTCGCTGTGCCGCTCGGCCGAGCCGATCGCCGAGACGATGCCTTCGCCGACGCGGGCGATGATCGTCTCTTCGGTGGCGCCGCCGATGAGCTGGTAGAGGTTGGTCCGCACGGTGACCCGGGCCTTCACCTTGAGTTGGATGCCGTTCTTGGCGACGGCGTCGAGCGACTCACGGCCGCTGTTCTTGCCCGGGCAGTCGATCACCTTGGGATAGACGCTCGTCTGCACGGCCTCGCGGACGTTCCGACCGGCCAGATCGATGGCGGCGGCCCGTTTGAAGTCGAGTTCGGTGATCTTCGCCTTGTTGGCCGCGATCAATGCCTGCACCACCAGCGGCACGCGGCCGCCGGCGAGATAGTGCGACTCGAGCGCCTGCGACGTCAGCCCGGTGGAATCGCCGAGGCCGGCCTGCACCGCCATGATCTTGCTCCGCACGATCACCGCCGGATTGACCTTCTTGAAGCTCATCGCCACCAGATCGAAGAGTCCGATCCCGGCACCCGACGCGACCGACTGCACCCAGAGCCGGAGATACCGGGCGAGGACGACGAACACGACGAGCAGGGCGAACACGCCCGCCCCGAGGACGATCAAGGTCACAAGTGGCATCGTTCAGCTCCGGAACATGGGGCACGCGGCAGGCCGCCGGCGGACTCAAGACTGTTTCGGCGGGGCGGCGGAGTCAAGTTTCGCGGCGGGCGGCGTGTTTCCACCCCCTGCCCCCCGCCCGAGCGCGTCGAAGTCGAAGGCCTCGAGCGCCTCCTCCAGATGCCGCGGTACCGCCGGCGGCGCGGCAGTCGGCTCCGCATCGGGGGCTGCGGCAAGCGGGACGACGGCCGGCGGCACGACCCGGAGGCGGACGATGAGCGCCGTTCCCTGCAGGCCCACGGCCTCGATCGACTCCCCCTGCGTGATCGGCCCGCTCTCGCTCAGGGCGGTGCGTTCGACGCCGTCGATCTCGATCGTGCCCCACGGCAGCAGATCGCCGGTGGCGCGGCCGGTCCGGCCCACGAGGTCGCGGAGGATCGCCCGCCTATCGGCGTCGGGCACCACGTCGTCGGGCTGCGGCGGGGGGGGCAGCACCCGGCGACCGAGCGGCGTGTGGGGAAAGACGCGAAACGCCCCCGCCAGCGCCACGGGGGCCGCCACGCAGGTCGCCGCCAGCGTCACGGTGCCGACCCACGGCCCCTGCTCGACGAACGCGGTCGCGACACCGGCACCGAGCGCCACGACGCTCAGAAACCCGAGCACGCCCCCCGACGGCACGAACACCTCGAGCACCAGCATGCCGAGGCCGATGGCCACCAGCGCGACGATCCACGCGGCGGCTGTCATGAGGCTGCCACCGCCCTCACGCAGATCCGCCCGCCGCGGACCTCGACGACCTCCACGGCCGTCCCGGGCTCGATCAGGATTCCATCGCTGACGACGTCGCGGATCGTCCCGCCGATCCGCGCCTTGCCGGCGGGGGCGAGCCGGGTCGTCGTGGTACCCGATGCGCCGACCAGTTCCTCGGGGGCCTCGCTGCGAAGCGTGTCCTCCCCCGGCGGTTCGAGGAGCACGTTCTTCAAAAACGGCGTCGCCGGCAGCCAGCGGTGCACGAAGACGCCGAGCAGCGTCACTCCCGCCGCCGCGCCGAGGATGCCGAGGAGCGACCACTGCATCTGTCGGATCTGGTAGTCGTTGGCCGGAAGCACGAACGACTGGCTGGCGAGCACGATCGACGAGATCACCAGCAGCCCACCGCCCAGGCCGAGGACGCCGAAGCCGGGCAGCACGAAGATCTCGGCGGCCACGCAGAAGATGCCCGCGACAAAGAGCATCACCTCGAGCCAGCCGGACGTGCCGTTGAGGTATTGGCTCCAGAAGTAGACGATGAATGCCACCATCGACACGAACCCTCCGAGGCCGACGCCGGGGGTCTTGAGCTCGATGTAGAGTCCTGCGCCGCCGATCAGGAGGAGCAGCCAGGCGAGGCTCGGGCTGGCAAGCGCCTCGAGCAATTTGTCGGACCAGCCCGGCTCGGCCAAGGCGATCTCGCCGTCGAGTCCGTAGGCCTTGCGCACGCCCTCGGCATCATCGACGACGTGGGTCGCGAGGGCGAGTTCTTCGGCGCGGCGTCCGTCGAGCTGCAGGGGGGCCGTGCCGATCTGCTCGCCGAGTTCCCAACTCTCGCGGTCGTCGCGGGACGCGAGTTCCTCGGCGGTGAAGTGGTCGACCCGACCCGTCCCCTGTTCGACGGCGCGGCGGACCTCCAGACCGGGAACCACGAGGGCGGCGGGCAGGGACCAGCTTCGATCGCGAAGTTTCGCCACGCCGCCCCGCCAGGCAGCAACCACCGACTCGGCCTTGCGGCCGCCGATCGTGGCCGCCCCCTCGCCGCCGATCACGCCGCCGGGATGCATCACGAGCTCGTCGCAGGCCGCCGCGACGAGGGCGGCGTCGCCCCGCGCCTCCCGCGGCACGTAGGCCACCGTCCGCACGCTCCCCGGGTCGAGGCTGGCCAGCCAGTTGGCGAGCCCGAGACTCTGCTCGGGCGAGCCGCCGGCGCTGTCGATCCGCAGCCAGATGAAGTTCGCTCCATCGGCGATGGCCCGCTCGATCCGACTGCGGAGCCGTGCCACCGCCTCGGGCGTGACCAGGCCTGTCAATGCCACCCGCACCGGCCTCCAGCCGCCGGCGAGCGATGGATCGGCGGCCAGTGCCTGCTCGGGCACGCCGAGTCCCCGGGCAAGTTCGGCCGGTGTGCGGGCCAGCAGCCGCACGAATCCCAGCCCGCGGCCCCGGCGACCGTCGAACGACACGGGAACCGGACGCAGCTCCTCCACCGCGAGCACCGCCACCTTTTTGCGGAGGGCGACGAGATCCCGCTCCTCGATGAACTGTTCGCCTTCGTCGGTCGAAACCCGGGCCACACGCGCCGCCGGATCGACGAGCGCCACCGCCACCGCCGGCGGCACGGTCCGCCGCCGCGACGCCACCTGCGTGTAGGCCGCCCGCATGGCGTCATCGACCACCGGCTCGGTCACATTGGCGGGGCCGAGCACCGCGTCCGGGGCCATCGCGATCTCGTCGCAGGCCAGTGCCACGAGCACGGCGTGGCCCGTGGCCCCGTCGGGCAGCCAGGCCACCGTCTTCACGGCGGCCAGCCGCGGATCGGTGAGGAATCGCGCCAGCTCGAGGGAGCGACCGAAATCGCTGCCCCCGGCCGACTCGCCATCGGTCGCGTCGAACCGCAGCACCAGCGTGCCACGCTCCTCCGCCGTGCCGCGAAGGCGGCCGAGTTGCCGCACCACGGCGGCCTCGACCTGCGTGTCGCGGGTGCCGGTGATCGGGAGGCGAACGGGGATCACGACCGTCGCGGCCGCGGCCGCCGGCAACACGGCCGCAACGGCGGCCCACGCGGCGCAGAGGCTGATGAGCCGGCAGAAGGCGGAACCGAGCCGCATGGAACCACTCCGGCGTGAACGAGCCGGGCAAATTCTAAGTCACATGCCGCCGGAGTCAAAAAAACGGTCGCCGCCCTCTATACTGCCCCCCATGAGCACCTCCCCGGTCACGCCGGTCACACGGCAACTCGTCGATCTCGTCGGCACGCGGGCCCTCAAGCGGGGCACGTTCCGCCTCGCATCCGGACGCGAGGCCAGTTTCTATCTCGACGCCAAACAGGTCGTCCTCGATTCGCATGGCGCGATGCTCGTGGGTCGGGCGATCCTCGAACGGCTGCGGTCGTTCGGGCCGCTGCCCCATGCCGTCGGCGGCATGGCGATCGGGGCCGATCCCGTCACGGGCGCCGTGGTCACGATGGCGGGGGTCGAGGGAGTGCCCCTCAAGGGGTTCATGGTCCGCAAGGAAGCCAAGGGGCACGGTCTCCAGAAATACATCGAGGGTCCCGTCGAGCCGGGGCAGCGGGTGGTGATCGTGGAAGACGTGGTCACGACCGGCGGCTCATCGCTTCTGGCGATCGACCGGGCCGAGGAGTTTGGCCTCGTCGTGGAACGGCTCGTCGCCGTCATCGACCGGCTGGCCGGTGCACGCGAGGCTTTGGCCGCCCGCGGGATTCCGCTCGAGTCGCTCGTCACGATCCGTGACCTCGGCATCGAACCCGACGCGGCCTGACGGTTGCTTGCCCCGGCACACGGTGCGGGCATAGGCTTGCCTGCGGTGGCAAGGCCGTATGGATCGGCAGACCCCGAGGATCCCTGCGCATGCGGCCGTTTCCGAAGGCAGTGCTCGGGATGATGGCTGCCGTGGCATCCACGGCTCTGGCCGTCGCCGCCGCGGGGCCCGTCGATGCGGAAATCGACGCCCTGATCGCGCAGCTCGGCGACGCCGACTTCGCCGTTCGCGAGACCGCCACCGCCAGGCTCGCCGCCCTCGGGGACAAGGCCTCCGACGCGCTCCTCGCCGCCGCGGACACCCAAGCCGACCTGGAGGTCGCCCTGCGGGCGCGGTGGCTCGTCGAGTCGCTGCCCCTGGCACTGGCCGACGACCCCCCCGACGTCACCGCCCTGCTCGACCGCTTCGCCCGCAGCGATCTCGACGAACGCGTGCAGATCATGCATCGTCTCCTGCGACTCGACGACGATGCGGGCATCGAGCCGCTGGCGCGGATCGTGCGGCTCGAGCGGACCGACTCCGGCTCGCGGATCGCCGCGGCACTGCTGGCCCGCGAATGGCAGCCGGACGACCCGGTCTGGCCGGGGCTCCGCGATCGGATCACCGCCGGCCTCGGCCAGAGCGGACGAACGACCGCGCGGCTGCTCCGCGCCATCATCGACTGCTCCCGGGCCGATTCCCCCGCGGCGACGGACGTGGCGGTCAAAGCGGCCTCCGCCGCCGTCGAATCGCTCGCCGGGCCGGAGACCGAAGCGGCCGCCATCCCCGCGGACGAAGACCCGGCCGTGGCCTCGCTCGGCCGGGCGAAGACGCTGCGAATCTTCCGCCGTTGCCTGGCCGCGATGCTCATCGCGGCGGGCAGGCAGACCGAAGCCCTCGCGCAAGCCGAGCTGCTGTTTGCCGCGTGCGCCGATTCCGCTTCCGAGGAGGAACTCCTCGCGACGGAGCTCCTCTGGCTCACCACTCATGGTCTCCCCACCGCCGTCGATCTGCTGAGTGACCGGCTCGACGTCGGCGACCCTGGGTTTTCGCCGCTCGTCGGCTATGCGGCCGCCGTCACCTGGCGGCAACGAGGCGACGAACCGCGGGCCGCGATCCTCGCGGAGCGTGCCCATGGGCGGCTCGGCGCCGAGGACGCCGATTCGGGCGAGCGGCTGCAGGCCGCGATGCTGCTGGCCCGCTGGGGCGCGGCCGACTGGGCCGACCGCGAATACAACGGCCTCCTCGACGCGCCGGAGATCTCGGCGGGCGAGTTCGCCCTCGCCGGCATCCTCTGCTCCGAGTTCCTCCACGAACAGCGGCGCGACGCCGAAGCCGCCGCCCTGCTCCGCCGCGTGCTCGAGGGCCGCGATCCGGACGACGGCGACGACATGGATCAAATCCTGATGCGGCTCGAGCGGGATCCCCGGGCGGTCCGGTCGCGGATGCTCTTTTTCGCCGCATGCGCGCAGGCCGCCGGCGGCGACGCGGCCGAGGAACGCCGGATGCTCGAGGAATCGCTGCGGGTCTACGGCAAAGACATCGACTCGCTGATCGCCTGCTACCGGCTCTCCGTCGGTTCACCGGAGAAGCATGCCGATGCCAGGTCGCGGGTCGCCCGTGCGCTCGAGCAGATCGACGAGGAGATCCAGGCCCTGCCCGACGACGCGAACGGCTACAACGAATACGCCTGGCTCGTCGCCAACACCGAAGGGGACATCCGCAAGGCGATCCGCTACTCGAAGCGGTCGCTGGAGCACGCCTTCGACACCGCGAGCTATCTGGACACGCTGGCGCACTGCCGGGCCGCCGCGGGTGACCTGCGGGGGGCGGTCCGCACGCAACGGCTCGCGGTGCGGCACGAGCCCCACAACGCCCTGCTCCGCGGCAGCCTCGAGCGATTCGAGAAAGCCCTGGCCGAACCATGATGCCGATTCATCATGTCGCGATCCGCGACACCCGACTGGCGGTGCATTCCTCGGGCAGCGGCCTGCCGCTCCTCCTGCTCCACGCCTTTCCGCTCGACCACTCCATGTGGTCGCGGCAGACGTCGCTGGCCGATCACCTGCGGATCATCGCTCCCGATCTGCGGGGCTTCGGGGCGAGCGCCGACGTGGGGCCGGAGAGCATCGCCCAGCTGGCCGACGACGCGGTCGCCCTGCTCGACGCCCTGCATGTCGGCCGACCCGCGGCCGTCTGCGGCGTGTCGATGGGGGGCTACGTCGCCCAGCACATCGCGGCCCGCCACCCCGACCGGGTCGCGGCGCTGGTGCTCGTCGACACCAAGCTCGAGGCCGACACTCCGGAGACCCGTGCCGCCCGCGTCGATCTCTCCGCCAAGGTGGGCCGGCTGGGGTTGTCGATCCTCGCCGACGCGATGATCCCAAGGCTCATGGCGCCGGTGGCGGCGAACGCCGATGCGAAGACGACGGCGCGGCACCGCGACAACGAGGCGGACTTGCGACGGATGATCATCGGGCAGCGGGTGGGCACGATCCAGGCCGCGCTGGCGGCGCTCGGCGATCGGCCCGACATGAGCGAGCCGATGCGGCATGTGCGTGCGCCGACGCTCCTCGTCGTGGGCGCCGACGATCAACTCACCCCGCCGGAGTGCCTCGAAGCGGCGGAGAAGATCATCCCCGACGCGCGACTCCTGATCGTGCCCCGCGCCGGCCACCTGACGCCGCTGGAGGCTCCGGAGGTCTTCAACGCGGCGGTGCGCGAGTTTCTCGGCGAGCTGGTCCGCGGCTGAGAACAGTGGGCTGCCGCGCCGGCTTCACGCGGGCTCACGCGGGATTCGTTCGGTATCGCCGGCCGGTGGCCCCTGCGGCATGGCCTCCCGCCGGGGGTCGCCCTGCCGCGGAAGGCCCCGTCCGCCGCCCTGGGGTCCTCGGTCCTGGGGTCCTCGGTCCTGGGGTCCTCGATCCTGGGGTGCCCGATCCTGGGGTGCCCCGTCGCCCCGCGGCCCCTGCCGGCGCGGCCGCCCGTCGCCGGGTGGGCCGCCCCGCGGTGGGCCGCCCTCGATTGCCGGTGGCGGAACACGCCGCTCACCGCGTTCCCAATCGCGGGGTCGCGACCGGCGGTCGATCCATTCAAGCCGCCGCTTCTCGTCGAGTTCGATGATGTTCCTGCGATCGGGGGGATCACTGGCGGCGATCAGCAGATGCCATGCGCGGGCCGCATTCCGCAGATCCTGCCGCCCGGGATCAGCGAGCACTGCGGCGACCGTGGCGAGCTGCCGACGCTCCCTGGTCGGAAGCTCCTGAAACACCGCCGCCGCTCGCTCAAGCGCGTCTTGCTGATCGGCGGAGAGCGCGTCGATCGCCGCGCGGCGGTCCGTCAGCAAGGCTCCCGCGGCGTTGCCCCAGACATGATCGGCCTCGAGATCGCGCAGCGTCTCGCCAAACTCGCGCACTTCTTCCCGGACGGCATCCGGGGGCAGGCGGAGCGGCTGCGGGAGCCGCCGGTCGGCAAGCGCCTGGAGAAACGTGACACTTCCCGCCTCCCGCAGGGTCTCGATGTGCCGGATCAGCGGGAGGTATTCGAGGACGCGGGTGTCGGGGTCCGGCACCGTCATGCGACCGGCGATCAAGCCGGTGGCCAGGCTGGCACACACGGCGACGGCCGGCAGGAGCCAACTCGGACGCCGGCCCCTTCCGCCGTGCGGGGCCGAGGCCGCCACCGCCACCATGTCGATGGTCGTGGCCGCCATGTCGACCGACGACGTCGCCCGCGGCAGCGTATCGAGGATGTCCCAGAGGCCGACGAAGGCGTCGGCGGGGAGCTCCGCATCGTCGCCGGGAAGGGACTCGAGGCTCATGATGGATCGCCGTCGAGATAGGGCTCGAGCGCCGCGCGAAGCTGGTCACGGGCCCTGAAGAGCAGCGATTTCACGGCGGGCACCGTCAGCCGCATCGCCGCGGCAATCTCCTCGTAGGAGCACTGCTCGAACTTCGCGAGGAGCACCGCCATGCGCTGTCGTTCGTTGAGTCCGGCGATGGCCTGCTGGACCACGGCCCGCAGTTCCGTGCGGTCGGCGAGCCGCGCCGGCAGCAGGCCGCTGGCCGCGACCGCAAGCTGGTCGAGGCCGATGGCCATCGACGAGGCCGAAGTGGTCGCCGGCACGCCCCGTTCGAGCCGCCGGTAGGCCCGTTGCCTCAGATCACTCGCCACGTTGTTGGCGATCGTGTGAACCCAGGTGGTGAACTTCGCCGTCGGCTGGTAGGTGGCCCGCGACCGGTAGACCCGCAGAAACACCTCCTGCGTGAGATCCTCGGCCGTGGAGTAATCGCCGGTGTGATGGAGGAAGAGGGTGACGAGCCTGTCCCGCCACATCACCACCAGTTCGGCGAAGGCCTCGGCGTCTCCTTCGCAGACCCGCAGCATGACCGCCGTCGAAGGATCGCCGGCCGCAGGGCTGCGGGGCATCACCGTGGATTCCGTGGCCATATTGACGCACCCCACGGGCCGCACGACCGCAGCCCGGCGGGCCCGACCCGGGCTCGAGGCCCGGCGGGCCGACCGACATCCCAGGCCGCACGAACCAGGGATGGTCGTGCAGCCGCAAAGTGGAGCGGAGGAGGATCGAACTCCCAACCTCGGCATTGCGAACGCCGCGCTCTCCCAGTTGAGCTACCGCCCCGGTCGGGGCAACGGCCAGACCGGCCGCTTTTCCCGCGGGAAACCCCGATCGTACGGCACGCCACGAGGGCTGTCCAGCACTACAATAACGCAGCCCCATCCCCGCATCACGCGGCCTGCCCACCCCATGCACGTCCCTCCGATCGTCGTCCGCGGTGCCCGCGAGCACAACCTCCGAGACGTCACGGTCGGGCTGCCGCGGGGCCGGCTCGTCTGCTTGTCGGGCGTGAGCGGCTCGGGGAAGTCGAGTCTGGCCTTCTACACCCTCTACGCCGAGGGGCAGCGACGGTATGTCGAAAGCCTCTCCACCTTCGCGCGACAGTTCCTCGGACAGCTGCCCCGGCCCGACGTGGACAGCGTGACGGGCCTCTCGCCGTCGATCTCGATCGCCCAGAAGTCGGCCGGCACGAATCCCCGCTCGACCGTCGCGACGATGACGGAGATCCACGACTTTTTGCGGGTGCTCTACGCGCGGGTGGGCACGGCCCACTGCCCCTCCTGCGACGCGGTGCTCGAGGCGCAGCCCCGGGACCAGATCGTGGAGCGGATCATCGCGGCCCGCGGAGGGGAGCGGGTGATGCTGCTCGCCCCGCTTGTTCGCGAGGCCAAGGGAGAGCATCGCGACCTGTTCACCGATCTCGTGCGGCAGGGTTTCACGCGGGCGCGGGTCGATGGTCGCGTCTGCCGGGTCGAGGAACCGCCGCCGCTGGAGAAGCTCCTCAAGCACACCATCGACGTGGTCGTCGATCGGCTGATCCCCTCCGAGGCCACTCGGAGCCGGCTGGCCGAGGCGGTGGAGCTCGCGCTCAGGACCGGTGGCGGACAGGTGATCGTGGCCGTCGAGCCGGCGGCGGCAGACTCCGGGAAAACCGGCGGTTTGAAACGGGGTCAGGCGCTGCTTGCAGACCTCGTCCTCTCGAGCCGGTACGCCTGCGTGACCTGTGGCGTGAGTTACTCGACGCCCGAACCGCAACTCTTCAGCTTCAACAGTCCGCAGGGAGCATGCCCGACCTGCGAGGGCCTCGGCGACATCTACGGCATCGATCCCGCGAAGCTCGTGACCGATCCCGACAAGACGCTCCGCAAGGGGGCGATCGGCGTGCTCGGCAGCTTTCGCGACATGCCGCGGTGGCTGCGGCGGCTGCTCACCGGCGTGGCCGACCATGCGGAGGCCAGGAAAAAACTCCCCCCGGGCACGCTCCTCGATACGCCGTGGAAGAATCTCACGGCCCTCCAGAAAAAGATCTGGCTGAACGGCACCGGCGTCGACGAGGTCACGCTCTCGTGGAAGAGGGGCCGCGCCGAGCGGGGTGCGAAGACGAAGTTCGAGGGCCTCTGTGCCCTGCTCGCCAACCGCTGGCGCAACGCCAAGAGCGGCATCCTCCGCCGGATGCTCGAGAAACTGATGAGCATCACCCCCTGCCACGACTGCCAGGGGGGGCGGCTCTCGCCGCAGGCCCGCGCGGTGCGGATCCGCACGGCGTCGAAGCGTTGGTCCCGGGCCGACCGCGTTGACGATCAGCTCTCGCTCGACGCCCTCTGCGGCCTGCCGATCGCGGATGCCCGCGAGTTTCTCACGTCGCTGGTGCTCGACGACACGCAGCGGATCATCGCGGTCGAACTCATGAAGGAAATTTCGAGCCGGCTCGAGTTTCTGGACCGCGTCGGTCTCGGCTATCTCGCCCTCGACCGCAAGGCTCCGACGCTCTCGGGAGGAGAGAGTCAGCGGATCCGGCTGGCCGCCCAGATCGGTTCGGGGCTGT
>SXGQ01347838.1_pt1 | contig 20240 bp, 21 predicted proteins | sample 3178371 | NCBI WGS metagenome assembly SXGQ01 (sample SAMN11356859, study PRJNA531348) | freshwater metagenome | isolation source: freshwater sample F1-20 | place: China: Fuxian Lake, Yuxi | collected 2017-12-25 | reverse complement strand
GTTGGCGAACTATTGCGGTTCTTTGAGGCGTATAAGAAACGCAACCCATCGAATCTGCGGCTAGTTCTTGCCGGTGATGGTGCGTTAGACATTCCCGACAGACCCGACATAGTGGTGACGGGTTTCCTTGACGAGCAGATGAAGCGAGACATCATTGCTGGTTGCACCGCGTTAGTGCAGTCGTCGTACTTCGAGAGTTTTTCTATTGTGTTGTGTGAGGCATGGTTGGAAGGTAGGCCAGCTCTTGTGCAGGGTGCAAGTGAAGTGTTGCGAGGCCAAGCAATTCGTAGCGGTGGAGCAATTCCATATGAAGGCTTTGCTGAATTTGAAGGCGCAGTGGACTACCTGTTGGTTAACCCAGAAGCAGCTACACAAATGGGTGCAGCTGGGCTTGAATACGTGAAGAGCAATTACGACTGGGAAGTTGTGCTTGGTCGCTTTGAAGAGACGCTTGAATTGGCGAAAGACAATTACGCCAAGCGCCGACTAAAAACTACGCCGTCGCGATAATTGCGAAGTCACCGTTGCCATTTAGTTGGCGGTGCATAGCTAAGAGCGGCTCTCGCACATGTGGCGCAAGTTCAGAGAAATCTGGTTCTGGCGCAAGTGGTGATGAGTACACACCTTCAACCGATGTGTAACCCACTTCGGTTGCAAGAAACTCTAAGAGACCAGGGAAAAGTGGGCGTTCGTGTGTTGGATCAATCCAGAAAGTGCTGGCACCAACACTCAGTGTTTCAGAGTTGGGTACTTCCGCAATCAGCACTCCACCAGGAACGAGAGCACGCAATGCAAGGCGAAGGAGATGCACCATTGTTGCGAAGGGGAGATGCTCTAGAACTTGGAACAGCGTGATAGCGCCGAGAGACTGTTCTTTAGCATTTGATAAGTATGTGATGGCATCTGCATGCAACACGTTGAGACCTTGAGCTGAGCACTCTTGTACCGATGCTGCATTTGTGTCGATGCCAGTAGCTGGAATGTTGCTGTCTTTCAGAATGTTCAGCCATTCGCCACGGCCACAACCGATATCGAGCAGTGGAGCAGTTTGTGAAACAACATTCTGAACATAGGCAACGTATTGGTGTTGACGGGCACGAATGACAATGGGGTCTCCCCGGAAAGCGTCTTCGAGGGCCGTATACAAGGCATCATCAATTGTTGGCGATGAAGTAATCGGAGCAGGCGCAGCAGTAGTGGTGGTGACTGGCCCACTTGCCCGAGCAGCATCGATTTTGCGCTGCAACTGAGCAACTTCGAGTTGTATCTCATCGCGAATGAATTTGCTCTCATTTAGCAGTTCCGTACGGGCGATTCCTGCTGCAGCGTTTTGAAAGGCTTCGCCGCGCTCTTTGGTGATGATGTCTACATGATCAAACATGTGCTGATTGCGCTGCACAACCAATGAGGCAAGACCGCTAATGGCTTGTTGGGCTGAAGCCAATTCTTTAGTGAGCACCTGAATGTCGTTGCGCATACCAGCGACACCCAAACCACGCTGCAAAAGTCGAAAGAAAGGACGCAACAGTTTCTTCATAACGCAATGAAGCCTAATAGGTGGCATAGCGCTACGAGGGCAGTCTCCTAGAATGAACATGTGACACACATCGCCGTTATAGGCACTGGATATGTTGGCCTTTCAACGGCAGTTGGCTTGGCTGAATTAGGCCACGTGGTAGTTGGTGCCGACATTGATGCACACAAGATTTCAACCCTGCAATCGGGGGTTTCGCCGCTTGATGAATCTGGGATTACTGATGCTCTAGGTCGGCTGTTGAAATCTAAGTCCTTGACATTTTCAACAGATGTTCTCACTAGCGTCGCCGATGCATCCATAGTGTTTTTATGCCTGCCTACGCCACAAGGGGATGATGGCAGTGCTGATCTTTCATATATAGAGAACGTTGCGCGCGCCATTGGATCTCATCTTTCATCTGACGCTGTTGTTGCGAACAAGTCGACAGTTCCGGTAGGTACGAGTGTGCAAGTCGCCAAGTGGCTGGGGCGAGAAGATGTTTCAGTAGTTTCGAACCCCGAGTTTTTACGCCAAGGAACTGCTTTACAAGATTTTCTGCATCCGAACCGGATTGTGGTGGGCGGCGACAACGCAACAGCAGTAGAAAAAGTTGCTTCTCTCTATTCAAAGATTGATGCGCCTATCTTGCGTATGAATGCAGCATCGGCCGAAGCATTGAAATATGCGGCTAATTCATTCCTTGCGACCAAACTCACTTTTGTCAATGCAATTGCAGATATTTGTGAACTAGTGGGTGCAGATATTTTTGATGTTGTCGGTGGCCTTGGCCTGGACCCACGTATTGGTGATCAGTTCCTGAACCCTGGGCCAGGGTGGGGTGGAAGTTGTTTCCCGAAAGACACGAGAGCCTTAGTGAAGATTGCCGAAGAGCAGGGGTACGACTTTGCGTTGCTTCGCGGTGTGATTCAAACCAACGACGAACAATACGAACGTATTGCTCTGAAAGTTGTTGATGTGTGTGGCGGCTCCGTAACAGGAAAGACCATCGCAGCGTGGGGCTTAACTTTCAAAGCACATACAGATGACTTGCGTGATTCGCCGTCGATTTCGATTTTGACTTTGTTACACAAGATGGGCGCCACTATTCGTGCATACGATGCCTCGGCCCGAGCAGTTGAGCAGTACGCATGGATTGAGCGCTGTTCATCGGCACTTGAAGCATGTGAAGGTGCTGATGCACTTGCCGTGCTTACAGAATGGCCCGAGTTTGCCCAGGTAGACCCCTCTGCAGTTGCTTCCGCCTTACGTAGTGCTTCTGTTGTAGATGGTCGCAATGTGTTGAACATTGAGGCTTGGAAGTCAGCCGGTTTTGAATACAGAGGCGTAGGTCGCAACTAGTGCTGGTGAAGCGAATCATTCGCCGCCTACTGCGCATGGTGCGCAGACAGCCGACGCCACAACGCATTTCTATTCCACAAACTGGCCGCGCACTTCATGGCCTAGATGTGTTGGGGTTCTTTACTTCTGAACACGGCGTAGGTGAGGCAGCCCGTGTGCTTACTTCCACGTTGAAGTCAGCATCTATCGCAGTCTCAACTATCGATTACACCGACACGGAAAGTCGCCGTGAACATGCGTACACATGTGACAACGCGAGCCAGTACAAAGTGCTGCTGGCCTCGATTAACTCTGATCAGTTGTCGGCAGCTCATACTCGTATAACTCCAAGTTTCTTTACTGATCGCTATGTGATTGGTCAATGGTTTTGGGAACTGGAAGATGCGCCGGCTTGGTTTGCTCCGGCGTATCCGTTGGTGAATGAATTGTGGGCACCGACGCATTTCATTGAAAACATGTTGCGTGCAAACGTTCCGCCTTCCGTACATGTTGAATATGTTCCTTTGCCTGTTCACACCCCTGTGATTGATGTTTCATTAACACGCCAACGTTTCGGCCTTGACGAGCGATTTATGTTTCTCTTCGTCTTTGACTTCATGAGTGTGATGAAGAGAAAGAACCCACTGGGCTTGATTGAAGCCTTTACTTCTGCGTTTGCGGAAGGGGAGGGACCACAATTGGTGATTAAAGGCATCAATGGCGACAAGCGACCTGCAGAACATGCAGTGCTGAGTGAGGCAGTAGCGCAACGTAGTGACATCACACTCATCAATGAATATTTCACTCGCGAAGAAACGTCAACGCTGATCAGTATGGCCAACACGTATGTGTCGCTTCACCGTTCCGAAGGTTTAGGTCTCACGATTTCTGAAGCAATGACTCTGGGCGTGCCAGTGATCGCAACTGGCTATTCGGGCAACATGGATTTCATGCGCAAGGGCAACTCTTTATTGGTTCCTGGTACTCGAGTACATGTGGGTGATGGAGCCGAGGGATATTCGCCCACTGCTTCGTGGATGGAACCAGACATCTCTCAAGCTGCGCAATATATGAGGTATGTGTACGAGAATGAGCAAGATGCACGCGAAATGGGCCTGCGTGGCCAACGCGACATCGTTAGTTCCCTTACCACCGAGCAATGTGGGGCAATAATGAAGAACCGCCTTGAAGACATCTGGAGTTCATTACATGGCAAATAAATCACTGATCGCTCCAGTCAAGCGCGTGGCAGCTGCGCATGAATTGCTGTGGAATATGACATTGCGCGAGTTGCGCACGAAGTATCGCAAAAGCGTGTTGGGGTGGACATGGTCCATGTTGAACCCACTGGCGACTGTGGCCATTTATTCATTTGTGTTCGGCCACTTGTTTGGCGCCGATGCTCCCATTGGTGTGCATAGCGGTGTGCGCACGTTTGCTTTGTATTTGCTGTGTGCGTTGTTGCCGTGGAACTTCTTTATGTTGGTAACCAATACCGGCATGAACTCCATGATTGGCAATGCAGCGTTGGTGAAGAAGGTGGCCTTTCCGCGTGAAGTGTTGGTGTTTGCCAACTCGCTTCATGGCATTGTGCAGTTCAGTATTGAATTGCTCTTGCTCACGGTGGCACTAGTACTTGCTGGTAGCTACTTCTTTGTATGGATACCAGTAGTGCTTCTGCAGATGTTGTTGTTGGCGTTGTTTGCATCTGGCCTTGCGTTGGCACTTGCTGCAGGCAATGTGTATTTCCGTGATCTTGGTTACTTGTGGCAAATCTTCAGCCAGGTGTGGTTTTTTGCAACGCCCATCGTGTACATGCCGGCACTCATTGAAGGCAAAGTACCTAATTGGGTGGAAATGATTATGAAGTTGAACCCAATGGCTGTGTTTGCTCAGGGTTTCCGTCGCAGCATGTACGACAACTCATTCCCAGGCTGGGACAACCTTGGTGCGTGTGCACTTGTTGCTGTTGTTTCGTTGGTGATTGGCTGGTCCATCTTCACCAAGTTGTCACGACGCTTCGCAGAAGAGTTGTAACTCGTTGTGTGATGCCGGCTGCTTAGCGCGGGTCGGGATACTGATTTACTAAGCGACGCAAATTGGTGTCTATATATGGTCGTGCTTTACGCAGACCGCCACGAACTTCGATTGCTTCTTGAAGTCGACGTAATCCGGCAATCACAATGTGAGGTCGTGGTTCGCGCCCGATGCCGATGCAGTCATTCAGCCAACCGGCCGGGCCCTGATGACCGCGTTCGTGATTACAACGGCGACATGCAGCCACTTCGTTTTCAATCCAGCTAGGTCCACCTTTGATGGAGGGGACCAGGTGCTCGGTGGTGGCGGGGTTGAGGCGATCGTCGAACTGCACGGAACACCAGACGCAGAGGTCGCCATCGCGCTCGAGAATGGCCTCCATGCGCTGTCTGCGGTCCATTTGACGGGGCTTCTTGTTATCCATTGCGGTGCTCAGGGTACGGGTAGATGCCGTTTCCGGGGGCGTGGCGCACCCATGGAGGCATGCAGAACCTCTGGCGTCATTATAAGTGTTTGCTTATAATCTGTGGAGGGGCTCAATGATGGGCCCCTGGGTGGTGGTGGCCACCGATGAGTTCGAGGAGTGGGTGATGTCGCTAACAGAGAAACAACGCGACGCCATTGAAGACCGCATCGACATGCTTCGCCAAAGTGGGCCAACTCTTATGAGACCGATTGTCGGGCATATTGCTAACAGCAGACATAAGAACATGAAGGAATTGCGATGCACAAGCGAAGGGCACTTGCGTGTCCTGTTCATGTTTATGCCGAATCAAGAAGGTGTCTTGCTTCTTGGTGGCAATAAATCTGGTGAACTCAAAGGCCCGAAATGGAACGATTGGTATCGGTATGCCATTCCGATTGCAGACAGCATCGCCGATAGGGAGATAGGTAAACGGAGAAAACTATGAGTGAGCAAACATACGAGGAATGGCGCGCAACGCGCCATCTGCGACCAGGTTTTGAACAGGATCAAGAACAATCATCAGAAGAAATGTTTCAGGAGATTGTGTCGTACTACATCAACCTCAATCGCAAGCGTCGTAAAATTACACAGAAGCAAATTGCTGAAGCTCTGCATATATCGCAGCCGGGCGTTTGTCAGATGCTGAAACGGCCTGCGACCATTGCCAAGTTATGGCGACTGGCTGTAGCGATGGGTGGACAACTCGAAGTGAACATTCGCTTTGGTGACAAGGTGTATTCATTGCTCAATGAACCGCTTGATGAAGAGACTGAAGAGAAGTAGTGACTGGGCGTTTTGCTCCATCACCAACTGGTGAATTACACGTAGGTAACCTACGCACCGCTTTAGCTGCATGGGCTAGTTGTGTCGCGCGCAGTGAAGACTTTCTGGTACGAATGGAAGACCTTGATCGTGTGACATCGTCACCCGAATGGTCGAGTATTCAATTGCAATCACTAGCTGCTATTGGCATTACATGGACGGGCGAGCCTGTAGTGCAAAGCGAAAGGTTCGCGCTGTACAACGATGCCATCGCACAACTACATGCCCAAAACCTGGTGTATGAATGCTTTTGCACGCGTCGCGAAATTGCAGAGGCTGCGGCTGCACCACATGGTGGCCCTGTGTTGTATCCAGGCATATGTGCAGACCTCACTGATGTCGAACGTGCTGCGAAGCGACAGGAACGAACCGGAGCATTGCGGGTGCGAAGTGGCGGTGGCACAGAGACTTTCATAGACCGAGTGCACGGAGAAATAACTGCACCAGTAGACGACGTGGTGCTTCGGCGAAATGATGGTGTGCCTGCATACAACGTGGCTGTAGTTGTAGATGACGCAGTGCAGGGTATTACCGAAGTAGTGCGCGGTGCAGACCTGTTGCAGATCACAGCGTCCCAAATGCGATTGCAAAAACTCTTGGGGTTGTCGGCAGTGCAGTACGCCCACGTACCACTAGTAGTGAATACCGATGGTGACCGGTTAGCGAAGCGAGACCAAGGCATCACGTTGCCTCAGTTGGCGGCCATGGGCATGAGCGCCTCTGAAGTGCGCAACGTGTTGTGGGCAACCCTTGGTCAGGATGGGCGCGAGGTGCATGAATTCTCATGGGATGCCGTGTCACGTGAGCCGTGGGTGTCACCATGGAGCAATGGGAAATCTTGAAGCCATACTCGGATACGAAGGCGCGGTAAACGCCGGAGACGCCTCGCTTGTTGCACCAGACATTATTCGCATGCCGTTCTGGACTCCTGAATTTTGCGCAACAGTGATTCGAGCTGCACAGGCTGCAGGTGGTTTTGCTCACCAAGCCGACGACCCAGTACCCGGCTATGAGATTTCATTAGCCGCAATTGCGCCGCGTTTGTTTGAAGCAGTGGAGCAAGACATAGGCATGCGGATGTGGCCAGCGATTCAACAGTGGTGGCCACTTGTTGATTACCACGGCCTGCGAGATGCATTTGTGATTCGATACGCAATGGGCGAGCAAGAAGAACTGCGGATGCATCATGATGTGGCTCAAGTGAGTGCGAGTATCAAACTAAATGAAGATTACGACGGGGCTCTACTTGAGTTTCCGCGACAGAACTTCACAAATGCAGATGTATCTGTTGGCGATGCGCTGGTGTGGCCGAGTTTGGTGACGCACCCTCATGCCAGCACGCAGTTAACTCGTGGAGAAAAGTACAGCCTCACCATTTGGTGTGAACTACCAATGCCCATGGATGGCGTCCGCTCTTACTAATGAAAAGGAGCGGCGCAATTGCACCGCTCCTTTTATCCAGGGGTTTGTGACTGACAAATGTCAGCCTGGCCTCGTCAATTCTTAGTGTACGTAATTGTCCAGCAGTCGCAAACAAACAACAATGCCGGCAGGGTGTGGTGGGGTTAGGAGCGTTTGCGGACGCGAATGGCTTTTTCGGCAGCATTGCGACAATGGCCGTCTTCTAACGAAAACTTCCAGCCGTGCAATGTGCATACCAAATCATCGCCATCGATTTCACCAAACACGCTGAGATCTGCGTTGCGGTGTGGACACCGACGCTGCACTTCGTAATCACCAATCACAATGTCTGATTCATCTGAAGGAATACCGAGCAACTTGTTCTTAGCTTCGGATTCCGTACGCGTCATACGCTCTACAGATAATGACTTGAAGAAGTTGTAGATGTACTCATTGTATTCGCCAGCACGCCACGCGGTGAAACGAGCCGAGAGGAACAACGCGTTCGACCAATCAACAGCACGTTGCGCCACAACATTTTCTACAAGGTCCCGCGCGATATCAAAACGGAACGAAAATGGTTCGCCCGCATGCTGCTGCACGGTGCCGTCCACAAAATTTATGTAGATAGCAAGATCGCCGGCATTGAGCAAACAATTAGCACCGATGCCAGCGCGCACTTGTGGCGCCATTGCCATCAGTGGCTCCCACCACAACTTCAACGTGCCAATAAGGTCAGTTGGCTCCACTGCCCATGCATTCTTTTGCTCATGCAGCCAACTGTCGAAGTCGGCCTTGTAGTTGCGTAGGTACTCCGCTTTATGAGTAAAGATGCGCGTGATCTCTTCACCAGACATTGGTTGTTCCACAGTGACACCGCCACCGAGAACCGTGAAACTGGTACCAGGAATTGTGGTGGCTGCATTCAAACGACCTTCGTCGGCCATGCGTCGTTGGAATTCAGTTTGATCGGGAAAGATGCTGGCTTCATCGCCAGTGATCATGTTGAGATGAAAAAGATCATCATCTAAGAAACATGGCGGACCAGCAGAAGGCACCACAGTGGTTGCGTTAATCGATTCCACGTAACGCAACGCCCGCGCAAACTGACTCTCTACTTTGTCGACACACAACTGTTTCTTTTCTGCAGCATCCATTTCGTACACCATGGGATACCAAATAGCACCAGAGAACTGGAGCCAGTGCAGATCGACAGGGCCATGCGAACGTAACGCACCAAGATCATTAGTGCGACAATCATTTTGATTCACTAGTCGCGCGTCACCGTCGGACACGACTAACGCAGAGTCGCCCGCAGGGCCATCTGTAATTGACGACTCTGGATGAATTGCAATGGTGACACCCGGAGCAATTTCTTGCTCAACGCCGTTGATGGTGCGAACGAATTGACGAAACCCGAGTTTGTTGTATTCACGCTCGAGTTCACGCGTGGGGAAATCTGGCAAGAGCACCGTTGTGTTCTTGTTCATCTTTTCTGTGAGGAATGGAATATCAAAATGATCGCCATGAAGATGCGAGATGTAGAGAAAATCTGGATTGCAGATGTCGTGCACTACATCTTCTGGTAACTGATCGTTACGAGGAAAGACGCACCAGGATGCAAAGAAGGCAGGAACAAACCATGGGTCGCACACGATGGTGATTCCACGCGTGCGAATGAGAATGCCAGCGTGGCCAATGGAAATGGCCTGCATGTATTAGCCCTGTGGTTGGTCAGTTGACTGCTTGCCACCGGTTGCAACGTGCTCGGTCCACGCCGAACCATTCCAGTAACGAAGCTCGAAGCGACCTGATGGGTCTTTGTACCAATTGGCAGGAGCAGCTTGACCGCCCGAGGTGGCGCCAGTCTGAGCCGCAGCAAACGGAGAAGGAGTGGAGGCAGCAGTGGTGCTTGATGGCGCACCAGTGACAGAGACAATCTGTTCGGCCTTCATACCGGGGTGAGTGGTGATGGGCACATTGCCTGCGTGGCGGATGAATGCGTGGAACCAAGAGGCACCGTCGTATGCAATATGCACAACTTCCCAGCCTTGGCTGGAACGGCGAGTGAGTTCGGCGGCTAATTCGTGTGGGTTACGGACAGATTCGGAAACAACGTCGTATGTGAACATATGTAAAGACTACTGCCGTTCGCCGTCGTGTTCGCCTGCAGGGTCTTCGGTGCGTACCAGGCCATCTACGTTGATGCCATCGGTGCCGCCGTCGTACACCAAGCGCCCGTCACGCAGGGCAATGATGCGACCAACGGTGTGTACAAACGAAAGTTCATGTGTGGCAACCACCACGGTGGACCCCTGTGTAGTGGCGTCGGCCAGGAGCTCAAGAAGTGCTTCTTTGCCGGATGCGTCGAGACCTACAAATGGTTCGTCCACAAGCAATACATCGAACGGGCGAATGAATCCCAACGCGATTGCTGATTTTTGTTTCAGACCACGACTGAATCTGTTGGGCATGTCGTCTGCGCGATCGTACAAACCAAGATGACCAAGAAGATCTGCTGCTGTTTGTTCCCACGTTTCTACACCATGAAGTCGCGCAACGTATTCCAGGTGTTCCCACAATGTGAGGTCGTCATAAAACGTGGGTTGGTCTGCAATGAAACTCAACGAAGCGCGCGCAGAAAGTGAACCTGCAGTGTGGCCGGCAATAGAAACGGAACCTGTTGTTGCGTCGAGCAAACCAGATGCGATGCGAATAAGAGTTGTTTTGCCTGAACCATTGTGACCAATGAGGGCAACACGTTCGCCAGTTGCGATGTCAAACGTGATGGGGTCAAGCGCTGGTGCAGTGCCGTATGACTTCGACACATTTACGATGCTAAGTGCGTGATGTTCTTTTGGTTGAGGTGTGTTGCGTCGTTGGCGAGCCATGATCAGATACTTCCTGTTCGAGTAGAAGCTTTGCTTTGTTGTTGTGCAGTGCGGAACCACTTGTGAATGGCGTCGCGCTGGCGCACCCAACCAGCAATCAATGTGAGAAACATGAAGACACCAAGTGTTGCGCGCAACGTATTACCAAAGACTTGAGAATTGTTTTCAATACTCAGGCGAAGTGCAAGCACTGGCGCACACGAGACAATTGCAACCGTGGGTGGCCACGCTGCGCGAATGACATTTCCGATGCCACTCATTTCTGGCGGCAATGCAAGAGCTTCATTGGCACCACCCACTGGGTCTGGCGCACCTTTCACTGCGTTAATGCTTGCCCCAGCAACGCCACCTAAAAGTGCAGGAATACCAAGGAGAAATGCGTATCCCACAGTGCTCACAGCAGGTTCAAGCACAACTGCAACGAGTACTCCGACAAAGAGGAATGGAAGCGTTACCAGAGCAGGAACAATCAAGTGTTTAGTCATGAGAAGTCCGCGCTCTAGCGGAAGAGCGTCTGTGCGGTCTGGTTGATCGACTTCTTGCGACAACGGTTCAACAGCATCGAGACCCACAACAAACAACAAGAGCCCGGCAACAACAATTGCAGGAGTAGTGCCACGGTATGCCATCACTAATGCACCAGCAGCACTCACTGTGAGCAACTCCATGCGAATAATGCGGCGCAGTGGGAAATGCGCAATGCTGCGAAGGCCACGACCAACAACAATGTCTCGACGCAACAGCTTTGGTACTTTCACCCATGGCTTCACACGCATGTGTTCTTGGCTGAGTTGACGGCGCAACAACACAACTGTGCGAATGTCTTGCAACGTAACTGCAAACTTCAATTGTGAAACAAGCGAGCTGCGCCGCGACAATGCTTCAAGAGAGAGGCGACCAGTAAGAGAAACTGCAACAGCGGTAATGAGGAGCACTACAGCAATTGCCACAATGTCTGGTATGTGTACACCGTTGAGCCACCACCTACTGATGCTGCCGATGAAATCGAATGGCCCCGCAATTGATGAGCTCGTGAATGTGACTGCACCTTGCCACGCCAGGATGCACACACCAATTGATGTAGTTGCCCAACGTGGAATTGCAAGAGCATGAATGAGAAGCGCGGCAACAACAAAGAGTGAAGCAAGTAATGCTCCGGCGATTGCGCCATACAAAGCCCACAGTGCAAGTGAAGTACCTGCAGATGTAATGCGTCGACCTAAAAGTTGATTAGCCGTGCCACCAGCAATTGCGCCCGCAAATGCAAATGTTCGCAATCGTTGAATAGCGGGGTGGCGAAGAACTGCAGCATGCTCAATAGGGGACATCAACACGTGTCGAACTTCTGCTTCTTCCACCGCAATGGGGCCTCCATTGGCACCGCTGCGCAAACCAGTGAACACCACGAGGGCTGCGATGAACCCCACTACATGGGGGATATTGGCAGTCACATCGCGAAGGGCTTGACCCGTGATCTGCTCGTCGCCCGCCACGGAAGATAGGAACAAAATGGCTCCACCGCCCATAAATGCGGCCAAATAGACCCTGTAGAGGGCCTCAAACCACTCGATGGTCTCCACCCGGTGACGGCGGCGTTGCCCACGCATATCGCGCAGGGCATCGAGACCGAGTCGGGGAGAATTCACCCCTTCATCCTGCCACTTTGAACGGGGAATCCCCATGGCCACCATGAGCAGAGACTGCCCGTGTGACCCTCTTTTTGCCCTGTCACCCGACAGAATGGGACGGTGAATAACGAAGCCGTGCAGCTCTTCAGCGCCATCTTGGCACTGGCCACATTGGCCGGCGGCGTCATCACATTGTGTGCCATGTTGTTTGGCAGCACGCAACAGTGGGCCGAGAACTGGCTGCTTCAGATTCGTGCGTCCGGATTGTGGTTGATCTGCATGATTACTACTGGTGCCACGGTGGGCAGTTTGTATTTCAGTGAAAGCGTTGGGTATGCGCCATGCAAATTGTGTTGGTACCAGCGCATCTTTATGTACAGCATCGCGATTATTTCTTTCGTGGCAGCAATTCGTCAAGACAAAAACATTGCGCGCTACACCATTGTTCTTGCACCTATCGGATTACTTGTTGCTGCGTATCACTATCTACTCGAGTGGTTCCCAACACTGGAATCAAATGTGTGCAGCCTCGATATTCCATGTACGTCAATCTGGTTCCGCGAACTGGGTTTTGTCACACTGTGTTTCATGGCCGGCTGTGCTTTTATTACAGTCATTGCAATCTCTCTCGCGATAATCCGCGAACCAGTTTCAACAACTACAAGCCAGGAGCAGTAAATGGCACAGAATGAGCGTAAGAAGAAAAAAGCCAGCAGCGGCGACAGCATGAGAACAATTCTTTATGTTGTTCTTGTCGTTGTCGGTATTGCAGGTGCAGTGGCACTTGGTACAAGTGGCGGTTCAAGCGAGACCACTACCAACACCGTGGTCACAGTGCCTGGTGGTGTGCAGCCTGCTGAGTATCAAAAAGTTTCTGCAACCGGTGGCTTGTTAGCCCCGTTGCCAGAATCTGGTGCAGACACTGAAGTGGGAAAGAGTGTTGCAGTACTAAAGGGTTACGACCTTCAAGGCCGCCCAATCAGTATTGATCCTGCAGGCGAAGGAAAAGCCACTCTCGTGGTTTTTCTTGCACACTGGTGCCAATTCTGCAACCGTGAGATTCCGGTGCTAAACAAATGGCGTGAGAGCGGCGAGGTGCCAACTGGTCTGCGTGTCGTTGGCGTCACCACTGGTTCGAAGGCGGATCAAGCCAACTGGCCACCATCGAAATGGTTGACTGCGATGAAGTGGCCATTTGAAGTGATGGCAGACAGCGAAGCACAAGAAGCCGCTAGGGCGTATGGCGTGGGCGGGTATCCGTTCATGGCTTTCGTAGGAGCAAATGGAAAGATCACTGCTCGAACCTCGGGTGAAGTACCTGTTGAGCAGCTTCAGATTTATGCAAACGCAGCTGTTGCTGCGAAATAGCACCAGAGTTTCTAGAGAACTGTCGTAGCCTTGCCAACCGTGGCAACAACACACAAACGCATTGGGTTCTTCGGACCATTCGGAACTTTCACCGAGCAAGCACTGCAGACGCAGGCCGACCTTGCTCAGGCCGAATTAGTTCCGTTTCGTTCGGTACCCGATGTGCTTGATGCAGTTGCAAATGGTGACGTAGACGCTGGCTTTGTACCAATTGAAAACTCCATTGAGGGAACAGTCAACTTCACACAAGATGCGCTCATCTTCGATTATGAATTGCTGATTCAACGCGAAGTTGTTTTAGACATTGAGCACTGCTTGTTGGCACGCAAAGGTACAACGCTTACTGATGTCACCCTTGTGCATTCCATTCCTGTTGCAACTGCACAATGCAGTGGTTGGTTACGCACCACATTGCCAAATGCTGACGTTCAAGTTGCAAACTCCACTGCCGATGCCGCACGCACTGTTGGAAGGATTGGTGCTGAAGAAACCGGAATGGCTGCACTGGCTCCGGCAAATGCGGCAGCGATGTATGGACTAGAAGTAATCGCACGAGACATTGCGGATCATGCTGGTAATCAAACACGTTTCGTATTGGTTGCGCGCGACGGAATTCCAACGCCAACTGGTCACGACAAAACCGGCATTGTTGTTTTTCAACGCGCTGATGAACCAGGAAGTTTGATTTCCATTTTGCAAGAATTCGCAGCGCGGCGAATCAACTTGAGTTTGTTGTCATCTCGACCCACAAAGGCGGGTGGGCTTGGCGATTACTGCTTCATCATTTATGCCGACGGACATGTGGGTGACGAATTAATGGCCGATGTGTTACGTGACCTGCACACCAAACAAGGTGGCGTGAAATTCTTGGGCTCGTATCCCGCAGCAGGGGAACAAGCCCACTCAGCCCGCGAACATGCCGATAGCCGTTGGAAAGACGCCGACGACTGGGTGAGCCATTTGCGGACCAAAATTCGCGACTAGTGAGCGCCGTCGTCCGATAGCGTGTCGGACGGAACGGTGGCAGAGCGGCCGAATGCGCTTGTCTTGAAAACAAGAGGGTTAATAGCCCCGGGGGTTCAAATCCCTCCCGTTCCGCCAGTGATATGTCAGCGTTCGTCGCGTACGAACGGAGTGCCCAGTGCCTGTGGTGCACCTAACTTGTTGCGCATGCTTGGCCTGCTGAGCGCAATGAGCGCCACCAGAGTTGCCAAGTACGGAAGCATCTGCATTAGTGCCGATGGAATAAACGTGATCTGCTCAGCTTGCAATGTGAATGGCAATTGCAACGTGAATCCGAAAAGCACAGCACCAAAGATGAGTCGTATTGGACGCCAGCCGGCAAATACCACCAGGGCCAATGCAATCCAGCCAATGCCGTTGGTAGTTGAAGCCTGATGCCATGCTGCGCTTTGCGCCAACATGAGCCACGAGCCACCAAGACCAACAAGAAGCCCACCAAACAAGGTGTAACGGATGCGAATAGACGCCACCGACAAACCTTGTGCATCAACCGTTGCTGGATCATCACCCGTTGCACGCAATTCGAGACCTGGGCGTGAGCGGAAAAGATATAGCGACGACAAGATTGCAATCGCGATGGATGCATACGTGATGATGTCTTGCCCAAAGATGATTGGCCCGATAAGTGGAATGTCTGACAATGGGCCGAATGACAATGGATGAATGATTGTGGTGACGGTCTTTCCTTCAACAGGTTTGCCCAGGAAGTTTGCAAGTCCAGTACCAAAGATAACTAATGCAAGGCCCGCAACAATTTGGTTTGCACGTAATACAACAGTGAGTAAAGCGTGAATGCATGCAAGTAGTGCACCAGCAAGTGAACCAATGAGTAACCCAAGCCAGATGCTTCCTGATGTATCTGCGGCAAGGAACGAACTAATGGCCGCAGTAAGCAAGATGCCTTCAATACCTAAATTGAGAACTCCTGAACGCTCAGTGAAGAGTGCGCCGAGTGCAGCAAGAATAAGCGTGGTTGCGATAGCAACAGAGTCTGCAGATGCAAGTACCCAAATGTTTTCATTCATTGCGCAGTCCTCTCAGTTCGGACCGCATGTATTCGATAGCGACGGAAAGCCTCTCCACCTAATGCAAAGAGCAAGATGGCTCCCTGCAACATGACACCAATATGAATAGGTGTGTCTGTAGAGATTTGTAACTTGTCGCCACCGGAACGTAGACCTGCGAACAAGATGCCGCTCACAATTACGGCCGAGAAGTTATTGCGTGCCAGGGCTGCGATAACAATGCCGGCGTACCCATAACCCAACATCGTGATGCCTGGGTCGAGCCTGCCGAATGGACCAACGATGAGCACTGCACCACCAAGACCAGAAAGTGCACCAGAGATAAGCATGACCGACAATGTGGTGCGGTTGGCATTGATGCCTGCGTAATGAGCAGCACGTGGAGAATCAGCGATCACTTGAATGCGGTACCCGTACTCTGTGCGCTTCACAAGCCAGAACAGCGTAAGTGTTACCAACACGACGAGGAAAAATGTGGGGTAGAGAGAAGTGTTACCAAATGCTGTGAGTGATGCCGAGTCTGGCACTAAGCGGCCTTGTGGGAATGCGGAGTTCTTTGTAACGAAGAAACTTCCTGGTGTGTAGACGAAATGGTCAACCAGACTTGCTGCAACGTATGTCAACAACAACGTTGTCACGATTTCACTAGTACCAAGGCGTGAACGAACATAAGCAGGGATCAGAATCCAAAGAGCACCAGCTAGTGCACCCAACAACAGCACTGTGGGAATCATCACAAACGACGGCAAGCGATCGCCAAGTGCAAGACCAGCCCAGGCGCCACCAATCATGCCCAAGTACAGCTGACCTTCGCCACCAATGTTGTACAAGTTCATTTGGAATGCGAATGCAGCAGAAATACCTGTGCAGATGAGAACGGTGGATAGGCCCAACGTGTCTGTGATGCCACGCGAGGAAGCAAAGCCGTCACTCAACATGTTCGTGTATGTATCAATAGGGGAATATCCCGTGGCAAGTAGGAACAATGCGCCAGCCACAAGAGCCGCAATGACAGAAATCAGCGGGACAAGAGTGGACAAATACTTTGGGGTTTCATTTCTTTGCTCAAAGACAATACGAATAGGAGAGCGCATTATGCATTTCCTTCTGTGGAGAGTCCGGCCATTGCAGCGCCCACTGTTGCGAGCTGTGCACTTTCACCAGGTGTTTCATGAACGATGCTGCCTCGGTACAGAACCAAGATGCGATCGGACAATGACATCACTTCGTCAAGATCTTCAGAGATGAGCAAGATTGCTTGTCCGGCACTGCGAGCATCGTTGAGCAAGGCTCGCACTGTTTCGATTGCTCCTACGTCTAAACCGCGAGTGGGTGAACACACCACAAGCAATTTGGTCGCCGACCTACCGCCTGAAAGTTCTCGTGCAAGCAAAACTTTTTGAGCGTTACCGCCAGAGAGTTTGCGCGCGATGTGTTCTGGCCCATTGGCTTTTATTTCGAACTGTTCAATGAGTCGCACCGCTTCAGGTTCAACAGATGCACGATCAACAACGAAGTTACGGTCACGCGTGAGCAATAGGTTGTCGAGAATAGACATAGACGGGACAAGTCCCATGCCTAAGCGGTCTTCTGGGACATATGCGAGGCCGAGTTCACGTGCGTGAATTGGACCGCGATCGGTAGACATTGAACCCGTAATTGCTATTGAACCACTGGTGGGAGAAGTAAGACCCGCGATGGTCTCTGCAAGCTCTTTTTGACCATTGCCTGCAACACCTGCGATGCCCACCATTTCGCCGGCATGCACATTGAACGAGATGTCTGACAAAACACTGACACCGCCAACATTCAATGACAGGTCGCGAATTTGCAGTACTTCATGACCAGTTGCATGTGATGCACGCTGAGTAGTGAGTTCAATGTCTCGGCCAACCATGAGGCGTGCCAGCTCTCTTGTATCTGTGGTGCCGCGACCAGACACATGGCCTGTGACGCGACCGTTGCGAAGAACCGTGACGCGATCTGAAATTTCCACTACTTCACCGAGTTTGTGACTGATGAAAACGATTGACTTGCCGGCTTGTGTCATCGCGTGCACGTTCTCGAATAGTTTTTCTACTTCTGCGGGAACAAGTACTGCAGTGGGTTCATCCAGCAGCAAAATTTCTGCGCCTTGATACAACGCTTTGACAATCTCCACACGTTGACGTTGACCAACCGAAAGATCTCCCACTGTTGCGCCTGGCTCGATGGGAAGACCAAACGATTCGGCAACAGCAGAAACTCGGTCTTCGAGTTCAGATCGATTCAATCTGAACGATAAATCCCGACTACCGAGAATGACATTTTCTGCAACGGTGAAACGCTCCACCAAACGAAAGTGTTGGTGCACCATTGCAATGCCGTGTTGTAAGCCTGCACGCGGTGATGACAATGCAATTCTCTCGCCGTTACGTGTGATGTAGCCAGAGTCTGGTTGATACAGGCCGCACAGCATGGCAGCGAGCGTGCTTTTTCCTGCGCCGTTTTCACCAAGGAGTGTGTGTACTTCGCCAGGGAGAACGTCGAAGTCAACAGAGTCGTTAGCAAGAACGCCGGGAAAGCGTTTAACAATGGAATGAGCCGAGAGTGCGCTAGGGGCCGCACCACTTTCGTGATGCGGCCCCTTCGCCACCTCGTGAGAGGTGTTAGTCATCTGTGAAATCAGCCCTTTGCGGAACCGATAACACCCTTAACGAAGTAGCTCATGCTGAGGAGCGAACCGAGATCGGCCTTTTCTCCTGCTGCTAGAACTTCTTTTCCGTCTTGGTCACTGATTGGTCCGGTGAATGGAGCAAATGTTCCAGCAATGATTTCCTCACCCTTAGCGGTGATTGATGCTTGTGTGTCTGCATCAACTGATTCACCGAAAGAAGCAAGTGTGACCATTCCGTCTGCCATTGAGCCGTAGTACTCATCGGTTGGGCATGTGCCGTCGGCAACTGCCTTCGATGTCTTTGAGTAGTAAGGACCCCAGTTCCATGTTGGAGCTGTGAGCCAAGCAGCAGGTGCTGCTTCTTTTACATCACTGTTGTAACCAACCCACTTGGCACCCTTTGCCTCTGCTGCAACACCGGCAGCAGTGGTGTCTTGGTGCTGAGCAAGAACGTCAACGCCTGCGTCAAGAAGTGACTCTGAAGCCTCTTTCTCGATGGTTGGGTCGAACCATGTCTTTGTCCAAGTGACTTGCACTGTTGCATCTGGGTTTACAGATTGTGCGCCCAATGTGAATGCGTTGATTCCGCGAATAACTTCTGGAATTGGGAATGCAGCAACATAGCCAAGCTTGTTGTTCTTTGTTGCCTTACCTGCTGCCATACCACTGAGGTAACGAGCTTCTTCTGCAGCACCGAAGTATGTACCAAGGTTTGCTGGCAAATCTGGGAAGTCAGCAAATGCGCCGCCACCAGCTTTAGTAAGAAGGAACTTTGCACCTGTTGCCCACTGGAAGCACACATCTGGGTACTTCACTGCAACATTGGCCATTGGTGATCCGTAACCGAATGAGGTTGCAAAGATGACGTCATAGCCTTCAGATGCAAGTTGCTCGAAAGTCTTTTCAGAATCTGCGTTGTCTGCAATGTTCTCAATGCGCTTTACTTCAACACCAAGATCTTTTTCAAGTTGCAAGATGCCTTGTTCGTGCTGGTATGTCCAGCCTTTGTCCTCGGCAGTGCCGAGGTATACAACTGCGACTTTTACGTCGGTTGCTTCTGCTGGCGCACTTGTTGTATCTGATGATGAATCGCTTCCACCGCATGCTGCGACGAGAAGTGATGCTGTAGCTGCAACTGCTGCAAGCTTCCAGAATTTCTTCATGTGTAGGTTCTCCCTGGTTTGTGGCACCTCTGACGGTGCCGATGAGGAAACCTTACTCTGTTCCATTCGCACCCAAATCATGGAGAAACAAGGGGTTCTAAGGGGATTCACGACGTCGGCGCACGGGCTGAGAGTTGTAGCTCGAAGACCAGAGGTACACTCAAAGTCTTCCCAGGAGAGGTGCCAGAGTGGCCGAATGGGGCGCCCTGCTAAGGCGTTGTCCGTCTTAAAGCGGACCGTGGGTTCAAATCCCACCCTCTCCGCCATATGAGTTTGCTCCGCAAGTCTCTGGCAGCCTTCGTGGTTGCAGGCGCACTGACTATCAGTGGGCCCGGCCCAACAAGGGCCTCTGCAGCGACGGCCTGCACCAAGACCTACACCGTCAAGCCAAACGACTCATGGAGTCGCATTTCGGGCAAAGTCAACGTGACGATGAAGGCGTTATTGGCAGCAAATAAGGCCTCAACAGACACTCTTTTGTTGATCGGCGATGTCATCTGTCTTCCTAAAACGGCCAAAGCCCAGGACACGAAAAGTGGAGGACTTCAACTGAAGCCACCAGCAAAAAGGTATTCAGCCAAGAAGTCCGAGGCCATCATCCGTGAGATTTGGCCGGACCACTTGGATGGCCGTGCGGTTGCCATTGCCAAGCGCGAGTCGAAGTTAAACGCAGCAGCATGGAACTGGTGTTGTGTGGGGCTGTTCCAGATCAACTGGTCTTCCCATAAATCGTGGCTGAAGGGCATGGGGATTACCTCGGCGCAACAGTTGCTTGACGCCAGAGTCAATGCCACTGTTGGTTTGGCTATCTATAAGCGTTCAAATGGCTGGGGTGCTTGGGAGTAATTACGGCTGTAACATTCAGTACTCATAACTAGCGCTCGTAGCTTAATGGATAGAGCATCT
>SXGQ01247577.1_pt1 | contig 20242 bp, 20 predicted proteins | sample 3178371 | NCBI WGS metagenome assembly SXGQ01 (sample SAMN11356859, study PRJNA531348) | freshwater metagenome | isolation source: freshwater sample F1-20 | place: China: Fuxian Lake, Yuxi | collected 2017-12-25 | reverse complement strand
GGCCGTCAACTCCTCGCGAAGCATGGCTCCCACCGCCTTGCCGAGACTCTCGGCCGACTTCAGAACGATATTGCCGACGAACCCATCACAAACGCAGACATCGACGCCATCCATGAACAGGTCGTAGCCCTCACAGTAGCCCGTGGAGTTGAGCCCTGAAGCCCGGATCAAGGGCAACGCCGCACGGGTTAGATCGGTCCCCTTAGACTCTTCGGTGCCATTGCTCAGAACGCCCACGCGGGGGCTCTGCCTGCCCAACATGGCCCGCGAGTAGGCAGATCCCATCACCGCGAACTGAAGCAAGTTTTCTGGGGTGCACTCCGGGTTAGCTCCGCCATCTACCAAGACCCAAGCCCCCGTTTTGGAGGGCATGATACAGGCGATGGTGGGTCGCTCGATGCCCTCGAGGGTCCGGAGTCGGATAGTGGCTGCCGCGACAATGCCTCCGGTGTTGCCGGAGGAGATTACCGCATCGGCCTTGCCATCCCTAACCAACTCGACGGCCCGAAGGATTGAGCAGTCTTTCTTCTTGCGAAGACCTTGGACCGGCTTTTCCTCCATGGTCAGCACCTCGGAGGCCGGATGGATTGCTAGGCGCGGATCAGAGCAACCGGTGCTTCGAAGCAGTGGCTCCAAAACGGACGGTGGCCCGACCACATAGAGGCGAGAGATCGACGGATCAGCCGCCAACCCGAGCTTCACGCCCTGGAGGAGTTCCTCCGGACCGTGGTCGCCGCCCATGACGTCCACTGCCAGGCGCATAAGCAAAACGCGCCGGTCCGTCAAAAACGGACACGGCGCGCCTAGAAACCTTAGGCTGCGACGCCGACGTTAATCACCTGGCGACCATCGTAGAAACCACACTCGGGGCAAACCCGGTGAGGCAGCGACGGAGAAGCGCACTGGGTGCAGACAGCCAGCTTCGGCAGGGTGAGGACACTGTTGTAGGCTCGGCGCATGCGTTGACGGCTGCGCGACGGTTTGCGTTTCGGGACGCCCATATTCGGTTCGGTTACAATTTCAGATTATCGAGGGCACTCCACGCCGAATTCGGCTCAGCCTGCTCCCTCACTTGCAGTTCGCGGGACTGGCCTTTCGGCTTCAACCCACGACAGTCAGGTCCACACAACGGATTCGTTGGCAGAGAGAGCAAAATGTCCTCTCGGAGCGAAGGGGTCAAGTCTGCAAAATCTCCATCGACAGGTAAAGCATCCTCACCCTCCAACGGAGAGAGGACGGAAAACTCGTCCAGCTGCACCGAAAGAACGAAGGATTTGAGGCATCGGGAACACTCGCAATCCACATGGGTACGCAGACTTCCGATGACCAACAAACTTTCGGACTGGCGATCGACCGTCAGCTCGTATTCTACGGGATGCGACAGACGCATCAATTCATCGTGGAAATCCGGGGCCAGTTCGGACCCTAGAATATCCCCATCGAGTTGGATGGACTCCTTCTCCAAGAGGCGAAGATTCACCTTGAGCGACATGGGGGTAGGATCGGCAGGTCGAGAGGCGGATGCAACTGGCGGATTGATCTCAGGGACCGATAGCGAGAGATGAGGGCAAGAAAAAGCGGACGGCCCCATGTCTCATGGAACCGCCCGCGTTGGAGAATCAAGAACTAAAACCTCAGGCCTTGCTGGCGTCGGCAATACTCACCGGCCGGTAACCACCGATGGCCTTGAAGTAGAAGAAGAGCAACAGGTAGATCGCAGCCATGGTCGCCGGGATGAACGAGTCGGCCTTGAGGGTCTGACGGTCACCCTGAATGCTCGCTTCCACGACCACCTTTTGTTCAGCGGTTTTGTTGGTAGCGGTCTGAGCGGCCGAGAGCTTCGTGCCATCCAAACCATTGGCCGGAGCTAGGAACAGGAAGGTGCTCGGCTTCTCTGCCTTGTAGGTAGAATAAATCGCCGCGTCCTGCTTCTGCAGCGCCTCGCCTGCGAAACGATCCTTGGCATAGCCCAGACCTGCGGAACCGAGCAAACCTGCCGACATCATACCGACGCCGCCCATAATGGAGATGGCGATCGCACCCGTGCGCGGGAAACGGTCACTCACCACGGCGAGCATCGTGGGCCAGAAGAAAGTCTTGCCCAACGCGTAGACCGACAGCGCGAGGATAGCGCTGATGAAGGTGGTGATACCGCTCACCAGGTTAAGCCCTACAGAAGCCAAAATAGCGCAGATGAACAGGAGTCCCACCGGGGAGATCTTCAAATTCTTCTCGATGAAATGAGCGCAGAAGCGCAGGGCGAACATGAATATCGAGGTGTACACGAAGAGGATCTTGCCTTCCTTCGGAGTGAGAATGTTGCCGGTAATGTTCTGAATCCATCCGTCGGTTCCCAACTCGACAGCACCCACGAGTGCGTGGGTCACGAAGAGAACGAAGAGCAACCAGGCTCCGATAGAGAAACCGGTGATGACCGCCACCGCCCCGAGGATCACAGCCCCCATGGCGTAGGAGACCGCCGGAGAAAGCTGAAGGGCGGTCTGGAAGAAAAGAACTAATAGGTAGCAGGCAACGGCCGCTCCCAAAATACCGACATCCTTGAGCATTTCGCCCACGCTCAAACCCTTGGCCGAAGCTTCGGACTTCGGGAAGCTCTGGCCCATGAACAGGAATCCGTAGAGGACAGTCGGCACCAAGAACAAGGCCAACTGCACCTTCCAGCTCATGGCATCGGGACCTTCACCGAGGAACCAACCCACCAAACCACCGAGCACCAGACCTGCCGGCCAACTCGCGTGGAGGATGTTCAAATAGTGGGTGCGGTTCTTGGGGAACAGCGTGGCCACCAGCGGGTTGGCCACCGCCTCCAGTGTTCCATTGGCTAAAGCGAAAATGAAGGTACCCCAGTAGAGGTAGGTAAAGGCGGCCGATTGGGACTGTCCCTTGCTCGCAGCAAAGGTCACGAAGGCTGACAACACGTGGAACAAGAACGCAGCGACGACAAGCTTGCCGTACCCGATCTTATCGACCACCACACCGCCGATGATAATTCCAAAGCAGAAGCCGGTGAATCCCGCGCCACCGATGTCACCCAACTGAGCGGCGGTGAAACCAAAATCAGCCGCCCAATTGGCGAGAATGCCGCCACGGATGCCGAAGCCGATGCCGGCCGCAAGGATCGCCATGAAGCCTGCAAACAGCAGCCGCTTTGCATTAGGGGCTATGCCCTCGTTACTTTTACTCATAGGGGGGTACGTGTGTTGATACTGTGTTATGACAAGTCGGACGTGGAACGGCAGGATTTACCGACACCATCGGCCGCCTGTCCATTCCTTGCTTTGATTTTCTGCGATTTAACTCTCAAAACCCAGGCCTGGTGACTCGAGAGCGGCTCGTTCGGCGCAATTCTGCGCCTGCTTCATACCGATCGATTCCGAGCTGCGAAGCGCTCAGGATTCCGGGGCTAGGTTTTCGGCCACCGGGTTGCTGTAGGCCTTGATGGCCGGGAGAACTCCTGCCAAAGCCCCGAGCACCACCAACGCCAGCGGGGCGATGACCAAGACCGGATCCCAGGCCCAAGGATCGAGAACCACGCCGGTCTGGGCTCGAATGACAGCGGACACTGCGCCCATGATCACGGCGTACAGGCCCCAGGCCAGGACCATCCCGAGGGCCGCTATCGAGGTGGCCTCAAGGATGATGGAAGCGAAAACGAGGGTCCGACGAGCACCGAGTGCCCGCAGAATGGCCAAGTCACGGCGTCGGGCGCTCAAAGAATTATAAATGCTGGCCAGCACGGAACCCGCAGCCACCAGCGCCACGAGGTAGGCCACCAACTCCAGGACCTGATCAAACCACCCCATCTTGTCGAACAACTGAGCCAAGACCGTTCCTAGAGGCCAGGCGAAGGTCAACCGGTCGCCCTGCTTGTTGTAGAGCATGTCCAACTGCTGGCCCGCCACCGCACTGCGCAGCTTCACCAGCACCGCACTCACATCGCTGGCGGTGGCTGCGGCGTGGCCGGACATGTTCTGGAGTCCCGCCAGCGGGATCCAAAGCACTCGGTCGGCTGGGGTGTTGGAAGGTTCCAAAATGCCAGTGACTACGTATTCGTCTTCGTGCTGCTCCTTGGGATTGAAGTTGAGGCCATGGTACGGCTTGAAGGTGTCACCCGGCTTTAACCCCAGGCGTTGGGCGACGAAAGACCCCACCACCGCCTCGCGATAGCCGTCTTCGAACCAGCGCCCACCGGCCACCAACCGAAAACGCCGCCCCGGAGCCGCCTCAGCCTCGGTGAAGAGGTTGGTTAGCGTGCCCACAATGCGATAACCCAGATAATTATCACCGACCGCGATCGGAACCGCCAGAGCCACCAACCGGTTGGAGGACAGCGTCTGAAAATCTGAAAACGCGACATTCCCGGGCGAAGCCTCCAGGTGGAAAAGAGCATTGAGCACCAGTTGCAGCTTCGCCCCGCGGGCCCCCAAGACGGCATCCCACGCACCCGTCTGCCCAGTGAAGGTCGCACGAGCCTGACGTTTGACCACCCAGACCGACATAAGCAATCCGCCAGCCAAAGCCAGGGAAAGAGCCGTCACCACGGTTGAGAGCAGGTGTTGCCGCAGGCTGCGGCGAACCAAAAGCCACAAGATCACAAGACCACCTCCGTCCTCGAAGCCTGATTGAGAGTGGCCAGAGATTCCCGGCGCGGGAACGACGCCAGAACCGCCGGATCATGACTCACCAAGAGCAGCGCCGAGCCCTGCTCCGCGCATAATTTCCGTATCAGAGCCAAGGCCTGGGCGGCATTGGTCGGATCCAGGTTACCCGTGGGTTCATCGGCCAAGACCAACTTTGGTCGATTAGCTAAAGCTCGAGCCACGGCCACGCGCTGTTGTTGGCCGGTCGAAAGCTGCCGCGGAAAATACTCCAGTCGATCGCCCAATCCGACCCGGTCCAACAGCGACCGAGCATGGACCCGATCCGCACCCGGCCCAAAAGACATCCCCAAGAGAACATTCTCTAGACAGGTAAAGCCCTGAAGCAAATTGAAGGTCTGGAAGATGTATCCGATCACCGCAGCCCGGTGACGGTCCCGATCCGGTTCCGACAACGTGGTCATATTTTGACCATCCAAGACAATGCGCCCGGAGTCTCCCGTCAGAATACCCGCAATAAGGTTTAGAAAAGTGGTCTTACCCGTACCGCTAGGACCACTCAACGCCACCTGTTCCCCGGCACTGAGTCGGAACCCTGGAACATCCACCACCGGCAAGAGTTGCCCGTAAGGTGTTCGGAAGCTTTTCCGAAGGTTTTCGATCTCAAGCAGCGCCATGGACAAGGGACAGGCTGCATGGAGCAGCAAAACTTGGCCATCGACTTTTATAAAACGCTTGGAGAGCCGCCTCAGACAAGGGACAGGCTCCTCAGACAAGGGACAGGCTCCTTGATAGGCGAAAATGAGGCGCTGGTGGGAGGGTCAGAGCTCTACAGGGAGGGGGATCAGCCTTTGGGGAACATTCCAGCGGTCCAACCGCCGTCTACCGGTAGTGCGACGCCGGTGATGAAGGCTGCGGCATCAGAGGCCAGAAACAGGGCAGCATTGGCGATTTCCTGAGGCTGCCCCATGCGACCCATGGCCTGGGTCGAAGCCATTTCACGGGCCGCGGCTGCTGGATCTGGGTATTCAGCGATGCGGGCCAGTACGAACGGTGTTTCGACCCGTCCCGGACACAGGCAATTGATGCGGACGCCGCTGCGCGCATGGTCGAGGGCCGCTGAGCGTGTGATGCCCACTACAGCGTGTTTGCTGACACTGTAGGCAAAGCGGTCCACCAATCCTTCCAGACCGGCCGTGGATGCCAGATTAACCACCGAACCGGACCCGCGCGAAACCATTCCCGGCAACCAGGCCTTCATCGTGTTGAACACCCCGCGAACGTTGACGGCCATGACGCGATCGAGGTCTGCACCGCTCGTGGTCAGGAGGGTCCCCACGTGACCGATGCCGGCGTTGCAGACCAGCACATCCACCGCCGGGTGACGGGCTGCTGCAGCCAATACGTCCGATTCTGAAGTCACATCCAGTGCCACAGACTCGGCGCGCCCTCCGGCTTCACGGATCCTCTGTACCGTTGCTTCACCGGCCTCGACCCGGAGTTCAGCGACAATCACCCGGGCACCGGCTCGGGCAAAGGTTTCAGCGATGCACTGACCGATGCCGGATCCGGCACCCGTCACTAGAGCTGTCTTGCCATCGAGACGAATCATAGAAGTCTTTGTGAGGGAAGTTGAAAACTAACGAGATCCCGACACACATCCCCCTTCAAGGCGAGAAAAAGGCCGTCGCGATCCGTTGGCTTGGGTTTTCACGCCAACTTTCAGCCCCACTCGGACGCCTCGGAACCACAATCCGAACAAACATCCGCATCAAAAAGAGTCTGAACCAGAGCAATGACTACAGGCTGACTACCTGCATCCAGCCTTCCGCCCCAAAACGTGCTTCAAAGGGCGCAACCGCCGCCTGGGCCATTACCACGTCTGGGAAGAGCGCAAACGTGGTGGAACCACTCCCAGACATCAGCGCCGCCCAAGCCCCGCGCTCGCGAAAGAAACTCTGGTACAACTCCAGAATGGGATACTTGTGTAAGGCCGGAGCCTCCAGAGAGTTGTAGAAGTGCTTCCCTGCTTCGGTGAGATCGCCCGATCTCAGGGCTCGCTCCAAGTCTTCAACACGACCCGGTCTGCCTTTCAGCGCTTCTGGATACTGAGCCAGTTCTCGATAGGCCCAGGCCGTGGAGATACCAAAGCCCGGATGATACAAAATCATGCCTCGACCACGGAGCGACTCAAACGAGGCCATGGGCTCGACTTGTTCTCCGCGGCCGGTGGCTCGGGCCGGTTGGTCCTGGAGGAAGAAGTTTACATCCGAACCGAGAGTGGCTGCTAATCGATCCAGCCGGTCGTTTCCCAGCGGTCGGCCCAACAAATCGTTCATCCCGACGAGTGTTTGGGCGGCATTAGAGCTACCGCCACCCAACCCAGCAGCTAAGGGGATGCGTTTGGCTAAGTGGATCCGAACCCCCCGCCCTGTCCATTGGGCTTCGGCCAAAAACTGCTCTGCAGCCCTCACCACGAGGTTACTCCGATCCGTCGGCAATTCCGGATGATCGCAGGTGAACTGGATTCCCGAATTCGAGTCCGTTTCAAAGGTCAACTCATCGCAAAGCGGCACCGGATGAAACAGGGTTTCTAGGTCATGAAACCCGTCCGGCCGCCGGCCCAGAATATTGAGCAGCAAGTTGACCTTGCAGGGAGAGGATCGAATCAGCGGCATAAAAAAGCGCTCCCGCAGAATCTGCAGGAGCGCGGAAGGAAGTTGGAAATGGGGAGGCTCGTTAACGGCCAACCCCAGATCATCAGTCAATGACGCGGAAGCGGCTGCCCGGGATCACAGGAGCCACATCGGACGCCTCGAATCCGAGGGAACTGTCCGTGGACGTCACGGTGGACTTACCCAGAGCTCCCGGCTTGTAGCTATCCGGATACGCTTTGTAGTCCGACTTGATGTACGGCTCGCTGGGGATCGGGAAGCTTAAGACTTCCACGGCACCCACGACTGTACGGCCAATGGTGCGATTGACGCCGCGGACCACGCCCACAGTGCCGCCATGCGCGCCACCGAAGAGAGCACCCTGCTCGTAGCTGCGCTGGAGTTCACCGAGGCGAAAAGGCTCCGACAGATTGTCGAGGCCACGGCCGAGTTTCTGCTCGGCGCTGGTGCATCCGACGAGCACCGCGGCCACGGTCACAAGGAGACTCACCGACTTGAGAAGGGAACGCATAGTGTTGGAAAATGTGGTTGGAGATTATAGGCGGAACAGGTGGGTGCAAGCGCGGACTTCAATCGATGGAAAATGAATTGATCACGCACGGTCCTCAGGCGACGCCATCGCCGCCTTAGCCGCCTTCCGACCCCACCACCAGGCAATCACCAAGCTGATCTCATAGAGCAGGTGGAGCGGCAGGAACAGCAGGAGCATGTTCAAAGGATTGCCATCGGGCGTGATGAAGGCCGCGATCACCAACCCGGCCACCACCCAATAGGAGCGGAACTTGGAGAGCTTGGCAGCGTCAAGGATGCCGATCTTGACCAACGTCAACAGGACCAACGGCAACTGGAAGGCGATGCCCATTCCCAGCATGAACCAACAGACAAAACTAATGTACTCATCGGCTTTCCATTCATCGGCGGCAAAGCCCAGCCAATTGGAGAAACTCACTGTGGTGCTGAGGCAAATCACCAGCAAAACGAAGTAACAGAAGGCCACTCCTAGCAGAAAGAGGAAGGTTGCCCACCCGCTCACCTTGTACACGAAGGACTTCTCGTGATGGTGCAGCGCCGGCAGGATGAACTGGGCGATGAAGAATAAGACGAAGGGAATCGAGACGGTGATACCGCCAAACATGGCGATCTGCATCACCACGCTGAACGCCGTCACCGGCCCCAGCGTCTTGAGTTGCACATCGAACGAACGCGTCGCGCTGGCTGGAGGATTGGTTTCCTCCTGAACAGTCATGACTAAATTTGTGCCGATCTGCCTCGGCGACAACCGGAAGACCGTGTCTCGGTTGGTAGCCACCCCGGGGATGCCGCTATCTTGCGGTGTCATGCGGGTGAGCACATTGGTTCCGAGCATGTACACCACCCGACCCTCCGTGGAGTGCCGCATGCCCTCGGCCACCATGAGGGGCCACTTAAGAAACTGGATCACCACATTGCTGCCGCTCAGACAGAGGATGAATCCCAGAAATACCGCTACCGCACACTTGATGAGTGTCCAACGCAGGTCCTCGAGGTGCTCCAAGAAGGTTTTCACCGGCCCACCACCCTCCGACTCCGAGTCAGAATCCAACGAATCGGAACTTGGGGGCAGCGAGGGGGTCAGGGAGTAATCAGGATCGTCAGCCATGCGCGCTCAAATCGGGCCATCCAGACAAACTGTAACTTGGGACTGAAGGAAGCCCGCCCACGTCACCGTGTCTACCGAGGTCCGTCTCCGCCCCGGAAACGTCCAGACATCAGATGACTGAGCAAAGGGGCCTTCCATCACGGCCCCGGATCAGGCCTTTGGGCTGTGGGAAATAGTGTCCGAGGGCGACCGCACCGGCGAGGTCGACGATGACGGCGGCGGGGATGGGCGCTCCGGCTCATCCATCACGCGCTGCACCTCATCTTGGACATCCTTAGATGCCTTCTTAAACTCACGAATGCCGGTGCCCACGCCCTTCATGAGTTCGGGGACCTTCTTGGCACCGAAGAGGACCAAAACCACAATGGCTATCCACATGATTTCGGTTCCACCAATAAACGCCAGCATCGAAGTATCCATAGGATTTTCGTTCACGTGTTCTGAAATCTAGGCCCTGCCCCGCGCCCGCACAAGCCCACAAACATCCAAGAACTTTCCAGTACCGGCTGTTTGAACCACCCAAAAAGGGGCCTTTCACTTAGCCCCGGCACCGGAGAAGACGGCTGGAACGGTCAGCAGGAGAATTTTGAGGTCGAGCCAGATGGACCAGTTGTCGATGTAGTGGAGGTCGAGTCGGACCCACTCCTTGAAATCGGTCACATTGTTTCGGCCACTCACTTGCCAGAGACAGGTCAGGCCCGGCTTCACGCTCAGGCGTCGGCGGTGGGCCATGTCGTCAAAGCGCGCTACCTCGTCGACCGGCAACGGGCGTGGGCCCACCAGGCTCATCTCTCCGCGGAAAACATTCCAAAGCTGCGGCAGCTCGTCGACCGACCACTTGCGCAAGAACCGACCCACGGGAGTCACGCGAGGATCGTTGGTCACCTTAAACACTGGCCCGCTCATCTCGTTGAGCTTGGCTAGCTCGTGCTTGAGCTGCTCGGCGTTGGTCACCATCGTGCGGAACTTCAGCATAGTGAACGGATGCCCATTGAGTCCGGCCCGGCGCTGCCGGAAAAGAACCGGCCCCGGAGACGACAGTCGCACCGCCAAGGCCGCTGCCAGAAACAATGGAGAGGTAGCCAATACAAGGGCCAACGAGCCCAGGAAATCGATCACCCCTTTGGCCATGGACTGCCAGGTCTGGTCAGGCCCAGTCCGGAAGACCAGCACTGGATGCCCCGCCAATTCGTCCACAGTGGTCTGTGAAACCCGGGTCTGAAAGAAATCAGCGTGCAGCCAGACCTCAACACCCTCGAGTTCGCAGACCTGGATAATTTTCTCAATCTGGCCGAAGAGAAATTGTTTCGGAGCTACCAGAACGGCATTGGCTGCGTGCGAGTGCAACAAATCCGTCAAGACCGAGACAGAGAATTGGCTTGGGTCGAGGCGGGCCGCCACGGAAATCTCGCCACGGGCATTCTGTTTCAACGCTTCATCGAGCCGGTTCATTTCGCGGTCGCCGCCAATCAAAATAACCCGGCGGCGCGCTTCCTGACCCGCCATTCGGGACCGGATCCACAAACGCATGAGCTCTTCTTTGAAGACCATCGCGCTGACGATCATCGGCAAGAATAGTGAGACCACGCCTCGCGCGACCTCTTGCTTGGTGAAAAACATCGCGACGATAATCGCCAACGAAACCCAGGCGGACCCACGGAGTATCTGAGCCAAGGATTGCCGCCGGGACGCCAGACCTGCGCGGTGGTAAAACCCTTGCAACTCAAGCAATGGGGGGGTCAGCGGCACCACCACCAGCAGCAGCCACTGGTACTTTTGAAAACCACCGATGACAGCTTCGGGATCCAACTGGGGCAGTGAGCGGATGAAATGAGCCATCCAAAAGACGGCGCCAAACAACGTCGCATCGATGAGTGCGTGGACTTTGTTGAGGAGTTGGCGCTGACGGAGCAACATGCGGGGGTATTACGGATAACCTTCAAAACCAACTTTGTTAAGTGAATGTTGAGTCACGCCCACCGGGCAACCAAGCCACGGAAGAGTCATTCCATCCGGAGCAACATTTTACTCCTTGGCAGGCCTGATCCAGTTCCTAGCGTCCGGGCTGCGATGATTGCAACCCCAGCGATTCTTTGGTCCCGCTTCCAACGTCATTATCTCGATTGTCCCGCCATCGGGCTGGGTCTGGACATCAGCCGAGTTCCCTTTCCGGATGATTTTCACTCCAAGATGGAGCGACCCATTCAGAAGGCCTTGAGCGCAATGGCGGAATTGGAGCGGGGAGCCATCGCCAACCCCGACGAACAGCGGATGGTGGGTCATTATTGGCTGCGCAACCCGGCGCTGGCTCCGACGCCGGCCCTCTCCCAGGCCATCGAATCCACCCTAGCGGCGATCCACTCTTTCACCGCACAGGTCCATCGCGGGGAACTAACCGGGACCTCAGGTGTGTTTCAAAACGTGTTGGTCATCGGGATCGGGGGATCGGCACTCGGGCCGCAATTCGTGGCCAAGGCCCTAGGCCATTCGCATTCCGACAAGCTGACACCGTATTTCTTCGACAACACCGATCCCGATGGCATGGACCAGGTCCTCGGCACCCTGGCAGGCAAGTTGGGGCAAACCCTGGCACTGGTGATCTCCAAGTCCGGCGGCACCCCGGAAACCCGCAACGGAATGGTCGAGGCCCGTGCCGCCTACGAGCGGGCGGGTCTGCGCTTCGCGGCTCATGCGGTGGCCATCACGGGAGAAGGCAGCGCCCTGCACAAAACAGCCATCGCCGATGGCTGGATCCGAACCTTCCCCATGTGGGACTGGGTGGGTGGGCGCACTAGCGAATTGAGCGCAGTTGGACTGCTGCCTGCTGCCTTGCAAGGCTTGGATATCCAGGGACTTCTCGCCGGCGCCAAGGCCTGCGACGAAGCCACCCGCAATTCGGTCGTCCGTGACAATCCGGCCGCGCAACTCGCACTGATGTGGTATTTCCTTGGAGACGGCCGCGGCACCAAAGACATGGTGGTGCTGCCCTACAAAGACCGCTTCGAACTCTTTTCCAAGTACCTCCAGCAACTCGTGATGGAGTCGTTGGGCAAGGAGCTGGACCTGGATGGAAAGGTCGTCCACCAAGGACTGGCAGTGTACGGGAACAAGGGGTCGACCGACCAGCATGCCTATGTTCAGCAATTGCGGGATGGCGTGGCTAACTTCTTCGCCGTGTTCATCGAGGTATTGAAGGACCGCAACGGGGCCAGCCTCGAGGTGGAGTCGGGCGCCACCAGCGGTGACTTCCTGAGCGGGTTTTTTTTGGGCACGCGATCTGCCCTGTACGAGTCGGGCCGTGCAAGTCTCACCCTCACCGTCCCGGATGCCTCAGCCTTCACAGTGGGAATGCTCATCGCCCTGTTCGAGCGAGCCGTAGGACTTTACGCATCGCTGATCCACGTCAACGCCTACCACCAACCCGGCGTCGAGGCGGGTAAGAAAGCCGCTGCCAGCGTGCTGGAAATTCAGCGTCAAGCCGTGGCTCACCTGGCCGCCAACCCGGAGAAGGCCTATTCGGCCGATGCACTGGCCACCGCGGTAGGACAACCCGACGCAGCCGAGATGGTCTTCAAGATCTGCACCCACTTGGCCGCCAACCAGCGGAGGGTCCAGAACGCCTCCGGCACTGGCTTGAAGGCGACCTTCCAAGCGCTGTAAACACCGAACCCGATTCAGTCTCCGGACTCAGAGACACAACCGCGATCTGCGCTTGTCCAGAGCCCGACCAGATTCCAGCCTACCTACCCACCATTCAATGAAACCTCTGATGCTCATTGGGGCGCTGCTCTTCGCCCTCACCTTCCCTGCTATGTCTGACACCACCGCATCTTCCAAAAACCACGGTCACCTCCGCCACGTTGTTGCCTTCAAGTTCAAGGACACCGCCAGCCCCGCGGAGGTGAAGAAGGTCGAGACAGCCTTCCGCGCCCTGAAGTCGAAGATTCCCCAAATCGCCACCCTCGAGGCGGGCACCAATAACAGCCCTGAGAATCTCAACAAGGGCTGCACTCACGGTTGGATCCTGACCTTCACCTCCGAGAAAGACCGCGATGCCTACCTCGTTCATCCTGATCATCAGGAATTCGGTAAACTGGTGCGCCCACTGGTGGCCGATGTGTTCGTGATAGATTTTTGGGCGAAGTGAGTCTGCTCTGGGGTGGATCCGAAAATTAGTCCCTCTGCCGCCATGCGTTGTTTTGTCACCGGTGCCTCCGGTTTTGTCGGAGCCAACTTGGTCCATGCACTGAATGCCCGCGGGCATTCGGTCCGAGCGCTGCTGCGCCCGGGGGCGGATGTCCGAGGGCTCGTTGGCAGCACCTACGAAACGGTTCCTGGGGACCTGAACAACGATAGTGCCGCGCTCGCCCGGGCGATGTCCGGGTGTGATTGGTGCTTCCACGTGGCCGCGAGTTATTCGCTGTGGCTGCCCGATTATGCGCCCATGTTCCGGGCCAATGTAGACGGGACCCGGAACATCCTGAACGCGGCCCATCAGGCCGGATGCTCACGCATCGTATACACCAGCACCGTCGGCTGCATCGGGCTGCCAAAGCCCAGCCCCGACGGTTCCATCATCCCGACCGATGAATCCACGCCGGTCCGCGAGTCTCAGATGTCCAATCCCTACAAGCTCTCCAAATGGCGGGCCGAGGTGGTGGCCCGAGAACTCGCCGCGGCCGGCCTGCCGGTGGTCATCGTCAACCCCAGCGCCCCGATTGGACCGCGGGATGTAAAACCCACTCCCACAGGACAGGTGATCGTCGATTTCCTCCGCCGGGCGATGCCCGCCTACCTAGACACCGGACTCAACTGGGTTCATGTGCAGGATGTCGCCGCGGGTCATATCTTGGCTGCCGAGAAAGGGCGGGTGGGAGAGCGCTACATTCTGGGACATGCCCAAGGCAATTGGACCATGAAACAGGCCCTCGACACCCTTTCAAGTCTGACAGGCGTCCCAGCCCCGCGATTCCAGGTGCCCCACGCCGTGGCTTTGGGTGCGGCGCATGTAGACGAGTGGATTGCTCGTTGGACTGGAAAACCTCCGAAGGCACCGCTGGCCGGGGTTCGCATGGCTGCCTACAAAATGTGGTTCAACCCCGCCAAAGCCATCCAGGAACTCGGGTTGCCACAGACTCCACCCCAGCAGGCCCTGACCGATGCCGTGGAATGGTTTCGATCCCACGGTCACGCACCTTGATCTGGGTGCATCTAGGGTTTCACTGGGATCGTAAACGGTGATGTGGAGCGGATCGGTGGCGACGGAGTGATCGACCTGAGGTGTTGGGCATCGAGGCGATCGCACGCCCAGAGGACTCCACGCGTCACCAGATCCAGATAGCGTTCGTCGCTCACCGTCTCGTTGAAATGCCCCAGAGAAGTACTGAACACCCGGGTGGATCCATAGCGATTGACCCAAGTAATGGCGCAATCGTCGTCACCCTGGGTTCCGCGTTGAAGCACGGTGGCTGAGGGACACACCTTCACGTTGTTGTAGAGTTCTTCGTTGCCCGTCAGCCAGTCCCGCCAGCCCAACCCTCGGATGATGGGGTGCTGGTTCTCCACCGTGCGGATCAAGATGGGCGCAGCCTTGCCATGCTTCATGGAGCGAAGCCCCAAGTATTCCTGCCAAAGATCGCCGGGCGCGGCGCGGTAGCTATGGACGGCACAATGTAAATTTACTGCCGGCAAACCCGCCCGGTGTGGGGCCAGGATTTGCGAAATCCAGTTGGTGTCGGCGACCGCACCGAAACACTCGTCATGGATCACCACATCGTAGCCCTTGGCCCAGTCGCGGTTGGCGTACAGAGGAATCTGGCTCTCTTTGGAGACACCTCCTTGCTGGACCGTCTCGACGATCACCCGAGCCCGGGCCTCGATGCCTCGTTTGAGAACATCTTTCTGGACCGGGTAGTCGTGACAGCATCCCCCACAGACCAGCAGCGCACGGAGCGGCCGCAACTCAGCGGCGGACACCCCAGCCGTCAGTCCCAGCATCCAGAAACAGTGGAGCAGCCACCTCAGTCGGTATTGATTTTTCATAAGCGTGCAACCCGCCTCGGCGCCTCTGGGTCTAAACGGCAACCTTAGGATTGGATCAGTCCAGCTTGCGGACCCAGATGTTGCGGTAACGGACCGGATTGCCGTGGTCTTGGAGGAACAGCGGTCCCGTGGGAGTCGCCCCGGACAACTTCGCCGAAACCGAGGCGTCACCTTGGATCGGAATGTGGTCCTGAACCAGTACTCCATTGTGCAGCACCGTGAACGAACCGGGTTGAACCTTGCCCTCGGCTCCCGGCTTGGGCGGATGGAACACAATGTCGTAAGACTTGTCATTTAGCGGCAGCTCGGTACGATTCTTAAGTGGATGACATCGACATGACATCAGAGGTTGCGGAGATCGAACATGCATACTCGTACATCCGTCTTTCGTCCAAAAAACAGCTGAGGGGTACTGGTGAACATCGTCAAAGCACAAGGGCTGAGGCGATCTGTGAGCAAATGGGTTGGAAACTCTCACCACTAACCTTTCAGGATCTCGGCGTCAGCGCTTTCACCGGGAAAAACCGTCTCACCGGCGCTTTGGCCGAATTCATCCGTCTTGCCAAAGCTGGCAAACTTGCCTCGCATCCAGTTTTGATCCTTGAGGCTTGGGATCGATTTTCTCGACAAGACCTTGACGAGTCTGAGAAGGCTGTTCTCGAACTTCTACGATCCGGCGTTGCGATTCACATCGGCTTTGGAAACCGCACATTCACCCGGGCTAGTACGAAAGACCTTGCTGCTCGGATTGAAATCCTTGTAGCGATGAAAGGTGCTTTCGATTACTCAGCAAACCTTTCACGAAGGGTCAAAAGTGCAAAATCTCGAAAGATCTCAAGAATTGCTGATGGAGGCACTGCAAACGTTCGTGAAATGGCTCCTGGATGGCTAGATTGGAACAATAATCTCAATCGTTTTGAAACCAACGAGAAAGCCGATCTAGTCCGCGAAATATTCACCAAATACAACGCTGGCGCTTCTATCGTTTCGATCGTCAAGGATTTCAACCGACGAGGTACGCCTGCCTTCAGGGGTGGTAAGTGGCATACTGCGAGCGTCAGGTACATTCTTAGCGCAAAAACAACCATCGGTGATTTTAAGGGGTACTCATACTTTCCCAGAATCGTCTCCCAACAGGAATTTGACCGAGCACAAGTCAACCTCGAAAAAAACCGAAACAGGCGCGGCCGGTCATCAAATCTCATCAACCTGTTTCGCGGGCTGATCTTTTGTTCGGAATGCGGTTTCACTGTGACAATGACTAGGTCAAAGGGACGAAATTACTCATATTATCGATGCACTCACACAATTCGCGGAGCATGTACCCAACGGTTCAGTCTTCGTATCAATCTTCTTGAAGAGGATTTTTTCGTCTTTGTGCTAAGGCAGCACCCTGAAATTGTCGTCAGGAAAGACAATCAAACCGAAGGAACAGAATTTGATTCACTTCGACTCCAGAAACTGGAAAACGATAAGAAGAAGAGAAGTCTTTTGAACTTACTAAATGATTACGACGATACTTTACTTCGGTCAAAATACGCTGAACTAACGAAGGAGTCAGAGGATATAGACCGCAAAATAATCGAAACGACGACTGCGATTAATGATGCAAATAACCTCCCACACGCCCTTGGAAATCTCCAAGAACTTATCGACGATGCGGACTCATCAGACCTCGACAAATTTTTGGGTTCCATGGTGGCTGCACTTGGCAACCGTGAGATAAGGGTAAAGTTGGCACCGGTAATCGGAAGCATCGTCAAAAGGATCGATGTCAACCTCACCACCTTGGCGATTCGAACCACATTCGTGAATGGCAATGTCGACGAACACCAAATCATCCACTGAACACGATGACTGCCAGGACCGATGTGGCACAAACCGGTGAAATCACCCACCTTTTCACCGGTTTCAGAAGGGTGAAAGCAGACTACGTATTTCGGAGGACGTTTCGCACCTGAGTGGGATACCATGTGGTTCGGCCGGTACGAGTGGAAATTCCCCGACGGGTCAGACAGTGGGCGATCGATTGAAGGGTGGTGGCACCAGTAGACTGAATTTCCCGGATTACCCCGATTATCGAGCGATTGAAGCGTTGAGCGGCTAGTTGGTTGGCTTGAACCATCAGGGTCGATCGTTGGTGACCATCTCTACATCCACCAAGGCGAACTCCTCTGGCCTTCGCAGCGGTTAGTGCTGCTTTGGTTCGTTCAGAGATCAGCTCCCGTTCACGTTGTGCTACCAGGGCCAGAATTCCCACGGTGAAACGGTCCACGTTGGGGCAGTCGCAACAGACGAAATTGACCCCGGAGTTTTGGAGACGAAGAAGGAACTCAGCGTTTCGGCTGAGACGATCCAGTTTGGCAACCACCAAGGTAGCCTTGGACCGTTTGCATTCGTCGAGAGCCGCGTTGAGTTGGGGGCGGTCGTTGAGACCACCGCTTTCGACCTCTGAGAAATCGTGGAGGACCTGACCTTTTTGGCTGAGAACGAAACGGGCGACGGCATCCCGTTGGGCGTTCATACCGTTACCATCGTGTCCTTGGTGTCGTGTGGAGACTCGGAAGTAGGCTATGTAATGCGTCACATGCAAGCAGCTACCAGCGGTGCCCAGGCAATCAAGCTCCATTTAAAAAGACTCAACGACCGTTGAGTTGTTTAAAATCGATCCGTTTCGGCCAAAACTGCCTCCAGGGACACAGTGTCCACGGGATTAGACGAATCAGACCACCCTCAGGTTTTAACGCTCGCGTCTGTTGAGGGACGGTGCTATCCGTGAACCAATGCGAGTTTGGTGGTGCAATCAGTCCGATTGCTGGGCCGTAGAAAGGCCAGCCAATTTGGTAATCGGAAAAAGAACGGTTCCGCCGCCCAACGCTCAAAAAGGTGTAGGTGAGGCTCGAAAACGTGTAGGTGAGGTCCGAGTCGGAGACGTCACCGTGCATCGCGTGAACAAGAAAATCATGGCGGTCAGTTTGGCAACGACGAATGGGCAGTATTACCAAAACCTTCCGGACATCGGACCCAAACCGTATGGGAGTGGATGGTGCTTCAAAGCGCAGTACTTTGATTTGGTTCAACCCATTCCTGTTGATTACGTTCGTCAACCGATAGTTGAGCTCCTCCGAAAAGAGGGGCGAATAGAGAATTTCGCGTTTCAGGGGCCAAAAAACAAACAACCAGGCAAACTTCTCCAGGTTTACTTTCTAATTTTCTCGTTGGCTGGATTGCAGGTCGTGAAAAACGCTTCCGATGTCGAATGGCCAGAGTGGGTTCCATAGGGCTCCACCGACAGAAACGTCGGGTCACCCTCAACTCCATTCGTGGCAGTAACCACCGACGCGACACTGTGTCCAGCTTGCTCAAGTACGACCAGGGAAGGGTACCTGACCTACCTCACCGAGATCGCGTGTACACTCCAACCGGTAAACCCCAGATCGACAACCGACTGAACCTGAGGAATGAACTCGATTCGTTGGGAATCGAAGATTTTTTTGAAAGAACCGACCACCACCTTCCGTATCCACTGAGAAGGATTCGTCAAAGGATCCCGGTGATGTCCTTATCCTTTGGGGAGGTGGACACAAGTTCTACCTCGTCAGGGTGTCTACGACCAACAATCGATTGGGAGAAACAGGTTTGGGTTGAGGTCCGTCACCGGATCGAAGAGCTTGGCAAAGTTCCAGGACCTAGGCTGCGTTTAGGCGGCCTAAACAACGTTCCGCGAAGGTGTGACCGCAATGCCCTACGCCGTTGAACAGGATGGCTTTGCGATCGCTAGGGGCGTCGTTGCCGAGTCACAGCGGCTCGTCCTGCTGTCGGCGCTGGGCGATCCCGATGGTGCTGGTTCGCGCGGGCTTCTCGCCGTACCGGGGGTGCATGCTTTCGCGCACTCTGAACCAATGATGTCGCTGGTCGCAGCCTATCTCGGCCCAGACGCGTATCCGGTTCGGGCCATCTTTTTCGATAAGACTCCCACCTCCAACTGGCTCGTGCCGTGGCATCAGGATCTGACGATCGCTTTGGCCAGCAAGGTCGAGGCACCGGGCTTCGGTCCGTGGAGCATGAAGAATGGGATTCCCCATGTGCAGCCGCCCGTGGCCTTGCTGGCGCAGATGATCGCCGTTCGGCTGCATCTCGATGATTGCGATGCGTCCAACGGTGCGCTCAGGGTAATACCCAGATCGCATCGAGTCGGGCGCCTTGGCCCGGATCAGATTGCGGTGGCGAGGGCCACGTCCGAAGAAGTAGTCTGCGAGGCTGCAGCGGGCGATGCTCTGCTTATGCGGCCCCTACTTCTTCATGCCTCAAGTAAGTCAGTCACCGATCGCAGGAGACGGATTCTTCACATCGAGTACTGTTCCGGTAGGCTCCCGGAAGGCTTAGCGTGGCATGACGCCGCATAGCAAAGTACTCGGAACCAACCGATGCAGCGGACTCGCGATAGAATCCAGTGAAGTGGCTAGCCCGATGGGCGCGAGCCGCTGATCGGAGTCGTACTACAACAAAGTGAGCGCGACACTCCAGCGAAACCACGCAAGTACTCTTGCGAAGAGTAATCCGAAGAAGGCACTCGATCAGGCTCGCAAGGTTCATGAACCATGGTTTCGAGCGCAGGCGCTGTCCTGGGTGGCCAGATTCACAGACGGGGATCCAGTAGCTATAGCATCAGAGGCGGCGAGGGCTGCACAGGAATGCGAGGATGACTACAGAAAATCCGCCGTCAGGGCTTGGGAGGTTGCCGCATTGGCAGAGCGAGGAAGCACGGCGGAAGCTCGGAAGAGTCTGAGCGAGGCACTCAAGCTTGCCAAACGTATTGAGTCCGTGTCATCCCGGAGCGAGGCACTTCTTTTACTCATGCAGGCCGCTTTCAGGATCGGGAGGGATGAGGCCATGAGAGCGTATTCATTGCTGAAGGAATCATGCCCGGTCGAAGAACACTCCCGATGCTGCAAGCGTGCGGTGCGTGATGGCGAGAGGATGATTTCGGGGACACAGGAGCCTCGACCATTCTTTTGGTAGTACAACGCAGAACGATAAACCGTGTCGTGCTGCAAAACGAAGCGAAGCCAGTTGATCGACGACTGTTTGAGTCGGGATTCGTGGCAATATCCAGGGAGGTGGACACATGTTCCATCTCTACAGGTGACGGTTGGACCGAGGGAACAAGAAAGGGGATTCGTGGCAGTAACCACCGACGCGACACTGTGTCCAGCTTGCTCAGGTACGATCAGGGTAGGGAACCTAACCAACCTCGTCGACGTGTC
>SXGQ01555319.1_pt1 | contig 20243 bp, 15 predicted proteins | sample 3178371 | NCBI WGS metagenome assembly SXGQ01 (sample SAMN11356859, study PRJNA531348) | freshwater metagenome | isolation source: freshwater sample F1-20 | place: China: Fuxian Lake, Yuxi | collected 2017-12-25 | reverse complement strand
TCCCGAGCCGGCCGGTGCGGACCCGGCCAATGATGTCGGTGGTGATCCGGATCGGGCGGCGGGTGCCACCGGTGGTGTGGCCGTTGCCGGACGCGCTCCGGTGGAGGGTGCCGCCACGGGTAGCGGGGAGCAGGCCGAGCGTGAAATTGCTACTGGAAGTCCGCGTGATTGACCAGTCAACCGATAGTCACCCGGGCCTCGCCCGACGGATCCGCCGGTCGAGATGCAAAAGTCAGAGAACTTCGTTATCCGTGCTGCGATAGAGGCTTTCCGCATCTTTCAACTTTGTCTCGAGGCGGCTTGCGCACTGTGCCATCGCTGTGATCGCGTTGGATAGGGCGGCCTCCACCTCTTTCATGGCCTTGACTGTGGGTTGACACGCGAAACCGTGGGTTGAACTGACCGACTCGGCGATTCCCTGGACATCTGCTTTAGCGGCGGTGAAGGCCTCGGCAGCTTTTTGTTGCTGCAGAGCAAGTTTCGCCAAGTAGTCCTTATTGACGGCCACGTGGTTCATAAGTTTTATCCTTTCCGCTGAAGCTGTGGTGGCGCCGTCAATTCGCCGCTATTTCGTCCACTTGTTGCCGGAGGTCGCACAAGTCGTCTGCGAGGCCCGCAATAAGCAAGGCATTTTCTTCCGATAAGCGCTGGAGTTTCTTGAAGTAGGCCACAGAGGGTGTCAGTAAACTGGTCACGACCGTCATCTGAAAGGCGTAAGACCACATCGGATTCAGCCTCGCGATTTTCAGAGCGATGCCTTGGCAAACCATGACGACACCCAAAATGATCGACAGCACCATTCTGGTGTATTGCACACCCGACAGCCATCCGTTCGCTTCGCTTTGCACGATATCTCGCAGTTTCGTGACCAGCGACTTTTCGCCGACCAAGGTCAACCCGTCAATACCGATCTTCGCGACGATCCTGACTAACGCGTCATTCGCATCGTTGTAGGCCTGAGCGGCATCGCCGGACCATTGGTCAGTGCTCGCCGTCGCCGCACCCAAGGCGTTATAGGCCCCTTTCAGGGGCGTTTTAGATTGCACCAACTGGTCGCCCTCGTCGGGATCGCCCAGCCCAGTCAGTAACAGGAGCACTAGAAGTGTGTGCTCCAGCATATTGAGAAGAAAGATCGATGGGTCGGTACCTTCCTTCATCCGAGTAGGGTCGACCTCCCTCATTGGGGCCTTCGGGCGGGCGAGCAAATCCTGCTGTTCGACGAGTCGCGCCGCCCTGGCTTTGTCCTCCAACTCTCGCTCGTCAGCGGCTGCTTTGCGCGCGGCTTCCAACCATCCTTGCCGGTGTGCCTCGAGATCAGCTTTATCCTGCGCAGCTGCCCTAGCAGCGTCTTCAGCAGCCGTCTTCGCGGTCTCTTTAGCCTCGTACCGCTCGAGCAGGTACGCGTTTTTGTCGGGAGGCGCATCGAGAAGCAGTTTTTCCTTCAGAACTTCTTGACCGTTGACTTTGAAACTCGTCACTTGGGACGTGCCGCCGACACGAATTCGGGTGGATTCATACTTCAAGCCGCCGGCCTCCAAAGTGCGCGTACTTGCCGCCACCTCTCCCTGCGCGTCGTACGATATGCTCTCCGTCAGGGTGCCGTCGGCATATATCCCGACTCGCTTTATGCACCGTTGATCGGCGTCGTAGAACTCCTTAACGCTGTATTCATCTATAGTTCTCGCCGGTTGCTGCCCTCCGACTTTAAAATAACGCGCGTCCGATTCTTCGAGAGTCCGCGTCATGGTGCGCTCAGTAACCTTCGGATTCAAATTCTGGTCGTACACGCGAGTCTCTGATACGGTATCTCTGAAGTTCTGACCAGCTACGTTGTTGTTCTGAACACTACGGTTCCAGGTCTCGGTTTCTGGGCCCTGACGGTGAGGGCCGCCAAAACGAAGCGGGTCTGTGCATTCGGGAATGCGGTCTACATCCGGTTTCAGTCTCGTAAACAGTTTCTGTTCGATAGGGTTGTCTTTAGCCGTAGCGTCGTAGTTCGGATACCAGCCTTTCCCCCCTTCGTACTCAGCGCCATGCATTTCCCGTAATTTCAGAAGTTCTTGCTCGGTCAGGCCATGTACGCGACCAGGGCCAGCAGGCCCTGTGTAATGGGGGAGAACGGGGTACTTCCAAATTTTAAGGTTGGTGGCCACCTGGTTGGCCTTACCGTAAACATCGAGGATTACATCCTGTGTTTTAGTCAAGCCCTCGCTTACAGCGTCCCTGACGACCGCCATTTCCCCTTTGACTTCGGGGAGAATATTGTGCTCAAAACGATCGATAATGCGGCTTTCGACGTCGCCGACAGCTTGAGACGTGACTTTATTCGCCAGCATCTCGGCATGCAGAGCCAGTTTCTCCGCGGAATTAAGTCGATCCACCATAACGTTGCCGAACGCCCAATCAAGTACACCTGTTTTTCCGGCGACGTGTAGCGCATTGGTAATCGAAGCACTCAACTCGGTCCATGACTCTTTGTTCAGATTGTCGTGTTGAAAGTTAATCCCCGATTGGGTGGCGGCGTGAGCGCCGGCGCTTCCAGACCAAGCGGACTCCCACCACCACCATAGGCTGTTTGTCATTTGACTCCTCTGTCCTAATTTGGGCGATATGTCATGACGGCGAATAAACCGCCGCTCGCTGACTCAGCCTCCAGCTGTGTACCTGGTGGCGAAGACTTCTGCCTCCGCGGCGATCGCCTGTTGACGTGTGGGAAGATTCGCACCCTCTGGCATCGCCAGGAATCTGCTGAGGCCCTCGGGATCGTCCGCTCCCAGCTCGCGCATGATGTCGATGTTGTTGGCCTGCTCCAGGACGAACTCGTGCTGGCCAGCCAAACCCTTCTGCCGCGCCAAATCCGCGATGACGAGAATTTCGGCGGCGAGTTCGGCTTCGGTCATGGTGGTGACCTTGCCGGACAACTCGACTCGCTGGATGCTGCCGTCCATGTTGGCCGACACCGACACCGTCTCGGGTGGGTTGGTGACCGTGAACAGCGGAAGGGCATCTTCCTCGTCGGACTCCTCGGCGACCTCGGCGGCGGCATCAATGGCTTCCAGATCGGCCGTGACGTTCCCGCTCTCGGCTGGCGCGTACTCGGGGAGATCATCAAGGGCCGTCGCTGCATCGGCGGCGTCGTCAGGACCGTAGAAACCCAGCGCGTCCGAATCTTCCGAACGGTTGTCGTCGAAGGAGAAGTCAAGGGCCCCGAGACCGTCGTCATCGTTGCCCGGCTGGTGCTGCGCCATCGTGTCCCTTCCCTATGGGTGGCGGTACAAACCATGTCGGCCGTGGGGCCGAGCCCTGACAGAGTGTCAGGAAGTGATGTGGATGTGAGTTGTGGCGATCATGCATGGGGTTTGATGCCCCCAAACCGGCTCAGCGCGGGATTGGTGCCTGGTTAACCGGGTCCAATCCCGCGCCTGGCCGTGCTCCAACGTGGCTAGGAAAACATTCCGGAGACGTGGCCCTCGGTCTGGGCCATCGTCTGGCCGGCCTCGCTGATCTTGCCCGCCAGGTCCGACAGCGACTGGTTGACCGCGGTGGACTTGTCGTCCCAGTTGCGCAGCACGGCGGCGGCAGCCTCCTGGCCGCTGCCGCCCCACACCGCCCCGAGCCTGGCCAACGATTGCTTGCCCTCGTCGAGCAGTCCGTGAATGCTGTTGACCGCACCCATCAGGGCACTCGACTGGGCTTCGATACCGGCGAAGTTGTACTTCATATCTGACATGGAGATGCTCCTTCTTCTTTCGTTTTGGGGTGTTTCAGATGTTCATCTGCGACGACAGCGTGGAATGTGCTTCCTCGTCGGCCTTGGTGTACTGGATGCCGGCCTGATTGATATTGGTCTGAATGTCATTGAGCAGCTGGGTCTGCGCCTGGGCGCTCTCATGGAAACGTGCCAGCGCCGCCTGCGCGGCGGTGCCGGCCGCACCCGTCAGGTGGCTGGTCAACTCCGATCCCGTCGACTCCACCTGGCCCATCACCTGCTGAAGCTGGCTGGCGATGCGGTCGAAGTTAGCGGCCTCCGCCTGTAGGGCGGCGGCATCAGTTCTCATCTCTGCCATGACCTGAATCCTCTCTTGGTCTGTTCACTTACCACGGTGATGGCAAGTCTTCCGGCCGGGCGGCCGGGAAGTCTTTCGCTGCCAACGGGCGGGAACGCGTCCCGCGATTTGACACAGACCCACCATAGGAGTTCGGAGACCGCCTCGACATCCCGCGAACCAACGGCACCATTGATGATTCCGGCTCCTACGATCGAAGGAGTCCTCCCACCATGTCGGGCCCCACGCACAGACTGAACGCTTCCAGCCGGGCGGCCAGGAAGTTTGTCGCGACCCGCGATCACCAGTCGTCCTCGTCGTCGAACTCAGCGCCGTCATCATCAGCTCGGGCAGGCGCCGCCGTCCCCGTCAGCCCTGACCGGGCAGCACCGGCGCCAGCGTTTGCGCCGGCACCCATTACGCTCACCGGGGCGGCCCCACCCGCCGCCGAGGCCCCCGCGCCCGCGGAAGCCGGTGCAAGTCCGCCCCCGCCCGGCTTATCGACCAGCCCGGTCAGCAACGCCGTGCTCGATGCGGACCCCCCCGATCCGGGCAACGCCGAGGCGTACATCAAGCCCTTGCCGACCCGGGGGCCCGAACCCCCGGCCAACGGATGGCTGGAGAACGGATGGGCGCCCACCAGACCGACGTGCCCGCTGTCACGGCCGGGCAGTTTGGCCAGCGCGCCAGCCCCCTGACCGCCGAGGCCAACGGCGCCGCTGTGGCCCGCCAGCGACGCAATCTGCTGTAGCGGCTGCATCATCTGCTGGGTCAGTTGCTGCAGCGGGGCACTGAGCAGAGCGGCCCCCGCCAGATACTCCAGGATCTGGTCGCCCAGGGACCCGCCGTCGTCAGGGGTCGGCTTGGGCGGGTCGTCGCCGTCCGAGGCTGAACCGTGGGGTGCGGTCGCCGTGGTGGCCGAAGCGGTTGCTTCGGCGGCTTCGGCACCCGGCGCCAGGATCGGCCGCATCGGCTCAATGGGCTCGAACATCGTGTTGGCCATGGTTTCGGCCTGGTATGCGTCCATCGCGGTGCCGGCCTGATTCCACATCCGGCCGAAATAGTCGATCTCGTTCATGCCGATCGGGACCATGTTGATGCCGAGGAAGTTGGTCGCCGACAGCACCGCATGGGTGATGTGATTGGCGGCGATCTCCGGCAGTGACGGCGTCGTCCCCAGTGCCTTGGCGTACGAGGCGGCTTGGGCCGCGGCCTGAGTCCCGCGACGCTGCGCGGTCTGGGACGCGTCGTGCAGCCATGCCAGCGCCGGTTCGATAGCGGCCGCGGCGCGTTCGCTGCTCGGTCCCGTCCAAGCTTGCTGCAACGACATCACGAGGCCAGCCAACTCGACGGCTTGGGTGTCCAGTGCCGTCGCCAGGGATTCCCAGCCCGTCGCGGCCTGCAGCATCGGCTCAGGTCCGGCGCCGGCCATCAGCAGCGCGGTGTTCACCTCAGGCGGCAGCGCATGCCACAGCATCGTTATATTCCCGGAATCCGGGCCCGGCGGTGCGGGAGGTCAGCAGGGAACGTCAAAACGTCACCTCCCGGTCGCAGCCTTTTCTGGCATCTGCGATGTTACCGGCAGCAGGTCCGCACGGTGTCCTTTCCGTCTTCGTCAGTAGTTTTATCGAGGGCTGACGTCCTCGTTCGGCGGTTCGATGAAGGCGGCCTGGATGACTTCTCTGCCCTCCGGGGCGGCCAATAGTGCCTGGCCGGGGGGGCGTCGCTTGACCTTGAACTCGCTGGACGGGAAGTCGGCCTTGTCGCCAGACAGGAACAGGGTGGGCGATCCCGCGCCGAAGGCGGACCCGACGAACTTGTCCATGGTGGCCTTGTAGGCCTGGCTCATCTGACAGGTCACGATGATATGCAAACCGATATCGCCGGCGGCCGGCATCAACGGGGCCAGCGGCATCATCGGTGGCATGCCGCCGGCGGCGCCGACGATCATGTGCCAGTCGTCGACCAGCAGGACGATGTCCGGGCCAGACCACCACGACCGGGACCGAAGCTGGGCGGTGGTCAGGTCGGCCGGGGGCAACCGCTTCTGTAGATTCATCGCGAGTGCCTTGATGGCCTCATCCAGGCTGGCGCTGTTGCGGTTGATCGCCCCCGCCGACAGCAGGTGGGTATCGGGCACCGCGTCGAGCAGGCCGGACCGGTAGTCGGCGAGCATGAAACGTACCTGGCTGGGGCTGTTGCGCGCGCAGATGGCCTGGGCCAGCGCGTGGGCGATGGTGGTCTTGCCCGACTTTGCCGCGCCGAAGATCAGCAGGTGCGGGTTGGCATTCATTTTCCCGTATGCCACGGACAGGTCCGTCTCGCGCAGCCCGATCGGAATGGTCCAACGGGTGGCGTAGTCGCTGTCCGGCCCCGGTGGGTTGGGATCCAATTCGTCCAGGTGCACTCGCTCCGGCAGCACCCGGACTCGCGGTGCCTGGTCGGTGTACTGGGCGGCGACCTGTTCCACCGCTGCAGTCATCGCCTCCACTAGACCGTCGGCGTTGTGTTCGCCGTCCAACCGGGGCACGCCGATCATCAGGTGGTGCTTCTCCAGTGACATCGCCCGACCCGGCCGGTTGGCCGGGATATCACGGGTGGCGCGGTCGATCTGGGTGTCATTGACGTCACCGAGTCTGAACTCGATCTTGACACCCAGGTAGTCCCGCACCCTGGACTTCAATTCGGTCCAACGAGGTGTGGTGATGATGGTGTGAACACCGAACGCCAGGCCCTGCCCGGCCAACTCCTGGACGGGCGCCTCCAGGTCGGGGAACTCAGCGACGAAGGCCGGCCACCCGTCGATCACCAAAAACACGTCGCCGAACGGATCGGTCGAGGCGGGGTGGTTCGGGTCCCCCCGCATCTGGCGGTAGGCCGCGATCGACCCCACCCGGTACTCCTTGAACTGGGCCTCGCGCTGGCGCAACACGGCCTGCATTTCGGCGATCACCCGCATCACCCGATCGGGGTCGGATCGGGTGGCCACTCCGCCGACGTGCGGCAGGCTGTCGAGATAGATCAGGCCGCCGCCGCCGAAGTCGATGCAATAGAACTGGACTTGCCGGGGCGTGTGGGTACACCCGGCCGCCAGCATCAGGGTCTGCAGCAAAGTTGACTTGCCCGTTTGTGGGGCACCGCCGATGGCGATGTTTCCGCCCGCCCCGGAGACGTCCACGCCCCATACCGCCTGCAGGTGTTTTCGCGGCTCATCCATGATCCCCAGCGGAAAGCGCAACGGTTGACGCTGATCGTCCTCGACGACGAGCTGGTCCACCGGCGTCGGATCCTTCAATGGCGGCAGCCAAAGCTCGTAGGCCCGCGATTCTGTGGTGCTGAGTTGATCAAGCACCACCTCGCTGAGCGCCCGGGTGTTCGCCTCGAAGCTCATGATGCCGGCGTCTCGTCGAGAACCGGCGCCGCGGTGAACTGCTTGATCAGCGAGCGCTTCGGTCCGCTGTGCCCACCGTTGGATTCGGCCGCTGCGGCTGTCGGGGTGCTCGGCACGTACGGCCCGCCGGTGTACAGGGTGGAGAATTTGACCGGATCCTCCATCCCGACTCGGAGGAACCCGACGCCACTCTCCTTGTTGGTGATGTATTGCGCCTCCGGCGTTCCGATCACCGACCGGGACTCGTGGGAGCTGGTGGTGCGCAACGCGATCCGGTAGGTGAGGTTGGGCTCCAGCTTGTCGATGCGCGCCCCGCCGGTCTGCAGCGACTGGGTGGCCAGCAGCAGGTGCACGCGCAGCGAGCGGCCGACACGGCAGATCCGGTCGAACAGCCCGACGAAGTCCGGATGACTCTGCAGCAACTCTGCGAACTCGTCCACGACGACGAACAGCGTCGGCAGAGGTTCGAGATCGGCGCCGCGCTCCCGGTAACTTTCGTACTCCGCCACTCCGGAGAGCGCGCCGGTGGCGCCGACCTTGATCCCAGCCTGGCGCAGCAGGGACTGGCGGCGGTCGAGTTCGCCGGTCAACACCTCACCCATCCGGCTGACCAACTCGGCTTCCTCGGCCATGTTGGTGATCACTGCGGTGGTGTGCGGGAGCTTCTCCATCCCGAGGAACGTCGAGCCGCCCTTGAAGTCGGTGAGCAGCAGGTTGACCTGGTCGGGATGGTGCATGGCCACCAGCGACAGGATCATGGTGCGCAGGAATTCGGACTTGCCCGAGCCCGTGGTGCCGATCAGCATGCCGTGCGGGCCGCCGCCGAACTCGGCACCTTCTTTGATGTCCAGGTACATGATGTTGCCGGATTTCAGTTCATGCCCGAACGGGATTTTCAGGCGATTCCGGTCCTTGTCCGGATACATCTTCCAGCGTTTCGGGGTGATCTCCTCAACGCTCTGCGCGCCCACCAGCTGGTGCCATTCGGTGGCCACCTTCTTCTTGTGGGTTCCAGACCCCTTCTTGTCGATGATCGTCCCGGTGATCGACCATCCGGCCAGCTTCCGCGCCAGCCGGGCAGCCTGTTGCGGGGACATCCGATCGGTGGTGCTGGTCACTTCGCGAAATGTCTGGCCCGGCAGCCGGTCGTCGGCGGAGCCGCTCTCGGCGACCCGGACGCGGTAGTTGGAGCCGCGGTGATTGCCCAGCGTCAGCACCGTCACCCCGGCCCGGCCGTCGGGTGGGAACCCGGCTTTGCCGCCGGTCAGATCGACCACCACCACATAAGGCCCGCCGGGAAGGGAGTCGGGCGAATGCGGGCCGCGCCCGGCAAGGTCGACCAGTTCGTCCGGGCCGGTGTAGATCATCCTGACCGGCCCGGCCTCATCGGTCTCGGTCGGATGCTGCACGTGCGGCAGCCATTTCAGCCAGGCCCAGTCTGGATGGTCGGGTTCCTCGGTGATCACCCGAATCTGCAGCAAATCCGGCGGATGGAACACCGCCAGGTGACAGATCATCGCGGTCAGTAGGCCGGTCGCTCCAGCTGGGTCCCCGCCGACGGCGATCGTGGGAAACGTCCTCAACTGCAACAGTTTCGGACAGTCGTGGATCAGGCCGTGGGTGCGCAGGAACTTCACCGCCCAAACGTGGGCGACCGGTTCCAGATACGGCTGAGGGGCGGCAGTGGGGCCGGCCAATTCGCCGCCGACCGATGGTTTGATTAGCCGGTCCACCGCCGGCTGTTCGCCGATGCCGATTCGGGCCGCGCCGTAGAAGTCCGCGTTCGCCCCCCGCGACCACTGCCGGGACGTGCCGACGATCGACAACAGATCGTCCGGATGTGGTGCGTGGTAGCCGAAGAAGTCAACCTGCGCCGTGGCCGACGACGTCACCCGCGTGCGTAGCCCCGCCAGATACCGCAGGTACTCTTTGCGGTCGGTGTTGATTTCGGCTACCTTCTTGCCTCCGCCGCCGCCGCCGCCCAGCATGCCGACGGACATCATGATCATCATCAACGGACCCATGAGCATATACGGCGAGAGAGACCGGGTCCCGCTGGTGAACATGATCCCGAACATGCCCAGCATCCCTGCCCCCATCACGTAGGGCATTGCCTTCTGCATGCCCGACACCGGGATGTCGACGCCGAGGTCCTCGGGCGGAGTGATGTTGATCTCGCCCGGGGTAAGTCGGGGCCCACGCGCCGCGGTGGTCGGGGTGAACTTCTTGGTCGTCATCCGGACGCTCCGGCGGGCGCGGGCAGCTTCCGAGGGTTGGGATCTGCTGGCAGAGTGTCATGTTCGAGCAGGGCTGCTTGTCTGGAGAGCACCGGACCCTCCACCAGCAGCCGCACGGCCCACCATGGGGCGGTGGTCGGGGCGGACAACCCGAGCGTCTGGGCGGTGGCCTGGTCGGGTACCCCGTACCGCACGCCCTGAGGGTCAACGTAGTACAGCGATTCGCCATAGCGCGGGTCCGGGGATTGAATCTGCAGGTACTTGCCGCCGTCGAGGTAGACGGTCACCGAGCCGCGAACCTGACTGATGCCCTTGTCCATCGCGGACGGAGCTATCGGAAGGTGCGGAAGCAACAGCATGGTTGTCCTCGGCGCCGGTTCGCCGGCCACCCGCTGCCAGGTCCAGCACAGAACCGGCTCCTCCTTCCGCGAGACGAGTTTGACCGCTTCGTCCGGAAGTGGCGAGGGGTATTGCCGCTCAGGGATTTTGGCCACCTCGCTTTTAACGATCGACGGCGTGTTGACCAAACCGTAGGACTCTCTGGCCCGTAGCAGCGACGCGGTGTTGGCGTTGACCGCGGCCACCCCGTCGGGCAGTACGACGAAGGACTGTTTGCCGAAACCGGAGTCGATCTGGAAGACCGCACCGATGACCAGTTCCGCCGGCAGCCCAAGGGTATTGGGCCCGCCCGCACCCGGAATCGGCGGCAGCTTCCACGGCCCGGCATCCGGTATCGCGTTGAACATGGCATCTGAGAGCGGACTCGGCCGGGTGTTCTGCGGGATTCCCAGCGCCAGTGTGAGCGCGCGATCGCCGAGGTCGGTCGCGTGTCGACCGTTGGGAGTGATGACCCAGGTCTGATCCTGATAGGTGGTCATCAGGACGCCCTGCGGATGAAACGGATCGTCAGTTCCGATGACCAGCGGCATCGAGATGACCGAAGTCTGCACCGACGGGTCGGGCGAATCGACTGTGTTGACGGTGTCGCAGAGCGCCCAATTCGGCGAGGGATCCGGCGAAACCGGGGTAGCGTACGGTGCGCCCGGAATCCCGATCGACTGCCCGCGAGGCAACTTGTCGAGCTCCGAGGACCGCACGCTTGCCGGCTGATCGGGCTTGCCCAATACCAGTCGCGCCGAGGTGAGGTTGTAGACCGGTCGTATTCTGTCGCCCACCAGGACGAACAGCTGTTTGGTCGCGTTGTCGACGAAGAGGTTGCCGTCGAGCTTGCCCTGTGGCTTGAAATAGGCGAGCGCCAAGCAGCCGACCAGAATCAACACCGCGACCAGGATCCCGGCGCCCGCCGACCGGCTGTAGAACGACAGTGGGTCATCGAACATCCGGGTATCGCGCCGGACGATGGCGTGCTCCAGACGGCGCATCAGAAAGCGCCAGCCACTGACTTGGACCTTGGTGGTGAGCCGAAAACCTGCCATGGACTACTCGGCGATACTGAGGCGCCCGTGCACGGCCGCAACTGCCCCGGCCATATCCTCGCCGTTGATCTCGCTCAGGCGCTTGGCGTCGAATGTCTCGAAATCCACGGCCTGGGTCAGGCGGATGTCCCGGAACTGCTCGCCGGCCTCCACCAGTTGGCGTGCGTAGCGGCCGTTGCCGGCGATGTCGATGGCGTTTCGCCCGCGGACCGTCTGGTGGCTCAGCAGTGTGGCGCCTTCCAAGAGAATGGCGGCGGCTTCCTCGCTCAGCCTGGAGTCGTTAGCGGCGGCAATCACTTTCGCTATTTCGAGGACTTCGTCGGCGGAATAGGAATCGAATTCGATACGGGTCGCGAACCGTGACCGCAAACCCTCGTTGGTTTCCAGCAGCCTGTCGATGTCGCCACTGTAGCCAGCGATGATCACCACCAGGCGATCACGGTCGTTCTCCATCCGGGCCAGCAGCGTGTCGAGAGCCTCCTGCCCGAAGGGGTCGCTGCGTCCACCGCGCTCCTGCACGAGGGCATAGGCCTCGTCGATGAACAGCACGCCGCCCATGGCGCGGTCGATCACTCGCGTGGTTTTCACTGCCGACTGCCCCTCGTATTCGGCCACGAAGTCCTTGCGGGCGGTCTCGATGAGTTTGGGCTCCTCGATTACCCCCAGCCCGGCCAGGATATTGGCGACTACCCGCGCTATGGTCGTCTTGCCCGTGCCGGGCGGGCCGGTGAAGATCATGTGCTTGCTAGGTTGTGCCACCTTCATGCCGCGCGCGGCGCGAATTCTGGCCATTTGGGTGGCGGCCCGGTAGCGCTCGACTTGTTCCTTGACCCGGCTCAGTCCAATCTGGCGCCGCAGTTCTGCTTCGGCTTCCACCAACAGCTTCTCCCGCCCGGAGGTGTCGACCACCACCGAGGACGGATCCCACGGGTCGGTGCGGGCGGCGATTTGCTCCGCTGTCACCGTCGCCAGGCGGTACCCCGGATCCTTGAGCGCAGCAGCGATCTTGGGCTGCGGATGGGTGGTCTGCAGCCATTCCAACAGCGCCATCGCCGCGTCCTCGTTGCCCTGGCTGCGGCGGGTCATCGCCAGGTACCACGCGATGGTGGGTGCGCACGCCTCGCCGGCCGGCGAGGCGTTGGCCTCGATAAGTCGACGCTCGGCCTCGACGGACAACCCCAGATTGGCCGCCGCGACCCCGTGCGCAACATCGGCCGCCGCGGCGAGGAAGGAGTCCGGCCACCGACCGGCGCCCCGGACCGCCTCGATCACGTCGGTCCACCGCTGGGCCTCGCCGAACACCACGGCCTTGGCCCAGGCAATGAGATGCTCGGCACCGGCGACCGGGATGCCCTCCAGCGCCTCCATGGCATCCGCATAGTTGCCGTGGCGGGCCTCGCTGACGGCGAAGCCCATCGTGATGGCTAGCGGTGAGGTGACGGGATAGGTGATGTCGCCGTAGGGGCCGCCGATGGGAACCCGGGCGCCCACCGTGTTCATCGACAGCTGGGCCGAGCCCGAAAGCTGGCCGAATTTCATCCGTGAGTACCAGGCCCGGAACAGCGTGACCCGGTCGGTGTCTCCGCATCTGATGCGCCCGACCCAGGCGTCGCAGGCCGACTCGTCGTAATCGGTGATGTCGATGAAGAGGTCCAGGGCCCGCGACTCGGCGACCGGCAGCATGCCGACCGCGCTCCCGAACAGGCCGGCCAGGTCAGTCATCTGTCGCTTGCGCTCGGTGGAGCCGGGGCATGGCGTCCTTCCTCCCCAACCTTGAATGGGGTTTCGTCATCGTCGAACCACGTTCCCGCCGGGAGGAACAGCAGCAGTCCCTCCAGAGAGAGTTCCAGATTCTGGCTGGTGCCGGGTAGGAAACTCCCATAAAGCTCGCCGCCGACACGGCGGGGCAGCGACACCACTCTGCCCCAGGCTGAGTCCAGCACTCCGGCTGCCACCGGGGTATGCACGAAGCTGCCGTTGCGCTGACGTTCACCGGCGATGATCTCAGCCCAGCTGCGAGGGTTCGTAATGATCTCGATGTACCGACGAGCCGACTCCAGTCCGATCCGGAATTGGGCCAGCTGCGCTTCGGTAGTGCACGAGGCCAACTCGCGGGCGACACCGGTCATGGGTTCGACGTCGGCGTGCTCGGCCGAGCCGAGTACGGCAGTCACCATTGCCGCCAGCCCGACCTGCGGAGCCACTCGCTGAAGCACCAGCAGGTCACCGTCGCGCACCGCGATCACGTGAGACTCGTCTTTGCGGCAGACCGCGAACCGCACCATGACGTCGCCCATGTCAGGTCGCCACCACCGGCCTTCCAGCGTCCGGTCGGGCAGGCTCAGGGTGTGGATCATCGCGGCCACCGCGGGATGAGGCTGTCCGTTGGGGTCCAGAACTCCCTGGTCGGTCAGGTCGCGCCGGACCTGCCCCCACACCAGGTCACGGACCTCCTGCTGCGGAATATTCGGCCGGATGCCCAGCGTCATCGGAAATTCAGACAGGCCCAATCGTGCGGCAAGCACCAACACGCCGTCGATCGTCAATTCGACGCCGACGACTTCTTCGGCTGGTCCGGTGTGATCGGCGGTCAGGGAGAAGGACACGTCGGAAAGCGGTGTAGTCGCCGATTATGGATTTCGGACCGGGATCGTGCCCCGCGCACAGCCCCCTCGATCGGCGGCTCCGTCCGCATAGGTCAGCTCTTGGGACATCGGGCCTCCTCTGATGTGATCGTGTCGGACTCGCGCCGATCCGAACTGAGTTTAACGCGATTATGGTGCTGGGCGCCGGTGCATGGAAGGCAAGGACCCGAGAGTCGGCGTAGCCTAGCGCTCCGGCTTGCGCACGCCCTGTAACGCGACAGCCCGCACCAGCCGCGCGTAGCGGACCTCTAGTTCCTTGAACCGCACATAGGTACTCAGCGTGGTGAAGACAAACGCTACGAACAGCGCATACGACAGCAGGTCGGCGCCACGGTCGACGCCGAGCCAGTTGGCGACCACGGTGGTGTCGTCGGGGCGAAGGATGGCGTAGACGGCCACAATCACAAACAGCAGGTAGCCGACCTTGACCCAGGCCTTCGTCTTGGCGTTGGTGCGGGCCCGCAGCAGGTACAACAGCAGTGCCAGAACCGCCGCGATCAGCAGCCCCTGGATCCAGTTCACCGCCGCATCCTCCTACGCAGGAATCCGTCGAAGACGATGTTGACACCGTTGAGCAGCGGCTGACCCTTGGACGTGGAGTACTCGGTATAGAGAATCTCCACCGGTTCCTCGGCTACCCGCCAGCGGTTTTCGTCGATCAGGGTGACGAACTCGCTAGCGTGGCTCATCCCGCTCATCGTCAGGTTGAGGTTGTCAGCGACCCGCCGGTTGAAAACCCGTAGGCCGTTGTGGGCATCGGTGAGGCCGAGCCGGCGGCTGCTCGGGCTCAGCCGTGCCGCGGTCCGCAGGATGAGCCGCTTCAGCAGCGGCGTCCGGCTGACCGCTGTCCCACGGAACCGCGATCCGATGACGACGTCGACATCGCCGCGCGCAAGCCGCGCCAGCATCGCCAGCACATCCTCGACCCGGTGCTGACCGTCGGCGTCGAACGTCGCGAATATCTGCGCCCCGGGCTGACGCCGGGCGTATTCGACACCGGTCTGGATCGCCGCGCCCTGCCCGAGGTTCACCGGATGGGGCACCACATGCGCACCGGCCCGAAGTGCGACCTCGCCGGTCTCGTCACTGCTGCCGTCATCGACGCACACCACATGGGCGAACACCGACCGCAGGTCGGCGACGACCTCGCCGATCACCGTCGCCTCGTCGAATGCTGGAACGATGATCCAGACCCCGGATGTGTCGATGTCCACAACGTACACGCTGTTCGCAGGCCATTCGGTGCCCGACTCAGCGGTCGCGGGCCAGTGCGCTCAGGTGTACGGCGATGCCGACGAGAGGACCGCATGCCAGGGCGATCACGGTCCGGACCTCCAGGCCCACGGGCAGGGTCAACAGCAGAGCGGCGGCCACCGTAGCGCCGACCCATCCGATCGCGTAAGCCCGGTGCAGGGCCCCGGCCACCGTGGCCGCACCGGTCAGGGTGAGGAGCGCGATCGACACCGCGGCCACCGTCAGCCATGCCAGCAGGGCACCACTGGCCCGGTATTCGGGGCCGAACCCGATGCGCATCAGCCAGGGACCGACCAGGGCGGCGGCGACGACGCCGACCGCACCGAGTGCCGCGACGACACTCGCGGGGGCGACCAACGCCCGCAGTCGGGCGCCGCGGTGGTCGACGAAGTAGGCGATCAGGTTGCCCTGCATGGCGGTCAAAGGGACCAGCAACGGCGCACGGGTGAGGGTTACTGCGAGGATCACTACACCGCCGGCAGCACCGAGTTCACCGGAAGTGGCCTTCAGTAACACCGGAAAGCCCATCACCAGTACCGCGCTCGCCCCGGCCGCGGCGATCGAGTGGGCGGCGCCCCGCAGAAAGTCCCCGACCTCACCGGCCACCCGCAGTCCCGCTGCCGAGCGGGCGGTGACCGATACCGCCAGCAGCAGCAGCCAGGCCACCGCACCACCGACCGTCGCCCACAGGAAGCCGCCCAGACCCCAGCCCAGGACGAATGCGGCCGAAGCGATCATTACCCGGATGACGGCGTCGGCCACCATCAGCGAGCCGTACTGTGACCAACGGTCCGCTCCGGCCAGCATGCCCAGAAGCGTTGCGTGCAGGCAGAATCCGGCCAATCCCAACGAAAGCAGTGTCACCGACAGGGAGCGCGCCTCGACGAACACAGGGGCAGCCCACCACCACGAGGTCGCCGCGATCGCGGCGGCCGCCACCACCCCCACACCGGCTCCCACCCACATCGGCCGGGTGCGGGGGGCCGGCCCGCGCTGCATCCCGGCCGCGCGCACCTCCCGGGTGGCCTCCTGCAGCAGTCCGTTCGCCGCACCGGTCACCAGGCCGAACGCCCCCCAGAACACGCCGAACACCGCGAAGCCCGCGGGTTCCAGTTTCCGGGCCGCCAGATACAGCACCGCGTAACCGCATACCGCGGTGATCGCGGTGGCGGTCCCGACCCGTGCGACGCTGCCCCGCGCCACCGGCCCGGCGGTGCCGGCCACCGCGTCGAACGGGGCGGCGGCGTCCGTCACAGTGGCGGTACCCCGGTCGAATACAGCCATGCGTCCCAGAGTGGGCGAAGCGGCACCTCGGCGTAGTTGGCGGCCAGGCCGGTGAAGTCGTCGGTGACCACCGTGCCGTGCCGATAACGCGCGGTCCAGTCGCGCAGCAACGCGAAGAACCGCTCGTCGCCGACCGTCCCGCGCAGCGCATGGACGGTCAGGGCCCCCCGCTTGTAGACCCGGTCATCGAACATGTCCCGGGGGCCCGGATCGGAGAGCAGCAAGTCCTGCGGGGCCGCGCGCAGCCGTGCGTGATAGTGCCGGGCGAGCTCATCGGCGGAGCGGCCGCCGGAGTGCTCGGACCACAGCCACTCCGCGTAGCAGGCGAACCCCTCGTGCAGCCAGATGTCGCGCCAGCGGCGTGCGGTGACGCTGTTGCCGAACCACTGATGGGCCAACTCGTGGGCGATCAGCCGCTCCGACCCTCGCGAGCCGTCGCAGTGATTCGCTCCGAAGACCGAAACACCCTGGGCCTCAAGAGGTATGTCGAGATCGTCGTCGGTGACCACCACCGTGTAGCCGGCCGAGAGCGGGTAGGCCCCGAACAGTTTGACGAACAGTTTCATCATCGCGGGCTGACGGGCGAAGTCATGGGTGAAGTTGGCGCGCAGCCGATCCGGCAGAACCGCCTGCATCCGAACCGGCGCCTTGGGCAACCGGTGCAGGGTGTACATCCCGATCTGTACCGTCGCCAGGTACGTCGAGGTCGGTTCGGGTTGCTCGTAGGTCCACTCGGTCAGGCCGGCCCGGACCCGCTTGGACACCAGTTCACCCGGCGCGACCGCGTAGTAGGGGCTGTCGGTGCTGATCCGGATCCGGTAGCTCGCCTTGGAACTGGGATGGTCGTCACACGGAAACCAGGATGGCGAGCCATTGGGTTGGCCGGCGACCAGAGCGCCGTTGGACAACTCCTCGAAACCCACTTCGCCCCAGACGGTTCGGACCGGCCGGGGGGTGCCGCCGTAACCCACCACGATGGACATCGCCGAACCGGTGGGCAACGAGGCCGCCAGCCGGATTCGCAGCTTGCCCCCCGCCGCGGCGTAACTCGCCGGGCGGCGCCCGTTGACGGTGACCTTCGCGACGCGCATCGCATCGGAGAGGTCCAGCGTGAAGGTCTGCAGTGAAGCCAGGGTGACGGCGGTGATCGTGGCGGTGCCACTGAGCCGGTTGCTGGAGACCTTGTACTGCAGATCCAACTCGTAGCGGGAAACCCGGTAGCCGAAGTTTCCGCTCTTGGGCAGATAGGGGTCGATGACCGGGGGATTGCTGCCCTTCTTCGGGGCGTGCTTCACGATGCGGTTCCCTCCGCGGTCCGGCGACTCCGGGCCTTTCTCTTGCGGGAGTCCTGCCAGGGGGCGATCGGGTTGCCCTGCCACCGGGTCGAGGACGGCACCTCGTCACCGCGCATCACCAGCGAGGCGGGTCCGACGGTCGCGCCGGCACCGATGCGGGAAGCGGGCAGTGCCACGCAGTGCGGACCCAGTGTCGCGCCCGGCTCCAGGGTCACCGAATCCATCCGCATGATGCGGTCGTGGAACAGGTGGGTTTGCACCACGCATCCCCGATTGACGGTGCTGGCGTCACCCAGGGTGACCAGATCGGCCTCGGGCAGCCAGTAGGTCTCGCACCACACCCCCCGGCCGATCTTCGCTCCGAGCCCCCGCAACCACACGTTCATCACCGGGGTCCCACTGGCGGCGCGGGCGAACCACGGCGCGGCCACGGTCTCGACAAAGGTGTCGGCCACTTCGTTGCGCCACACGAAGGAGGACCACAACGGCTTTTCGCCGGCCGGTATGCGCCCCACCATCAACCACTTCGCCGCCACCGCGATTCCGCCGGCCACCGCCCCGGCGATCAGCAGTACGGCACCGCCGAGGGCCGCCGCCCAGCCGTAACCGCCGCGCGCCGCCACCGCCTGCAATACCGCCAAAGTCGCCACCCCGATGGCGAAGGTCACCATCATCGGCACCACCCGGAAGGTCTCGACGATGCCGCGCATCATCTTCAACCGCAGCGGCGGTTCGAAGGTCAGGGCGATATCGGCGCTATCGGCCTGGCGACGCAGCCGGATCGGTGGGCTGCCCAACCACGACGATCCGGTCTTCGCCTTCGGCGGGGTGGCGGACAGCACCGCCACCAGACCGTCGTCGGGCACCCGTCGCCCGGGTTGGGTGATACCGGAGTTGCCCAGGAAGGCCCGCTTGCCGACGGTGGCCTTGGCGACGTGAATCCAGCCGCCGCCCAGTTCGTAGGAGGCGACCATGGTGTCGTCAGCGAGGAAAGCGCCGTCCTCCACCACGGTGAACTTCGGGGTCAGCAGCGCTGTGGAGATCTCGGTGTTGCGCCCCACGGTGGCGCCCAGGATCCTCAGCCACACCGGCGTGAGCATGCCCGCGTAGAGCGGAAACAGGTAGTTGCGGGCGGCGTCCATCAATCGCTCGGTAGCCCACAACTGCCAGCCGACGCGGCTGCGGACGGGGTGATAGCCCTCCCGCAACCCGATGGCGCAGATCCGCACCCCCAGCACGGTCAACGTCGCGTAGACCCCGGCGGCGACCAGTGTCGCGACCGGAATCCACGGTGCGGCATCGCGAAGTGCCGCACCCAGGTCGGGTGCGTCGCGCGCCGCCCAGCCCAGGAGGGCCAGACCGGCGCCCAGTGCCGTCAGTGGCAGGGCGCCCAGCAACAGCGAGGAGATCCCGTAGATCGCCACCCAGTGCCGGGCCCGGGGCGGACGGTGATCGGGCCAGGGGTGGCGCGCCTTGCCCGACTTCACCGCCGGTGAGCCCTTCCAGTACTGGCCGTTCTTGACCTTGCCGACCACCCCGGAGCCGGCGGCCACATCAGCGTTCTTTCCCACCACGGCGCCGGGCAGCAACGTGGTCCGCGCGCCGATGGTGGCGTCGTTGCCGACGGTGATCGGACCGACGTGGAAAAGGTCGCCGTCGATCCAGTGGCCGGTGAGATCGACCTCGGGCTCCACCGAACTGCGGTGTCCGAGGGTGAGCATCCCGGTCACCGGCGGCGAGGAATGCAGATCCACTCCCTTACCGACCGAATTACCCAGCGCGCGTGCGTAATAGACCAGCCACGGCGCTCCGGCCAGGTTCTCGGCCCCGCTGGCCTCCGCCAGCCGTTCGGCGAGCCAGACCCGCAGGTGTTGCGAGCCGCCCCGGCGGTAGGTGCCGGGCTTGAGCCCGCCGAGCAGAGCCCGGGCGCCGAGGACCGCGATCCCCATCCGACCCAGCGGGGTGACGAACACGATGAAGGCGGTCAGGACCACCCACCAGTCGACCGTCACCAGCCATGGCAACGGGTGCAGTTGCGCGGCGACGTTGTTCACCAGCGCCAGCCAGGTCAGCCACTGCAGCGCGGTCAGAGAGGCCAGTGGCACGGTGAGAGCCACCTGCATCACCCGGGTCCAGGCCGGGGTGGGGGCGACCAGGCGCGGCGTGACCGGCGCCGGGGCCGGATGATCGGCTGCCATCTCGTCCAGGAAGCCGGCCAACGATCCGAGCCGGGGATGGTCATAGAGGTGGGCGACCGTCATCCCCGGGTAGTGCTCCCGCAGCGCGACCACCAGCTGGGCGGCGGACAGTGATCCGCCGCCGAGGGCGAAGAAGTCGGCCTCGGGTCCGTCGACGACCGTCCCCAGGACGTCCTGCCACACCCCGGCCAGCCGGCCCATCGTGCCGCCCAATTGCGACCCCACATCCGGGACATCCCCGGGCGGAGGCCAGGGCAGAGCGTCGCGGTCGACCTTGCCCGAGGTGCGGGTGGGCAGCTCCTCGACCAGCACCAGGCGCGGGACCAGCGCCGCGGGCAGAGATCCGGCCAGGTGGGCCCGGGCCGTCGTCAGGTCGAACGAGGGGTCCGCGGAGGCGATATAGCCCACCAGGACCGGTGTCCCGCTGGCGGTCTTGCGGACCGCGGCCGCGCCACCG